>Ga0315298_1008812_pt1 | contig 12696 bp, 14 predicted proteins | sample WHS_1_MG_FD_203077 | JGI IMG/M metagenome (GOLD analysis project Ga0315298, IMG submission 203077) | Extremophilic microbial mat communities from Washburn Hot Springs, YNP, Wyoming, USA - WHS_1_MG | ecosystem: Environmental > Aquatic > Thermal springs > Hot (42-90C) | place: USA: Wyoming...
TTCAAATCTTGAGAAAACCTATTATATCCCTCTTTCCCTTTCTTGTCAAGAGTTTTTTCTTTTTTCTTATTCGTTTTTCAAAAATGGACAAATTATTATACACACTTTTTCTTGATTGTCAAGGGGGATAGGGAGACTAATTGCAAAAATCTAAACTGTAATTCTGAGCGCAAGCGAAGAATCTCCTATTTTCATTTTTATCAAAAAAAAGATCCTTTGGCCTTACGGCCTCAGGATGACACGGAAAGGTAAGCTTACAAAAATTTTGGAACACTCTTAGGGATTAGAGGGGAAGACGCTATAAAAATCAAAAAGACTTCTTAAACTTAAGAATTATGACTATTTTCTCTTATAACGTTTCAAAGTTAGTGATATTATCTTAAAGTTTGGTTGTATTGTTAAGCAAGGGAGCTTCTAAACATCTCTAATTTAAATTCTAAGTATTTAAGCCACTTGTCTAGATTTTCTTTGGTTTTACTTGAAAGGGTTATTATATCCGCTCTTGGGTTTACCTCTTTTACATAGTTTTTAGCTTTTTGTATGTCAAAATCAAGATACTGAAGTAGGTCTGTTTTAGTTATAATAACCAGGTCAGCACTTTTAAACATAACAGGGTATTTTACAGGCTTGTCTTCTCCTTCTGTGGTAGAAAAAAGCACAACATTCATATGAGATCCTACATCGTAAGCGGCAGGGCATACCAAATTACCTACGTTTTCTATAAAAACAAGGTCAAGATCTTCAATACCGAGATTGTGAATACCCTCATGCACCATAAAAGCATCCAAATGGCAAGCCTGTCCTGTGGTGATCTGATAGCTTTTTGCCCCTTTTTCTTTTATCCTTATAGTATCATTGTTGGTCTCTAGATCTCCTTCTATGACACCTATTTTTAACTTATCTTTTAAAGCCTCTATAGTAGCTTCTAATAAAGATGTTTTACCAGAGCCCGGTGAGCTCATTAGGTTTATACAAAATACTCCATTCTCTTCAAAATGTTTTCTGTTTGAATGCGCCTGTTTATCGTTTTTATCCAGTATATTTTGGATTACCTCTATCACCTTTTTATCATTTTTGTGTTCATGGTGATGATGATGGTGATGCTCTTCATAATGATGATCTGTTATTGAACATCCACAGTCCTTACACATAATCCTTACCTCCTTTTTTTCCATCTTTGTTTTCAAAATCTTTTAAAATATCTTTTAACTTTTTAATGGACTCTTCCATATCCTCTTTTGGAGCTTGAAGCATAAAGGGGAAGGAGTTTATTTCTAAAATCTCAAGGATTGGTTTTTTCTCAGCATCATGAACCACCCCAAGCCATACACCTATGAGCGATGTTTCTTTATATGTTATGTACTCTCTTTTGCTTTTATACTCAATTTTTATACTACCTTCTCCAAGAACATCCAATAAAAACTCTTTATCCTCTTCGGTAAGGGGTATTTTGTTTGTATAAATAATATGGTTTTGACCTGTTTTTATAAAATCTTCAAGGGCCTTTTGTATTTCATAAAGTATTGGTAAAGCGTTCATTAACATAGTATACCTCCATAAAATGCTTGTCCAACAGATATCCCACCATCGCCAGTAGGGATTTTTTTATTGTAAAACAGATTTATACCATCCAAATCTTTTAGTCTTTTCATCAGAGGCCTATTGTAAAACACACCTCCAGACACCACAACATTTTTAACTTTTAAAAGCTTGATAATAGATACAATGATTTCAAACAACATATTTATAAACTTAGAAGCCATTTTATCTATCTCTTTTTCGTTAAGTATATCCTCAAAAGATATGATTATTTCATTGTTTGATATATGAAAATCATAATACTCTTTTGAATCTATATACCTATCTTCTACCATCATTGCACCTTTTGCTTCATAATCTATAACATCTGTTAGTCCCATAAGACATGCTACCATATCAAAAAGTCTTCCTATGGAAGATGTTTTGGTAGTATTTATATCATTTTTCCACATTTTGTAAAGCATTTTTAATTCTTTTTCTTCAAAACGAAGTTTTTCCACCAAAGGATGGTTAAAGGCTTTTTCTTTTAAAAGTTCAAAAATCAAACTTAATACTATCCTTCTTGGGTCTTTTATGGCTTTTTCATTGCCAATTAGCTTGTAAGGTTTTATATAAAAAGCCCTTCTAAGGTCGTAAGCATTTCCTACAAAAAACTCACCTCCCCATATAGTCCCATCTTCCCCATAACCTGTACCGTCCCATGCTATACCAAGTATTTCCTGATGTCTGTCTATGTTTTGCTCCGCTATTACAGAAAGTATATGTGCTTTATGATGTTGCAAGCTAACAATTACGGCTTTGTCAGAAAACCTTTCTTTTGCGTAAACACTACTAAAAAAGTTTGGATGCATATCACACACTACAATATCCGGTTTTACATCGTAAAATCTCAAAAAATCCTCTAACGTATTTTTATAATGCTCTATGGTATCTAATGTTTCCAAATCGCCTATATGAGGACTAAGGATTATAGCATTGTTTTTGAATATACTTATTGTGCTTTTAAGATAAGACCCCATACCAAGAGATATGGCTTTTGCATGAGTATTTATATATATTGGTTTTGGAGTGTAAGATCTAGCAAGTCTTATGATGCTTACATCGTCATCTATTAGTTTTATTACAGAATCATCTACAGGTCTATTTATATCTCTGTTGTGCATAAAAAAACCGTCGGCTATATCTTTTAGTTTAGATTTTGCCTCATCGTTATCTTTGCAAATAGGAGCGTCTGAAATATTTCCGGATGTAGCTATTATGGGAAAATCTATAAAATCAAAAAGTCTCATATGAATGCCTGTGTATGCCAAAAATGCCCCTACACTTGATAACCCTTTGCAAGCCTCTTCAAAGAATGAGGGTTTTCTTTTTATGAGGACTATGGGTTTTTGAACAGATGTTAGTGTTTTTATTTCATCTTCTGTTGGTTCTAAATATTTTAACACTTCTTCTAAAGATTTAAACATAATCGCAAAGGGCTTTGAAGAGCGCTTTTTCCTTTCTCTTAGTGTTTTAACAGCCTTTTCATCGAGGGCATTACATATAAGATGAAATCCACCAAGACCTTTTAAAGCTATTATTTTTGAATTTTTTAAATCATTTGCCATCAGTTCAAATACATTTTCCTTGTAAATATTGCTATCTTTTTCGTACCAATAGATAGGTCCACAGTTAGGACAAGATATTGCTTCCGCATGAAATCTTCTATTGGTTTTATCTTCATATTCTTTTTTACAATCTTCACACATCTCAAATACGTTCATCGTGGTGTTTTTTCTATCGTATGGGATATCTAAAACTATACTGTATCTTGGACCACAGTTTGTACAGTTTATAAAAGGGTATTTGTATCTTCTATCGTTTGGGTCGTCAAACTCTTTTAAACAATCTTCACAAATACCCATATCTGGTGGGATGCTTGGGGTTTTATCCCCAAAGGTAGTTGAATCTTCTATTTTAAAATCTTCAAAACCAAACCAATTAAGAGTTTCAATCGTTATATCCTCAATTTCCGAAAGGGGCGGTTTTTTAGTTCTTAATAAATGAATAAATTTTTCTATATCAACGTTCTCTATTTCTATTATTACACCGTTAGCGTCGTTTAATACAAATCCTTTGGCACCAAGGGATGTTGCTAAGTTGTAAACAAAGGGTCTAAAACCTACTCCCTGAACTATCCCTTTTATCAAAAGCCTAAAACGTTTTTTATTGGCGTTCACGTCTCAAACTCTAAGGTTCTTAAAATAAGTTCATCACCTTTTATAAGCCTCACCTTAAAAGACCCGCACAAAGGACAACACATAGAGTATCTTTCCAAAGAAACCTCTTTTTTACATTCTTCACAGTAAATATGAGGCTTTTGAAATTCTATAATAAGTTCTGCATTAGAAGCTATAGTGTTTTCTTTAAATGTATCAAAAGCCATTCTCAAAAGATGAGGCTCTACTCCGGATACTTCACCTATAACGATATATATTTTTTTTACAGAATTTACATCGTGCTTTTTTGCTATGTCCTCTACTTGCATCAAAAGTGCTTGAACTACTGAAAACTCATGCATATCAACATATCCGTGGTAAAAGCTCACCAGGAGCTTCTTCTAAATATCTGACACTTCCATAAAGAGTTTGTATATATGCTCCTTGTTTGCCTTTTTTGATAACTTCTCCAATCACCCTTGCTTTTTGGGTGAGTTTTTGGCTTTTAAGAATATCAAGGGCTTTTTGGACATCTTTTTTAGATATACTCATCACAAAAGTACCTTCACAGGCTAAAGAAAAGGGATCTATGCCAAGAACTTCACAAAAACCTCTTACCGGATCTTCTATTGGTATATCTTCTTCTCTTATTAATATTTCAACATTTGAGCTTTGAGAAAGCTCGTTTAATGCGCTTGCAAGACCGCCCCTTGTTAGGTCTCTCATAGCATGGATTTCTACATTCTCTTTTAAAAAAGGTTCTATAGCCTCCCATAAAGATGCACAATCTGAGTTTATATCTATATCAAAGTCATTTCTATGAGCCATTATCACAGCTCCATGGTTTCCTATGGGACCAGATACCAGAATAACATCGCCTTCTTGTAAGTTGGAGGCGGATATACCCTCTTTTACAAGCTTTCCTATGCCGGTAGCGTTTATGTAAATCTTATCACAAAGCCCTTTTGGGACTACTTTTGTGTCAGCTGCTATTAATTTTATACCTGTTTTTTGAGCTTCTTCTTTTATAGATATCACTATCCTTTCAAGGTCTTCAAAAGGTAAGCCCTCTTCTATTATAAAGCCCATGCTCATATAAAGAGGCTTTGCACCCATTACGGATAGGTCGTTTACTACACCGGCTACGCTTAACTTTCCAATATCACCACCCTTGAAAAATATGGGGTTTACCGTAAAGCTATCGGTGCTGATGGCAAGTTTGCCATCCAGATGCAATATTGTGGCATCCTCGTAAGATAAAAACTCATTCTTTAGATGTTTTAAAAATATTTTCTCTATTAGGTCTCTTGTTTCTTTGGCACCACCCCCATGAGAAAGCTTTACATACATAGGTCTACCTCTTTATATTTGTAATAAGCAGCACAGGCACCTTCTGAGGATACCATACAAGAACCTATTGGATTTTCCGGAGTGCATTGAGTGCCAAAGAGTTTACAATCTGTAGGCTTTGCCTTTCCTGTTATGACTTTTGGGCATATACAAAGAGGATGCTCTTTTGATGATGGAAGTTTTACATCAAAGACTTTTTCTGCATCAAACATCTCGTAATCTTTATTTATTTTTAGAGCACTTTTTGATAAAGGACCTATCCCTCGCCAGTTAAATGTGTCTCTTACATCAAGGGTTTGTTCTATAAGCTTTTGAGCTTCTTTATTGCCTTCTTCTGTAACGGCTCTTGCGTAGGCGTTTTCAACTTTTCTCTCATTATTTATAAGTTGATCCAATATCATGTTTACAGCTTTTAATATATCAAAAGCCTCAAAACCAGCTATAACAATAGGCATATCAAATTCTTTGTATATTTTCATACCGGTTATAACGCTAACATGCCCTGGTCCTATGATTCCATCTATATGAGATATTCCGGCGTTTAGTATATACCTAATAGCAGGAGGAGTCATCACATGATTTGATACTACAAAAAGATTTTTTAACTTCATCTCTTTTGCTTTTTTAAGAAGTACTGCCGTTGGCGGCGTGGTAGTCTCAAAGCCTATGGCAAAAAATATTACATTCTTATCTTTGTTTTTTATAGCTATGTCAATAGCATCAAGGCAAGAGTATAGGCTTCTTATATCATTTCCTTGCGACCTTATGTCCAAAAGTGATTTTTTGTAAGAACCAGGCACTCTCAAAAGATCCCCATAAGTAGTAAATATAACATTCGGCATCCTGGCTAGCTCTATAGCCAGATCTATTCTATCCGTAGAGGCAACACATACAGGACAACCAGGTCCATGGATAAACTCTACATATCCATCAAGAAGCTTATCTATAGCATATCTCATTATGGCATGAGTATGTCCACCGCAAAACTCCATTATTTTAATAGGTTTTCCAAGCTTTTCTACCTTTTTTATAAGCTTCTCTTTGGCTTTTAAAACAATATCTTTATCGTTCAAATTCATCTTCATTTCTCATTACTTCCTCGAAAAGCTTTAGACTTTCTAAGGCGTCTTCTTTAGAAAGTATTTCTATGGCAAAACCAACGTGTAAAAGCACATAATCTCCAATCTTTGGCTTTGGATTTAAAAGCTCCAAAGAGGCTTTTCTTCTAACTCCCATTGTATCTACTATAGCTATGTTGTTATCTAATATTTCTACAATCTTTGAAGGTATGGCAAGACACATAAAATCCTCCTTAGGAAGGTGTAGGTATCTTTTCCGAAGCTCTTATACCTATTTTTTCTAACTCTTGTAATACGATTTTTATCAAATCTTCCATCCTTGAAGCGGTTTTCTCATGAAGCTCCAATGAAACATCAAAACTAACCGGTTCTATACCTACAAGTACTAAGTTTTCTTTTACAGGTTTTCCTATTGTTTCTAAAAGGGCTAAAACTTCGGAGAAACCTACCTCATGGGCTGATAGCTTATTCTTAAAATAGTACTTTTTTACCTCTTCGTTTCTAAATACGTAGATGGTGCCGGGCGACTTTCCGCCCAAAACGGCATCCACCACTATGAGATTGTCCACTCCGTCTTGCAGCATATACATAATCTCAAGACCAAGAGTGCCGGCATCTATTATCTCTATAGAAGGCTCAAAAATATATCTTTTCTCTATCTCTTTTACAACATGAACACCCACACCCTCATCTTGCAAAAGTATATTTCCTATACCCATTAAAACTGTTCTCATAATTATTCCCGTACGTCAGATATATCGGCAGGCTCATGTTCAAAAAACTTGTTACCATTTACCATAGAAGATACTTCGCCGCCCTTTTCCAATATATCCTCTCTTATAACCAGATAAATATGTACCACCACAAAAATCACAATAATCCAATTCACTAAATGATGCCATCTATGGACTTGGTATTCACCACCTAGTATAGGTATGATCCATCCGCACAGTTTGTCCCAAAACCCGTCCGGGTTGGACCTTCCGTACATTGCAAAGCCTGTTATCACTTCAAATATCAAAAGCAAAAAAAGTCCAAAATAAGCAGTTCTTGCTAAAGGATTTCTTACATAGGGTCTATGGCTTTTAGCGATGAAAAGATAGTTTTTCAATGTATCAATAGTGTTATCCCAATAAGCTTTTGTCCAAACTTTTGGTATTATTAGCCTATCGGCTTTTCTAAAAGGCATTATACCAAATCTCAAAATGAGGGCTGCGAGAAGGATATAACCAAAGCTAAAATGAAAAAACCTTATCCAGTTCATGGTTAGAGCATGTAGGTCTACAAAAGTGGTATCGTTTCCCGCTGTTCCTATGAAAAACGGACTTCCTATGTATATGCCGGTTATAAACAACACGCCTATAGCCAAAGTCCATACCCAGTGGGCTATTCTCAGGGATGGACTATAAAGATAATACCTTTTAATACCTTCATACATAACAAACACCCCCTATTTTAAAGCTTGCCACTTCTTCTCCTTCTGTGTTGTAAACATGAGTAGCACATGCTAAACAAGGGTCAAAAGAGTGAATGGTTCTTAATATCTCAATAGGTTCTTTTGCTATGAGTACGATAGTATCTTGCATGGCTTTCTCGTAAGCTCCCTGCTGACCCTTTTCATCCCTTGGAGAGGCATTCCAAGTGGTCGGTACTACCGCTTGATAGTTTTCTATCTTGGCATCTTTTATGACAGACCAATGCCCCAAAGCTCCTCTTGGTGCTTCTGATACACCTACTCCTTTTGCTTGGCTTGGCCATGTGGATGGTTCCCATTTTTCCATGTTTGCCACAGATGTGTCCCCAGCTTTTATATTGTCATAGAGTTTTTTAAGGAAATAATTTGATGCATTTGCTCCTAGTTGACATTCTAAAGCTCTTGCTGCAGTTCTTCCTACAGTAGTTGGCATCCATACATGAGGAGGTAAGCCTAAAATTTTTGATACAAACTCTATTTGATTTACTACCATCTCATCCATCCAAGAGGGTTTTATATGTCCTTGTTTTACAGCAGTATAAACTATCATATACCTTGCTAAAGGACCAACTTCTGCAGGTAAACCTCTCCATCTTGGCGCTTTTATCCAAGAGTACTTTCCGTTTTCGTCTAAATATTTCCAATGGGTTTTTGTGCCTTCTTTTGGTTTTGTATAATGGGGATCTGTTATACCGTTCCAAGGGTGTAGACCTTCGTTATCATTTGGATATTGATACCAAGAGTGCGTAATCCATTCCTGAATTATATCAGGATTTGTTAAATCTTCGTTCGTTATAGGATAGTATTTGGCTTTGTCAACACCTTGGGCAAAGTTTTCTACAACGCCATTTGAATGATAAAGTATCTTTTGGAAATAGTCACCATTTTTTATGCTTCTATAAGGCTCATCTGGAAAGTCACCATATCCTAAAACTCTCTCTTTTGATAGACCACCGCCGTAAGTCCAACCTTTTTTAACATATATCTGACCTATAGCCAAAAGATCTATCAGGTAGAATAAGTTTGTAGATTCTGCTTGAGTGTATACAGCATCTTCTACTACTGCGAGACGTTCCGTATTTACGGGAGCGTTCATATCGTCCATGGATATAGAACAGGTCATGCCACCCACTAAATAGTGAGGATGAGGGTTTTTACCACCAAATATGACGTGAGGTATGACAAGCTCTCTTTGAACGTCCAGCATATTTAGATAATGTGCTATAGCCATAAGATGCACTTCTGGAGGAAGCATTTTATAGTCAGGATGGTCCCACCAGTTGGCAGCAAATATACCAAGCTGCCCACTTTGCACAAGGTTTTTTATCTTATCTTGAAAGGTTTTAAAATACCCTGGTGTTGCTTTTGGGAATTTTCTTGGATAAGCGTTACCGCCGAGAAAATCTGTATACAACGATATGATACCACCGTAAGTTTGAAGTATTTGATTTTGTAGGGCAGCCGTAGCTACAGGATCTGCCTTTATAGCCTCTAAAGGAGATACCCAGTCAAGGGCGTGAAGATGATAAAAGTGCACCAAATGGTCATGAGCGTACAAAGTTCCAAGCATTATATTTCTTATGTAGTTTGCGTTTTTAGGTATTTCTATATCAAGGGCATCTTCTACACTTCTTACCGAAGCCAAAGCGTGGATGGTGGTGCAAACTCCACATATACGTTGTACAAAAGCCCATACATCCCTTGGGTCTCTATTTTTTACAATGAGTTCAATGCCTCTCCACATCGTCCCTGCTGATACGGCGTTTGTTACTTTATGAGTTGATTCGTCAACTTCTATCTCAACCCTTAAGTGCCCTTCTATTCTAGATACTGGGTCTATAACAACTCTTGAACTCATGCTTCATCCTCCTTTTTATTATTTTCATTAGAACGTATTTTACTTATAACTCCGTGAGCTATCGCTCCTGCTGCCGCAGCAGCTACTGCCACCGCACCTACCTTATCTGCATTAGACTCTACACCTATCAATGGTATGTTTTGCACTCTACTGTAAAAGCCCCCATTATCAAAAAATCCATCCTCCGAACATCCAATACATCCGTGTCCAGATTGTATAGGGTAAGAAAGCCCATTGTACCATCTGATATTCCCGCAAGAGTTATAGGTTGTTGGTCCTTTGCATCCTACCTTATAAAGACACCATCCTTTTTTAGCGGCCTCGTCGTCAAACTTCTCAACAAACATACCTTCGTCAAAGAACGGTCTTCTGTAGCATGTATCGTGTATCCTGTTTCCGTAGAACATCTTTGGTCTTCCTTGAGAGTCCAATGGTGGTAATTTTCCAAAAAGCACCATATGCATAATGGTCCCGGTCATTACTTCTGGTATTGGTGGACAGCCGGGTATTTTAACGATAGGTTTATCTGTTATTACCTTATGAATAGGTACAGCCGTTGTAGGATTTGGCTTAGCAGCTTGTACACAACCCCAAGATGCGCAAGAACCCCAAGCTATAACAGCTTTTGCCCCTTTTGCTACTTCTTTCAAATCTTCTAAGAAAGGTCTACCTCCCACGACGCAATACATCCCGTCTTCTCCAAGAGGCGGATTTCCCTCTACTGCCAATATATATTCTCCATAATATTTTTTCATTATTTCCTCTTTGTGCTTCTCTAAAGCTTCACCAGCTGCAGCTGATAGTGTATCATCGTACTCTAAAGATATCATCGTAAGAAGTACATCCGAAGCCAAAGGTGTAGCTGATCTTATAAAAGCTTCAGAGCAACATGTACATTCAAGACCATGTACCCATAACACTGGCACTCTTGGCTTGGTTTCCATCGCCTCTACTACTTTTGGTATAAAAGCAGGCGGTAAACCCATTAGACCGGTGATGATAGCGGAAAACTTTAGGAACTCCCTCCTACTTATCCCGTGTCTTTGAAATGTCTCCCAAAAGGTCTCTTTTCCACCTATCATAACAACCTCCTTTTGAATAAAGATTCAAGATAATTATAACACTTTTGTTAAAAAATTCAAACATAAACAAAATATCTAAAAAAATCCTTGGTGGCAGCTAAAATTATAATAGTAAAAATTCTTCAGGGAGATAGAAATGCAAAATTCTAATCTTTATTTTGCACTATTTAAAAAATTTCAAAGCATATACTATACTTTTAAATATTCAATCAAGAGAGATAGATGGTATATAACTTGTATTATTGAACAAAGTAACTTTATCTTTGTTTTTTTTCAACAAAACACTATCCTACCTTTTCTAACAGTAATTTTAAAATATTCTCATCAAGATGTTTAACTCTTGGTACTTTTTTAGTCTGTATCTTTTATTGTTTTGTTTCCAATCTTCGTAATTAATTTCTTTAAGAAATATACTTTGAGTGAGAAATTAGCGGTTTTTATAAAATTTAAAAATGAGATCCTTCGACCTTCGGCCTCAGGATGACACGGAAAGGCAAGCTTACAAAATTTTGGAACACCCTTTAGAGTATTTTAGAGTGTTTTCTTTAAGAGAGCTTTTTAATTTACGATTTCTATCAAAAGGAAATTTGGATTAGTATGTTTTATAATAAATACAAATTTCCAATGCAATAAGAAGTAGGAAGATGCCACTTAAATCACGCACTATTTCAATGTTTATTTTTATTGCTCTGTTTAATGTTGTAGCATGGAGTGCTCTTTTTTACATTACTAAATTAAATCCTATGCTTTTAAGCGTGGGCTTACTATCTTACTTTCTTGGTTTAAGGCATGCCTTTGATGCAGACCACATAGCATCTATTGATAATGTAATCAGAAAGCTCAGACAAGACAACCAAAAGCCTGTAGGCGCGGGTTTATTTTTTTCTTTAGGTCATTCAACTGTGGTTATTTTACTATCTATTGGAATTATTATAGCTACAAGGACAGTTTAAACACACATGGATTTTTTAGAAAATTATGGGCATATTTTTGGTACTACTGTTTCTGCTTTATTTTTGACAATTATAGGCATTTGAACTTAATTGTAGTAAAAAGCCTTTATGATTTATTAAAAGAGTATCAAAAAGGCAATATTAAGCATGAAGAGATTGATAACCTGTTATCCAAAAGAAGTCTTATGGGACGATTTTTTGGTTTTTTATAAAAAAATCAATAAAAGCTAGCAGATTTACTTAATCGGTTTTTGTTTGGCCTTGGCTTTGATACCGCAATAGAAGTACCCATGCTTAGAATCTCGGCTGTTTTAGCAAACAATTCACATTTGCCTATATGGAGTATACTGGTATTTCCGTTCCTATTTACAGCAGGTATGAGTCTTATGGACAGCTTATATGGATTTGCAATGATGAAGGTGTATGATTGGGCAATGAATGATATGGCAAGAAAGCTATTTTTCAATATCTTTATAACAGGAGCAAGCGCATTTGTAGCTTTATTTGTAGGAACAACTGAATGGATTCTGGTGTTGTCTATAGAATTGGATTTAACATCGCTTTTTTTATATTTTTCCAAAACATACCTTCTAGCCAGCTGGGTTTAGGAATTGTTATTGTTTTAATTTTAGGCTGGATTGGAGCATATTTTTATTACAAAAAAGCGTACGCAAAGATGGATATCAATTAAGTTATAGGTGGATTATGAGTATCTTAAACTATGGAGTTTATTTTTTAACAATTTTATCGCAAAGTGCGATAGCTACATAACTTGTATAAGTCATACCAGTTTGGGGAAATTTCAATTGAATATATTGGATATTTAAAATAATGTTTTATCTCTTTTCTCTGCTGCTCTGCTGAACTTACCTAAAAATTCATTTTCATTATCTGTTTGCATCTTTCTTATCTCAAATGGCATTGCATTTATTTTTTCTTTTCCAAGCTTAGGATATTTTTTCCTGATTTCTAAGACTATCCAATGATGTTTTTCTGTTATTTTTTTAATTTTTATATTAAATTTTGGTAATTCCTCAATTTATTCCACCTAAACATTTATATAGACTATCGTCAATATTATCCCTAAAGTTATACCTAAATTCAAGCTCTTTTAGATAGTAGATAAAATTATCCTTACTTACACCATGAAATTTTAGCAGCCT
>Ga0315298_1008816_pt1 | contig 12695 bp, 6 predicted proteins | sample WHS_1_MG_FD_203077 | JGI IMG/M metagenome (GOLD analysis project Ga0315298, IMG submission 203077) | Extremophilic microbial mat communities from Washburn Hot Springs, YNP, Wyoming, USA - WHS_1_MG | ecosystem: Environmental > Aquatic > Thermal springs > Hot (42-90C) | place: USA: Wyoming...
TCCGCCTGGCTCCGCCAGCGGAACGCGAAAGACCCGAAAGGCAAATCGAGCGTTCCGTCTGGCTTCGCCAGCGGAACGCGAAAGACCCGAAAGGCAAATCGAGCGTTCCGTCTGGCTCCGCCAGCGGAACGCGAAAGAGAAGCCCCTCCCCGTTCAGGAGACAAAGCCCTTCCCCCATGTGCCACCTGCGCCGTCGAAGGAGGGACCATTCGATCGCGGAATTTGGGCTTGCGGTGAAGAATGAAGAGCGCTTGCGTGGCGCTCGGCGCTCAGTTGGGGGAGCCGCGCTCGCGGCCGAGGAGGACGGCGGCGGCGTTGGGTTCGACGGGGCCGTGGAAATAGAAGCCCTGGGCGAAGTCGCACTGGATGCCGCGCAGCAGGTCCGCCTCTTCGGCCGTCTCCACGCCCTCGGCCACCACCACGAGGCCGAGGTTCTTAGCCAGCGCCACGATGGTCCGCACGATCTCCATGTTTTGGCTGCTGCGGCCGATGCCGGAGATGAAGGATCGGTCTATCTTGAGTGCGTCGATGGGGAACTGGTGCAGGTAGCTGAGCGAGGAGTACCCGGTGCCGAAGTCATCGATCTGCACGCGCACGTTCAGCGCCCTAAGCGAGGAGAGCACCGCGATGGCCGCCTCGGAGTTCTCCACGATGGTGCCCTCGGTGATCTCGATGCCCAGCGATCCGCTCTGGAGGCCCGCCTGGAAGAGGGCCCGGTTCACCTGTTCGATGAGGTCCGGCTGGGCCAGGTTCCGGCTGGAGAGGTTCACGCTCACGGTGATGGGAGAGGCGGAGGGGAAGCTGGACTGCCAGGCGCTGGTCTGGCGGCACGATTCGGCGAGCACCCACTTGGCGATGGGGACGATGAGGCCCGTCTCCTCCGCCACGGGGATGAACTCCTCGGGAAGGACGAGCCCGCGCTTGGGGTGCTGCCATCGCAGTAGGGCCTCGAAGCCGGCGATCTTGCCGCTGACCATGGAGACGATAGGCTGGTAGTGGATGCGGAGCTCGCGCCGTTCGAGGGCCTTGCGCAGGTCGTTCTCAGTCTGGAGGAGCTGGACGGCTCGGTCGTGCATGGAGGCATCGAAGATCTCGTGCCTGGCCCGGCCGCGCGACTTGGCCTTGTTCAGGGCCGTGTCCGCGTCCCTGAGAATCTGTTCGTGGCTCTCGTAGCCGTGGTCGCTGGAGGCGATGCCCGTGCTGCAGGTCGCGTACACTTCGTGCCCGCTGACGTTAAAGGCTTCTTTGAATTCGCCTTGTATGCGGAGGGCGAAGCCCTCGCTGTCGTGGCTACCCCGCACGTGCTCTGCCAGAATGCCAAATTCGTCTCCGCCGAGCCTCGCCAGCACGTCGTCGGTCCGCAGGCACCCTTTGAGTCTCTTGGCCACCGCCACCAGGAGTTCGTCGCCCGCGATGTGGCCCAGGCTATCGTTGATGAACTGGAATCGGTCTAGGTCCAGCAAAAGAACGGTGAAGCCGTAAGCCGAATCCCGCTTCGAGCGTTCCAGGGCCGCCTGGAGGCGGTCCAGGAAGAGGAACCGGTTGGGAAGGCCCGTGAGCCCGTCCACGGCTGCATCGTGGCGGATCTGCTCTTCCCCTGTCTTGCGGTCCGTGATGTCCACGAGAGTGCCCGTGAGCCGGATGGCGGTACCATCGGGGGAACGGAATGCCAATCCGCGGCAGGCCACCCAGATGTAGCTTCCATCCTTGTGCTTCAGCCGGTGTTCGTACGCCACGACCGGGCTGCGGCCCTCCACGTGGATGTCGATGGCCGCCTGGAGCGCCTCACGGTCGTCGGGGTGCACGCGCCCGAACCACTCATGGGCGCCGTTGCCGATTTCCGTCTCGTTGTACCCCAAGATCTCCTTCCATCGGCCGGAAAAGTCCATGTTGCCGGTGCGCAAGTCCCAGTCCCAGAAGCCCTCGACGGCACCTTTCGCTGCCATGTCGAAACGGGCCACGCTCTCGTCCAGCTTCTGCTGGGTCTGTTTGAACTGAGAAATGTCTTCGATTAGCCCGTCGATGAGCATCTGCCCGTTGCGGGAAGAGCCCAAGGTCTGGCTGAGCCTAACCCAGATCGTTTCGCCGTCCATCCGGCGGAGCTGGAGCTCGAGGCGTTGGGCGTGGCCGTGCTGGCGCATCTGGGCCAGGAGCTTGACATGATCCTCTCGCGAAACGAAAAGCTCATGGAATCTGACCCCTTGTGCTTCGAGGAGGCTTTGGAACCCTAGCATCTGGAGGAAGGCGGGGTTGGCTTCGAGAATTTCTCCATCCGCCGTGGTCCGAAAGACCCCCACGCTGATGCTCTGGAGCAGGCCGTTTAGCCTCCGTTCGAGCCTGGCCGACTGTGCCCGGCTCCGGGAACGGCTCAGGAGGCCAAGAATGGCCGACTCAAGACGAACCATGTAGCCGGGGGTCTCGAGGATGTAAATGTCCAGGCCCAGGCGCAGGGATTGCACCGCCTCGGCCTCCCGGTTCGGCGTGGTGAGCAGGACCAGCGGGCAATCCGCGAGGGTTGTACGCACCGTGCTCACGAGCACGGGGACTTTGAGCCACGGAGCGGTGCCGTCCAGGACAACGGCGTCAAGGCCGCTTTTCTGCAGCTGTCGGTAAAAGTCTTCCTCCGAAGTGGCTGCGATCAGGGTGAGCGGGGAGAAGTTACGGCCAAGAGCCCGTTTTAGCAACAGCTCTATGCCGGATTCATGGGTCGCCAACAAGACCGCCAGCTTATCCACTTCAGCCTCCGCCTCCACGGGCCCAACCACCGGCCAGATCCGGTCAAGCGCTCTCTCGCACCCCAATTCCGCGATCGAATGGTTCTTCCTTCGGCGGCGCAGGTGGCACAAGGGGGGAAGGCCTTGTCTCCTGAACGGGGAGGGCCTTCTCTTTCGCGTTCCGCTGGCACAGCCAGACGGAACGCTCGATTTGCCTTTCGGGTCTTTCGCGTTCCGTCGGCGGAGCCAGGCGGAGCGCGCGGTTTGCCTTTCGGGTCCCTCCCCGCTCCAAGGGCTTGCCCCGCGGAGCCTCACCCCGCCCTTGGCGCATTCTTCCCCCGGATCCAGTCCAGGGTCGCCCAATCCCCTGGCGGGTGATTGTGCAGGTATGCCGGTTATGAAGATCCATGGGGATTTGCACTGCCATTTCCCCTTCCATCGCGCGATTAGGGTCGAAACCCGTTATCAAGAAGCTAGCACAATCGCCTCGAAGGCACAACGGCTCACCGCCACGCTAAATTCCGCGATCGAATGGTCCTTCCTTCGGCGCGCAGGTCGCACATGGGGGAAGGGCTTTGTCTCCTGAACGGGGAGGGCCTTCTCTTTCGCGTTCCCCTGGCGAAGCCAGACGGAACGCTCGATTTGCCTTTCGGGTCTTTTGCGTTCCGCTGGCGAAGCCAGACGGAGCGCTCGGTTTGCCCTTCGGGGCCCCTCCCCGCTCCGCGGGCAGGCCCGCGAAGCCTCACCCCACCCCGAATGCCCCCAATCGTGGGCAGGTGCTTGCGTAGTTGCGCCGATCAGCAAGATCCGCAGGGATTGATACCGCCATTTCGCCTTCCAGCGCGGGATTGGGGTGCCCTCCGCAATGCCAGCGGGGATCAGGGGGCGAAGGAGAAGGGGAAACGGAGAGGGCGGGCCGTGGGGCCCGCCCTCGGAAGCGGAGAGAAACCCTTCGGGCTACTCGGCCTCGGGAATGGCGGATCCGTTCGCCGAACGCGACAGACGCGGGCTGAGGAGCGACTGGAAGCGGTCCATGTAGAGGTAGAAGACCGGCGTCACGAAGAGGGTCAGGAACTGGGAGAAGAGCAGGCCGCCGACGACGGCGAGGCCGAGGGGGCGTCGCGATTCGGCGCCGGCGCCCATGCCCAGGGCGATGGGCAGCGTGCCCATGAGGGCCGCCACGGTGGTCATCATGATGGGCCGGAAGCGGATGACGCAAGCCTCGTAGATGGCCTCGGCGGCGGTTTTGTTCTCCTTGCGCTGGGCCTCCAAGGCGAAGTCGATCATCATGATGCCGTTCTTCTTCACGAGGCCCACGAGCATGATGATGCCCACGAAGGCGTAGATGGAGAGGTCCACGCGGAAGATGAGCAGCGTCACGAGCGCCCCGAAACCGGCAAAGGGGAGGGCCGAGAGAATGGTCAGCGGGTGAATGAAGCTCTCGTAGAGGATGCCCAGCACCAGGTAGATCACCAGGATGGCCAGCAGCAACAGCCATCCCAGGCCCTTAGTGCTCGCCTGGAAGGCCTTCGCCGTTCCCTGGAAGCTGGTCGTGAGGGTGGGCGGAACGATTGCTTTGGCTACCTTCTGGACCTCGCTGACGGCGTTCCCCAGGGGGGTGCCTGGAGCGAGGTTGAAGGAGACCGTCACGGAGGGAAGCTGGCCCGTGTGGTTGACTGAGAGCGGCCCCAGATCCCGGGTGATTTTAGCCACGGCGCTGAGGGGCACCAATTGGCCGGTGGAGGAGTGGACGTAGAGCATGGAGAGGGCGGAGGGATCCTGCTGGTACTGGTCCTCCACCTCAAGAATGACCTGGTAGGTGTTGTTGGGGGCATAGATGTAGGAGACCTGCCGGGTACCGTACGCATCGTCGAGCGTATCTTCGATTTCCTGGGCCGTGACTCCGTATGAGGAGGCCTTGTCCCGTTCGATCTGAACCTCCACTTGCGGGTTTTTGATCTGTAGGTCGCTCGTCACATCGAGTAGGCCCGGCAAGCCCTTCATTTTGTTTTCCAGATCGGTGGCTACCTGATAGAGCTGAGCGGTGTCCGAGCCCTGGAGCGTGAGTTGGTACTGGCTCTTGGTGAGCTGGCCTCCGATTTGGATGGGGGGCGGATTTTGGATGAAGGCTACGATGCCCGGCACCGACATGAGTTGGGGGCGGAGCTTGGCGATCTCTTGGTCCACGGTGAGCTTGCGCTGGCTTTTGGGCTTGAAGCGGATGAAGCAAATGCCCTGGTTGCTGGCCAGAAACCCTCGTCCTCCCGCCGTGGAGAAAAAGGCGTCCACGTCCGGATTGGCCTGAATGATGCGGTTGAGGGCCTGCTGGTGGCGGACCATGGCGTCGTAGGAGATGCCCTCCTTGGCTTGGGTGAAGACCATGGCCCTGCTGGTGTCCTCGCTAGGCAGGAACCCCTTGGGGATTACCACAAAGAGCCAGCCCGTGAGGGCCAGAATCACGGCCGAGAAGATCATCACCAGCCGCCGGTGGCCGATGGACCACTTGAGACCGCGTTCGTACCAGCCGAGCATCCAGTTGAAGCCCCTCTCGGAGAGGTCGTAGACGCGGCCGTGGTGGACCTCCGACTGATGTTTAAGAAAACGGCTGGCCAGCATGGGTGTGAGGGTCAGCGACACGAAGCCCGAGATGAGAATGGCCGAACCGATGGTGACGGCGAACTCGTGGAAGAGCCGTCCAATGATCCCCCCCATGAAGAGGACGGGAATGAAAACGGCCACCAGAGAGAAGGTCATGGAAAGGATCGTGAAGCCGATCTCCTTGGAACCCTCCAGTGAGGCCTCCAGGATGCCCTTCCCCATCTCCATGTGCCGGACGATGTTCTCCAGCATGACGATGGCGTCGTCCACCACGAATCCCACCGCCAAGGTCAGGGCCATCAACGAAAGGTTGTCCAGGCTGTACCCCAGCAGGTACATGATGGCGAAGGTCCCCACGAGGGACATGGGCAGCGCCAGGCTGGGGATGACCGTGGCCGACACGTTTCGCAGGAAGAGGAAGATCACCAGGATGACCAGGATGAGCGTCAGCAGCAGGGTGAACTTCACGTCCGCAACGGACTGTTTGATGGAGGTCGACCGGTCGTAGAGGGTGTGCAGCGTCACGGAGGCGGGGATCTGCCGCTCGAAGGCGGGGATCAGGTCCTTGACCGCCTGGGCCACCGCCACGGTGTTGGTTCCCGGCTGGCGCTGGATGGCTAGAACTACGGAGCGCTGGTTGTGGGTGTGGTCGATGTACCAGGCGGCGGTCTTGTCGTTCTCCACGCTGTCGATGACGTGGCCGAGGGCCTCGAGGCGCACGGGCTCGCCGTTCCGGTAGGTCACGATGAGTGGCCGGAAGGCGGCCGCGTTCAGGAGCTGGCCGTTGGCTTGGACGGTGTAGGCTACGTGCGGGCCGTAGAGCGTCCCCGTTGGCAGGTTGACGTTGCCATTGGCGATGGCGGCGGCCACCTGGTCCAGGCCAATGCCCTTGTTGGCAAGCTTGTTGGGATCCACCTGCACGCGGACGGCGTATTTTTGGGAGCCGTACACCTGCACTTGGGCCACACCGCTCACCATGGAGATGCGTTCGGCCATGAGTGTCTCACCGTAGTCGTCCACGGTGCTCATGGGCAGGGTGGGGGAGGTCAGGGCGAGGTAGAGGATGGGCTGGTCCGCTGGGTTCACCTTCTGGTAGGAGGGCGGTGTGGGCATGCCCGTGGGGAGCTGGCCCTGGGCCACCGAGATGGCCGACTGCACGTCCAGGGCCGCGCCGTCCAGGCTGCGGTCGAGGGCGAACTGCAAGGTGATCGTGGTGGAGCCCTGGTAGCTCGTGGAGGTCATGGAGTCGATGCCCGCGATGGTGGAAAACTGCTTCTCCAGGGGCAGGGCCACGGCCGAGGCCATGGTCTCGGGGGTGGCCCCGGGGAGGGAGGCGCTCACCTGGATCGTGGGGAAGTCCACGTTGGGCAGGTCGTTGACGGGCAGGAGCCGGTACCCCGTGATACCGAAGAGGAGGATGGCCAGCATGACGAGCGTCGTCATGACCGGCCGCTTGATGAAGAGCGCGGAGAGGTTCATGGCGTCTCCTCTGTGCGGAGGCTCTCAGGGAGCCGGGTGGATTGGGGGACTGGGCGACGGAGGAGCGCTCGGAGGAGCGCTCTCCAGGGCGCGGTTCGTTTGTTTCCAGGCCCCGCAGGTCTCCGGTTCATCACCTCGCGCCTCCCGGCGCGGGTGAGGTTCCCGCGCCTTGCGTGGGGGCGGGGCCGTTCTTGATTTCGACCTTCGCCCCGGGGAAGAGCCGGAGCTGGCCGTCGGTGACGACCTCCTCGCCGGCCTGGAGTCCCTTCTCGATGATGGCCTCGTCGTTTCGCCGCTGGCCCACCGTGACGGGCCGCATCTCGACGGTGCGATCGGGCTTCACCACGAAGAGGAAGGTGCCTTGCTGTCCCTCCTGGATGGCCTTGTCGGGAACCACGACTGCCCCCTTCCGCGTACCCAGCGTCAGGGAGACGTGGACGAAGGAGCCCGGCCAGAGCGCCTTGTCCTCGTTGGGGAAGGTGGCCTTGAGCAGAATCATTCCCGTTGTCGGATCCACGGTGTTGTTAATGAGGCTGAGCTCTCCTTCGAAGGGGGCGCCGCCCGTGGGCAGTGCGGCCAAGACCTTCAGCGGGTGCACGGCTTGCTGCCTTCGGATCTCGGACAGTTCGGATTCGGGGACCGAGAAGTTCACGTAGATGGGCGTAATCTGGTTGAGGACGAGAACGGGCACGTCGTTGGCCTTCACCACGTTGCCGAGCTGGATGAGCAGGTTGCTCGTCCGTCCCGGTATGGGGGCCCGAACCGTGCAGTAACCGAGGTTCAGCCGGGCCGTCTGTACGGCCCCCTCGTCGGCCTGAACGGAGGACTGGAGGGCCCCGGCCGCCGCCACGGCGTTATCGTAATCCTGCTTGGTGATGTAGTCCTTCTTCACGAGGTCGGCGTAGCGTCTGGCCTGGGCCTCCGCGCTCACCAGCTGGGCCTTGTCCCTCGCCAGAATCCCCTGGGCCTGCTGGAGGGCGGCCTCGTAGGGGCGCGGATCGATGATGAACAGGACATCGCCCTTGTTGACGTCCTGGCCCTCCTTGATGGCGACCCGGGTGATCTCCCCTCCCACGAGGGGTTTGATGTTGACGGAGTTGTAGGCTTCCACGGTTCCGATGGCGCTGAGGACTATGGGCACGTCCTTCCGGACGGATTGGGCCACCGTGACGGGGGCCGGCGGTATACCGCCCCGCTTCTGCGTGCCGCCGCAGGCCGAGAGGAGCGCCAGGACGAGGAGGGCGGAGGCGGCGGCCAGCCTGCGGCTGCGCGTCGGGGAGGCGAGGAAACGAGGGTTGGCGACGGGAGGTCTCATGGCTTTTTGTCCTTCTCCACCGCAACGGGGGCGGCCAATTCGCTGTTCTGGCCGGCAACGGTCAAGGTTCCTGTATCGTGGGCGAGCTGGGCGAGCGCCATGTACCAGTTGACATCGGCCTGGACCCGCTGGGCCCTGGCGCTGGCTAGGGCGCTCTGGGCGGACAGGAGGTCGAGGATGCTGCCCACGCCGGCCTTGTAGCGGCCCAGGGCCACGTGTTGAGATTCGGTGGCGCTTTCGAGCAGGTCGTGGCTCGTCTTGACCTGCTGCCGGGCGGTGCGGAGCTGGTAGTAGCTCGACCACACCTGATAGGTGATCTCCTGCTGCAGGCTCGAAAGGTTCGCCTTGGCCGCCTCTTCGTCGGCTTTGGCCTGGATGACGTTGTACTGCTGTGTGAAGCCCGTGAAGAGGGGGATGCTCAGCACCACGCCCAGGTTGTAGGTATTGCCGTAGGCGTTCGTACTGTCGTAATAGATGCGGCCCAGGCTGGCGCTTCCGTTGAGGGAGGGACGCCCCTCGGCCTTGACGGTGCGGACGTGGGCCGCCGCCTTCTCCGCCAACGCGCGCGCTGAGGCGAGGTCGGGCCGGTTGGCCTCGGCCTCGGCGAGGAACCTGTCCACGGCCTGGAGGGCCTGGTCTGTTTTGGGCTCCCTGGAGGGTATGCCCACGTCGTAGGGCGTGTTGGCGGGAAGGCCCATGGCCGTCGCCAGGGCCCCTCGCGTAGTCTGAATCTGCCCTTCGAGGCCGTCCAGGGTGAGCTGGGCCTGGGCCAGGCTCGTCTTGGCCTGGAGGACGTCGGCGATGGTGGCCACGCCCGCCCTGTGCATGGCCTGGGCGGCGTCTAGGTTGGTCTGGGCCTCCTTGACGCTCTCCTCCTGGGCGTTGTAGAGGGCCTTGGCGGCCACGTATTGGTAGTAGGCCTGCTCCACGGCCAGGACCACGTTCTGGAGCACGGCGTTGTGGCTGAAATCGGCGGAGATAAGGGCCTGCCGCTTTTCATCCACGGCCGCCGACTGGCCGCCGAAGTTGTAGAGGAGCCAGTTGAGGGAGAGCTGGGGCTCGTAGCTGCGCTGAAAGTAGGAGATCTTGCCGTTGGCAAAGGCCCCCTCGGTCCGGTCGTAGTTGGCCTGGGCCGAGACTTGCGGGTAGTAGCTGCCCTTCTGGCTGCCGTAGGCCGCCGCGGCGGATCGCGCTTGGGCCCAGGCCTGGGCGGTCAGGGGGCTGTTTCGCAGCGCGATGTCCACCACATCCAGGAGCGTGAGGTGCTGGCTCTTTTTGAGAAGCTCCGGCGGAATGGAGGGGACCGGTGCGACGGCGGGAGCGGGTGTTTGCAGGACCTTCGCGGGCGGAGTCCATGGCGTGGCGGGCGAGGACGAGGTGGCCGGAGCCCCGTACACCTTGGGAGGATTGTGCACGCATCCCGACAGGAGAGGCAATCCCAGAGCCAGGAGCGCTCCCGCTAAACGGATTCGCGAGGTCATGGCTGCCCCCCCCGCGAGGCGCGGACCGGAGGATCTGCGGCGCCCGCCGAGAGGCCATGGAGAAAGAGCTCGATGATCAACCGAGCGTCCTCCCGGAAGGGCCCCGGTTTTTCTTCCCACAATCGCTGTCCAATCATGGCGATATTGGCCTCCATCAACATGGCCGCCACCTTCGTAGCGTCCAAGGGCTTGAATAGGTTTTCCCTGATTCCATCGCGGACGCAATCGGCAATCTTGTCCACCATGACCCGGTAGGGGTCGCTGCGCTGCCGCTTGAGCCTGGATTTCGCGGACTGGCGCTGCCAGAGTAAGACCCTGTAGAACTCTCTGTGCTCATCGAAGTAGCCGAGGTGTCTCTCCACGAGCCGGGTCAGCCTCTCGTGCGGCGGGAGCGGTCCCTGCAGCAGCGCCGAGAGCTCCTTTCGGAGGGGTTCGAGGCTGGACTCCTTGACTGACGCGAGAAGGTCGCTCTTGTCCTTGAAGTAGGCGTAGAGGGTTCCCTTGGCCACGCCCGCCTCGGCAGCCACGTTCTCCATCGTGAGCCCCGCCTCTCCCTTTTGGGCGAGGATTCGGATGACCGCCTCGTGGATAGCGTCCCGAGTCAGTTGCTCCCATCGGTTGCGCCGTTCACTTTTGGCGCGGCTGCACGGTCTCTTTTTCGCCAAGGCTGCCCTACCTTCCCCGGTCGACCGGTTGGTCACCAGTTGAACCAGACGGTCATAGTACGCACTTTTAGGTCATGCGTCAAGGGGTACAACAACGCGAGGGAGCTTCCTATTGCCTGCGCGCCGAAGGCTTAGAGGATGTACTTGCTCAGGTCCTGGTTGCCCGCCAGTTCCTTGAGGCACTCGTCGATGTAGGGCCTGTCGATGGTCACCTTGGTGCCGCCCAGGTCGGGAGCGTTGAAAGAGATCTCGTCCATGACGCGCTCCAGGACGGTATGGAGCCGCCGGGCGCCGATGTTCTCGAGCTGGTCGTTGATGGCGCTCGCGTACTCTGCCATGGCCAGCACGGCGTCATCGGTGAAGACCACCTCCACTCCCTCCGTGGCGAGGAGAGCGGTGTACTGCAGGACCAGGGCATTCTCCGGCTCGCGCAGGATCCGCACGAAGTCCTCCTTGCCCAGAGCAGTGAGCTCCACGCGGATGGGGAACCGCCCCTGGAGTTCGGGCAGCAGGTCGCTGGGTTTGGTCATGTGGAAGGCGCCGGCGGCGATGAAGAGGATGTGGTCCGTACGGACCAGTCCGTAGCGGGTGTTGACGCGAGTTCCCTCCACGATGGGCAGAAGATCCCGCTGGACCCCCTCCCGGCTGACGTCGGGGCCGTGGCCGCCGGAGCTGCGGCCGGCCACCTTGTCGATCTCGTCCAAGAAGATGATGCCGTGCTGCTCGGTGCGTTCCACGGCCTCCCGCGCGATTTCGTCCTTGTCGATGAGCTTCTCCTCCTCCTCGCGGGTGAGCAGGTCGAGAGCCTCTGGAACCTTCACCTTGCGGGTCTTGCGCCGTCCGCCCATGAGCCCGGGGAGAAGGTCGTTGAGGTTGAACCCCATCTCCTCCATACCCGCCGGGGTGAAGACGCGCATGGAGGCGCCCCCCTCGGCCACCTGGACGTCCACCGTCTTGTCGTTCAGGCGGCCGGCTCTCAACCATTCGCGCAGGCGCTCGCGAGAGCCCGTGGCACCAGCGGCGGGAGGCGGCTCCCAAGCCTGGGCACCTTCTTCCTGCGGGGGCGCCTGACCGGGCGTGTAGGGGGGCGCCGGCGGGAGGAGAAGATCCAGCACGCGCTCCTCGGCCGCCTCGCGGGCCTTCTCCTGCACCGAGGCGGCCTTCTCGGCGCGGACCAGGTTGTAAGCGATCTCCGCCAGGTCGCGGATCATGGACTCCACGTCCCGCCCCACGTAGCCCACCTCGGTGAACTTGCTGGCCTCGATCTTGAGGAAGGGGGAGGCGGTGAGCTTGGCTAGGCGGCGGGCGATTTCGGTCTTCCCGACGCCCGTAGGCCCGATCATGATGATGTTTTTGGGGGCCACCTCGTCCTTCAGTTCCGGAGGAAGCAACTGGCGGCGCACCCGGTTGCGCAGGGCCACGGCGACGGAACGCTTGGCCTGCTTCTGGCCGATGATGAACTTGTCCAGCTCCTCCACGATCCGCTTGGGGGTCAGCGGATCTTCGAGCCGGTTGTAGAGCGATCCTGGTTCTGTCTTGATCATGATTTCTCCAGCGAAGGACTCGGCGTGGGGGATTGGGCTGGGGGGCTATGAAGCGATTAACTATGAGGCGATTAGGCGATGAGGCATTAGGCGATTAAGCTATTTGGCTATGAGGCGATTACGGTAGTCAGGGGGACGGGCGATTGACCGATCCCCGGCCCGCTCGGCCCCCTCATCCCCTACTCACCTCATCACCCCAACGCTCATCCTCCCTCGCCCAGTTCCACCACCGTCACGTTCTGGTTCGTGTAAATGCAGATCTCGCCGGCGAGCTTGAGGCACTCCTCGACGATCTGCCTCGCGCTCAAATCGGTGTGGCGCAGAAGGGCCCTGGCCGCGGCCAGGGCGTAGGGGCCTCCAGAGCCCGTGGCCAACGCGCCGTCATCCGAGGCGATGAGCTCCCCGCTGCCCGAGAGAAGGAACTGGTGCTCCCGGTCGGCCACGATGAGGACCGCCTCTAGCCGCCGCAGGGCGCGGTCCATCCTCCACTCCTTGACCAACTCCACCGATGCCCTTTCCAGGTTGCCGTTGTATTCCTCGAGCTTGGCCTCGAAGCGGGCGAAGAGGGCGAAGGCGTCTGCCACCCCGCCGGCGAAGCCCGCCAGCACCTGGTCGTGGTAGAGCTTTCGGACCTTCTTTGCCGAGTGTTTGATCACCGTCTGGCCGAGCGTGACCTGGCCGTCGGAGGCCATGGCCACCGCCCCATTTCGCGCCACGCAGAGAACCGTCGTCGCATGAACCTGTTCCACATTCACCTCCAGACATCCACAACAATAGCCTATTTCATCCGCGAAGGGGATCCCCAATCCCGCGATGGAACCGGAACGGAGCCCCCAAATGTTGATGAACAGGTGGTTTAGCTCCAATGCTCTTTCACCTGATAAGGGATTGGGGGCCTT
>Ga0315298_1008817_pt1 | contig 12693 bp, 10 predicted proteins | sample WHS_1_MG_FD_203077 | JGI IMG/M metagenome (GOLD analysis project Ga0315298, IMG submission 203077) | Extremophilic microbial mat communities from Washburn Hot Springs, YNP, Wyoming, USA - WHS_1_MG | ecosystem: Environmental > Aquatic > Thermal springs > Hot (42-90C) | place: USA: Wyoming...
CGATTTTTAACAACGATTTAGAGAACATTCCATCAGCTTTATTTTTCGAAACTTTCAAAAAAGCATTTCTTGGGGAAAATACTTCTTTTGTTTTTTCAACTTTGGGAAGTTCCAGTTTGCTTGCTCCATTTACGGAAGTAATTAATAACTCATCAGATTATAAAATCAATTTAAATAAAAAAATCATAAGCATTTTCAAAGAAGGAGAAAAGTTTCTTGTCCATACAAATGATGGCGAAAAGTATGAATTTGATGATGTTATACTTTGTATCCCCCCACAACATCTGCCCAACATCCTTCCTGCAAACTGGCTCGGGTACAATTATTTTCGCTTTCTTAAGGTTCTAAAACATAATCCAATAGTTTCGATTTATGCCATTTTTGAAAGAGAATTATTCAAAGATGACTTTGCTTTTCTGCTCGACTCCCCTTTCCATTGGATATTCAATAAGACCCTGATACATAATTACAAAAAGGATGTGTTTCTTTACTCTTTCACTACGAGCAATGGATGGAATCTACTTGAACTTTCGAATCAAGAGATAATTCAATTACTACAGACACATTTGGAAAAGTATTTCCCCAAAATTAAAAACAACAAAATTCTTGGATGGAAAATAATCAAAGACAAATACGCAACAATAAACCTCGATTTAGGCTTTATTAGAAATAGACCTAAGCAAGTGTCCCCCATAGATGGATTGTATTTTGGAGGTGATTGGACAGACACTAATCTTCCTGCAACTCTCGAAAGTTCTGCACTCAGCGGTAAACTCGCGGTAAAAGCTTTGTTGAACAAATATGGTTTACAATGACTATACCAAATATCTTAAGTCTATTAAGATTTATACTTTGCTTCCCAATTGCATTTTGCCTTTTCAACAACTTTCGTGTGGTAGCTGTGGTGCTTATTGTAATTGCGTGGATTACAGATTTGCTGGACGGCTATCTTGCCCGCCGTTTAAATGCCATTTCTGAATTTGGAAAGATTATCGACCCTGTTGCGGACAAAACCCTGATTTTAGTCATTGTTTTGAGTTTGGTAGCCAGCAACAACTTATCGCTTTCGACTGCTATCATCATTGTTGCACGAGACATAGTAATTCTAACTGCTGGGCTTGTTGCTTTAAAAAAATTCAAGTTCGCCATACCATCAAATATAATCGGGAAAATATCGGCTTTCTTGATTGGATGTTGCTTGTTCGTAATTTTAATCTTTCCAAATCCAATAATTAAACATTATCTTGAAATTGTAATAATTCTCGTAGCAATTCTTTCTATATTACTATATTCGTCCTATTATTTTCAATGGATTAAAAAGCTTAGAAGTTCGTAAATTTGCTTTTTTTAAATTCACAAAATGGGACTATTTGAAAAATTCAAAGAAAAAGTTTCTGGTTTTCTAAAATCATCTTCCGATACTTTATCCGTCGATAAAATCAAAACGGGATTAAGCAAGACTCGTTCGAACATTTTCGATAGGCTTAAATCTGCTATCGGAATTGGGAAAAAACTCGACCAAAACCTACTTGACGAAATCGAAGAAATACTAATCTCTGCCGATATTGGTTTCGAAGCCACCGAGAAAATACTCGATACTTTGAAAAAGAACGCATCCAAGCTTTCAAATGCAAATATTGATGAAATCATTGAGATTATTAAACTGGAAATCATCAACATCCTCGAAAATTCCTCGCAAGAATTGAATGCAAACCCATTCCGTATTGATGCAAACAAAAAACCGCATACAATACTGATTGTTGGTGTCAATGGAGTTGGAAAAACCACAACGATAGGCAAATTGGCTTACAATTACAAAAAATTGAATCATTCTGTCTTAATTGGAGCAGCGGATACTTTTCGTGCAGCTGCAAACGAACAATTAGAAATTTGGGCAGAACGGGCTGGCGTTCCTGTTATTCAACAAAAGCAAGGAGCTGACCCCGCTGCAGTTGCATTCGATACACTGCATTCTGCTATTTCGAAAAATATTGATGTTGTGATTATAGACACGGCAGGACGACTTCATAACAAAGCACACTTAATGTCCGAACTCGAAAAAATCACTCGTGTAATGAAGAAGTTGAAACCAGAGGCACCCGATGAAGTGCTGCTCGTTCTGGATGCAACCACAGGACAAAATGCTATACAACAGGCAAGAGAATTTACCAAGGTTACACCCATAACTGGCATAGTCTTAACTAAACTGGACGGAACAGCAAAAGGAGGAGTTGTTATACCCATTGCAATGGAATTCAAAATCCCTGTAAAATTCATTGGGGTTGGCGAAAAAATCGATGACTTGCAACCATTTAATCCAGTTATTTTTGTTGATGCACTTTTCGATTAATTTCAAAGAATTAAATTTCAAATTGGTAGTTAAACTAATATGTAGTAATTTTGTATTTTTTTAAGCAGAAATAATAATTAAGGAGGTTTCAATTGAAGAAGTCGTGGGGAAAGATTTTGCTTGTTTTATTACCTATTGTTATTTCACTTTTCTTGCTCTATCCAACTTACAAAGCAAGCAATCTCGAGAAGTTGAAACAAAGATACTTGGAAGAAGCCAAGAAAGCAAAAAATCCGTCGGATTCCTTAGCTATTATCGAAAAATTCGATAAACAATACGGGAAAGAACTACTCGATGCCAAAGCTAATAGAATCAAACTTGGTCTTGACCTACGCGGCGGAATGTATGTAACTCTCGAGGTCGATGTTTTGAAGATGATAGAGGAAAGTGCCCAGCGAGACGCCATTGATGATATCTTCCAAGAGGTTCTCGAAAAAACTAGGAAAGATGCTCAGACTTCCGACGAGGACATTGTCGACATCTTTAAACGAAACTTCGACCAAATTGCCCGACCGAAAAGGAAATTCCTTTCCGATTACTTCGATTTCGATGGCGAGGCACTTGCCACAGAAGATAAAATCATTGAAAAGCTAAAAGAAAATGCAAAAGAATCTATCGACCAAGCTCTTCAAGTCATTCGACAAAGAGTGGATAAATATGGCATTTCTGAGCCAACAATCCAAAAAATTGGTCAAAGGCGGATTCTATTGGAGCTTCCGGGCGTTACAAATGAAACCGAAATGAGGCAATTGCTCCAAACAACTGCTCGTTTGGAATTCAAACTTGTCCGCAATGATGAAAATCTTGTTGCCGCTTTCTATAAAATCGATGAATACTTGAAAAAGGAAAAACAAATTTCCAAAAACAATCAAACCTTGCCTTCGATTCCAAGCGATACTTCGATTAAAGAAAAGCAACTTGTTTCTGCCGACACTTCAAAGACCGAATCCAGCGACACAACTCTTGCAACCAAAGGCACAGATACAACCAAAGCTGGCGAAAAAGCAGATACAACCGACCCATATAAAGGTTTGTCACAAGAAGAAAAATCCAGAAGGTATCTGGAAGATCATCCTTTCACAACTTTGTTCATTACAAACTATATGCCTCCTAACGGCGAAAGAACCCAATACCAACGCGATGTTCGATTCTACAATGCTTCTCAAGTTCCAAAAGGCGAATATTCTTTCGAAATTTTCCAAGATGTTTGGAACAAGTTCGAGGCTATCCTTAAACGGAAAGAAGTTAGGGCTCTTCTACCCTATGATGTAGAAATTCTTCCCGGTGCCAAGCCAGAAATTATCAAGGACAACAAAGGGAAAGAATATAAAATTCTTTCATTTTACGGTTTGAAGCGAGACCCCGAACTTACCGGCGAAGTCATTACCGATGCCGTTGCAACATATGACCCAACCACAAACCAACCCATCGTAACTATGTCGATGAACAGCGACGGGGCAGAAAGATGGGCAAAAATTACTGGTGCCAATATTAAAAAGCGAATAGCAATAGTGTTCGACAATCTTGTTTATTCGGCTCCGGTAGTCCAACAGAAAATCGTTGGAGGTAATTCCCAAATTACAGGAATGAGTAGTCCCGAAGAAGCAAAGCTTTTGAAAATCCTTTTGAAAGCCGGTGCATTAAAAGCCCCTGTTCAAATTGTTGAGGAAAGAATCGTAGGACCTTCGCTTGGTGAGGACTCTATTCAAAAAGGAATTCAATCATTATTACTCGCAGCTTTGCTTGTGCTTTTGTTTATGGTTGCCTACTATTCTGTTGCAGGCCTTTATGCAAACATTGCAGTGCTAATCAATGTATTGTTGATTGTTGGAATTATGGCTGCATTCCAAGGAACTTTATCCTTGCCAGGCATTGCAGGTATTATTCTAACTGTTGGTATGGCTGTGGACGCAAACGTGCTAATATATGAACGAATCCGCGAAGAATTGGAAAAGGGCCGTTCAATGAAATCTGCTATCGACGAAGGTTTTAGCAAGGCTCTTTCGGCAATTTTAGACTCGAATATAACAACTTTCATAACAGGATTAATCCTATATTTCTTTGGGACTGGACCAATACAAGGCTTTGCTATGACATTGATGATTGGTATTATAACAACTTTGTTCACCGCCATCCTTATTAGCAAAGCGTTGTTCCAAATTACCCTTAATATGGGAGCTACAAATATCAGCTTTGGTCAACCAAAATCAGTTAAAGCTTAACAATTTCAAGGAGTGAGATATGCAGTTCTTCAAAAAGCCAAATATTGAATTTATAGCAAATAGGAAAAAATTTCTTATCCCTTCCGGGATTTTAATTGCTTCCTCAATTATATTAATTTTAGTTTTCGGATTTCGCTATGGAATAGACTTCACTGGTGGAACTGAAATCGCCATCAAAGTTGAGAAAAATCTCGAAACCAACGAACTTCGTAAATTACTTTTAAATGCCAAAATCAATCCCGACGAAATTAAATCTTACGGCGAAAAGAATCAATTCCTCCTTCGTCTAAAAGAAACTGGCGAAGCAGCGAACAAAATCGAAAGTGCCCTTCTAACAACCCTTAAAGACTACAATGTTCAAATATTGAAAAAAGATACAATTGGACCCAAAATTGGTGCAGAAATACGAGTTCAGGCTTTCATTGCCGTTATTCTTTCAATAATCGCAATGTTAATTTATATTGGTTTGCGATTTGAATTTCCATTTGGATTTGGGGCAGTGATAGCTTTGGTTCACGATGTGATTATCACTCTTGGAATGATTATTGTATTCGATAGACTGAATATCATTAATCTTGAAATCAACCAAGGTGTGTTGGCTGCATTGCTTACAGTAGTAGGTTATTCTGTCAACGATACTGTTATTATCTTCGACCGAATTCGGGAAAATCGAGAGAAACTCAAAGGAATTCCATTCGCAAAGGTTGCTAATATCAGCATAAATGAAACATTAAGCCGAACAATTATTACTGTTCTTACCGTTCTTTTGGTTTTGATTGTTATGGTATTCCTCTCGGGACCTGTACTTCAGGGCTTTGCTTTCACAATGACCGTCGGAGTTATAGTTGGTACTTACTCTTCTATTTTTATTGCAACGCCATTTGTACTTTGGTATTTGAAAAAGGTTAAGAAAATCAATGTGGAAGCCGACATTTCAAAAGAAACAGTAACAGCAAAGGCTTAAAATGGATAAAATTTCTATCAATAATTTAACAAACCATCCAGAAGTTCAAATCATCAAACTTCCTCCAAATTTTTTTGGAGGAAGTTTGTCCAATGCTTTTACCGAAGCCATCGAAAAAGTTAAAAATTCAAATGTAAAGCTTGTAGCCGTCGATTTAAGCCAAGTCGAGATGATTAATAGTATGGGACTTGGACTGCTGGTTGCCACCTATACATCTCTGAAGAAAAATTCCATTGGTTTTGTGCTTCTCTCCCCTAACGAAAAAGTTAAAAATCTTTTGAAAATCACCCATCTCGACACAATTTTCACGACTTACCAAAATCTTGATGAACTAATTGCAACACTTTAATTCCAGTTTCAATTATTCCTCCAAGTTACTCATTCAGGATAAATATTTTTAATTATTTTGCATTGTAAATAATGTGCAAAACGAAATGAATGTTACACTTGTTTTAGGAGCCCAATGGGGCGACGAAGGTAAAGGCAAAATCGTCGATATTTTGAGCAAAGACGCAGACATCGTTGCCCGCTATCAAGGAGGTGCCAACGCGGGACATACTGTTGTGTTTAATGGCAAAAAATTTATTCTCCATCTTATACCTTCCGGCATTCTGAATCCAAATTCTTTTTGTATCATTGGCAATGGAGTTGTCATCGACCCGTATGCTTTGCTCGAAGAAATAGACTTGTTAGGCAAGTTTAACATAAGCGTTGATAACAGGCTACTTATCAGCAACAAAGCCCATTTGATTTTGCCCTACCACAAAATACTTGATAAGGTCAGCGAAGAATGTAGCGAAAAATCTATTGGCACTACTGGCAGAGGCATTGGTCCTGCTTATGTCGATAAATTCGCAAGGTGTGGCATTCGGGTAAGCGAAATTTTGCATCCCGAAATTCTTAAAAACCACTTAGAAAAAAACTTCAAAGAAAAAATCCAACTCATTACTAAATATTATGGTAAAGAAGTAGAAGAGCAAGATTATAATCGGCAAATATCAGAGTATCTGGAGGCTTTGAACAAAATTAAACAATATGTAGCCGATACAACTTTCTTCATTAATCAGCAAATAAAAGACGGCAAAAAAGTTTTAATCGAAGGTGCACAAGGAACTTTGCTCGATGTTGACCACGGCACTTATCCATTTGTGACAAGTTCCAACCCAACCTCGGGAGGGGCTTGCACAGGGTTAGGCATTCCTCCAACAGTCATTACAAACATTATTGGCGTTGCAAAAGCATATACAACCAGAGTTGGCAATGGTCCCTTCCCAACTGAGCTAAAAGATGAAACAGGTGAAATAATCCGAAAGAATGGTTTTGAATATGGCTCAACAACTGGAAGACCAAGAAGATGCGGTTGGCTCGACCTTGTTGCGTTGAAGTACTCAATAATGATAAATGGCATAAACAGTTTAGCATTAACAAAGATTGATGTGCTTAGCTCCTTTGCGGAAATTAAAGTTTGTGTAAAATATCAAATCGATGGTAACGAGACAACAGAATTCCCATCGGACAGCATTATATTGGACAATGCTAAACCGATTTACCAAGTTCTACCCGGGTGGAACAAATCGTTAGCTGGAATTAATGCTTACGAAAATCTACCTTCGGAAACGAAAGAATACATAAAATTCATAGAAGATTACCTACAAATCCCAGTTAATATCATCTCGACCAGCCCAGAACGAACAGATACCATTATCCGACAATAATAATGAGCGAAAATCCAGTATCGAAAATGTTCGATAAAATAGCGGGTCGTTATGATATAATTAACGATTTGCTGAGTTTCGGTATTCATCGAACTTGGCTCCGAAAAGCAGCAAAAAAAACAACCATCGCTTCGCCAAAGAGAATTTTAGATTTAGCCACAGGAACCGGCAAATTCGCTTTTCTTCTCCAAAAGTATTTCCCCCAAGCACAAATCTATGGAATCGACATAGCACAAAATATGCTCGAAATCGCTAATCAACGAAATTCAAATGGAAAAGTGCACTTTTTATATGGAGATGCACTTCAAATCCCCTTCGAAGAGGATTACTTCGATTTGGTTACAATGTCCTATGGAATAAGAAATGTAGGGGACATTGTTTTGTGCCTGAAAGAAATACACAGAGTTTTAAAGCCCAATGGCGAATTTATTATTGTCGAGTTTGGAAGTCCTTTACCCTGGTTCCAGCCTCTTTATCGAATTTACCAGAAATTAGTGATGAAACCTTTGGGTGGGCTAATCAGCGGCGACTTTAAGGCATATAACTACCTTGTCGAAACAATCAACCATTTCCCTTCGGGCAAAGAATTTACTAAAATAGTCGAAGAAACAAATTTATTCGAAGGAATTGAATATCACCTTCTAACATACGGAATTGCTTATATTTATAAAGGAAAAGCCAAGAAGAACTAGTTCGATTTTGCCTTCAATGTTGTAAGTAACATAGAAAAGTCCTCGTCGGTAAGGTAGTATTTTGTGTTGCAATATTGGCAAACCAGTTCGTTTTGATTCAGCTCTTGCATTTCTTTAATGTCGCTGTAATTCAAGGTCAAAAGCTTCTCGATAAATTGTTCCTTTGAACAACGACAGAAGAAATCTACCCTATCGTTTTTCATAACAGTAAAATCCCAAGGCAAAATTTTTTTTAACACACTTTCTAAATCGTCTTTGGGTTTAATAATTTCAGTTAGTCTATCCATATTGGAAAAATGCTGAACGATTTCGTCCTTTTCTTTTTCTGTTGCTCCGGGCATTGCTTGCACAATCAGGCCGCAGGAGTTGATTATCTTTCCATTTTCATCGGTATCGGCGTCGAGAAGAGCGACCGAAAAAATTTGCTCGGACTTTGCAAAGTAATAATTCAAATCCGAAGAAATATCTCCGCGAACCAGTTGAACAATACCTATGAACGGTTCAGGTTCATTGTATAGTATTCTCATTACTCGAAGAATTCCGGGTCCAAGAGCACTCTCGAAGTTATCTTTATGAATTTTTTCGACACTTGGAGAATATTCACAAAAGCCACGAACTTCGCCAACTTGTATCGCTTCGGCATTAACTCGGGATACCGGACCATCGCCAACTGCATCAATAATAACTCGCTCTTCTCCGTTCAAAAACACAGCAAGCATTGATGCAGCGGATAATGCCCGAGCAAGAAGCAAAGCGGGAACCTCGGGAAGATTATGCCTCGTTTGTGCTTCCCGTGCTACATTCGTATTTTTTATTGCAGAAATACGAAAATGTCCATTTACCGACATAGCGCTCACAACACGCGACTTCTCTTGGTGTTTTTCCAACGTCAATGCCATAACTTCCTATTAAAGATTTAAAACAATTAAACGTCTATGCTTCTTTAAAATTGCTTGCAAATGGAATTAACTGAATTTTGGACAATACTTTCGGCAAACGGAATTATCCTCGAAGTGGAACAACTTAAGCTTATTGAAAGATATGTTCAAGAGCTTACCTATTGGAATGAACGCGTCAATTTGATTTCGAGAAAAGATACCGAAAATATTTTGGAAAACCACATACTGCATAGCCTTAGTTTGCTTAAATATGTCGAAATCCCCCAAAAAGCCAGATGCATCGACGTTGGAACTGGTGGAGGTTTGCCGGGAATTCCAATTAAAATTGCCCGAACGGATTTATTTATGACATTGTTGGACTCCATAAAGAAAAAGATCAAGATAACCGAAATGTTGGCAAAACATACAGGTTTAAGAAATATCACCGCTGTTTGTATGCGAGCGGAGGATTTCGCTCGACAAAAAAATAATTTTGGTAGGTTCGACGTTGTATTTTCGAGGGCTGTAGGAAAAATTGGAACTGTTATTGCTTGGACAAAAGACATTTTGAAACCCGACGGCTTGTTTGTTTTTTTGAAAGGTGGAAACCTCGATGAAGAAAAAGAAAGTGCAAAAAAAATGTTCAAAAATTTGTTAATCGATGAATATATTATCGATTTAGTTGGTTATGAAAAATTTAAAAAAGATGAAAAAAAGGTTGTTCTTTGTAAGTTCCAAAATTAGTCTTTTAACTTTTGTTCTTGTGCTTTGTTTTTCTTATTCCAACATTTTAGCACAAACAAAAGTGAGTTCCAAAATCAAAATAGCCCGAGTTAAATATTCGGGTGGAGGGGATTGGTATAACGACCCTTCGGGAGAAGTCAATCTTTTGAAGTATATCGAAAAGGTAACTAACATACCCGTTGAAGCAGTTTACGAATGGGTCGACCTTTCGAGCCAAAACCTTTTCTCCTATCCAATTCTATTTCTGACTGGGCATGGAAATGTGAATTTCACTGATAAAGAAGTCGAAAATCTAAGAACATACCTAAAAAACGGTGGATTTCTGTACATCGATGACGACTATGGTTTGGATAAGTTCATCCGACGGGAAATGAAAAAAGTTTTCCCCGACCAAGATTTCGTTGAACTACCCTTTAATCATCCAATTTATTCTGCACATTTCAAGTTCGAAAGAGGATTGCCCAAAATCCACGAACACGACAATAAACCGCCCGCTGGTTATGGTCTTTTCTACAACGGCAGGCTTTGTGTGTTCTACACTTATGAATCCAATCTTGGCGATGGTTGGACCGACCCCGACGTCCACAAAGACCCTCCCGAAATTCGTGAATTAGCTCTGAAAATGGGAACTAACATTGTTGTTTATGCATTAACTCATTAGTGACTATGGAAACATTATTTAAACAATATCAATACATTACAAAAAAGTTGGCTCGAACAAGGTTTTGGATGACAATTACCGAACTCTCCATCCACCTTTTCGACGCCCTTTTCTTTGGTATAATTACAATACTTATCCTATCCCTTGTCGAAAATTTCTTTAATGGAGATACAAGCTTTCGAACTGCACTATTCACAATAGCAATTCTTGTACCCACTATTACATTTCTCACATTTTCTTTTCCAACATTTTCCAAAATATTCAGCAACAGAAAAAGAATACCCCTCGATAGAATTGCATTCGAAATCGGACGGTTCTATCCCGAAATCAAAGACAGATTTTCGAACTCCTTCCAATTGATGACTTCGATTGAGAATTACTCAGGCATTTCAAAATCCTTTGTCTTGAAAGCCTCCGAAAGCGTTTTCAATCAAGTCAAAGACTTCGACTTTTCGGTTGTAATCAAAAAGAGGGAACTCAGAACTTCTCTGATTCGATTTGCAACTGCATTAATTCTACTTGTTATTATTTTTCTAATTTTTTCGAATAGCTTAGGTTTTGCATTTTATAGAATCATCAACTTCAATAAATCTTTCTTACCACCTCCACCCTTTTCCTTGACCATCTATCCCAAGTATGAGACTGTTAAAAAAGGAGATAATGTAAAAATTATCGTCAAAGCAAAAGGTACTCCACCACAAAATGTTACATTAAAGTTGAAAGAATTTCAGCAAAAGGATTACGAAAACATTACTCTCTCGTTAGATTCTGGCAATGTTTTCGTCTATCAAATTCCATCTATAAAAAATTCGATTAAGTTTTTTGCAGAAACCGATTGGTTCACCGAAAAAGTAACTTCCGACATCGGAGAAATTGATGTGGTCGAGCATCCCTTGATTAAATCCTTCGAAGGCACTGTTGTTTTTCCATCTTATACAAACAAACCATCTTTTAATTTTAACGAACAAAATGCAGATTTAAATGTTCTTACTGGTTCAAGGATCAATATTTCCATTCTGGCAAACAAAAAAATCAAAGACGCAAAGATTGTGTTATTAAAAGAAAAGAAGTACAAAGAAGTTATTTCCTACGACACAAATGAAATCAAAATGTCGGCAAACGACCAAAAAGCCTCGGGCTCATTTATTGCCAATTTTTCGGGCTACTATTTTATCCAAGTGAAAGATTATGACAATTTAGAAATTCCACAGCCAGTTCTATACAAAGTAAACACAACGAAAGATGAATCGCCACAGATTAAACTACTTGAACCCGAAGCCGACGTCAAACTTTCCGAAACAGCATTGCTTCCTATGATGATTTACATCTACGATGACTTCGGTTTCTCTAACCTTCTCCTTCATTACAAATTAAGTGCTTCACCATACTCAACGCCTTGGAAAAATTACAAGACTATTGAAATACCATTTTCAAAGGAAAAAAATGAAGACAATGTGGCATACTTGTGGGATTTAAACAAGCTACAAATTTCCCCTTCCGAAGAATATGAGTTTTACTTGGAGGTATTCGATAACGACAGAGTCACGGGTCCAAAATCGGCACGAACGCAAACCCTTCGAGCCAAACTTCCCGGAATTGATGAGGTGTTGAAAGAAACTTCCGAAGCACAACAAACGATTTCACGCGAACTTGAAAATGCCTTGAAAAAGGCAAACGAATTGAAAAAAGAAATGGAAAATATTAATCGCGAATTGAATAAAAAAGAGTCTAAAAATCAATTGGACTGGGCGGAAAAGAAAAAGGCGGAAGAAATTTTAAACAAGCAAAAAGAATTAAGAAATAAAATCGATGAGATACAAAAATCTTTGGATGAGTTAACGCGAAAAATGACAGAACAAAATTTGCTATCGCCCGAAACAATTCAGAAATATGTAGAATTACAAAAACTTTTGAAAGAAGTCAAATCGCCCGAATTAGAGCGATTACAAAGGCAAATGGAGCAGGCATTGCAAAAGCTTTCCCCCGAAGAAATTAAGAAAGCACTCGAAAACTACAAATTCGATGAAGAGCAGTTCAGAAAGAATTTGGAACGAACAATTAAAATTTTAAAACGGTTGCAGGCTGAACAAAAAGCCGATGCTTTACAAAAATTTGCCGAAGAACTTGCCCAGAAGCAAGAAGATTTACAAAAACAAACAGAAAACACCAATCCAAACGATAAGCAAAAACTTGAACAACTTGCCCGCCAGCAAGAAAACTTAAAGAAGGAACTTAACGCAATAAATAATGAACTCAAAAGCTTGAAAGAGTTAATGAAAGAACTTGGCAAAGATATGCCTCTAAATGAGTTGGAAAAAGCAGAAGAAGAACTTTCGCCCAACGAAACAAGTCAGGATATGGAAGATTCCCAAAATTCTTTGGAGAAAGGCAATACTTCTAAGTCCAGTCAATCGCAAGAAAAAGCCAAGAATCGCCTGAAAAAGTTTGCACAACAAATGAAAAAAGT
>Ga0315298_1008818_pt1 | contig 12692 bp, 8 predicted proteins | sample WHS_1_MG_FD_203077 | JGI IMG/M metagenome (GOLD analysis project Ga0315298, IMG submission 203077) | Extremophilic microbial mat communities from Washburn Hot Springs, YNP, Wyoming, USA - WHS_1_MG | ecosystem: Environmental > Aquatic > Thermal springs > Hot (42-90C) | place: USA: Wyoming...
CTTCTTCTTCCACCAGGAAGAGTTTTTGTTCCAATAAGAGTTGTTTCTGAATCTCTTGGTGCAAATGTAATTTGGGATGCAAAAGAGAAAAAAGTTCTAATAACCTACCCAAAATAGATAAATATTTTATAAAATTAATGAAAATATCATACAATTACACAATTAAGTGAAAGTGTTCAAAATTTTTATAACATATCTTGTTTTAGAGTAACACTTTATAATGATAAATATTTAGATGAAATTTTTAAGACATTTGAAGAAGCATATAAACTAAAAAAATAAATAATTTTTAATATTTAAATAATAAAAATTTTTATTTGAATTGATTGTTCAATATCAGGAAATATAAATTTATGATTTGCTGTATCTTTTAATTTAAAATCTTTCAAATTAACATCTTCGTCTCCTAAATTTTTTATCTCAACCCATTCACTATTCAAATTTTCATGATCATTTTTAATAATTTAAGTTGTATACTCTTTAATAAGTTTTCTATTTTTATAACCTTTACACAAATTATTAATTAGACAAATATTGCAATTTGGATATTTATGATTAAAACAATAATTTAAGATAGTATAATTAATTTTGTATCAGAGAAAAACATATAGAAAAGAGGAGGAGTTACGATGGAGAAAAATCAAAAAGTAACAGAGAATAAAAATACCTCCTCTCCTCAAGTATAATTAGGGGAGGAGGCTAATAAAATGAATAATCTACTAAATATTTTAGCAGAAAATGGAGAAAAGGGAAACCTTCTTGAAAGTTTAGAAAAATTGCTGAAGGAATCTTTAAAAGAAATGGTAAAGGATATTTTAGAAGAGTTAGCAAATGAAGAAAGGGATATATTTCTTGAAGAAATGGCAAAAGAAGGGAAAATTAACAGGAAGAATGGATTCTACATTAGAAACCTTCTTTCCCATGTTGGAGAAATAGAAGGTTTAAAAGTTCCAAGGGACCGAAATGGCTTATACCATCCATTTTTCATTGAGCCATATGATAGAAACCTGTTTACCATATCAGAGCTTATCGTATCTATGTATACGGGTGGGTTAAGCACAAGGGATGTAACAAAAACTTTTGGAAAGCCTTTTAGGGAAAAGATACTCTCCATATTGGGTAACTCATATAACAGATAAGCTGAAAAATGCCATAAATAAATGGAAAAATAGGAAGATTAAAAGTTATTTCCCATTTGTCTACCTTGATGGACTTTACCTTAAGATAAAAAGAGGTGGGTCTGTCGATGGAGAATCTTTTATCGTAGCTTTAGGCATCACAGAAGAAGGGTACAGAGAGGTATTAGGAACCTCAATGGTAGTTCAGGAGAATCTTCAGAGCTATACAGAGAGTTGTTGATAAAGCTAAAAGAAAGAGGATTAAACGAACCAATGGTATTTATAGCAGATGATTTAATAGGATTAGAGGGAGTTATTAAAGAACTTTTCCCAGAATCTGATTTTCAAAGTTATTTGCTGTATAAAATAAGAAACACATTAGCCCACATAAGAAATAGGGATAGAGAGGCAGTATCAATGGAGATTAAGAACATGGTCCATGAAGCTACAAAAGATCAGTTTTTAGAAGCTTTTTATCGATTTAAGAAAAATTGGGAATATGCCTATTCTAATGTCATAAAAAGCTTTGAAAATGAGTTTGATGCCCTTACAACATATTTTCTCTATCCGGATAAGATAAGAAGGTATATATACACAACAAATCTCCTTGAAAGATTCATAAAAAGGTAAAAAGAAGAACTAAAGTAATTGAAGTCTTTCCAGACGATATATTGGCAGAGAAGGTATTTTATCTTGTATCTACTGAAATGAACGATAAATATGTAGAGAGACGGCTAATAGGATTTCAAGATGCAAAAGATGAACTCTATAAAATGAGGGAAGAAAGATACAGAAAAACAAAATTCCCAAAGAGAGGACTAAAAGATAGCTTACCAGAAGAAATTACAGCGGAGGCTCATATTGTATGAAAAATTTTGACACAAAACTCTTGACACTATCTAAAATTATGTTACAATTTAAAAAAAATTAATAAAGATGGATATTAAAATGTTTAAAAAAATAACTTTTTATGTTTTATTATTTATCTTAACTTTACATTTAAACTTTATGAGTTTAAATTCTAAAAATAATATATATTATAGTATAAAAATCGATACATTAAATGCTGATCCAAAATGGATTTATGAAAATAATGAAATAATAATTAAATTAAAAATAGGAAGTAACATTATATATATAAATGATAAACAAAAAGTTATTGATGTTACACCAATTATAATTGAAGGAAGAACTTTATTACCTATAAGATATATTGCTGAACCAATTGGAGCTGAAGTTAGTTGGGAATCCAATGAAAGAAAAGTCACTATTATTTTAAACGAAATAACAATAATGCTATGGATAGGAAAAAACTTAGCAAAAGTAAACGCTAATTATAAACTTATAGATCCTGATAATCCCAATGTAGTTCCTATTATAATAAATGGTAGAACCATGCTACCAGTAAGATTTATTGCTGAAAATTTAGGTTGTGAAGTAAAATGGGACGATAAAAATAAAATTGTTGAAATTATTTATCAAATCTCAAGAATTAATAATTTTATATCAAAAACCATATATCCAGAACAAGGTGGTATTGTTGAATTAAACGATGGAGCAAAAATTGAGATACCAAAAAATGTTTTAAGTAATACAGCAAATGTTTCTATTAAATTAATAACAAATCCTCCAATGGATCAACCTTATTTACAACCTTATGGTAAAACATATGATTTTTCTATAGAAAATGCAGAATTAAATGATTTTGTAAAAATTTCATTGCCAATAGATAAAGTAGATGGACATCTTGTAATAACTCATTGGAATGGTGAATATTGGGAAATTTTAGGTGGAATCATAGAAGGCAATTATATAACAACTTATATAAAAAAACTTTCGCCAATCAGTGTAAAAAAATTATCATCTATTTCAACTAATTTCGATCCAAAAAAACATGGTTATTCATTTAAAAATATTGGAGTTAATGTAATAATCGATAAAAAATCTTATAATTTTGAAAATGGTATATGTTATGGAATGGCAGCGACTTCTGCTAGTGCATATAAAAATAATATTAATTTACCTAAGATAGAGGATTTTTATAACTTACCAAGTGTTTGGCAAAAATATATATTAGATACTCATGAGTCTCAAATTTTAAATTTACAGTTTATAACAACAAGATTAAAAGATTTATTTTTTGATGTTGGAACAGTTTATGAGCTTAGTTTATTATTTAACAAAATATCTAAAGGGATACCTGTAATTTTATATTTATCTAAAGATGTTAATATTTTAAATGCTTTTAAAAATATTAATATTTTACACGCTGTATTAGCATATAAAGTTGAAATAATTTCAGATATTTCTATTAAAATATATGTTTATGACCCTAATTTCCCAAATAGAAATGACCTTTTCTTTATAATTTCTAAAAGTTTGTTTACATATAAATTATCATATAATTATTATGAATATATAGAAAATCCAATCTATTTTAATGTTCTTTTTGTATTTGGAGATGTTGATATTCAAAAACCCCCTGAATTTGATCCAAATAAACCCGATATTACAATATACAATTTATTAATTAATCCATCTGAAATAAAAGAAAATTGTAATGTTATATTTACTGCTGTAATTAAAAATCATAGCAATTTAGAATATTATAATTTCTATGTTTCTCTTTATTTAGATGATTTACTTTTTGATTATAAATTAGTAAATTCAATCAAGCCAAATTCATATTTATCTATAACATTTAAACCATGGTATGCAACTATGGGTGAAAAGAAGGTGATAGTTAATGTAGAAAAATATTCAATTATAAAAAATTTAAAAATAATAAAAAATTTAAAAAATATAGAGCCTCTTTGGGATTATTATTTTGAGTCTGAAACTATTACTAAATCAACTCTCAGTAAAAAAAGTGAATATTTTGCAATTGCAACTTATTCATCTAATTCATATTATATATATTTTTTCAATTTTTTTAATAGAAATTATTTATGGAAATATAGAATTCCATATAATATAGAAGATATGGAGATATCTGATAATGGAGAGTATTTAGCAGTAGTTTCTGGTGGCAGGCTTTTCCTTTTTAATAAAAAAGGTGAATTATTATGGCAAACAATAAATGAAGATTTTAAGTGTTTATCTATATCAGGTAATGGAGATTATATAGCAACAAATGGCTTAAATAATTTAAGTTTATATCATAAATCAAGTAACAATCCAATATGGGTTAATCAAAATTATAGATTAGGTAATAATATTATTATTTCAAAAAAAGGAGAATATATAGTAACTGATGGTGGGATTACATTTGGTTCTGTTGAATTTTTTAATATACAAAAGAATGAGCCAGTATGGATTTTTAATACCAATTATAATAGCCCTATTGGTCTTTCTACTTCAGACAATTTTGATTATATTGCTCTAGATGTTTCAGAATTATATTTGATAAATAAATCAGGTAATTTAGTCTGGAAATATAAAATAAATTCACCCATCGAATCTTCTAATCATATTTATAATTTTTCTATATCAGGAAATGGAAATTATATAGTTATGTCAGGATATGATGACAATATCTATCTATTTGATAATAAAAATGGAAAACCTTTGTGGGTTTTTCATGATTCTATTCCTAATGAAGTTGATATTTCTTATGACGGTAATTATATAATTGCTCATGGTGAAAAAGTCAGGTTTTTTAGCAATAAAGATAATATACCTGTTTGGGAATATAATATAAATGAATTTAAAGTACTTGGTATTAAAAAACCATTAATTACTTCAGATGGAAAATATTCATTAATAACTATATATCCTTTTGTTAATAATGAATATAAAGGGAAAATATACATATTTAAAAATTTTGATTAAAGAGTAACTATCAAATGGGTTAATTAAAAAATACAAAAATTAAAATTTACGATTATATTAATAAATATAATTAATTGTATAAAATTAATTCATTGAATATTAATTAAAGGTAATACTTTTGATAATAATTTATTTCTAAATTTATAAATTGAAATAATTTATTTTGATTTCAAAAATAAAACTTGTATTAACTAATGAATAATTATATAAAAGATATCGATTTTAAAACTGAATAATTAATAAAAATTTATTTCTATTTAAAATCTAAATATGTTAATTTATTATCCATATTATAAATTATAAACATAATAATTTTTTATCAGTATGTTATTTAAATAAAATCATACTATTTTATTATTCTTTTCTTATTATAACAAGTTTAAATATTTATGATAATTTTTCAAATAATTTTTTACACCAATCTTTATCTTCAAAGAAAAAAATATTATTTTTTTCATATTCAACTTTAGTTGTTTTTTCACTTTCACCTTTAGTTAATTCATCATATTTTGTTTCTGAAATTATAAATGAGTGTAATGAAATATTTTGATTAAGTTTATTTTCTATTTCTTTTAAAATTTTAGGTGTATCTTTTACTTTTTCATCATTTAATCCTTTTGTTAGAAGAAGTCCTTTTGGATCTATAAAAACAATATGTGTTTTTTCTTTTTTTCTATCCTTAACCCACATAATGAAATCTGGATAAAAATTTGATGATTCAAGTTGAAAACCAATACCTGATTTTGCTTCATTTCTTAAAAGAAAAATTTCATAATTTGAATATTCATTATTATTTTTCAAAAATTCTTTAAGCCCTAATACAAAATTCTTTTCACTTTTAACAAGTCCAGGAGGTGAAATTTTATCTATTTTATCACTATATAGAAGCAAAGGAATATAAATTGAATTATCAATGACAATTCTTGGTAGAATTTTATAATCATCTTTAAGTAAATCATTAAGATTTTTTATTAATTTTTTTATCTCTTCTATCAATTCTTTATTTTTATCTTTACTAATATAAACTGTGTAATAATCAATCTTATCACTCACAAAGAAAGGAAGTTGACCTTCTGCATTTTTATATGTAATATTTTCAACTTCAAATTTACCTTTATATTTTTTGTGAAATCTATCAATATAACCTTTAAGAAGAAGAATTGTTATTTCTTCAATTCTTTCCAAATCATTAATATCTTCTATTATAAAATAATCATCAATCGCTTTAATTTTACAATTTCTTAGAATTTCTTTTAGTATTTCTAAATTGAAAGATAAATTCCAGAAACCTTTAATAATTTTGTATTCAGAAATTTCTTTATATATTTTTTGCCAATTAAGTAATTCAATATCTACAATATCATAAATTGTTTTTTCTTCCAAATTAGGTTTAATTAATAATTCAATCGGTTTTTCATTTTCTCTTTTTCTTTCTCCAACAAAACCAGAAATTTTCGGTGTCATATCTAATGTAAAAATTATTTTATTATCCAAATTTAATGAAAAAATTGTTTCTTCTTCAAACTTTTTTGATTCATTTTTGGTTAAATAAGGTAAATCTTTCCATTTTTCTTTTTCTAATGATTTTACAGGAATTTTTATCTCTTCATACTCTACCTCTTCTTTTGCTATTGCTTCAAGAAATTTATTTAGATAATCTGCTTTTATTCCATATATATTTAATGTTTCCAATATTTTTATTTCATTTCTATCAGATCTCTTTAATATCATATTTTTACCTTTCAATCTCACACCTCTACCAAAAAGTTGAATAATTTGAGGACCTTGTCCTGTACCGATATTTAATAGACCCATAGAAGAAACTCGCCAAGTATCCCAACCTTCTATGAATTTTTTTGAACCAATGAGAATATTTATTGGTGAATTTTCTCTTTTTATATCATCAAAAAGAGAAGATGTTATTGCATCCTGTTCAATACTAAATCCTTTCTGTTCAAGTAATTTCTTGAATTTTGAAATATCACCAATATTTATGACTCCAAAATATGGATTTTCAGATATTTTTAAACCAAATTCCCCCTCTGAATTTTTTAATTCAAATATTTTCAAAGCACCAATTCCATTAAAGACTAGGTGATAAATATCATCAATATTAATTTCTATATTTTTTAATAAATAAAATTTCTGTTCAAATAAATCTTTTCCATTTTCATCTTTTATACTTGTTTTTCCATATAATATAGAATTTATCTTATCAATTAAAAACTTTTTTTGACTAATAATTTTATTTATAAATTCAACTATTATTAAAATGTCAGATTCTTCCTCTCTACCAGTTACAGTTGTTCCAACAAATATCCAGAGAGGTTTTTCAATGTTATATTTCTTTGCAAGATAGGTTTTATCTTTATATAGTAAAGTTTGCTGATAAAAATCTAATAAATTAGCAACAAACATCGTCTCTTGAAATTCTTCATCTGAAATTTTTGATTCTTTTATATTTAAAACTGTGAAATCTTTGCCATACCCATCAAGATAAAAATATTTATAGGAATAATCAAATAATATTGCTTTAGAATAATCCCTTAGTGTATCTTTGTTTTGTTCACTTAAAATCTGACCAAAAGTTGCACTATATTCAAAGACAAAGCCAATTTTTCCCAATTTATCTCTTAATTTTGCCCATTTTTGTTCTTCTGATTTTCTTCCTTTATGCCCTTCATCAACAAATATAAGATTTTTTCCTTCAAAAACATCTATAGGAAGTGTAACACCACCACCTTTTTTCTCTTCAACAAATTTTGTCATCTCAATGACAAGGACTTCATTTTCACTCTTTAAACCACCATTTAAAGAACCACTATAAAGTCTTGCTGATATTCCACTTTTTTGTAATTCCTCAAAGTGTTGTTTTGAAAGACCTTCATTTGGAGTTATAAAAATAATATTATCTGGATCAAATAATTTATATTTGAAAAATTGATAATAATTTATATGAGCAATCAATGTTTTTCCTGAACCAGTTGCCATCCAGAATGCAATTTTTCTTAAATCATTTTCTATAAAATATTCAACAAGATTTTTAACATCCTTATCATCATAATCATATAAAAACTCATTTAATCTATAGATAAATTCATGTTTTCTATTTTTTAAATTATCCAAGAATATCTCAGTAAATAAAACTGCAAGATATTGAAAATATTTTAGTGAAATTATTCCTCTTCCATAACTTATCTTTTTTGTATATTCCTGAATATTTTTATCATATCTTATTAAATCATCTTTTTTAACTTTTAAACCTTCCATTGATAATAGTACATTTAAAAAATATGAATGACCTTCATTATCAATTTCTTCTTTTATATCTTTTAATTTTAACTGCAAATCCTTAAAATCATTTACTCCGAATAGTGAAAGAAAATATTTGTTTAAAACTAAATATTTCTCTATTTTCATATCTACCTCTCCATTAATCTTTTAAAATCAGGTTCAATGTATTTTACTTCAACTTGAAAATCTCCAAAATCAGGAGTTATAGCACTCTGTCCATTTAAATAAACAATTTGTGGTTTCCAATTTCTTAATTCCTTTTTTATAAATTCTTTATCTTTTTTAAACTTATCTTCATCCCAGTTATCAGAATAATCTCTCCAAACAATAGCATAATCTCTTCCCTCTTTTTCTCCAAAAATAAAAAGATAATTCTTACCCATATTTTGTCTTCTCTTTATTTGTTTTAAATTTATACCAAGTAAATAATTAAATGTCTCTGGAATATCAACTAATATCTCTTTTGGTTCTCCAACTTCTGAAAGATTTATTTTTAATTTATAGTTAAATGGATTCTTTAGATTTTCTATATTTAAAAGATAATTATCTTCTCTTGTCTCAAAATCAAGGAAATATTTTAAGAGATATTCATCTTTGAAAAGATTTAAAGCACTTTGATTTTCTTTTAATTCAATATTATCTAAACTATCTTCATATTGCTCAAAGATTTGGTATTTGAAGAAACCACCTGCTGTTTTTTCATTGTATTTTTCTTTAACATCTGGTAATTTTGAAATTTGAGTCGGGTCATAAAATAAAATCTTTTTCATTCTTGGTAAAACAAGTGTATAGAAATGTTCACCCATTTCAACACCAATCCATTTTCTTTTTAGTTTATGTGCCACTGCTGTTGCTGTACCTGATCCTAAAAAGAAATCCATAACTAAATTGCCTTCTTTGGATGTAGGTTCTATAACACGCTTAAGGAGAATTTCAGAGTTTTCGGTTGGGAAATGCCAGGTTAAAGAGTAGCCAGGTTTATCGGACCAATTAGTACCTACTGCCCTTTTATCAAATAATATATATAATTCGTTGTCTTGGATTTTTAATCTACCTTGCTTATACATTTCTTGAGCTATTTCATTACCAATAGCCCAACTATATCCTTCAGGTGGATTAAAAATTCTGCCTTCTAAAATAATTAGCTTTCCTGTGGGTCCGCCTTTATTCCATTTAATCGGCATTTTTGACCATTGATGAGGAATATCTTCTAATATTTGTTTAAATAAATACTTTTCACTATCTTTATTAAAGAAATACAAACTATCATGTTCAATTTCCAATTTACGAGTTTCTCTTTTCATCATAGCTGTTCTTTTAGCTACAATCTCATTCCTAAAATTCTCTTCTCCAAAAATCTCATTCATTAAAGGTCTAACAATCCAATTGCCGTTATAATCACATCTGACAAAAATGCTTCCCTTTTCATTTAATAAATTTCTTGCTAATTTTAATCTATTTTCAAGCATTGTTGCCCAAGTAGAATCTTTATATTTCACATTATAAAGATAATCAGCATCCTGCTCTTTATTAAATGGTGGATCAATATAAATTGTTTGTACTTTTTCTCTATATTTATTCAAAATTGTATTCAATGCCTGCCAGTTTTCACTCTTAATTAATAATCCATCTAAAGCATCATCTAAATTTTGTTTTTCAGAAATTTTCTCTAATAAAATAAATTTAAAATCTTCATTAAAATATTTAGTATCAATTGGAAGTTTTTTATCAATTAAATCTTCTCTATTTTTAATTTCTCCAAAACCAAGTTCTTCCCACTCTTTTAGTTGTTCTTTATTCTTTGAAACCTCATCTATTACTTTATTGTAAAATTCTTCATCTGTCCATTCTTTTATTCTATCCAGAGTTATCACATAATCTGTCTTTATAACAAATTTCTTCTTTTCCCATAATCTCTTTTGAAAATCCTCAATTTGAGATAGAAAATCAATTATTTTTTCTCCAATCTCTTTTACTACTTTTGCCCTTGTTATATGTTTATCAAGATATTTTTCTTCTGAAAGTGTTTCATAATTTAAAACTTCTGATTTTATAAAATAATCAAGTTGATTAATTAAAAATCTTTTCAGATTCTTATGAATAAAGTAATCCCTTGTATTTTTTGCTGTAAATCTATTTATATGATAAAGAAGAAGTGGCTTTTCATTCTTTATCTCATCTATTAAATATTTAATTAATTCAATATGTTTTTCTTTTTCAAAAAAACTCTTTATATCTTCAAAACTTATTTGATTTATTTTTTCCTGTTTTGAAGTATTGCTCCCTCCTTCAACATCATATTTTTTAACTTCTTCATCACTCAATTCTCTATATTGAAATCTTAAAATAACCTCTTTTCCATTTATCTTAACTTTCTCTTCATCATCTAAAACAAAAAATCTTTCTTTTGTTGCTTTATTTGAACCAATTTCTTCTTTTGCTTCAACTGTCCTTAAAATTACTTTATAATCAATATTATTTAATTTAAATGTGTAATCTCTGAAAAGAGTACCTGTTTTAATATAATATTGGTCTGAATTTGCCCAATATAATTTAACCTCTTCACCATTATATGGTATTGCATATTTATGCTCTTTAATTGAATATCTATATTGTGGTACAAAATCTCCATCTTCATAATATCTTGAGAAGAAGTTATAAAGATCATTAAAAACCTGGATCTTTATCTCATCAATCTTATCAGATTCATCTTTTTGATTCTTAATTTTTAAATATTCTTTACCTAAATTTGTTTCTTTAAATTCATCTTTAATATCTCCAGTTGGTGTAAAAGCATTTTCTCCAAAATACTCCTTTACTTCATTTTTTATTTGTTCAAATTCCTTATTTATATTTTCCAATATTTTATTTTTATGTTTTTTAAAAGATTCCTCAACAATATCAGTGAGTTTATTTTCAATGAATTCTTCAATCTGTTTTCTCTTATAATTTAATATTCTATAAATACCAAAATCTAAATCTGAAGATTCAAATTGAAAAAGTTCTCTTAAAAGTTCTTTAAATTTAATTATAAAATTATTGCTTTTCACATTCTCATTATTATTCATTTATTCCTCTCCATTTAATTTATGATTAAGTAATATCATTCTTAATTTATTATAAAACATATTTTTAATTTATCGATATAAATTTTTAATTAAGAATATCCCCATCTTCAACTCCTAAATCTTTCATTGAATCTCCTCTTACAAATAAACCAAATGAAACTCCTTTTGATTCATTCTCAGGAATTGTTATTGTATCAATTGGCTCTAAAATATCTTGAATTTCAAGAGGTTCACCTGCTAAAACATATCCAAGTATTGGAATTTCTCTTAAAGGAATCTTTTTAAGCATATAGATTGATTTTAATACTTTCTCTTTCTCTTCTTGTGTTAAACTTGAGATCAATCTTCTTAAAAATGATTCATCATCTTCTGTAATTATAAATTTATCCTTTTCACCAATTAGTTCTGAAATTGAGATGTTGAATGTTTCAGAGATTTTCCTTAAAACAGATAATCCAGCATTTCTTATTCCCTTTTCAAGTTGGTAAATATAGGTTCTTGTATATTTCAATCTTCTTGCAAATTCAGATTGAGATAACCCAAGCCTTTCTCTAAATTTCTTTATTCTTTCTCCGCTTGTCATATCACCTCCTTATAGGTCATATCACATCCTTATAGCAATTTGATATATTATATAAAATCACAATCTTTTGTCAAGAGTAAAGATTAAATATCACTAAAAATATTTATAACATCTATATTTTTAATCTATTTTCTTAGCATATGCTTGACAAAATTAAATTATCTTGCTATAATAAGTATAGCATAAGTTATTAAATAAGATATTGAACTTTTAAAAAAAAGGAATTGGTTATAGAAACCATGGAAAGTAAGAAAGGAGACATTTAGTTATTTTTAAAAAACTTTTAAAAGATTTTAATAAAAAGAAAGGAGGTAAACAATGTTTAAGGAACTACTAAAAGATTTAGTAGGAGAAGAGATCTCACTTATTAAAACCAAATCTGGTGATGACTGGCAGGAGGTTTTAGTTGATGAGGTTAAGAATGAGTATGTTTATTTAAAAGGTGATGGATTTACTGGTTATTTAAGAGTTGATTCAATTGAGAGCATAACAATTGAAGATGAAGAAGATGAAGAGGAGGAAGATTAAAAATGAATGAGATTAATCTATTGATTGAAAAAGAGAAATTAAAAAAGGAGGGAGTTTTTAATTGAAAGATACCCATTTAATTTATCTTATCCTATCAAAAGTTTTTGATGAGTATAACGAAACAAAACTAATGAAGAAAATTATTGATCTATCAAATAAATCTGATGATGAGATAAGAGATTTCTTATCAAAAATAAAGGAGGTGGATAAAAAATGAGTATTAGTTCTTTGATTAGAGAAGAAGTAAGATATCTTGCTTATAATGGTGAA
>Ga0315298_1008819_pt1 | contig 12692 bp, 11 predicted proteins | sample WHS_1_MG_FD_203077 | JGI IMG/M metagenome (GOLD analysis project Ga0315298, IMG submission 203077) | Extremophilic microbial mat communities from Washburn Hot Springs, YNP, Wyoming, USA - WHS_1_MG | ecosystem: Environmental > Aquatic > Thermal springs > Hot (42-90C) | place: USA: Wyoming...
AGCGGGCTGGTGAAGCTGTTCCACCTGATGAGGAATTTTGAAACACTGCTTTTGGCCCGAGTGGTCGAAACGGATAGCGACAAATTTCCAGTTGCTTGAATTTTTGCCCCACAACCGCTTCAGAACCAAAATTCATCTGCCAAAGCAAAAGCATTGCTCTGCTGCGGAAGAGTTAATTAAAACCCTCATCCACAACTTCAAACTCAAAAACTCAACAAGTTTAATTAAATTCCTCCGGATAAGAAATAATAGGGATGTCGTTAATGAAGGTCAAAGTGAGATTTTATACCAGAATAAAGGAGTTCACTGGCGAATCCCAGACGACCGTTGACCTAAAGGAAAACAGCACCGTCCTCGACCTGATGAAAAAGCTCGCAGAAAAATACGGAAAGCCGTTCGAGGAATATGTACTGGACCATGAGCAGGGAATAAAACCCTACATAAAAGTCATCTCAAAAGCTGCTGGTACTAGTAGAGAACTAAAGGATGGTTCGGGCATTTCAATACTCCTAGATACCGACGCCTTTCTGAAAGGAAGGAAAGAAGTTGAAATCTATCCAATTATCGGCGGCGGCTGAATAATAATGGCTAAACTTGGTCCTTAATGGCAAGTAAAATCCTTTCACCAGTGATGGGCAACTCTTTTATCCTTCTGCCCAGCGCGTCCGCCACGGCATTGATCACCGCCGGCGCAACAGGTGTTAGCACCACCTCGCCGACCCCTCGCGCTCCAAATGGACCCAGGCCATCATGATTCTCAACGATTATCGACTTTATATCCGGTATATCCACGGCTGTCACAACAATGTACTCGGCTAACGATTGGGCTTTGGCTACGCCCTTTTCAAATTTCACGTCCTCACTCAAGGCCCAACCTATGCCCATCGATGCGCCTCCCTCTATCTGACCTTCCACCCTCATTGGGTTGATTGCCGTGCCCACATCAAACGCTGAGGCAATCTTCTTAACCTCGACCTCGCCGGTTTCGGTGTCTATCTCCACTATTGCTCCTACGGTTCCAAAGGTGAAATCTGGAAAAACCCTTCCCTGCCCGGTTTCTGGATCCGGAACCTCGCCGAAGGGAGCATTGAACTGAGCCTCGCAGAACAGCTCAATTCCATCCTCAGCACACGCCACCGCGACATCACGGAGGCTGATGCTCTCACCATCCTTTTTCTTGATTTTCTCATCCTCTATGATCAATTCCGCTGGGTCAGCGCCCAGAATCTCGCTCGCCTTGTTGAGAATGTTTTCCCTGACCTTCATGGCCGCTTTAAGGGTGGCGTTGCCGGACATGTACAGCTGCCTGGTGGCAGTAGTTGTCCCCGCTATCGGAGTCGCGGCAGTATCCCCTGAAATTATTCTAATTTTCTTTAATGGAACTCCCAAAACTTCACTAACTATCTGACAAAGAGATGCCTCTTGGCCTGCGCCAACATCTTGAACTCCACATTCAATGGTCACACTTCCATCAAGTTCCAGACGAACCTTAGATCGAGAAGTGTCGTGGAGAAAAATCATCCTTCCATAACTGCTCATGCCGGATGCAATTCCAAAGCCGACCAATTTTTTAGGACCAGACGGCTTGGGCTTAGGACCGAGCGCCTCCAGAACACGATCGGTTGTTTCCGACAGAGCAACGGTATTTAGAACCTCCACGCCGTTGGCCATCGTGTCGCCTTTTCTCAGGTAATTCTTCTTTCTGAACTCAACGGGGTCCATGCCAAGTTTTTTTGCGACCTCATCCATTTGTTGCTCGTAAGCAACACAGGCCTGGCCTGCCCCAAACGTCCTGTAAGCTCCTGACGGTGGGTGGTTCGTCAACACCGTATAAGAATCAACCTTGACGTTGGGTATATTGTAAGGACCCACAGCATTAACGGTGGAATAAAGTAGCACCCAAGGGCTCAGGGTCATGTAAGCACCGGCATCTGATATCAGCTCAGCCTCGACGGCGACAATCCGGCCATCTTTTTTGGCCCCAGTTTTGTACCTGAACTTGTACGGGTGCCTTTTAGAACGGAAGGACAACGACTCTTCCCTTGACTGGACTATTTTCACGGGTCTGCCAGTCTTCCAAGCCAGCAGGGCCAAATAGTACTCAACCGTGATATCTTCCTTGCCGCCGAAACCCCCGCCAATTTTTGGTGTGATCACCCTAACCCTGCTCTCAGGGATGCCCAAGACATGCGCGATTTCGCGGTAATGCTCGATAACTTGGGTCGAGACCCTGATGGTGATCGAGCCATCATCCTCCACCCACGCTACTCCGGCCTCTGGCTCCAGATAGGCGTGGTCGATAAACTGGGACATGTATTCATTCTCGACAATAACATCGGCTTCCTCAAAGCCTTTGGCAACATTTCCTTTTCTGATCTTGAATCTGGCAATCACATTACTTTTTCCTTCTTCTATCTGTGGTGCCTTGGGATCCATCGCCTCCTTTTGGTCAAAAACACCCACCATCTCCTCATAGTCGACTTCTATCAGATCAATTGCCCTCTCAGCTATTTCCTCCGTTTCCGCAGCCACCAAGGCAATAGGCTCACCGTAATATCTCACCTTGCTCTCCGCCAGCACCCTAAAAATGCCCTCGAACCCACCCACGGCCCGGGTTTGGCCAAAACGAGTGACGATGGCGTTGTGGGGAACATCCTTATGGGTCAGGACGCAGTATACTCCGTCCAGTTTCTCGGCCTTGCTAGTGTCGACGCGCTTTATTCTAGCGTGTGGGTACTTTGACCTCAATATTTTACCATAAATCATCCCGGGTAGTCCAAAATCATCAGCATATTTTGTTTGACCGGCTACTTTCTCAATTGAGTCGTGGCTGGGCAGACGTTTTCCTATAACCTTAAATTCCTTAAGTTCCATGCTTATCACCTCGCTCCCCTCATCTTTTTTGCGGCGGCTTCTATCGCATCCACAATCTTCTGATACCCGGTACAGCGGCAGAGATTCCCTGAAATTGCCTCCCTGATCTCCTCCCTCGTTGGGTTGGGGTTTTTATCCAAAAATGCTTTCGCGGTGATTACCATCCCAGGGGTGCAAAAACCACACTGAATCGCGCCATGCTTTACAAATGCCTCCTGAATTGGGTGTAGGTTCTCCATTGTCCCCAGACCCCTCACGGTTGTTATCTCTTTTCCTTGCGCCTGAAGGGCCAGAGTTAAACATGAGTTAACCGGCTCACCATCCATCAAGACCGCACAGGTGCCACAATCACCCTTCTCGCACCCGGACTTTACCTCGGTGAAGCCTAAGCTCCTCAGAAGCCGCAAAAGCGTAACATTGGGCCTAACTTCAACGCTGAACTTTTTTCCATTCACCCTGAACTCCAGAGGATATTTTTTCATCATTTCATCACTCCATAAGCTCCCTCAATACTTTTTTCACGCAGCCCTCGACCAGCAGCTCCCGATATCTGGCTGATCCTCTCACATCGCTTATCGGTTTGACTTCCTTGGCTGCAACTTGGGCACACTTTTCTATCAGATCTTCATTCAATTTATTACCGATCAAAACCTTTCGGGCTTCTTTAGCCAGTACTGGTGTGGGCGCAACGGAACCCAAGGCAATCTTTGCCTCCATTATAACGTTATTTTGAGCCTTCAACGCTATGGCGCAGTTGACGACGGAAATCGCGTCGGCTTTTCTCAAGCCCACTTTCAGAAACTTCGTCTTCACTCCATCTTCCGGTGGAGTAATCCTAATCTCGGTTAAAATCTCGTCGTCCTTTAAAACCGTCCTTCCCGGTCCCACAAAGAACTCTTCTATCGGTACCATCCTTTCCCCATCGAGGCGCCTCAGGACCAGCTCCGCCCCCAAGACCATTAGCGGGGTGGCCGTGTCAGCTGCCGGGGAGGCGTTACAAAGGTTCCCTCCAATTGTTGCTTTGTTTCGCGTCAGAGGATTCCCCAATTTTTTACAAGCTTCTTGCAAAATCCCAATCTTTGCTTTGGAATCAATTATGCGGCTTATCTTCGTCGCTGCGCCAATCCTTATGCGCCCTTCCTGCTCCTTTACATAGTCCAGCTCCTTCAAGCCGCTGATGTCTATGAGAAAAACAGGTTTTACCACTTGGCCCCTCATTTTCGGGATTAAATCGGTACCGCCGGCCAAGATGTATGAACCCTTCCGTTCCCTTTTTTCTTTAAGCGCCTCTTCAAGCGTCTTTGGCACCAGATAATCAAAATCAGTGAGAATAACGCTTGTCGGTCTCATCATAGAAATCACGTCAAATATTGACTATTGTTGGTTTCTCATCCCCTTATTTATTTGCCTCTCTACCCTCCGCAACTGTTTTAATAAACTTTTCCCCTTTATAAATGCCTCAATCATGATAATCGTGCGAAAAATCGTTATGAATGCTACAGTAATGACCGATAACCCAAACCCGGAAACAACTTAATAAATCAAGAACACTATTTCTCGGGGATAAAATGTTCTCCAAATTCTTTGAACCAGAGTCCGTCGCGATTATTGGGGCCTCGAAAAAGCCACTGAAGGTGGGGCATGAACTGCTCAAAAACGTAATTGAAGGGGGTTTTACCGGCAAAATTTATCCCATAAATCCCGCTGCTGAAGATATCCTCGGGCTGAAATCCTACTCGACCATTTTAGATGTAAAAGAACCAGTCGACCTTGCCGTGGTGGTGGTCCCTGCTCAGGTCGTCCCAAGCACAATCCAGCAGTGCGGGGAAAAGGGCACCAAGGCCGTGGTGATAATCTCGGCGGGGTTCAGCGAGATTGGAAATAAATCTCTGGAGGAAGAAATAGTAAAAATTGCAAAACAATTCGGAGTTAGAATAATCGGGCCCAATTGCACCGGCATAATAAACACCCACAGTAACCTCTACGCAACGATGGAGTCAAGGGTGGGCAAGGGAGACATGGCGTTCGTGACCCAGAGCGGTGCTTTGGGCGGAGCTGTATTGGCCTGGGCAATGGAGAAGAACATCGGGTTCAGCAAGTTTGCCAGCTATGGAAATGCCTGCGATATTGACGAATCAGATCTTTTGAATTATCTCGCCGATGACCCCCAAACTAAAGTTATAACCCTTTACATCGAGGGTGTGAAAAACGGGAGAAAATTCTTCAAAGCCGCAAGCGAGGCAGCAGAGAAAAAGCCCCTAATCGCAATTAAAGGTGGCTTGTCAAAGGCTGGTGCTAGAAGCGTTGCCTCACACACGGGATCCTTGGCTGGCAACGAGGCAGTCTACCGGACAGTTTTTAGGCAGGCTGGAATTATTGAAGCCGACGGGATCGAGGAAATGTTTGACATGGGCAGAGCACTGGCTTATCTTGAGCCCATGAGGGGAGATAAAGTGGCGATCTTAACAAACTCCGGTGGCCCCGCGGTCTTGGCAGCCGATGCTCTGGAACGCCTTGGCTTAAAGGTCCCTGAGCCACCCAGAGAAATTATTAAAGAGCTGGAATTCCTGTCGCCGGTCTGCAGCCGCAAAAACCCGATAGATTTAACCGCGGAAGGGTCGCCGGAAAATTACGCTAAAGCCTTCAATGCCATTTTCTCGATGGAATACTACGATGCCGGACTGGTGATCGATGTCCCGATAGCCTGGGACGCAAGAGGGGCTATCGAAACAGCAAGGCTCCTCACACAGGCTATAAAAAACGTGAACAAGCCAACGGTCACTTGTTGGATGTCCGGGCATCTGGTGAAGGAAGCAGTTACGGTGCTTGAGGAAAACAAAATCCCAAACTATGAAACACCAAAGAGGGCCGCAAAAGCTTTATGGGCATTATCCCGATTTAAAAAGAGGCCATAATATGAAAATCATCGGCGAAGAAGGCGTCGTCAGGCTACTGATGGGAAATGAGGCCATTGCCAGAGGAGCAATAGAGGCTGGTGCCCACCTCGTAACCGGTTATCCAGGGACCCCATCTACTGAGGTTATAGAGACCCTGATACCTGCCGCAAAGAATGTCAACATGAAGGTCCAGTGGGCGGTCAACGAGAAAGTCGCCGTTGAAGTGGCCACTGGTGTTGCTTGGACTGGTCTCAGAGCTATGGCAACTATGAAAAACGCGGGACTGAACGTCGCGTCGGATTCAGTTCTTTCGATAGCTTACAGCGGCAACGATGGGGGACTGATCTTCTACGTGGCAGATGACCCGGCAACCCACGCAGGCATGGCCGAGCAAGATGATCGCTTATTTGCTAAATTCGCCACACTACCAATGCTGGAGCCCTCTGATCCCCAAGAGGCTAAAGAAATGGTGGTTGCTGCTTTTGACATCTCAGAAAAATTCAAAGTACCAGTCATGTTGAGAACTACAACCAGCACCGCGCACATGTTCGGTAACGTGAAATTTGGTCCTGTTAAAAAACTGGAGAGAATTCCAGATTATTCTCGCGACATAAGGAGATATACAAAAGCCGGCCCCGCCTGGTGCATGGAACAGCACGCTGCCCTGATTGAGAAGCTAAAGAAATCAGGGCCGGAAGCCGATAAGCTATTCAACCATCTGGAACTGACTAATTCCAAGATCGGCGTGATAGCAGCTGGAACCCCTTGGAACTTCTTGAAAGAAGCCATAATTAAACACGGCCTCGAAATTTCAACCCTCAAAATAGGCGTTATAAATCCATTGCCGGATGAAAAGATAAAGAAACTGCTTGAAGAAGTGGACTCCGTCCTGATCTTAGAGGAACTGGAACCTTTCATCGAGGACCATGTACTAAAAATTTTGGGAGAAATCGGGAAGAAGGTTACAGTATATGGTAAAAACAATGGGACGACTTCTCCGGTGGGTGAGTTTGATCAGGCAATCGTCGAGGAGGCCTTGGGCAAAATCCTTGGAAAGAAGCTGCTTTCGCCCGTGTCACCGGAGAGGCAACAGCTGATCGAAAAAGCAAAATCCCTATCGATCCGCAGACCGATTACTTTCTGTGCCGGTTGCCCGCATATGGGCACATACGTCGCCATCCTCAGGGCGATGCGTAAGTTGAAATATGCGAGGGAAGATGTTATCGTCACCGGAGACATAGGATGTACAATCTTAGGCATGAACCCTCCGTTCGATGTTTGCTGGACGGAGGTCGCGATGGGCGCCTCCATAGGGTTAGGCAACGGGTTTGAGCGCTCGGGGATCAAAAAACCGATCATAGCCACAATCGGAGATTCCACATTTTACCACGCCGGAATACCGCCTCTGATTGACGCTGTGTGGAACCAGACAAACATAGTGATCGCGATATTGGATAATTCAATCGTGGCCATGACCGGTCATCAGCCGTCGGCAGGGTCGGGTTATATCGCGACCGGGGAAAAAGCAAAGCCTGTGAGGGCTGAAGAAATTGCGAGGGGCTGTGGAGTGGAACACGTTGTGGTTGTCGACCCTTACGATGTGGAAAAAGCCACCGAGTCCTTTGTTGAGGCTCTTCAACATAAGGGGCCATCGGTAATTGTACTCCGCAGACAATGCGCGATTACCGCAATTAGAAGCAAAGCAATTGGGAAGCCTTTAGTTGTAGATGCAGAAAAATGTACCGGTTGCATGACGTGTGTAAAAACCATATCCTGCTCGGCCTTAATTCCCACCGATGGAAAAGTAAAAATAGATCCCGACGCGTGCATCGGGTGTCACATTTGTGAGGTAATTTGCCCGGTCAAGGCAATAACAGAGGGCACTAACCATGAGTGATGAATTTAATTGCATGATTGTGGGGGTGGGCGGTCAAGGAGGAGCTACCCTGACCAACGTGATTGCCGAAGCAGCTACAAGAAAAGGCTTGCGAGGTAGGATGCATGAAACATTGGGGATGGCCCAGCGTGGTGGGAGCGTGCAAGTTCAGATTCGACTGGGCAGGGAGATTTACAGCTCGTCCATACCCCCGGGCCAAGCAGATGTTTTAATTGCCCTAGATCCAAACGAAGCGCTACGTGCGGCCGATAGCATCGGAAAGAGAACAACAATAATCATGAACACACGGGGAATTTTGCCCGTGTCAGTATTAATGGGAAAAGCCAGATACCCGGATTTAAATGAGGAAATTACCCTGCTTAAAGAACTGGGAAAAAGTGTCTATGCTTACGACGCTTATGAGCTGGCTAAAAAGGCAGGTTCCATCAGGGCCATGAGCGTCGTCCTTCTGGGATCCCTTGCCAGATTGAATATCGCCCCCATGACAAGGGACGAGCTCTTCCAATCAATGACAGACACCGTGCCAAAGAAATACCTGAAGGAAAATATCGCTGCCTTCAATGCCGGAGAGAAGGAGATAGAAAAATTCCTAGAAAAATAGCTACTTCTTACATCTCCTCCAGAGCCTCTACGATCTTTGAGATCCCGGTTGTTATCTTTTCATAGGGGACTGAATAGGAGATCCTGAGATGACCGCTGCCGCTCTCGCCAAAGCCTGAACCCGGCGCTGTACAAACATGTGCCTTCTGCAAGAGAGTCTTTGCAAGATTTTCATCGTTCATTTCAAAACTTGAAAAATCTGGAAACACATAGAAAGCGCCTCTGGGCTTGACGCAAGACAGTCTTGAAACTTTTTCCAACTCCTTCAAGACCGCTCTCCTCCTCCGGTCGTATTCATCGCGCATTTTCTTTATGCAGTCCTGCGGCCCGCTCAGAGCGGCCAGCGCTGCCTTTTGGGAGATAGAGTTCGCGCAAAGGACCATGTAGTAATGGAGCTTGTTTAACTCCCTCGCTAGGGCCCCCTTGGCAGCCACGTACCCTATCCTCCAGCCAGTCATGGCGTAGGCCTTTGAGAAGCCGTTCACCGTGATGGTTCTATCCTCAGCTCCAGGGATGGAGCCTATGCTTATGTGCTTGGCACCGTCATAAACCAGCTTCTCATAAATCTCATCTGAGAATATCAGCAAGTTGTGTTTCTTGGCCACCTCCGCAATAATTTCCAGATCCTCCTTTGTGAAAACATGACCTGTCGGGTTGCAGGGACTGCACATCCATATCAATTTTGTTTTAGAGTCAACACGTTTTTCCAGTTCCTCCAGTTCAACTCGGTATCCCTCTTCCTCATTCAACGGGACAGGAACGGGCACAGCACCGGCTATCAAGGTGTCCTCAAAATAGGCGGGATAGTAGGGCTCAAGAACCAGTGCTCTATCGCCGGGATTTAAGAAAGCCAGAGCTGTGACTGCCATGGTTTCCTGAGTCCCGGACACTATCACGACTTCTGTCTCCGGGTCTACATCAATGCCATTTTCCCTCGCCAGTTTTTCGCTTATGGCCTCCCTTAGTTCAGGTAATCCAGCCGTCTGCGTGTAGTGGGTGTATCCCTCGTCCATCACCTTTTTAGCCGCTTCGACTATGTGCTCCGGCGTGCCGAAATCTGGCTCGCCTTGCTCCAGATGTATAACATCCTTCATGCCTGCGCTCAGGTCTATCATCCTCCTAATGGCTGAGGGCTTGATGTACTTGAGCCTGTCAGCAGGGAGAATTTTTTCAATGTTCATTTTTTCACACCCACAACTGATAATTTCCAATTTATATCCTTTTGGCTTTAAAAACGCACACGGAATCAAATTTAGATAACAGACGGTACTTTAATTGTAAGGCAATAGACGATCACCCCAAAATAATTCCTGAATTTAAATTGAAGCCTTTAAATCGACTCGCTGCGGGTACAACAAACACCGCTACAATGATTCTAAATCCAAAATAAAGCATTTTTAGAGCTTTTTTATGGATCATTGCCTCAAATCCGACTCACAACCTAGATAAAACAGTTCTTTATATATGGAAAAATAAACTTTAGATTCTATGGGCACCTCTGAAAAAATGTGCGGAAGAAGTGATTCGTTGTTTTACGGCTGGATAATAGTACTGGCCTCCTTTCTCGCCATTTTTGCCTTTGGTGCACTTAACGTCCTAGGTATTTTCATAGAACCTCTAACGCGTGAATTCGGTTGGTCCAGAACAAGCCTGTCCTTGGGCCTTTTCCATATACTTCGTGCTATTCACCCTACCGGCTTTTGTGATGGGAAGAATGTGCGATAAATATGGTATAAGGAAAGTCACAGCATTTGGCGCAATCTTAACGGGAATTGGTCTGACCCTCTGCAGTCAGATCTCCTCACTAGTCCAGCTTTACCTGTGCTTTGGAATCATTGGGTTGGGTATAAGCACCGTATTCGTTCCGTCAACATCAACCGTTTCAAGGTGGTTTGTGAAGAAGAGGGGGATAGCGGTCGGGATCGCGGTAACCGCCTCCGGTTTTGGCATGTTCATATTTTCCCCCTTAACTGAGATATCAGTAACAAACTTGGGATGGAGGTCGACTTTTCTCATTTACGGATTTTTCACATTGGTAACTCTATTCATCTCAAGTCTGCTGTTTAAGCAGGATCCGAGCGAAGTTGGTCTGCTTCCCTATGGCTGCGATGGGACAACCAGTTCAAAAAACTTGAAGGAAAATGAAAACAGCGCCACGGATGTCATGAGGAGGAGGTCATTCTGGTACCTGTACTTGATAATCCTACTTGCCCATGTTTCCTATTTCATGTTCTCTGTTCATATCGTGCCCCATGCAATAAGGTTAGGGATTTCCAGCATTGCCGCGGCTACGGCATTAACTATCGCTGGAATCTTCAATATGCCAGCTAAAATCGCTGCTGGACTAATCTTTGACAAATTCAAGAGCACTAATCTTCTGGCCTTTTTCTTGGCCATTCAAACAATTTCCGCGTTCATTTTAGTGATATCAAATAATGTTTGGCTCATTTACCTCGCATCGGCCATTATGGGTGCTGGCTACGGGAGCTGGACAGTGGTTTATACTATAACCCTAAGCGAACTTTATGGAACAAAAAATCTGGGCTTGATTTTTGGTATCCAGGATAGCGGGGTTGGAATTGGTGGAATAATCGGGCCCTATCTCGCAGGATACATCTTCGACATTAACGGCAGCTACCATCCGGCTTTCCTGTTCGGTGCAGTCATGATGACCCTAACGGTATTTTTCGCGATAATGCTTCATAAGAAGAAATGATTTTTAACGACTAGGTATCAATGCCTTAAAACGTCTAAAACCCTCTCCATGTCTTTTTCGCCCCCGATGGCAAACCTTATGCAGTTATCTAGTTCACCCTCGAACTCATCGCTCCAACCGGGACAGGCTTTAATCCTGTTTTTGCTGAGCTTCTCGAATATCTCTCTAGCTTTGCTTTCGGAGGAAAAATCGACAAGAACAAAGTTAGCATTCACGTCAAAGGTCCGATAACCCATTTTCTCGACACCGGCAGAGAATTTTCTCCCGATCCTAAGCACTTCCGCCCAAATTTTTTTGAACTCCTTTTTGTGTTTCAAGACTATTGTGCCCGCCTTTTCAGCCATCCTGTTCACGTTGAAAGGTTGCCTGATTCTCTCAATTTTTTTAATATTTTCCGGACTTGATATGGCTGCGCCAAGCCTGAGTCCAGCAATTCCAAAGTTTTTGGAAAAGCTCCTCAGGACTATTAAATTTTTACATTCATTAACTAGGTCAAGTACGGTTTTCCCAGTATATTCAAAATAACATTCGTCCACCGCTACCATGCCCACGGAACTGTCGATGACCTCCTCAATCTTCTCCCGCGGGATAAGATCCCCGGTGGGATTGTTTGGGTTGCAGATCCAGACCAGACTTGCCTTTTTGAGCAAACTTTTATCGTAGTTAAACACATAACTGCCTTTCCTCATCATATTTACCTTGATAATTTTCTGGTTTGACCGGCAAGCGGCCTGGAAGTATTGAGAAAAAGTCGGCACTGGTATCAGGGTGAAATCTCCCCAAACCCTAGTGATGAGATCTATTATTTCATCCAAGCCGTTCCCGAAGACAACGTTTTCAGGCCCCAATGCCGTTTTTGGGCCCATATAATCGCAGAAAGCCTTCTTGAGTTCAGGGTAATTCCCTGAGGGATAATAATTAATTCTCAATACTTCTTTTCTCAATTCCTTTAAGACAGATGAAGGCAGCGGAAACTTAAGATCAGCAATTTCAAGATCTATTTCTTTCATCTGATAACCCTTAGGGAATATCCCGCTGCCAGCCTTTTATCTTTTTTCCAGAAATCGCTGGCCTTTTCTTCAGGCTCTTACGGTGCTCCAAGCTAAACTTCGCTAGCTCGTCAAGAATTTTCGGGTTCTCGTCAATGCATTTTTGCGACAGGTGAAGATATCTCCCCAACCTGACGCTTTCCGGGCTTACCTCAAGAGGCCTACCATCCACGATCACAAAGTGCCGGCATTTCAGGTCAGAATTCGCCACAAATAGCGCCTCATTTACCGCGGCGTGGAGCGTGTAACAATGGGGAGAACCTTCAACAGTCAGAACCGTTATTTCCTTAGGAGCAGAACAAGTGACGATGGACGCTAGTTTACCCATAGATACGCTTCCTTCCGCTTCCGGGCAATTTGTTAATACTACCCTGCCTTTGGAAAATTTCTTGAATAACTCAGGATAAATGGCCTGAACACACTCTCCAGCCAAAAGAAGCGATGCATCCTTCAATAAAGGTGCCTTAACCCAGATCTCTACCAGTTTCATAAACACACCTTTTTAGGTAATTTCTTTACATTTTGTTGGCTTAATTCTTGCGGTTTCTCCAGTATCTCCGACATATAAAAAGAGGTGAGGTACTCACCGCTACGAGACAACTCCACGAGAAAGGCATTGAGGTGGACATACTACCATCGGGATGCCCGGTGCCCCGGTG
>Ga0315298_1008828_pt1 | contig 12683 bp, 15 predicted proteins | sample WHS_1_MG_FD_203077 | JGI IMG/M metagenome (GOLD analysis project Ga0315298, IMG submission 203077) | Extremophilic microbial mat communities from Washburn Hot Springs, YNP, Wyoming, USA - WHS_1_MG | ecosystem: Environmental > Aquatic > Thermal springs > Hot (42-90C) | place: USA: Wyoming...
CAGAATCATTTCCAGTGCTCTTGTCCTGCCTACGATACGAGGTAATCGCTGTGTACCGCCATCAAACGGCAGATAGCCGGATTCAACCTGGTTCATCCCAAACCTGGCGGTATCGACTGCAATACGGATATCGCAGCTTAAGGCTAGCTCCAGGCCCTGGCCTATGGCATCCCCGTTAAGAGCGGCAATAACAGGCTGTTCTAAAGAAGCTAATAAACCAGCAACCGGCCATTTTTCACGAGGGTCTTCGCATCCCGTACAAAAGTACCTATTGCCCGCAGCCGTGATAATGATGACATATATGTCTTTATCCAGCCTTATTGACTCGCAAATCGTCTCGAGTTCACGCGCAACATCGCCATTGATCATATTCCCTTTCTCAGGTGTATTAAGAGTGATGCGAGCAATATGCTCCCCGGTCTCAAATTTCACGTGACTGTATGCACCCATCATGCACTACCCTTTTTTAGAATATTATAACCGGTAACTGCAAAAATAGCCAAAATCAGCACATAGCCAACATCAACCCCATATGGCGTCGAGAATCCTTATCCTCAATGTCTGCCATACCGGCAGAAGTGCAGCAATCGCCGAGACTCCTGCGATTATCAACGCTGATCTGATAAGCTGGGTACGCCCCATAGAAAGCACCACATCGCCGAAGGGAAAGTGAAAAGGATAACGGGCTTCCAGCGGAATGACACCATACTGATACAAGAAATACGCAGAGATAATGGCTATAACCGCATAAAAAACGGCACGCAACAGGTAAGACATACTGATAGCGCTTGAAGTAATTCCTATTGCCCTTTCTATACCAATCTGGCGTCTCTTCTGAGTCAAATCAATATAAGTTACAATAAAAACGGTGATTCCGGCTATCAGCATATTGACGATCATCAAAATACTCTGGATTATGGCAAAGCTCTCCGTCATACTACTAACAAGACCAGCGGTATCCTCCCACGTCTTAAACTGCAGTCCGCTTCTTAAACGTGAAATAGACTGTATAATTGAATCCATGCTGATATCTGGACGGGTCTTGACATATATAACGCTCGCCTGATCATTCGCCAAAGGATATACTGAACGCAACTCTCGTTCCGTTACAAATGCCTGAATATCAGTCTGAATGAATTCGGTATAAAATACACCTTTTACAGTATATTTCTTTATAACTCCGTTCGCATACGAGACTGTAATTTTGTCTCCGGCATGAACCGATCTTAATGAGCTGGAGAAAAGCTCAAGATCGCTTCGGTCAGCACCCGCCAGCTGGATCCCTAGAAAAATCTGGTCTGTATCACGATCATCAAGGTAACTACCTTCATAAACAGCATCCGCAATATTGAAGACCCGTTTATCCTGTTCCGGTATTATGGCACGGACAACAGTATTAACTCGATAGTCGTTAAACGAAAGCTCAGCACCCAGACTATTACGGTAAGTGGCCGCAACAACCCCATCAACCGCTTCTATCTGTTTTACCAGATCCCTTGCATTTCTGATAAAATAGTTTTTACCAGCTGGTTCGATAACAATATCACTGGAATAAGTCGCAATAAGTTTTTCATTCGCACTATCAATAATACCGTCCATTAAACCGGAGACAAAATTAAGATTAAGGTTAGCCAAAACAAGCATAGCAATCGTCAAAAAAGTAACACCGAGGTTACTACGTACAATCGATCTCATGCTTAGAAATACAGCAACTTTAAGTGAGTTCATTGCTCGCGCTTAAACTTCCCTGTCCAAACTGTTAAAGACCAGTCTACCATCGCTTAATTCAAGGTGGGCTGTAGCATACTTCACATCAGAAGGTTCATGAGAAACAAAAACCACAGTAAGATTGAGTTCTCTGTTTAACCTGACAATTGTTTCCATAACAACCTGGCTGGAAACCGTATCCAGATTAGCACAGGGCTCATCAGCAAATAAAATTCGGGGTTGATTGATAAGTGCCCTGGCTATAGCTACCCGCTGTTGTTCTCCTCCGGACAATTCCCGGGGACGATGGTTACAGCGTGTACCCAACCCCACAACTTCAAGGAGTTCCTTTGCCCTTTTTTTATAATCCACGCCTCTTTTCCCCAGCATCATTCCGGGTAAGAAAACATTTTCAAGAGCAGTCAGTTCGTAAAGAAGAGCGAACTCCTGGAACACATATCCCAGATAGGCTAAGCGCAAGCGAGCACGAGCACTACCCGACAAACGGGTAACCTCCTGACCGTTAAAATATATTTGTCCACTCGTCGGATAGTCTAAAAGTCCCAGCTGTCTTAACATTGTGGACTTTCCTGACCCGCTCCTGCCCGTTACGCATACAACATATCCTTCTGGTACAGTAAAAGAAACATTGTTCAGAGCAGCAACCTGGACACTACCCATACGGTAGATTCGTGTCAAATTGCGGACTTCAAGCATACATTATTAAGTTTAACGTTTTAATTTACCTGTTTACAATTTTATTTGCTTGCGTTGAAGTTGAAGAACAAGACAGCCTCCCAGCGGCACACTGAGATCGTAAAATACAATCGGTACATACCGGGCGCTTACGACAAAACTTCTTACCAAGAGCCACCAGCAGAGCATGATACTCGTTAAAAAGAGCCGGATCGGAAGGAAGGCTACGCATAAAAAAGGACTGGAGAGCACCATAGCTTTCCCGGAACGGAATCAAGCCAAAACGACTTATGATCCGTTTTGTATAGGCATCTATAACAAAAACAGGTTTACCAGCAGCGTAAAGCATGATAGAATCGGCCGTTTCTTCTCCGATGCCGTGGACGGTAAGCAACTGCCTGCGCAATTCATCCGTATCAAGAGAGAAAAGTGTATTCAGATCATCGGAATAATACCTGCCCAACCAGGAAACAAACGCTTTCAATTTGATTGCCTTTGCATTATAGTAACCGCAGGAGCGGATCATCTGCCCCAGTTCCTCCACTGATATCCGACGTAAAGCCTCCGGAGATAGGAGCCCGGCAGTCTTGAGATTACCGATGGCTTTTTCCACATTTTTCCACGCTGCCGACTGAGTCAATATCGCCCCTATTATCACTTCAAATGGAGTTTCAGCAGGCCACCAGTGCTGGGGGCCGAAATAATTAAAAAGCCAGTAAAAAATATCGAGCAAAATATTTTTATTTTGAGTTTCTGATCCGTTCATTTCCGAATTGTCGTTCTCTTTTGCCTACCCTTCCGACCTGTTATTGCAGTATCGAGGCAGCGACCTGGGATTTATTAATTTCAAGACCAACCGCTATCACAGAAGCTCCTGGAATAGCCCGATATAACCTTTCTATCTTCATACCCTTCGTATAACCGTAGGCGCCGTGTATGCGCCTTGACATCTCCACTACCTCCATCATCGCCGGAACAACAAATATCTTCGTTGCAGCGGCCTCTGTCATCCAATTCACTTTTTTATAGTCTTGCAAAAAAGCTGCCCGGTAGGTCATCAACCTAGCGGCCTCGATTTTAGCCTTCATCTCTGCCAGCATCCAGCGGATACCTTGCATCTCGGACATTGGTTTACCCCTTACCATCCGGCTTCTGGCGTATTTTATTGCCTCATCCAGAGCGGCCTGTCCTATCCCAACGGCAGCACTGGCCTGTTCTATCTTTTCAGTCGCAATCCAGTTCAGAAGAACCTGAAACCCTTTGCCCTTTCCCCCAAGAAGATCATCTTGTGAAACCTTCAAATTCTCAAAAGATACATCGGTAGCCTCTACTCCTCCACCACCCATTAATTCCCATACTTTCTGAACAGTATAACCCGGAGTCTTTTTCTTAACGATAAAAGCAGAACACCTGCCCGTATCATCTTTAGCATATACTACGGCATAACCATCCCGGGCGCCGAAGGTACTGAACCGCTTGGAGCCGTTGATAGTATAATAATCGCCATCCGGGATGGCTGTCGTTTTCAGCGCGTCAGGATCAGAACCGGTATCCTCCTCGGTGAATTGAATACTGGCGATCGATGTACCGTCGCAGAAGGCAGGGAGAAACTTTCTTCGTTGCTCCGCCGTACCGAACTGGTAGATATTGAAGGGAATACTGTTGTTGAAAGCCACCGGCCACCATACCGGCGTTCCGGAATAAGCCAGTTGCTCGCAGGCTAGCACACAGTTGAGATGACCGGCTCCCGTTCCTCCGTATTCCTCAGGCAGCACCATTCCCAGCAACCTCAAATCGACCAGTTTTTTTATCAGGTGGTCCGGTATCCTGCCCTCCGTATCTAGTTGCGCGGCGACAGGCTCGACTTCATGTTCCACGAACTCTTTTAACGTCCTCTGTAAAACAAGTTGATCCTCTGTTAAGTTAAAATCCATTATCCCTACCTCGTCTTATTTCCTATTCGCTTATTCACTTGTATTAAGATATTTTACCATGAGGTTGCATGACTGCGGCAATACGTCTGAAGCCAAAAAATGATAAAATAAAGACGTACAAACCAATAATTCAGGAGAAGATTAAAACATGACAAGAATCAGAGCTGGCATTATCAATGTTACTGGTTACGCAGGAGTAGAGCTGGCCAGATTACTATCGCATCATCCCGATGTAGAAATAACCTCGGTTACCGGACGCAGTGCCGCAGGTCAGCAACTAAATAAAGTTTTCCCCCACCTGAATGAACTTCACCTTCCTATAACCTCAGATCTCGGTGATGTTGATGTGGCCTTCTCAGCCATGCCCCATAAAGAAAGTGCCAGAGAAATTATACCGTTGATTAAAAAAGGAATTAAAGTTGTTGATATCAGTTCCGACTTTCGTTTGCGTGATGCCACTCTCTATCCCCAATGGTACAATTTCACCCACCCGGCTCCCGAACTTCTGAAAAAAGCAGTGTTCGGACTGCCGGAACTACATCGTAAAGAAATCGCCGAAGCCCAACTGGTAGCCAACCCCGGCTGTTATCCTACCAGTGCCATTCTGGCTTTTGCTCCCGCAGTGAAATTCGGCATCATTAAACCGGAAATCATAATTGACAGTAAATCAGGGATTTCCGGTGCCGGGCGTACCCTGAGTATGACCACACATTACGCAGAAGCTAATGAAGACGTCACAGCTTATTCTGTAGAGGGACATCGCCACCTGCCTGAAATAACCCAAGAACTGGCCTACCTTAATGGGGGTATCAGCCCACAGGTAACTTTTATCCCCCACCTTATCCCTATGACCAGGGGTATCCTCTCAACGGGTTACGCTCCGCTGGTACCTGGTAAAGTATCAGAAGGAAAGAAAGGGGAGGAAGAAGTCCGTGAAATATACCGGGACTTCTATAAAAACGAGCCGTTCACCAGAGTAATCGATTTTCCTCCACATACTAAACATACGGCAGGCAGCAATTTCTGCCTTATTTACACTACGGTTGACCACCGTACAAACCGTTTGATCGTCATCAGCGCTATCGATAATCTGGTGAAGGGTGCTGCCGGTCAGGCGATCCAGAATATGAACCTCATGTTCGGTTTTCCGGAAACGGCCGGAATCAACATGATCGCGCTGTACCCATAATTGATTCAATAGGAGGTGCCTGAATGAGCATGGAAACAAAAACGATTGAATACACCCATTTACCCCTGGGCGAAGAGATAAGGGCTCTTGCCGGATATTACTGCCCGGGTAAGGAAAATATCCTGAAATATAAAGACCGGGAAGTTCTTTATGTGACCGGTAATGCGGCGCTGGAATCAAGCTGCTGCGGCTCCGGATGCTGGTGCTACGCGAACGTACCGGGCTACGTGTTAAGGTGGCAATACAGGACCAATGAGCGCGGCCTGCCCGTTACTGAAATAGAACCAGTTAGAGATAAAGCCGACCAGGATAGTATCAAAAAATTGATCAGGGAAACCGATCCACAGGCACAGGGAGTTTGTGAGATATATTTCTGGTAAATTACTCACCCAATTTCTCCTGTTTACCCCGAAATAAAAATGGGTGCCTGACCCCATGATTATCCGGAATTTCAGTAATAAATTAAAATACTGAAAGATGATAAATCCGGAGACAACACATGGGTTTGGGTTTCTTTAATTTAAGGATAAGCCGGTGTAAAAGTCAAATTGCCTGTACGGGGAAAACTGAAGATAGCTCCAGGAAGCTAAAGCAGTATTACTTTGAAACTGTTTGTGGCTGGTACCCGGCAGGACTGATCAACATCAGGATTTATTCTGATGAGTACCATCCTACTATCGAGTATTCAGATGATATTCATGAATGTCTTACATATTATGTTAACTAAACCGCATAATCAAGTACTTAAGATACACCGGAATTAATGATTAATCAAACAGGGTAGATGTTTCAAAAGCCATATAAACATCACAGCCCTGCTGATATAAATCAAACTCTATACTTTGAAACTCTTCTCTTGAAGTGCTATTAACACTGTTGAACAAGATTCTACAACGGCAATAATCTGTCTTTTTGATAAAAGACTGAGTAAAGTTGTAATGCAGAAATCTACTATGTCTGCCAACTTCCAAATAACTGAGCCCCGATGAATCAATCATGGTTTAACCGGCAGGTTCTTGACAGTTCATGCGCCTCTCGGGGATAATTGAGCTTGTTTAGAAGTTTAGCTGGAGGAAAAAATTGGAGTACTTCCTGACCGACGTTCAGAAAGAAATTAAAAAATTAGCCAGAGAAATTGCCACGGATAAGATATTACCGGTAAGGGCAAAACTTGATGAAACAGAGGAGTTCCCCTGGGAAATAATAAAGCATCTCGGAGACGCCGGGCTCTTCGGGATTTTTATTCCTGAAGAGTATGGAGGAACCAAAGCAGGATGTCTGGAACTGTGCCTTGTTGTCGAGGAATTGAGCAGGGTATGCGGCGCAGTTGCCCTGTGCTATGCGGCTACGGCTCTGGGAATTACGCCAATAGTCCTGTTCGGAAATGAGGTACAGAAAAAGAAATACCTGCCAGATGTCGCAACGGGAAAGAAACTGGCAGCCTTTGCGGTAACTGAAGAAAATGCCGGAAGTGATGCAGGAGGAATTGAGACTACGGCTATGAGAGTTCCCGGTGGATATAAATTAAATGGTACCAAACGATTTATTACGAATGGCGGAGAAGCCGAAATATACGTAGTTATCGCCCTCACTGATAAATCAAAAGGTCCTCGCGGAGCCACAGCCTTTATTCTTGAAAAAGGGATGCCGGGTTTCACTTTCGGAAGAAAAGAGAAAAAGATGGGTATCCGGGCATCGGCCACTCGGGAACTGGTGTTTGAGGACTGCTTTGTACCCGCAGAAAACGTCCTGGCAAGGGAAGGAATGGGTTTCATCATCACCATGAAACTGTTCGACTTTACCCGTCCTGGAATAGCCGCACAAGCCCTTGGAATAGCCCAGGGGGCTTTTGAAGCAGCCTTAGAACATGCCAGAACCCGCATACAGTTCGGACACCCGATTATTGCGATCCAGGCCGTACAGCATATGCTGGCTAACATGGCTTTGGAGATTGAGGCGGCACGGAGCCTTGTCTACAATACTGCACGCACAATTGATAGCGGAGCTAAAGACACCAGCTTGGAGTCAGCAATGGCCAAAGTCTTCGCTTCCGATGTAGCCATGAGGGTTACCACAGACGCAATCCAGATTCTTGGAGGAGTAGGCTATATGCGAGATTATCCGGTTGAAAAGATGATGCGAGATGCCAAGATTACCCAGATTTACGAAGGAACTAACCAGGTATTGCGTAATGTAATTGCATCGGAATTACGTAAAAGAAAATAAACGCATCACGACCAATACTGGTAAACCTGAAAAGCTCAATAATAGATTTTCCCGGACTCCGGATTCCTTGCAGTGGACAGGTTATTAATCTTATAATATTAAATTGTAGTTGATTCAGCGAGAAATAATAATGCAGGTTAATGTTGCTCAGTTATTAAAGTCGGCAGTTGGTGCCGAAAGAACCTTTAAAGTCGATGAGTCCATTGAAATTGAAGGTCAGGAAATCGATATACTGGGTGATGTCAAACTCATACGAACCAATCGTAGCATACTGGTAAAGGGTGACCTCGAAACTGAAATAGATATTGAATGTAGCCGTTGTCTGGAAATCTTTGCACATCCCATGCATATCATGTTTGAGGAGGAATATTTTCCTCAGATTGACGTTGTTTCAGGGCTACCAGTATCAATGCCTGATGAGGATCCGGGGTATTTTACCATCAACACGGGACATGTAATTGATCTTGATGATGCCATACGTGAATATGCATTGCTATCCCTACCGATGAAACCGCTATGTAAACAAGAATGTGCCGGACTATGCCCGATCTGCGGGCAAAACCTTAATACCGGAAGTTGTAACTGCCATATAGACGATATTTAAATTACTTAATATTTAAGGAGATAGAAAACAAATGGTACCACTACCAAAACGTAAATATTCTCATGCTCGACAGGGGGAACGAAGAGCCCATCTCGGGTTAAAAGCTGCTTCGCTTGTAGAATGTCCTCAATGCCATGCACCCAAGCTACCTCATCATGCTTGCCCGGCCTGCGGTACATATGACGGGCGTGAAGTCATAAGCACGGAAAGCACGAATAAAAAATCCTCCTAATCCGGGGTAATAAAAATTCGCATAAGCGGGTGCTGTTATGCCTGATTCAGGAAAAGTAGCCTTTGTTTTTCCAGGGCAGGGTTCACAATCTGTTGGGATGGGACGTGATCTCTTTGAAGCTTTTACGTCCGCCAGAAAGCTTTTCGAGGAAGCCGATAAGATTACGGGCACAAATCTAACCAGATTAATCTTTGAAGGTCCTGAAGAAGAACTGCGCCAGACCATAAATGCCCAACCAGCCATTGTTACGGTAAGTCTAGCCTGCCTAAAAGTCCTAGAAGATCTCACCGGAAATACAGGATTTATAAGACCGGCATTTGTGGCGGGTCACAGTCTCGGAGAGTATGCAGCCCTCGCGTGTGCAAAAGCAGTTGATGATAGTACAGCAATATATCTGGTGAGGCAAAGAGGACGATTAATGCATGAAGCCGGCCAGGTTACTGAGGGTACTATGGCCGCCATTCTGGGTATGTCAGATAACGACCTTCAACCAATATGCAATGAAACCGGAGCGGTAATTGCCAATTACAATTGCCCGGGACAGCTTGTAATAAGCGGGACTCTAGAAAATGTGAACAGGGCTTCAGAATTGGCCAAACAGCGGGGAGCGTTACGGGTCGTACCCATTCAGGTAAGCGGGGCTTTCCATTCACAGTTGATGAAACCGGCAGTTGATAAATTTGAAGAAATTATTTCAGGAACAAGTTTTAAGAACCCATACATACCTGTAGTCGGCAATGTAACGGCTAGACCGTTAATAAATGCCGATGAAATCAAACAGGAACTGGTAACCCAGCTAACCAGCAGCGTGCGATGGCAACAATCCGTTGAATATATGATAAAACAGGGAGTAAAAACGTTTATCGAGATAGGACCGGGTAAAGTGCTCACTGGTCTTATAAAACGCATAGATAAGAATGTTTCAACCATCAATATCGGCGATAGCCAGTCCATAAAGGATCTGGCAAGCGGCAAAGGACTTTAAGAAATGAATCTCAAGAATAAAGTTGCTCTTGTTACGGGAAGCGGACGAGGTATAGGACAGGCAATTGCCATGAAGCTTGCCGAAACCGGTGCCACTGTGGTGATAAATGATATCAATGAAACACTTGCCAATCAGACCGTTGAACAGTTAAAAGCGATAAGTCCCAGTTGTATATCTGTTATTGGAGATGTAAGTTCCGCCACAGATGTCAACCGTATGATAGAAACAATCAAAAATAACCTCGGTAAAATAGATATTCTGGTGAACAACGCCGGAATCGCGCGGGATCAGCTATTGCTCCGAATGACTGAGGAAGAATGGGACAAGGTACTCAACATCAACCTGAAAAGCGTATTTCTCTGCACGAAAGCAGTCATTCGGGAAATGATGCGTCAGCGCTGGGGAAGAATAATAAATATTTCCAGCATCGTAGGGATAGCAGGCAATCCCGGACAGGCCAACTACGCATCTGCTAAAGCCGGTATTATAGGTTTCACTAAAACTGTAGCCAAAGAAGTGGCCTCACGCAATGTTACCGTTAATGCAGTTGCCCCGGGATTCATCGACACCGAAATGACACAGAAACTGGATGAAAAGCAAAAGGCTGAGTTAAAAGAACGGATACCCTGTGGGTATCTAGGTTCCCCCCGCGATGTAGCAGAAGCGGTAGCCTTTTTTGCCTCTGAAGAAGCCAGGTATATCACAGGGCAGGTACTCTGTGTTGATGGTGGCTTAGGCAATCTCTAAATTACCATAAAAGAAAGTATTAGCTTGATGACAGAAAGTCCCGTTGTAAGTATGAAAATTTCGCGAAGAAAAGCCAGAACTATAGCTTTTCAAACCCTGTATGAAATTGATTGTACAGGACATAAGAGTGACGTGGTACTCGGCCGTCTGCAGGACACAAAAACAATAGATAATGATGCAATGGATTTTATCCGAGAACTGGTCAATGGAGTCTTGGACAATCAGGCAATAATCGATGGCTATATAAGGCGATTTGCACCTTCGTGGCCTATTGAACAGATATCAATTGTTGATCGTAATATTTTAAGACTTGCAATATTTGAAATTTTGCTGGATAATAAGACTCCAGTGAAAGTAGCTATCGACGAAGCTGTCGAATTAGCAAAAACGTTCGGCAGTCAGAATTCTTTCAAATTTGTAAACGGTGTTTTGGGATCAGTCAGCGATCTAGCTGAGAAGCAACAAAATGATCAAGGAGGTTAGTGTGGCAACAATTCTAGAACGGATTAAGAAAGTTACAGCAGAACAACTGGGAGTAAATGAAGATGATGTAGTACCCAGTGCCAGCTTTGTAGAAGATCTGGGAGCAGATTCACTTGACCTGGTAGAACTCGTTATGTCTCTAGAAGAAGAGTTCAGCCAGGGAGGTGTAAAACTAGAAATACCGGATGAAGACACAGAAAAATTGACCACTGTACAGTCAGTCATCGATTATCTTAACGCCCATGGTATAAAAGACGAGTAAATAACCCTTGATTAAAGCCGTTATTTTCGACTGGTTTAATACTCTGGCACGCTATGAACCACCCCGTGAGGAAATTCATAGTCGTGCTCTTAAAGAGGCAGGAATAAACATAGAGCCTGCACGGTTAATAATGCCGCTGGCCGTAGCGGACAAATATTTTATGGACGAAAACTCCATTCTTCCTATAAGGAAGAGGACACCGGACGAGCAGGCCAAAATATATATCAGGTACGAGGAAATATTGATGGAAGCAGCGGGGCTTCAATTTGAAAAAGCCCTTCCTTCTAAAATATATTACAACAGTAAGTCGCTATTCGAAGGCACGCAAACATTTGCACTTTTTGATGACGTTATTCCTACCCTGAAAATATTGAAAAACCGAAATATTATTATTGGTCTACTTACTAATTTTGCCAAAGACATGTATCCTTTGATCAGGCAATTGAAACTAGATCCATATATTGATTTTGTAATAACTCCCTATGAAGCTCACGCAGATAAACCACAACCTGAAATATTCCTGGCGGCTCTTAAAAAAGCCCAAGTCAATGCCCATGAGGTTATATATGTAGGAGACCAGTATAAAGTCGATATCCTCGGCGCCAGAAGTGCCAACATGACCGGTATACTCATAGATAGGTACAACCTTTCAAAAGATGATTGTATTCGTATATCCCGACTAACCGAAATCGTAAACTATCTTTCCTGAACTCTAGATTTCTGATTGAACTAACGTCCTTCGGAAACCTCTAACACATAACGTTAAATTAGATTGAAAATATCTTGCCGATAATCGGTATTTACTATTAACCTTATTTTATATTATAAATAATGCAGGCAGGATGTAAGGTGACCTTTAATTTAAAACGTAAAGTACTGGCCTTCATTCTCGTGTTTTTTATAGCTGCGGTATCCTTTTTATCTCTGGATATTAAGCCAGCCGGTGCTGCCAGCATTACTTTAGAGAGCTCCGTAAAAATCGACTTTCCAAACTCTATCACTTTTAACGTGAAAGCCCAGAGTGAAGCAAATGTCACCCAATTGAGACTTCACTATATTGTTAATCAACAGAATTTCGCCCAAGTCATAAGTGAAGGATGGACCGAATTTTCTCCCTCTCCCAAAGTTGAGACAAGATGGGTATGGAATATGAGAAAAAGTAGCCTACCTGTAGGGGCTGAGATCCAATACTGGTGGACAGCCGTAGATGCACAGGGGGGAAAAGCTGAAACACGGCCTACTACCATAACTTTCGATGACACCAGGTTCAATTGGAAATCAATAAGTGAACCACCTATCATCCTGTACTGGCATGATGGGGATCTTGGTTTTGCTAGGAAACTTATGTCTGCTGCTCAGAACGGCCTTCAACGAATCCAGCAAGACACCGGAGCCAGTCCCTTGGGAACAGTCCGTGTCTATATTTACAGTAACACCCAGGAATTGCAAAGTGCTCAATTATTTGCCCAGGAATGGATGGGAGGAGCGACTTATTCAAACTACAGCATTATTGCTCTGGGAGTCAGTCCAAATAGAATCGATTTTGGGCTTAGAGCTTTACCTCATGAAATCACCCACTGGGTTGTTGGACAATTAACATTTAATAATTATGGTGCCG
>Ga0315298_1008829_pt1 | contig 12680 bp, 13 predicted proteins | sample WHS_1_MG_FD_203077 | JGI IMG/M metagenome (GOLD analysis project Ga0315298, IMG submission 203077) | Extremophilic microbial mat communities from Washburn Hot Springs, YNP, Wyoming, USA - WHS_1_MG | ecosystem: Environmental > Aquatic > Thermal springs > Hot (42-90C) | place: USA: Wyoming...
GGTGTAATAACCCCAGTCAAGATGGCGCGACCAGGTCCAGTACTGGGCCTCGTCACCCGACAGGTGCAAGGGGCCCAGCACAATGATGGCATAATGGATGGCCAGAATGGCGAGCAAGACCAAGCCGATGCCTACGGGCTGCCAGCGTGTTGGGCGCGAGGAATTTTTCATGGAGGAAGCGGAGTGTAGTGTCTTTCTTGCCACAAGGCCAGGGGCCAATGTGGCGGATATGGTCAATCCCCTTTTGCCAAGGACCGGGGCACCCATGATCGCCCGAGAGGATACGAGGCGGAGATACCCGACCAGGGGTCCCGGCGGAGGATCTGAAGGTTATGGCGGAGAAAGGCGGGCAGGATGGCGAGCTGCGCTGTCCGACCCGATCCAGACCTGCCCGCACGGCGCGGTACAGGGGGCGGCGATCTTACCAGTTGCCGGGAGTATTGCCACCATTGCCGCCGTTGCAGCCGTAGGGCCCGGTGCAGGTTTTCAAGCCGCTTTCGGTGATGGCGAAGAGGACATTGGCGGCGCCATCGAAGGCGGCATTGATGCCCTGGGCCTGAATGGTGAAATTCTGGCTGCTGTTCAGGGTAGCGACCGCATAGGTAAAGTAGCGGCCGTTGACATTCGCGCTCGAAGCAGAAGGAGCGGTGTTGGCGTCGGGCCAGGTGATCACCCCACCGCAGGTGCCGGCCGCACTCACCGTGGCGATGGTGCCCACCTGACCGGCGTAGCTGCGGCAATCCTGATAATACTGCTCCTCCAGGGTGGCCAACTGGAGCAGGTTGTTCTTGGCATGGGTGGTCTTGGCATTGATGACATACTGGCTGTACTGGGGGATGGCGATGGCCGCCAGGATGGCGATGATCGCCACGACGATCATGAGCTCCACCAGGGTGAAGCCACCTTGCTTTGCCTGCCCTGCTGATCTGGCCATAAATCCCCCGTCCGCTATTCTCGCTATCATATAGTCGATAACAGAAAAAAGACATGCGCCGCCAAGATTCCATAGACTGCTTGGCCCGTCAATACATGGCCGTTTCACCGGCGCCGAACGCGGCCAGGCCGGCCGCATCGCGCATCTGGCGGGGGTGGCGCCGGGGAACCTGGAGCCGCTGATCCAGCGCCGGGTCAGAGTGGATCGGGCGGGCAGAAAGCAGGGCTATTCCCCTTTTCGGGGTGAGGCGATATGCTGGAACCCCTGATCTGGGTAGGGGGTGTGACAAATGTCCCGGGGGCGGACGCGCCGAATTTTATCCGTCGGCCACGTCTTACGCTGTTCCACTGGACGCGAGATGGCAGCTACGTGATGCCGCATCAGGGTGTTTTTACCCTTTGAATTCAGTCAGCTTGACCGTGGTGAGATGTCGTCTCAATGGATGGCCATGCTGCTCACACAAGACACCAGCTTTGGTTTACGCTTGCCACAAGGAAATTGTCGATGCCTGGCGTACCCCCTTTGGAGATTGAAGCTTCCTTAGGTGCCGAACAAGGGCTTCCGGCTGCCCAATCTGAATCATTCATCAACAGGATCTATCATGAACGATTTTCCTAAATGCCCAACATGCGGTTCAGCATACAGTTACGAAGACCGGAACATGTATGTTTGTCCTGAATGCGCGCATGAATGGCCAAAAGATGCGGTCATGGAGGGTGCTGATCAAAAGCGCATCGTGCGCGATGCCCATGGGAATGTGCTTAATGACGGTGACACGGTCACGGTGATCAAAGATCTGAAGATAAAAGGCTCGTCATCCGTAGTGAAGGTAGGCACCAAAGTAAGAGGCATCCGCCTGGTCGAAGGGGACCATGATATTGACTGCAAAATTGATGGCATCGGTGCGATGCAGTTGAAATCAGAGTTTGTAAAAAAGGCGTAGATGGAAGCCTCAAAAAGAGGCGGGATCTCCCCTGCGCAGGGATGACGGTTTTTCATAGAAGCCCGGGACCTTGGCAAAACGGCGGGATTCGTCTAGTTACCATGGCGCTGGCTGGAAAGAGAGAAGCCAGCGCCCTTGGGGCAAGATCGCTTCTTGCGCGCTGCCCATGGCAAAATTGAGGGAGGAAAAGGTCTGCATGGGGAGTTCCGCCGACCGGAACGCGCATTCCTCGCCCGACGGCGGGGTATCATACCGCTCTGGCTCCTGGCCGAGGGCGGGCGCTTTGGCCGCCATGCTGGCGGCTTTGACCTTGGGCGGTTGCGCCGCGCTGACGTCTTCGCCGCCCGTGGCGCTGGCGCCGTCGTCCACCCCAGCCACCCAGCCCTCCGGCCGGGAGGCCTCGACCCTTGATGCGGTCCTGGTCAATGCCATCGCCCAGATCGGCAAACCCTATCGCTGGGGAGGGGAAAGTCCGCAGACGGGTTTCGATTGCAGCGGCTTGATCCAATATGTGGTGACCCAGGCCGGCGTGCCCATTCCGCGCAGCTCCTATGCCCAGGCCGCAGCCTTGCCGGCGGTGAGTCCGAAGCGGATTCGCCCGGGGGATCTGGTGTTTTTCAACACCACCGGGCAGCCCTTTTCCCATGTGGGCATCTATATCGGCGGCGAACAGTTCGTGAGCGCCCTCAATGCCCGCGTGGGCGTGGCGGTGCAGAGCTTGCGCATTCCCTATTGGGCGGATCGCCTGGATGGCGTGCGCCGCCCCTTTGCGCCAGAATTGCTGGCCGCCAACGATCGCTGAGGCGCGGGCAAGGGGTGCTTTTCGTCGGACGCCGCGCAAAAATGGATTGGGCAAAGGATGCCCGCCCGGTGCCATGGCAACAACGGTCAGGAGGAGATCGATCATGAACTCCAGCATGCTGCTCAAACAGACGTTTGTGGCCGGGGCGATGCTTTTGGGGCTGGCGGCCTGTGCCAGCAATGTGACGCCGATGTTGGCGACGATGCCGCCAGCCAGCCCGCAAACCCCGCCAGTTGCGGTCCCGCAGACAGCCTTGCCCCAAGGGACCGGCAACGCGACGCCCGCCTCCCCGCAACCGGGCTGCGTGCCGGCAGCCGGCTTCCCCAACTTCCCGGCCGAGTATCAGGGGGCCTTGCAGGAGATCGCCTGCCACCTGCAAACGGCCGATGGCCTGCCTGCGGATGTCGTCATCCCGGCGCTGCAAAATGCCCGCTTTGACGCTCGCGCCGTGGCCATGATGACCCCGGCGCCACCTTCTCCCGGACCCCATGTTCCTTACCCCTGGTGGCGTTATCGGGATCGCTTTTTGAGCCCTGACCGTCTGGCGCGGGGTACCCGCTTCTGGCAAGCCCATACGGCAGTCGTCGATGCGATCGCCGAAAAATATGGGGTACCGGGGCCAATCCTGCTCGGTATTTTAAACATCGAAACGGCCTTTGGCTCGTTCCAGGGCAATTTCTCGGTCCTCGACAGCAATCTCAGTCTTGCCCTCGCCTTGCCCGGCCGCAAGCGCTTCTTTATCCATCAAAGCGCCGCAACCCTGCGCCTGGCCCAGCGCCTAGGCGTCAATCCCGCCGTCTTGAAAGGATCCCAGGCGGGCGCCATGGGCATGTCCCAGTTTCTGGCCAGCAGCTACCTGCGCTATGGCGTGACCTGGGACGACCCGCCCGGCGGCCCTTTGCCAGACCTCTGGCGCTCGGTGCCCGACGTCCTGGCGTCCACCGCCAACTTTTTCCGTGGCCATGGCTGGCAGCCCGGCCAACCCGTATTGCAGCGGGCCGCGCTGGACCCCGACGCGGACGTTACGCCTTTTTTGCAGGGCAGGCACACGCTGGCGGCGCTGAACCGGGCCGGCATCCGGCCTGCGGGAGGCGGCGGGATGCCCCCGGATACCCGGGTGGGCCTATTGCGGCTGCAGGGTGAGGCGGGACCGGTTTTCTATGTGGCCTATCCCAACTTTTACGCCATCATGGGCTATAACCCGAGCGTTTATTATGCGGCAACCGTATGGGCCTATGCCCAGGCGCTGACCCGGGATAGGCAGGTCGCCACCCTGGCGGCTGCCGGGCAGTAACGAATGCGCCGGGGTGCCTCGCCCCCGCATTACCGAGAGGTCGGGGACCCCGGAGGCTTGGGTATGCCGTCGGCCACTGTAGCGGCAATGGTTTGTCCTTGCTCCAGATGATAGATCCACGCCAGCAGTTCGGCGACGGCGAGGTAGAGTTGCGGGGGGATCTGGGCGTCCAGATCGACCTGCATCAGCAAATTCACCAATTCTTTGGATTCGTGGACATAAAGCCCCGCCTCTTTCGCCCTGGCGATGATCTGCTCGGCCACGTAACCTCGGCCCTTGGCCACTACCTGCGGTGCCCCTGCCCCTTCGCCATAGCGGAGGGCCACGGCAGCCTTGGGGCGCGGCGTTGCGGCTTCAGTCATGGCCGAAGTCCGGGGCGATGTCGCATTGGGTGACGTGCAGCCCCGCCGCTGCCAATGCCGACTCCAGGGCTGAGCGGCCGGCGCTGAGGGCGCCATTCTCCGTGCCCCAGACCTGTACCGCCAAGGCATCGCCGGCAAGGACAAGGCGGGCGCGCACTTCGCCGAGTTGCGGGAGTTGCATGGTCAGGGTGCTCACCCAACGCTGGTGAGGAGTTTCCAGCGGACCACCATGCCCCCCATCGGCCTTGCGCTTTTCCACCTGCCAATGGGCCCACTGGCCGGGCCAGACCGCGCCGTTCCACTCCACTTGCTGCTGCAGGAGGGCCTGGAGCTGCTGACCAACCAGATTGGCCACGGCGCCATGGACGGCCTGCGCCGGGCTGGGTAGCGGGTTTGCGCCCAGGCCGGCCATCTGGCTGTAAACCGTGGCACCTTGAACGGCTGCGCGACTGATGGCCTGGGATAGCGCCGGATCGGGCGTTATCGCGCCGGGCGCCCCGGCGCCAGGGCTCGGCCCTGCAAGCATCTGGTCTTCCGGGCGTGAGGGAACCATGGCAGCGGCCGCTGCCTGGAAAAATGGCGGAGGGGCCGCCGGTTCCGCCGTCTGCGCCGGGATCTGGGCGGGATTTGCGGCACTGCTGCGGGGATTGGAAAGGGCCCCCTGAGGTTCTGCCAGTAGGGTGGCAAGGGGCATGCGGCCTTGGGCCCAGGCGACAAGATGGCTTTCATAAAAGAGGCCGCTACCGCGCAAGGCACCCTCCAGGGCCTGGGCAAGCTGCGCGGTGGGCAACGGCATTCGCGCCGCTACGGGAACGGTCTCCACACCGCCCGGCGCCACCGGCCCTTTCCCTGCCTGCTGGATCTCCACCAGCGACTGGGCGGTGGGAGACAGCGCTACGCGATCGGAGGGCAAGGGGGCTGGATTCAGGTACAGAAAGGTCGGTCGCGATTGCGCCCCCAGGAACAGCAAGGAGACGCGGTCCCCGGCCGCCCAGCTACCGGGGAGGTCCATGGCGACCTGATTACGGGCGATTTGCACCAGGGTTTGGCCAGACTGATTTTGCCCAAGGACGACCGCCAGGACCTTTACGCCCGGCTTTAACCCCTGGCCCAACTGCTCGGCGGCAGGACCGGAGGCCGTAACGGGAGAGGCGTCCGGGATGCGGGCACCCTGCCCCGCCACCTCATTCACGCCCATGCTGATCTCCGCCTTGCTGCATACGCAGCAGCAGTTCGGCCTCCCCTTCGCCGAGCCCGCAAATGGCAGCGACTCGCCGGGCGTCCAGCCCGGACCGGGCCAGCATCAGGGCGCGCCGGTACCGATCTTCGCTGTCATCGGGAGCCCATGCGGGAGGGGCGGCTTCGGGAAGGGGCATTGGGGCGCCGATGCCGCGCTCTTCCTGCAATACGGCCCAGGCTGCCGTCAGGCTGGCCATGGCTTCTTCCAGGGCCTGCACCCGCCGGCGCGACTCCAGCAAGCTCGCCAACAAGCGCCGTTGCAGACGCCACAGCAAAAACTGGGCGACAACAATGACGAGTGCCAGCAGCAAGAGAAGGTACCACATGGGGCCCGCGTTTACTCCTCAGCAGATGATTTCGATCCAGGGTCCGGGGCTCGGGCGGTCCGCCCTACCCATCCACTTTTTTTGAGAATAACACATCAAACTGACGGATATGCACCAAGCCATCCGTCGCCGCCGGGAAACGTGCCTCACCACCCGTAGGAGCGGCACATGGCCGCGACAAAGCCGTTGGCGTGGGAAGGTCGCGAGGATGGGCGCACCGCGAGGCTTGGGGTTATCAAGCCGACGGGTCTTTCATGATAAGATACCCAACCAGCTGATGCCTTGATGGAGGCCATGAGGATGCTTTGCCGCATGATGGGAGTCTGCCGTGCCTGCTGAGTCGTCGCCGTCTTCCCCTCGGGAAATCGATTTACTCCTTCACGCCCGCTGGATCGTCCCCATTCGGCCCCGCGGGCTGCTTCATGAGCATGCCCTCGCCGTCCATGCCGGTCGCATTCTTGCCCTGGGACCCGCCGGGGAGATGACCCGGCAATACCGGGCGAGGGAGCATCTGCATCTGGATCAGCATGTGCTCATGCCGGGGCTGGTGAACGCCCACACCCATGGGGCCATGACCTTGCTGCGCGGCCTTGCCGATGACCTGCCGCTGATGACCTGGCTGAACCGGCATATCTGGCCTGCGGAGGGGCGCTTTGTCAGCGCCGAGTTTGTCCGGATCGGGACGCAGTTGGCCATTGCCGAAATGGCGCGCGGCGGCACGACCTGCTTCAATGACATGTATTTCTTTCCCGAGGCGGCGGCACAGGCGGCCGTGGAGATGGGCATGCGCGCCACCGTTGGTCATGTCATCATCGATTTTCCCACCCCCTATGCCGCCAACGCCCAGGACTGTCTGCAGCAGGCGGTCGACCTGATTCCCCATATGCAGGGTCTGCCGCGGATCCGCCAGAGCATCGCCCCCCACGCGCCCTATACCGTAGGCGATGCCGGTCTGTTGGGGGCACGGGATCTGGCGCAGAGCCGGCGACTCCCCCTGCACATGCACGTCCATGAAACAGCCCACGAGGTAGAGGACGCCCTCCGCCGCACCGGGCAAAGGCCCCTGGCCCGCCTGGCGGCCTTGGGCCTGCTGGAACAGCGTTTTCTCGCCGTGCACATGACCCAACTGGATGAAAACGACCTGCAGCGCTGCCGTGATTACGGCTTGCGTATCGCCCATTGCCCAGAATCCAATCTCAAGCTCGCCTCCGGTATGGCACCGGTGGCGGCGCTGCTGGCAGCCGGGGTGCGCCTGGGTATTGGTACCGATGGCGCGGCGAGCAACAACGATCTGGATATGCTCGGAGAGCTGCGCAGCGCCGCCCTGCTGGCCAAGGGCGCCAGCGGTGATCCCACGGCCCTGCCGGCCTGGGCTGCCCTGGAAGCGGCCACCCTGGGTAGTGCCGAGGCGGCCAACTGGGAGGACGAAATCGGCAGCCTGGAGCCGGGGAAAGCCGCCGACTGCATCGCCATCAATCTGGACCATCCCGCCACTTTTCCGGTGTATGATCCCATTTCCCAGGTGGCTTACTGTGCCGGACGGGATCAGGTGAGTCATGTCTGGGTAGCCGGCCGGGCACTGCTCGTGGATGGTCAGCCGACGCTCTGGGAGGAAAAAACGCTGCGCCACAACGCCCGGTCTTGGGTGAAGCGCATAGCCGATGAGGATGACAAAGCATGAATGTCGATAGCGCCGAAATCAGCAAGTTCGACCAGTTGGCCAATGCCTGGTGGGATCCCCGGGGCCCTTTCCGCACCTTGCATGAAATCAATCCATTGCGTCTGCAATTCATTGCCGAGGGCGCTGCCGGCCTGGAAGGTAAACGGGTGCTGGATGTGGGGACGGGGGGCGGCATCCTGGCGGAAGCCATGGCCCGCCGGGGGGCCATCGTGACGGCCATCGATCTGGCGGGCGATGGCATTGCCGCCGCGCGCAGTCATGCCGAAGCCATGGGTCTGGCCATCGATTACCGGCAGATGGCAGTGGAAGACCTGGCCGCGCAGACACCCGCTGCCTACGATGTGGTTACCGCCATGGAAATGCTTGAACATGTCCCGGACCCGGCCGCCATCGTTTCGGCCTGCGCGCGCCTGCTGCGTCCGGGTGGCGATGCCTTTTTTGCCACCATCAACCGCAATCCCAAGAGCTACCTCCTTGCCATCGTCGGCGCCGAATATCTGTTGGGACTCTTACCCCGCGGCACCCATGACTATCAAAAATTCATCCGGCCCAGCGAGCTGCTCGACATGACACGAGGCGCCGGCTTGCAGACCATGGCCCTCAAGGGCTTGCACTACGATCCCATCCGCCATGAGGCGCGGCTCGTGGGCGATGTGGGCGTCAATTACCTGGGATACTTTCGCAAAATCGCGGTCCATGCCTGAGATCCGGGCCGTACTTTTCGACCTGGATGGCACCCTGGTCGATACCGCTCCGGATTTGGCGGCAGCCGCCAACCGCCTGCGGGCGCGCCATGACCTGTCGCCTCTGCCCCTGGAATTGCTCCGCCCGGTGGCCTCCCAGGGGGCCCGCGGCCTCTTGCGGGTCGCCTTCGCCATCGCCCCCGATGCGCCCGGCTATGGCCCGTTGCGCACCGAATTTCTCGATTTGTATGCGCAACATCTTTGCGAAGAGACGCGGCTCTTTCCGGGGATGGGAAAAGTGCTGGAACGCTTCGCCGCCCTTGCCCTTCCCTGGGGGATCGTCACCAACAAGCCCGCCTTTCTCACCGGAGCGCTGCTGGATGCCCTCGACCTGCCCCAAACACCCGGAGTGGTGGTCAGCGGCGATACCCTGGCCAAGGCCAAGCCGGACCCCCTGCCCGTTCGCCATGCCCTCGCGGCGCTCGGCGTCCCGGCGCCCCACGCCCTCATGATCGGCGACGATCGCCGCGATATCGAGGCGGGCCATGGCGCCGGGGTCAGGGCATGGGCGGCGGGATGGGGTTACATCGAAGCGGAAGACGCCCCCGAGCGCTGGGCGGCGGACCGGGTCATTGCCGACAGCCGCGCCCTAGAAGGGGCCCTCTTCCCCGCCTGAAAGGGCCGGGGCGATGGGCGGCGCGGCGGCGCGGCGCGTCATCTGCAGAAAGGCCGCCGTCAGGATGAGCATGCCGCCCAGGATCTCTGCAGTGGAGGGGACCTCCCCGGCCAGGACCCAGGCCGACAGGGCGCCGGCGATGACCTCAAAGGGCAGGATCACCGCCGACAGGCTCACGGCCATGCGCACCACGCCATATTGCACCAGCAGGGTGGCGCCGGCGATCCAGAACCAGGAGAAGGCGAGTAAAAACCCCATCTCCCCCAAGTGCGTTTGCGGGGGCGGCGCCAGCAGGGCCAGGGGCAAGGCCAGGAGTACGCAGCCCACCCATACGGCTGTCGCCCGATGCAGGTCCGCCAGGCCTTCGTCGGCACGCAGGACGACGCTGCTGAGGGCAATGGCCAGCCCGGAGGAAATGGCGAGAAGATCGTTTCCGGTGATGCTGCTCCAGCCGCCCAGCGCCTCGCCCTTGCCGACCACCAGCGCCGAACCGGATACGGCCAGCACCGCCGCCATGACCCCGCGCCAGCCGATGGCTTCGTGGAGGAAGAGACGGGCCGCAAAGATCGCCCAGATGGGGGAGAGATAAAAGAGCAGCAGGACGCGGATGACCTCGCCATGGAGCAATGCGAGCATGAAGGCCACATTGGTCCAGCCCCCCAAAAAGACCAGCCAGAGTATGGCATGGCCGTGGCCGCGCCAGTCGCGCCGCCGTTTCCAGGACCAGGCGCCCATGGGCAGGGCCAGCAGGGCATAGACGCCGAGGATGAGCCAGGGACCGGAGATTCCCGCCGCCGCAAAGTGGCGCATGGGCCACCACAGCACGCCCCAGAGGCTGGAGCCCAGCAGTAACGCCAAAACCGGCAACGCGCCATTACGCATCGACACTTGTCACAACCCTCTCCCATGGCCCAAAATCATGACGGAGAAACGCTTCCGTGCTTCATCAACCACCGCTTTCCCGAGGATCCCTATGAACCCGCAACTCGACCTGCTCCAGGCTTACCCCTTCGAGCGCTTGCGTGCGCTCCTCGCGGAAGTAACGCCGGCAGACCTCGCGGCCATTGATTTTTCCATCGGCGAACCGCGCCATCCGGCACCGGGCATGGTGACGGAAGCCATCATCGAGCACCTACATGGTCTGGCGGAATACCCCAAGGTCCAGGGAGAAGAGCGCCTGCGCCGCGCCATCGCCGCCTGGGCCACACAGCGCTTTGCCTTGCCCGCGGGCTTCCTGGACGCCGATCGCCATGTCCTCCCGGCCAACGGCAGCCGCGAGGCACTGTTTTCCATCGCCCAGGCCGTCCTGCCACCCTGCGCCGAACCCAAGCCCCTGGTGTTGATGCCCAACCCCTTCTACCAGATTTATGAGGGCGCAGCGCTGCTGGCTGGCGGCCAGCCATACTATCTCAATTGCGGGCCCGCCGGGCAACCCGACTTTCTTGCCGTCGACGAGGCCATCTGGGCGCGAACGGCCCTGCTCTACATCAACTCCCCCCACAATCCCACCGGGGCGGTCATCCCGGCGGAAACCCTCGCCTGGCTCGTTGCCAAGGCCCGTCAGCATGGTTTCGTGCTGGCGGCGGACGAATGCTACAGCGAAATCTATGGCGAGGGAGAAAGGCCGCCGGGGGTCCTGGAGGCGGCGGCGGGCACCGGCAGCCTGGACCGGGTATTGGCCTTCCACAGCCTGTCCAAGCGCTCCAGCATCCCCGGTGCGCGCAGCGGTTTTGTCGCCGGCGACGCCGAGATCCTGCGCGCCTTCCTGCGCTATCGCACCTACATGGGGCCCGCCACCCCTCCGTTCATCCAGGCCGGGGCCATTGCCGCCTGGCAGGATGAAGGCCATGTCCAGCGCACCCGCGCCGCCTATGCGGCCAAATTCGCCGCCGTACTGGAGATCCTCCAGCCGGTGCTGGAGGTGGAGCGGCCCGCCGGAGGTTTTTATCTCTGGCCGCGGGTGGCCGATGGCGAGGCATTTGCCCGCGCCCTCTATGCCGGGCAGAATGTGCGCTGTCTCCCCGGTGCCTACCTGGCCCGCGCGGCCCATGGTCAACACCCCGGGCGTGATCGCGTGCGCCTTGCCCTGGTAGGCACGTTGGAGGAATGCGTAGAAGGTGCGCAGCGCATCCGGCGTTTTTTGGCATCTCATTCATTTTAACAAGGAGTCAGCGTGAGCCAGTCACTCGCCCAAATCATCGAATCCGCCTGGGAAAGCAGGGCGGAATTCTCCCCCAGGCAGGCCCCCCAGGAAGTGCGGGAAGCCGTACATCAGGTCATTGAGGGCCTGGACAAGGGCGTCCTGCGGGTCGCCCGGAAGGAAAATGGTCAATGGGTGACCAACCAGTGGATCAAAAAGGCCGTGCTGCTCTCCTTCACGCTGCAGGACAATGTCCGCATCCCCGGCGCCGAAAGCAACTATTATGACAAAGTCCCCGGCAAGTTTGCCGATTACAACAGCAACGACTTCCGCACCGGCGGTTACCGGGTGGTCCCGCCGGCCACCGCGCGCAAGGGCTCCTTCATCGGCCGCAACTGCGTGCTCATGCCTTCTTTCGTCAATATCGGCGCCTATGTGGACGAGGGAACCATGGTGGACACCTGGGCCACCGTGGGCTCCTGCGCCCAGATCGGCAAAAACGTCCACCTCTCCGGCGGCGTCGGCATCGGCGGCGTCCTCGAACCTCTCCAGGCCAATCCCACCATCATCGAGGACAACTGCTTCATCGGGGCGCGTTCGGAAGTGGTTGAGGGGGTCATCGTCGAAGAGGGTTCGGTGATCTCCATGGGCGTCTTCATCGGCAGCAGCACCCGGATCTACAACCGGGCCACCGGGGAGATCCTCTATGGGCGAGTCCCGGCGGGCTCGGTGGTGGTCTCCGGCAACCTGCCCGCCAAGGATGGCACCCATAGCCTGTATTGCGCCGTCATCGTCAAGCAGGTGGACGCCAAGACGCTGGCCAAGGTGGGCATCAACGCCCTCTTGCGGGATATCTGAGCGCGATCGCCGGGGTGACGAATGCCTAACGCCGTGCTGGACCTCGCCATGGATCTCGTTTCCCGCCCCTCCGTGACCCCGGAGGATGGCGGCTGTCAGGATCTGCTGATCCGGCGCCTGGAGGCCGTAGGCTTCCGCGTCACCCGCCTCCCCGCCGGGGAAGTGCATAATTTCTGGGCGGAAAGGGGGCACGCTGGGCCGCGCCTCTGTTTCGCCGGCCACACCGATGTGGTGCCGCCGGGGCCTCGGGAAGACTGGCATAGCGATCCATTTACCCCCACCCTGCACAACGGCTGCCTCTATGGCCGGGGCGCCGCCGACATGAAGGGCAGCCTCGCCGCCATGGTGGTGGCGGCGGAGCGCTTCGTCGCCCTGCATCCCGACCATCCCGGCCGCCTGGCCTTTCTCGTCACCTCCGATGAGGAAGGCATCGCCGTGAATGGCACCCGGCGGGTGGTGGAATGGTTGCGGGCCGCCGGCCAAGGCATCGATTGGTGCGTAGTGGGAGAACCCTCCTCGGAAACGCGCCTGGGCGATTGCATCAAAAACGGGCGGCGCGGCTCCCTCAACGGCCGCCTCACCGTCCACGGTGTTCAGGGGCACATCGCCTACCCGGAAAAGGCCGACAACCCCATCCACCGCAGCTTGCAACCCTTGGCCGATCTGGCCGCCAGATCCTGGGACCAGGGCAATGCCCATTTCCCGCCCACCCGCCTGCAGTTTTCCAACATCCACGCCGGCA
>Ga0315298_1008830_pt1 | contig 12679 bp, 13 predicted proteins | sample WHS_1_MG_FD_203077 | JGI IMG/M metagenome (GOLD analysis project Ga0315298, IMG submission 203077) | Extremophilic microbial mat communities from Washburn Hot Springs, YNP, Wyoming, USA - WHS_1_MG | ecosystem: Environmental > Aquatic > Thermal springs > Hot (42-90C) | place: USA: Wyoming...
GTTTGGAGCTCATCCAGATAATCGGCGATGTTTGCCTTGTCCAGAACCTCCTGAAGATCAAGAGCCTTTCGGATTCTTGAGGTATCTTTCCAGGTCATTTCAGATCACCGCCCTATGCCGTAATGTCATAGAGGATGCCCACAATAGGATCAGTAGCGGGCAAACGATTGGAGAAGGCCACACGCTGGCTGGCTACAACATCAATGCTCTGAGCTTTGATGTCACGGAAGGTTTCGATCAGGACATCCCGGCGGTCGCCGAAAACGAAGGCATCTTGACGCACCAGGATAGCGATGGTTTTGCTTGTAGTAGTGCCGTCATAGACACCGGTGGCGTTCAAATCCTCACGGACATATTCAGAGACAATCACGGGAATGCCATCGAACTTTGCCAATTCTCCAGAAAGGACGGTGGCATTGGGGCCGTATTTATCGACAGTAATCACCTCGGGAAGGCTGAGCATCTGATTGTAGACCGAGATGCCCACCACCCAGGCCAATTCGTTTTGATCAATGCCATACTTGCCTAAGGCCTTTCTGAGCGCTCTGAGTTTATCTCTGGTGACTCCTCCGGCACAGTCAATCTTGGCAGATGAAATTGCCAGCTTACGATAGCCCTTCCAGGCTTTTCTTACATCCTCCGCATTAGTGACATCGTTGTCCATATGAGATGTAGAGTCATCACCATTGATTGCGGCATTCTCCTGGGCACGAGCCAAAGCCTTGACGATGTCATCCTTGATCAGAGGCAGGACGGCAATAATGCTGTCCTCTTCAAGTTCATAGGAAAGGGGCACATAGGTGATGAGTTTCTTAGCGTCCAAAACAATATTAGCGGTAGCAAGCGAGGAGGCAGTAGGTGCGGTGGCTTCAGACCCTAACTTTGCCGTGCTGAAGCCGGTCAAAGCAGGAATCTTGAAAGGATCCGTGGGCATCTTGACTCTGGGATGAAGTGCGGCCACTTTGAGAGCCAATTCCACCTTGGCAATCAGGTCAGCGGAGAAGCCTGTAGGAATCCACTCGGCACCAGCGCCAGTATTTGCTGTGGTCATAGCCTTGCGAAGCTCAGAAACCGGCTCCCACAGGTCTTTATACAGCTTGCTCTGTCTGGGGTCGATTCCCAGAATTTTAGAGACAATGAAGAGATCATCCGCTCTCTTCTGGAACTCCACTACATTGGGATCCTTGGAAAAGGATTTATGCAGGGTGACTAAATCATTTGCATTCTCTACAGGGAATTCGGTCAAACGATTTCCCTTAGGAGCATTTTTCATAACATCCTGGCTCGCCTTCTCGGCGGCCTCTTTGTTCTTGTTTTCTACAGCTTCTTTCAAGGCATTGATAGCCTTGTAAAGTTCTTCAACTTGGGTTGCCATCTTCCTAACCTCCCTAAATCTTCTGGGCAATTTCGTGGATAAGTTCCACGCATTTAGCGAGGTATTCGCTTTCGGGATTGATTTGCCAGGGAGCTTTGTCTCCAGCATCTGGCTCCTCGTTGAGGGCCTCGATCTGATCCACAAGCTCTTTCACAATTTCATAGATTTTGCGAATACGCTCAGCATTCTCTTTGGAAAATCTGCTACCACGCTTTTCGGTCTCGGCCTTCTTGGGTGCGGGATAACCATAGCCATAGGTCTGATCCAGTTTCTCTAAAGCCGCCACAACTTTCTCCAAAATCTTGGCCGCTTTATCAGGCAGACCATCGACTTTTAAGGCATCCTGCACTTGGCCGATCACATCCTTGAGGGTGGTAGCCTTTGCTAATTCTTGGGAAATGATTTCCTCCTCAGCCATTTCATCCTCCATATTTCTCTTCACGATCAGGAACTTCGCCTTGGGAACTGCAGGCTGATCCACAAGCGAAATCTCCTCAATTTCAAGGTCTTTTAGTTTTCTTGGTTTTTTGATTTCTTCCCCCATACTCACCACCTAATCCGTGCGTGCTCTGCCTTTGATAGAGAAGCCAGTATAAAGGCCTTTCTTCACATCCTGCCAGAGCGCATCATCATGAATTTTCACCCCTATAATTGCTGTCCCCTTCTTGATCAGTTGCCCGTTGATCTCCCAGTCTCCCCGTGTGACATAACATTCCACCACTGTGGCCTTGTCTCTGGGAAGGATTTCCTGATGCATCTCCCCGACTTTTTGATAGTCCTCCATGAACTTGTGCACCGCTTTCTCAATTTCCTCAGCGGTCACAATGTCTCCTTGAAGGTCAATCTCATCGGGAACAAGGAAGGGGCCGAGAACAAAATGCTCTTCCTCACTTTTGATCAGGGGAACATACCAGGATTTTTCTGTGCTCACCTTGTCCACCTCAATCAATTTCGGTTTCTCTCCGGGTTTGGACCAAACCAGATACTTCTGACCCTTCTGTTTCAATTCCGCTATGACATCGTTCAGATCATGCTTCTCAGCATAAGGGGTCTGATCCTCGGGTTTGTCTATGATCCAAATCCGCTTTCCCCCGATGGGCGCATATTCCATGATAAAGCGTCCATTCAATTTGTCTCCGTGGAGGAAAACTTCGAACATATGTTCACGCCAGACACCCACCTCATAGGTGCCATGATCGACCATAAAGAACTTGGCCCATTTCTGACTGGTAGCGCCTACTCCTTCAGGTTGCACTACGAGTGGGGGATCACCTACATCCAGCCATTCTTTGGGTTCCTCCAGCTTGAAAGAGCCCTGCAGGTTATCATTAGGAGCCAGGCTGTCCAATCTATCTCCTCCGGCTTGACGGACTTCCTCAGTCGAGCCCAGGAAAACTGTGAAGCCCCAGAGACTATCCCCATCTTCAAAGCGGAGATCTCCATGCACAGAATGATCAGTTTTGAGAAGTTCTTCCTCAGAGAGATTCTTAGCTTCATCCCCAGAAAGTCCTCTCCAGTGATGCTGATATACCCAGCGTCCCTTGCCGGATTTGGGAAACATCTTGAACCAATTAGCCTGCCAGAATGCCTCTGCTCGTCCTCCTCGGGTATCATCTTCTTCGGGGTTCAAGGATTTGACTACATAATTCCAATAAAGAGACTGGATGCTTTCTACGCCAAATCCACTCGGCCGTGTGAAGGTTCGTTTAGTGAATGATTTGCCCAAATCCAGCTCGCCTTGATAGCTGATCAATACTTTGCCTTTTAAATCCTTAACTGTTTGGGCAAACTCTTCTGCATTGAATTCTTTCCATTCATCTCCTGGAGCTACGGGTTTCCATGGCGGATCGAGATAAAAAAAAGTTTCGGGGCCATCATATTTTCTCATTACCTTAATAGCATTCTCCCGAAGAATGGTTACGTCCTGCAGACGCTCACGATAATGCTCAAGATTGTTGAGAAATGACTGCCCTGTGAAATTGCGAGCAGTTTCACTCGGATTGACTGCCTCTCCGGCATCCCGAATACTAAACAAATTGAGGTATTTATAGCGGTAAGCCTTTTCTCGCAAAGATTTGGGATCTGAATTTTTTAATTCCTCGAAATGAGAAGGGGACCATTCCCACTTTTGTTTTCGTATCCATTCGAAATCCTGATCGCTTCCCTCTTTCAGAAATTTGTAAACAGCAATAATATCGGGATTAATATCCGAGAGAATTTCTTTTTCCGATGGATCTTTAGCCCAGAAAAGACTTGCACCGCCCGCATAAGGTTCAACATAAATCTTATGAGAAGGAATGTGCTTTAATAGAATATCGAGCCGAGTATTCTTGCCTCCGGGTGACTTGAAAGGTTTGGGAAGTCCTTTTAATACTAATTCTCCTGCAAATTTCTCCTGAACTTCCTTCAAGCACTTCCCCCTCCGAGCCATATCAATAGCTTGCTCTACAGTGTAGGCAGGTCTGGACTTATCCGGTCCTTGGGGATAAGGCTTGCCCCAGGCCACTGTGCCGTCGGGATAGAGAATTAATTCCTCTACTGTGACATTCAGGGTATCGCCGGGATCGGCCAGCTTCTCTTTACTCACAAAGGTCTTGCCTAAGGAGACATCTTCATCTCCGTCTCTTAAGGCGCACTCATAGGTGTAGCCGTTTTCCGTTTTCTCCACCTTGAGGACTTTGACCTTGAGCTCCACCCAAAGTTTGAATTTGGCATAATCTTCCGTGGGACCAAAAACATAAGGCATATCACTTCTACGGGCTACCACACCCTCAATAGTGAGATGTGCATTTTCCCAGGGCTGCCAGTCCAGAGCTTTTTTCGCTGTCTTGATGAATTCCTCTTTGGAGCGAACTTCTGCCTGGGGGAGAATGATAAAATGATCGCCCAATTTGTTTCCTAATTCCTTCAATAAGGGCAAGCGCTCAGAAAAGGGATTTTCATGGATGTCTTTTTCAAAATAGAGGATGTCATAAAGGAAAATGTATGGCTCGGCTTCCAAATTACCTGCCAGAAAAGTGAAGACTTCTGGACGGGCCAGGAATTTTTTATCCTGAGCTGCCTGAAGTTCCCCTTCTATAATGCAGTCCGGAACTTTTAGAAGCGCCTCTTTAAGCTGGGGTAATTTATCGGAGCGCTCTTCTTTGGAGTCCTCGAAATAAATGCTCACTTTGTCCCCAGCTTTTTGCAGGATGCAGCGGAAGCCATCCACTTTAGGCGAAATATACATAGGCACATCCTGCTTGCTTCCCCAGGCTTCCCAGAGCTGTTCGGCAGAGAAGGTATCGGTGTATCCGGCCATCATAGGCTTCTGCACCTCATAGTGCTGAATGGGCTTTAGTCCTGCCTTTACGGTTTGAACCTCATAGGAAGGTTTGCGTCTTAAAACCAAGTCATAAACTGGAACAAAATCGGCATGTGCGCCCTGGGGATTGTCTATGAAATGAATCTGTTTATCCTTACCTAAGACATTGCGTATGGGGAGCCAGACATTTTCCGCCTGGATTAAATAATCGTTTTCATTTCTTTCTGCTCTAAAGAGCACATCGAGATCATTGGGTTTCTGCCCTTCTTTCACGGCGGATCCCACCAAACAGACGAAGTTCGGGACTACCATCACCTCTTCGGGAAGTTCCAGAAAATCTTTGGGAAGGTTCTTACTCAATTCCTCCGTGGCTTGATCCAACTCGTCATGCGGGTTATGATTCATCCCCCGTCTCTCCATCTCATGCACCAAAAAAGTATGGGCATTGACTAAATCCTCCCAGTTCAGGCCCTCATGCTTCCCATCTCTCCTCACGGCAGGGGCCAATTGATGGACTCGATGATGCAGGCTTAAAATTTCCTGGTCATCCACTTTCTTGAGCGATTCGGGATTGATCTCCTCGATTCTCATGAATAGGTCTCCACACATCTGCAGTTGCAGAGGTTCATTCCAGTTGCGCCCAAAGAATCATCTCCGGGAAACATCAATTGCTCTCCAGCTACCTCAAAGGGCTCATTAATAGGCACGGTTTGATCATTGGCTTCGGCATGCCATTCTCTGGTTCGTTCATCCATGGCTGCCAGCCAAGTATGAGATTCCATTCCTGCATCCTGAGCAAAAGAATAAGTGCCTAAATTGGCGGCCACATGCGTTTCTGTGCGGGCAATCAGGAGGGAGCGCCAGTCCTGAATTGTGTCATAATAGTCTGTGATACTGGCAGCGATCTCCTCGTTTCCCAAACCTTGCTGCATTCCCTGGGAAATGATTTCCTGCAGGTCATCACGGGTAGTTTCAGAGATCATGGTAACCTTGTGAGCCCCATAGGTTCTGATGTATGACAGAACCTGATCCATCCAGGTATCCGCTTGTTTGCTGATTCCGTGTATTCCTCGGGAAGCCGCTCTCCCAAAATCCTCCCCCACTCCGGCATAAAGGGCTAAAAATAAATCCTGCCATGGTTTGATGTCTATGGTGAAATTGACTTGACCCGCCTTAAGTTGTTCCAAAATAGTGGATTTTTCTTTTTGGAAAATCTGTTTGATTCTTTTCTGGGCAGTCTGTGTCCACTTGCGCTGCAGATAGTTATGGGTGCGAAATAATTCCTGTTTGCTTGCCTTGCGGAAATTAAGGGCGAGATCCATATTTTTGAAATTCTTTGTATCCTAACCTTAAAGGGTGTGGCATGTCTCGTGAAATCTTCACAGTGGGTTCTTCTGCCTCTCCCGACTCCCCCGCTGGAACCCAGGACATAGGAATATAGCCTGTGTCTCCCCAAGGAACAGCTTCCTGACCTTTCAATGCTCGGCGCTCGTTGATCGTGGCCAATCCACTGCTCACCAGCTTGAAATCGATATCCGCCACCTTGGTTTCGTCTTCCCTGAGTGCCTCTATTCCAGAAATATCGAATTGACCGAAGATTTTTTCGTCGAAGCGGGAGATAAAATGTTCGGTAATCATCTGCTCGACCTTGGTCAAAAGAGGAAGGATTTTATCGTACCAAAACATCTTGATCTGGGCTTCTGAGTTATGGGTTAATATCCCTTCTGCAACAAAATTGTGATATCCATCGACTTCGATGTCATACACATCATCTTCGCCAACCTCATTAATCTCCCGTATGCGAGACCAAGCTAATTGATCACCTAACTTGTGATGTTCAAATTCCTTGTTGCCATTCCCTGACCAACTAATAACAAAACGATGGGCTTCATTGGGGCCATAGTTAGATTCTTTAGAACCGGAGGAAATGTTGCAGACATTCCATCCTATGGATATACATAATTCACGTAACCTCTTTACAGTTTCTTTGTCTTTCATTGCAATGGTTATGCGTCCGCAGGGGCCCACAGAACCATCAGCGGCTATAAGGCCATACAAAAAGGCCGCCTTTAATTCGGGAGTTAATTCGAAAATCCAGTCTGGGATAGTTTTTGCGGCACGATCTTCACGATCGAATCCATTAGAGATAATCAATTCGCAAGCTGCTCGTGAATTAACTGTAAAGGTATATTTGGATTTAGTTATGTGCACGGGTCTTTTATCTTTAAAATTGCGCTTTGTTATCCAAACACGCTGGGCTTGCTCCTCATAATATTCCCGTCGCTCATCGTTTATCGGGATAGCAAAACTGACTCCCATGGCGTAACCATGTCTACGTCTGATATTGCCATCGCCAAGGAAAAGACCAAGTTGTTCCATTAAATCGGGGGTTGCCTCTGTGCCATCAGGCAAAGTAGTTCTTGCGCCTTGGACGCCATCTACCTGGATAGCAATAAAATCTCCGGATTTCAGATCTTTAGCCTCGATCCATTCTTCTTTTCTGGGATATGCCGGATTGGTTCCCGGAGCCAAGCGTAGGAATTTATGGCCTTCGCTGGCGTGGATTTTCCTACTACCGGTCTTGATCTCAAGGATTTTCTTCTTCCCGGTATGCCATTTCTTTAATACCTTGGTCGGCTTGAATGTCTTAGTCTCAAAATCAAAGGCAATTACTTGATCGCCTTCATTGATTTCCGATAATGGTTTGGCGAGCCCGGAAGGTAATGTTATTCTTGTATAGCCGGGAAGACAGTTGGCGTAGTTTGCATATTCGAAGATTCCCACTACAGCCGGGGGCACACCTAAGGCGGCGCAAATTTCCTCCCGATGCATTTTGATTAATTCCAGAAATTGTGCATCCTTGGGAGCGAGCCCGGTCTCTCTATACTTCAGTCCGCCCCAGGTAACTGCAATCTTATGAGCCTTGTCCACGCCCTGATGAGCTGATGCCCAGGATTTTTTAACTCTATCTATATCCTCTGGGGTCAGTTTCTGATCAGTTTCCAGAACTGCAGGCACCGAGGCATCATTCTCAAAGAAGCGCCTGTTATATGCTCTGGCATAGAAATCAGCGGTCAAAGTCAGAGAAATGGAGGTTAGCGGTGAAAGTCCCCATAAAGGGGAAAGCGGATCATAATAATACAGATGAAGGACATTTTCGGCAGGCAAAATAATGGTGTGACCGTTGACTGTATACCAGAACTCCTTGACTCTCTTTTTAGGATCAGGGATAATCCGCACGCAATCTGGCTGCATGTGATGTAGGGCAACGGGCTTGCTTCCTGCAAACTCAATCTCGGCAAAGAAATTGCCCGTGACTTCAAGATCGATCACCATTTGCTCCCAGAAATCATGCACAGTGGTGTAATCATTCACAGACTGAAAGAGGTCATATAATTCGCCGGAGGTGACCTCTTGAACTTTTCCTTCCTGGTCTTGAGTAAACAATTTGAACGGCACAGAGGCCACCGCTTCCGCCACCTTATCGATGCAGGCGTTGATCCACGGGTGGGTGCGATAGACCTCAAGATAATCTGAAATCCCCTCTGGCCTCTTATATGCCAGCGTGGGATCCCGGTAGGTTATGTCCAGAACATAGGAATCTTTTTTGATCGGTTCAGCCTTCTGGTAGCCGAACCTCTTCAAAATGGAATCTATTAGAGCCATGCCACCCCTACTCCCCCGTGAGCCTGGAAGTGCGTGTAAATGGCGTATCTCATAGCATCCATGGCATGATCCATGAACTTCACCGGCTCATCGAGAATATTTCCCTTCGTATCTTCCTTCCACTTGTAGCCCTGGATTTCTTTAACAAAGTTGGAACAGACAGGGGCTACTCGGATTCTTTTCCTCTTGACGAAATCAATTCCATCCTTGACGGACTTCTCTGCAGGCCTAATATAGAACCCAGCTCGGGCTATCTCTTCGATCCTGGCGGGTTCAGAAGAATCTGCATAAATCATCCCCCTAACCTGCCAGTCTTTGAGGACCGAAATCAGATCTGCATTGGTCATCTGTGAACGGTAAATCTCTCTCAAAATGTATGGTTCACTGTCTTTGATCCCTATCTCCACAAGGGCCGTGGGGTTATTGAAACCAAAATCTAAGCCGTAGATGATCTCATCGAATGATTCAGGAAGAACCTGACATACTTCCCAGTTTGTGTAGATTAGGTTCGAGGGCTGAGCGAATTCTCCCAAGGCATAGACCTTGTAGAAGTAGGAATCCTCGTAGGCAAGCCTCTCAAGCTGAGCAATGTAGTCCTGGCTTAGGAAGCGAATATTATCCTTGTAATTTACCTGCAGGGTATCGATCTCTTCTGGCTTCTCGATCACCAAACTATAAAGCCAGGAAGTGAAAATGGGGTTAAAACTCAAGAAGATCTGATTCTTTCTGTCTGAAGCCCGACGGAGGCGAAGTCTTAGCTGTCGATAATCATCCAGGTCGAACTCTGTGGCTTCCTCCATCCAGATATAATTGAATTCCGTGGACTTGATTTTTTCTGGGTCATCCATCCCCCTGAAAACCATCCGGTTTTTGGTCAGGGGGAATTCCCAGGTCATCTCCATTTTCTTTTCCTCGACTTCCAGGTCGAGCTGACGGAGGATGTCTTTCAGTAAGGAATAGGAAGAAAGGCGAAGTGATGGCGTGGTTTTCCTGGTGATCAGGAAGCGTTTATCTGTTTCTCCCACAAACTTCAGGATCAGAAATTGAGCAATGGTGTAGGACTTGCCCGCTCCTGCTCCCCCATAAACCGCCACAGTCTGGGACTGTGAATTGCGGAGAAATTCAAATATTTTCCGGTTTACTTCCAGCATCTATCAGAACAACTTCAATCTTCTGGGGCGCTTCTTTTTCCCGCTCCGCTAAGATGATGGTCAGTCTTCCGGCGGTCTCAAGCAATCTGCTCAAAACAGAAAGGGAAGCCAGGGCAAGCCTGGGATTGTTTTCGCTCCGCTTTAAGATTCGCTTTGCTTCCTCGATACAGTTCTGCAGTTCCTGGGCTATGTCAACCCTTGCGGGGGGAACAACCGGCTCGGGGACGGCGATTTGCATGTGCTTCTTGTGGCGATGGACAGCAGCTTTGCTAACTGAGAACTGGCTCGCTATGGTCCGCTCTGGTTCACCCGAAACAATAGCTTTTTCTATTTCCGCTCTCTGGGGGTGAAAGCAGATAGTGCATTTACTTCCCATATCCGGTGGTGTCCGGTCTGATGATGATCTCGAATGTTGCCCCTGAATATAATTGCTGAAGTTTCAGAACTTCCTGCACAAACTCACGGGGCACATCAATCTTAATCCTCGCCCCATCGCCCATCCCGTCAAGGGAAATAGCAGATTGAATCGGAGGCAGAGAGCCAATGAGCCTAATCTCCTCAGGCACGGATAAATTCCTCCAGCTTGACTCCGATTTTCTGCAAATCATCTGTGTCATAATGGACGATGGTTTGAGCATCTCTCTGTAACTGATCCAAAAATTCCTCCCCCAAAAGATTTTTTAGAAACAAAAAGAACTGCACAGGCTCCTTATGAGCCCAAAACAAATGGTGATGAATACATAAGGCGATCCCATTCCGGAGATCCCAACGGAGTGCCTTATGTCGCCTTGACATGATGTGCGCCGCTTGGAGGTTTTCTGTCTTCCCACACACAGCGCAACGATAATTCCATTTCTTGAGAACGGCCTGGCGCCAGAGCTCGTCTAACTTTTTCTCAAGTTTTCCCTTAGAAGCGCTTCTTCCCACCCTTTTTCCCGAGGGTATTTGCTTTCAGCCTGAGGGAGGCTTGGCCCTGACCGTGCTTCACCTTGATAGTGAAAGCGAACCGGCACCGATAAGTTAACAAATTTAGCCCTCTATTATTATTCTATCGGAAATTTCAGGTGTTTTTCCTCTATCGCTCTCTTAATGCGCTTTATAGCAATTTCAATTAATTCCTGGGCAGTTTGAAAAGTGATCCCCATAAGCTCTCCAATGCGCTCATAAGTAAAATCGAAATAAAAACGATAAATCAAGGCTTCATACTGTCTGGAAGTCAAAAAAGGTTTGGCCCATTCAAAATCTTTTATCTCGTTTAGCATAGGAGAGGGGATCCTGTGACCAATTTTGGTAATATTCCTCGAGCGCTTTTTGGACATCTTTTCCTTCCCATTTTGCGAGCCTGGCTTCCTGCAGGAGGTCTTCGAGTTCGATTTTGAACCGCTTCCATTTGGTCCACTGATTTTTGATCCAGCGAATCTCATCTGGGGTTAAAATATCTTGCATGAATCTCTTTAATGTCCCAGATATCCTTCACACTTAAAAGGATCACTGGTTTTCCTGCTTGCTTGAAAATTTCTATTTCCTCTATTATTCCCGGGGTCAGGCCGTAATCGACAAATGCCCAAAGTTCATCGCAAATACGCAAAAGAGATTTAAGAATTATCCATCTTGCAGTTTCTGGCAAAAACTGGGGATAAAGCAAGTGAGGTGTAATGGGAAAATTGCCCGAATCCCAGACCGCAAGTGAACATTTTCTCGCATAGTGAATGTTGCGCAGTCTCTTGAAAAAATTCCCCCGGTAGGGCGAGGCAACATAAATAATCCTATATCGAGGAGTGAACATCTTTACGCCTCCCATCAAACCAGATATTGGGACTGCCCTGCTTGGCAGGTGGAATTCCTTTCCTAACAGCATAAGTTGGACGTCCTACATAAGCTCCGGAGCTCACAAAGACAATCTTGTCTTCCCTGACAAAGCCCGTGCGAATATCGGGAATGCGAATTGGTTCATGATGAGTAGTCATAAAGTGAGTGTGGGAGGCAATAATGACATCAGCAAGCGAGATTTCCTTCATTTTGGAAAGATTGTTAGTCTTGGCCCCGGGAGTGCGTCCGGCCCCCCAGCCGTGAGTCATATAAACTGTATAAACAATGGGTTTTCCGTTTTTGCCCTTTCCCACATGAATTTCAAGCCAAGCCTCGTCTCCCCCATACCATGTTCCCAACTTGTCTGCTATCCATTCGGAAATATCAATTCCTGTCTCTTTGAAAATGCGGTCTTCATGATTCCCGGAAACTACTGCGAGAATGCGGTCTTTAATGGGTTCTAATAGCTTATGAACTAATTTGATCTGCATTCCCGGAATAAAGGCGTTCCCATATACATCGCCTATACTGTTCTTGATAGCAGCATCAACAAGGTCTCCGTTGAGAACCACGAAAGCATTCTCTTTGGACATAATCCATTCTTCATAGGCCAAAAGCTTGATGGGATTAAATTGAGGATCTCCTACATGTAAATCAGAAATGGGAATAAGATGAAAGTGATCAAATTGGGAAGAGAGTTTAATTTGATGCATTTTAATAGGCTTATTCCCCTGGCCCAATTTTTCTGGATCCACCAAATCTCCCACTAAATTCTTAAGCCATTTTTTAAGTCGCTTCTCTTTTTTCTGTTCCATTCACGTTCCTCCCTTCAAAATAAAAAAGCGGACACAGCCTTTCAGCCATGCCCGCAGGTTGCTCCTCTTGGGCTATTCAAATTAAGAAAAAATTTATTTTAAGGTCTCACCTCCTTTCTGGATTTTCTTCTTTTCGCTGGAATATCTTCCACAAATTCCTTGAAATCAATGTCTTCAAGGAATTCATAGCTGAGTATTCCCTCTCCCAGGACATCTTCCCGTTCTTCCCAGAAGCGATCAGGAATCGCTATTTCAATTACAGCTTTTCGGAGTGGGCTTCCAAATTCATAAGTTAGATTAGGCTCTAAAATTGTTCTTAGATGGAGAAAAGAACCCATACAAATAGAATTAAGAATCTCGAAGAGTTCTTTCTTGCCTTCCTCGTTTAGAACTTTCATCTGGCGTCTCCTTTATAAAATTCATCTATTTTCATTCCTTAATTTTTCAACCTCTCGTAAGGCTAATTTAGCAATTTTAATTTTTTCTTTACATTGTGGGCAATCAAAAGCACCCGTTTCTAATAATTCTCCTGCTTTGGAAATTTCATAAGTAGGAACGG
>Ga0315298_1008832_pt1 | contig 12678 bp, 13 predicted proteins | sample WHS_1_MG_FD_203077 | JGI IMG/M metagenome (GOLD analysis project Ga0315298, IMG submission 203077) | Extremophilic microbial mat communities from Washburn Hot Springs, YNP, Wyoming, USA - WHS_1_MG | ecosystem: Environmental > Aquatic > Thermal springs > Hot (42-90C) | place: USA: Wyoming...
CAGCCGTCACGAGTGTCGTCGTTTTCGTCGCCGTCGTCTTCGGGGCCTCTATCGGCGCCGGTCTGCTCGGCGCGCTTTTGGGCCTGGGCGGCGGCATCATCGTCATCCCCGTGCTCACCCTACTCCTGGGGGTGAGTCTCCCCGTCGCCAGCGGCGCCAGCCTCGTCTCGGTCCTGGCGACTTCCAGCGCCTCGGCCGCCGTTTATGTGCGAGACAAGATAACCAATATCCGCGTCGGGATGCTCCTGGAGACGGCCACCACCACCGGGGCCCTCTCGGGCGCCCTCCTCGTCCCCGTGCTGAGCCGGTCGTTCCTTTACATCCTGTTCGCGGTGATGCTCATCATCTCCGCGGTCAGCGTAATCCAGCGGGGGCGCAAGGAGACGTTCCAACCGGCCGAGCCCGACCGCCTGTCGAAAGCCCTCGGCCTCACCGGCTCCTACCACGACCCCGCCGCGGGACGCGACGTTCCCTACGCGGCGAGGGCGGTCCCCTTCGGGCTTTCGGTCAGTTTCGTGGCCGGGATGGTCTCGGGACTGCTCGGGGTCGGGGGCGGCCCGCTGAAGGTGGCGGCGATGCAGGGTCCGATGCGCCTACCGCTTAAGGTCTCCTCGGCCACCTCGAACTTCATGATCGGCGTCACGGCGGCGACGAGCGCCGTCGTGTACTTCGCCCGCGGCCAGATAAACCCGGTGGTGGCGGCGCCGGTGGCCCTCGGCGTCCTGCTCGGCGCGACCGTCGGTACGAGGCTGCTCGGCCGCACGCCGACCAGGACTCTCCGCTATATCTTCGTGCCCGTGCTCATCTATACGGCCATCCAGATGTTCGGGCGGGGGCTGGGAGTGAATATCCCTTGAACCTCTTCATCAGCCGGGTTCTGCGGACGGGAGTCGTCTTGAGCGCGGCGGTGGTGCTCCTGGGACTGGTCCTCTTCCTCGTCACCGGTCGGACCGGCTACGAAGCGGCCCTGGGCGCCGCCGGCGGGCCGGGCGGACCGAACGTCGCCGAGCTGGTCCGCTTTGGGGTAAAGGGCGCCTTCCCGACCTCCCTGGCCGCGACCCTGGCCGGCGCGGCCGCTCTGAAGCCCTTCGCCATAATCCAGCTGGGGCTGCTTTTGCTCATCGCGACGCCTATTATCCGGGTGGCGACGTCAGTGGCCGTTTTCGCCGTCGAGCGCGACCGCCTCTACGTGGCCATCACCTTGTTCGTCCTGCTGGTGCTCTGCGTAAGCCTGGCGGCCGGACGCGGGTGATCCAGTAAGGGGGCGCCGCGACCCCGGCTCAGGACCCGGGCCGGTACTTAGCCAGCATCCGGGCGACGTCGGGGTACTGTTCCGCGAGGCGGCCGACTTCCAGCGGCGCGGATTCAAGGGCCAGAAGGACAAGAGCCCGGAGAACCTCAAGATGGGGCCGGAGCAGCTCTTCTTTGCTCGAGCATTCCGCGGCTTCCGGGAAGGCCAGGGCCAGGTCTTCGAGCGGAACCCGGTTGAAGAAGGCTACGAGCTTGAACTTCCTTTCGAGCTGGGCCACAAGGCCGCTTTCACCCAGGAGGAGATTGCCGGCCGGCCACGTTCCGGCGTAGAGAAATTGGTCCGCGCCGCGAGAAGCCAAAGCTCACAACTCCCTTCCGCGTTCCTTCCACGTTGAACGGGCCAGGAGCGAGCGGGAACCAGGCGGGAACGGAGACCGGGATTAGGGCGGCAACAAGCTGCGATTGACTTTAGGATAATTCACGGCGAGCGAACTGTAAAGGGCCGGGTTTCGGGTTAGGGAACTAATGCCGGTGCCGGACGGGCGCCGCTTTATCATGGGGGCGATGGCGCGGTCGGAGTTCGGCGAACGGCTAAGGGCCCTTCTCGAAGAGCGGGACATGACCCAGGTCGAGCTGTCCCGCCGCCTGCACCTCGGCAAGTCCACTGTTTCGCAGTACATCAGCGGCGCCCGTAATCCGGACATCGCCACTTTAAAGGCCCTGGCCGAGCTGTTCTCGGTCAGCACCGACTACCTGCTCGGGCGTACCGAAGTCCGCTGGCCGGCCGTGTTTAAGGAGCCCGACCTGGAACTGGTCGTGGACCGGGCCGGGGAGCTCGACCCCGAAGACCGGCGCAAGGTTCTCGACTACATGGACTACCTCCGCTTCGAACGCCGCCGCGGCCGAACGACCGGAGGCGGCCCTAGCGGCCCCGCCCGCCAACCACGCTGACGGCGACGGCCGCCAAAGCCGCCCCCGCCCGGGCGGCCGCGAAAGCCCGCGCCGGCGCCGCTGCCTCGTTCGCCGCAACCGTCCGGCCGAACCGCTCCGGTCGACCCGGCTCGGCGCCGCGACGGTAACCCAGGTAACGGCAAAGGAATCCCGCCGCGAAGGCGTCGCCGGCCCCGGTGGGGTCGGCCGCCGCGGCCGACCGTCGCGCCGGCGGCACATGCCGCACCCTTCCGCCGGCGGCGACCAGGCACCCCTCCCCGCCGAGCTTGAGCGCCACCACCGGGAACGCCCGGGCCAACACCACGGCGGCCTCTTCCGGGTCCCCGAGGCCGGTCAGCTCGGCGGCTTCCTCGCGGTTCGGGAAGAGCACGGCGGCGCCCGCGACCTCGGCGAGGAAGCGGCCCGCCCCGTACTCGCCCAGGAGCCGGTAGGAGGAAGGGTCGACGCTCCAGGGCAAGCCCAGCCTCCGGCAGGTTTCCAGGGCGGCCAGGGCCGCCGCCCGCGGGCCGGGCTCGAAGAAGGAATAGCCGGTCAGATGCAGCCACTCGCGCCGCGCCAGGGCGGCCGGGTCGATGAGGTCGAGCTTCACGGTGAGGTTGGCTCCGCGGTCCGTCGTCATAGTGCGCGCCTGCTCGACACCCGCCGCGACGCCCGCGGCCTCGATTTCGACGATGACGATGCCGGTGGGAGCGCCGGGGTCGAGGCGCAGGTTCCCTTCGGGAGGGTTCACGGCCACCCCCTCGGCGGCGAGCTCCGCCTTGAGCCGCCGGCCGATGAAATCGTCGCCGGCCTGCCCGAAGAAAGCCACGTCGGCCCCGGCCCGGGCGGCCCAGACGGCGAAATTGGCCGCCGACCCGCCGGGCGCGGGGACGATGCGGGCCCGCGCGTCGCTGTCGCGAGCCGCGCTCTCGCGGCGGAAAACGACAAGGTCCAAGACAATGTCGCCGAAAACGGCCAAACGCGGCCGGGTCACGCCGGCACCCCCTGCCAGGCAGGAAACCGCGGCGCCGAAGCTAAAGAGCTTACGCTCTCAGGGCTTCTTACGGCTTCTACGGCTTGCCGTCACGCCCTTTTTCTACAGTCGCGGGAGGTAGCGGACAGAGTATGAACTCCGGAAAGCCCGACACATCGTTCTTCACATTCCCCGCGCGGGCGGCCGCAGCCGCGCTGGCGACGGCGGCGGCCCTCGCCCTCACCTTGGCCGTGGCTTGCCTGGCCGCCGCCGGGTGCAAGGCCGAGACCCAGGCCCCGCCCGCCACCCCCGAGGAGCTGGCGGCCAAGGTCTTCGGGCAGGCGCGGCCAGGCACGCTCGAACCCGGCGTCTACGAAACCGCCGTGGACGCCTCGGGTGAGCTCACGGTGAAGCTGCGCCTCGGCATCGTCACCTCCGACAGCCTCCGCAGGTGCGAAGAACGCCTGGTCGCTTTCTTCTCGGACGTCTTCCGTTACCAGAACGTCACGAGCGTTTACGTCCAAATCGATTTCCCCTTCCGGGACGGCAAGGGCAACGTCAGTCTGGAGAAAGGCCTCACCGTCCGCCTCCGCCGGACGACGGCCGGCGGCATAGACTGGAAGACCTTCGACCCCGCGGCACTGCCGCGGACGGCGGACAGCTGGTGGGTGGACGTCAGGGTCGGAGGGTAATCAGGCCTTGCAGGCCTTCGTCCGCCGCGCGAGAGCTACGGCTATCGCCGCCCCGACGGCGGCGTTGTTTCTGAGAAGGGCGATGTTGGCAGCCAGGCTGCGACCGCCTGTCGCGTCCCTGACGGCCTCGAGCAGGAAGGGCGTGAGGTCCTTTCCCTTGACCCCCCGCGCGGCGGCCTCGGCGCCGGCCTTAGCCAGGGCCGCCTCGAGCTCCGCGGGCGGCAGCTCGTCCGCGGCCGGGATAGGGACGGCCACGAGAACGGCGCCCGGGAGACCCGCCGCCAAACGCGCCGCCGCGATGTCCGCCGCCTCGTCCGGCCGTTCTACGCGCACGTCCACCCCGAAAGCCGTTTCGCGGATGTAAAACCCGGGGAAGCGGTCGGTCCCCAAGCCGACGACCGTGACCCCCTTGGTTTCGAGGTACTCGAGCGTCGCCCCCACGTCCAGGACCGACTTGGCCCCGGCGGAGACCACCACCAGCGGCACGCGGCCCAGGACTTCGAGGTCGGCCGAGATGTCCAGTGTATCCCCCCAACCGCGGTGAACGCCGCCGATGCCTCCGGTGACGAAGACCTTGATGCCGGCCCGAGCGGCGATGACGGCCGTCGCGGCGACGGTGGTGGCGCCGGAGAGACCGCACGCGAAGAGCACCGGAAGGTCGCGGACGGAGGCCTTCACGAAGCGGCCCCGCGGGCCGGCCGCGGGCGCGGGGTCACGCGCCGCGGGCGCGCGGTTCCGCGCCGGCGGCGGGTCGTCGCCCGCCCCCGCCAGGGCCTCCAGGTCCTCCCGGCGGCAGCCGACCCTGGCAAACCCGTCCAGGACGGCGATGGTCGCCGGGACGGCCCCGCCTTCCCGAATGACGGCTTCCAGGGCCAGGGCGGTCTCGAGGTTGGCCGGATAGGGCATCCCGTGGGCGATGACGGTCGACTCCAGGGCGACCACGGGGCCGCCGCGGCGCAGGGCCGCCTCGACCTCCCGGCTCACCTCGAGATAGGGCGCCACGCGGACGAAACCGGCGCGGGTCGAACCCTCACCAGCGCTCATTTTTCCTCACCGAGATGTTTCATGCCGGGCTTTATCATCGTTCATCACCGAGCCCACGCTTTATGTCGAGCCCACGCTTTACGTCGGGCTCCAAGACCGGGGCTCTGGGGCACCCTTTACCCGCCGGCCGCCGAACTCCTGCCGCGCGCGACCGCTCCACACGGAGCCGCGCCCGCCGGCGCACCCGTTGCCGCACCCGACGCCGCGCCCGCCGGCGCACCCGCCGCCGGGCTATTGGACAAACCTAGTTTTAGAAAAATCTTTAGTCATTGAGGACAAGTAAGGAGGAGTACAGCGAGCAAAGCGAATATCTCCTCCTTCAAATTCGCCAAGGGCGCCCGTCCCCACAACTTCCACAGGGACCCTTGGGAAAGGAGGAGTGCGTAATGAAACGTGTAGCGGCAGTACTTTTGGTGGCAGCCCTCATCGCCGGCATAGTCATCGTTCCCGGGTGCGCCAAGAAACAGGCCGCCGAGAAGACAATCAAAATCGGCGTCATAGCTCCCATGACCGGCGACGTCAAGACCTTCGGCGACTCCACCAAGAAAGGCTTCGACCTCGCGCTCGAGGAGGCGGGGAACAAGGCCGGCGACTTCACCATCGTCCCCGTCTACGCCGACGACCGGAACGACCCGACTGAGTCGGCCAACGTCGCGACGAAGCTCATCACCCAGGACGGCGTGAAAGCCATCGTCGGTTCGGTCGCCTCCAAGTGCTCCATCGCCGTGTCGGAAATCTGCCAGGCCAACAAGGTAGTGCAGATAACCTCCACCTCCACGAACCCCCGCGTGACGGTGGACCCGCAGGCCGGCGGCCGCAAGGACTACGTCTTCCGCGCCTGCTTCATCGACCCGTTCCAGGGTAAGATAGCCGCGAAGTTCGCCCTGGAAACCCTCAAGTGCAAGACGGCGGCCGTGATGTACGACCAGGGCAACGACTACACCATCGGCCTGGCCACCTACTTCAAGGACAACTTCGAGGCCGGCGGCGGCAAGATTGTGGCCTTCGAGGCCTACTCGAAGGACGACGCCGACTTCTCGGGTCAGCTCACTAAGATTGCGGCCCTCAAGCCCGACCTGCTCTATCTGCCCGACTACTACAACAAGGTCAGCCTCATCGGCAAGCAGGCCCGCGACCACGGCATCACCTGCCCGATGATGGGCGGCGACGGTTGGGACTCGCCCGACCTCGACTACGCCACTATGCAGGGCGGCTACTTCACCAACCACTACTCGCCCGACGACCCGCGGCCCGAGGTCCAGAAGTTCGTCTCGGCCTATAAGGCCAAGTACGGGTCGACGCCCGACGCTCTGGCCGCTTTGGCCTACGACGCCACCAAGCTGCTCCTGAAGGCCATCGAGACGGCCAACTCCGACGACCCGACGGCCATCCGCGACGCCATGAAGAATCTGTCCATGGACGTCGTCAGCGGTCACGTGTCGTTCGACGCCAACGGCGACCCGACGAAAGCCGCGGTCATCATGCAGGTGACTTACGAGAACGGCAAGGGCGGCCAGAAGTTCGTCGCCACGGTCAACCCGTAAGGACCGGGTGCACCGCAAGCCCCTCACCGTTCGGGCTGCGGCGGGGAGGGGTGAGGGAAACCTCGCCCCTCCCCTTGTGTCATCAATCGAGGGGAGGGCAAGCCGGTGACCGGAATAGCCAGTCAGGTCCTGAACGGCTTGCAGCTCGGCCTGGTGTACGCCCTCATCGCTCTGGGCTATACCATGGTTTACGGTATCATCCGACTCATCAACTTCGCCCACGGCGACGTCTTCATGGTCGGGGCGTTCATCGGGGTCCTGGGCTATTCGGCCTGGGGGCTGCCCTTCCCGCTGGCTATCGCCCTGTCCATGGTCGTGTGCGCCAGCTTGGGGGTGACCATCGAGCGTCTGGCCTACCGCCCGCTCCGTTACGCCCCCCGCATCGCCGCGCTCATCAGCGCCATCGGGGTATCTTTGTTCCTTGAGTACTTTTGCTCGCTCAAGTTCGTCTTCGGACCCAACTACCGGGTCGTCTCCCGGCCGTTCCAGGTCACGAAGTACTCGTTCCTGGGAACCCAGGTTTCCAACCTCCAGATTGTGCTGTTCGTGGTCGTTCTCGGGCTTCTGGTCGCCGTGCAGTACATGCTTTACCGGACGAAAATCGGCAAGGCCATGCGGGCGGTCTCGCGGGACCACGATGCGGCTCGGCTGATGGGCATCAACGTTGACAACGTCATTTCCGTGACCTTCGCCATCGGTTCGGCCCTGGCCGCCGCCGGAGGCACCCTCTACGCCGTGGCCTACCCGCAGATCTGGCCGTTCATGGGCATCATGCCCGGCCTCAAGGCTTTCACCGCCGCCGTCCTCGGCGGCATCGGGGTGGTCCCGGGCGCGGTGCTCGGCGCCCTCATCATGGGCCAGGTCGAGGTTCTCTCGGCGGCCTTCATCTCGTCGCAACTCAAGGACGTAATCGCCTTCTCGATTCTCATTATCGTCCTGCTGGTCAGGCCCACCGGGCTTCTGGGCTCCCGGCAACCGGAGAAGGTGTGAGTAGACAGTGGCCAAATTAAAGGCGGACGACCCCACCGTCGGTCTCGGCGGCCTGGTCCGAGGCTCGGCCCGCCGGTCCCCCCTTAGCGGGTCGGTTCTCTTCGTCGCCGGGGCGGTAATCTTCTACGTTCTGGTCCGGCTGCTCACGGCCGCGGGCGTGCTCAACCCTTACTGGCGTCTCATCCTCGACCAGTCGCTCATCGTGACCGTGGCGGCCCTGGGCCTCAGTCTTATTTACGGTTTCTGCGGCCAGTTCTCCCTCGGCCACGCCGCTTTTTACGGAATCGGCGCCTACACGGCGGGGCTCATCTCCAAGTTCTGGGGACACGGCAATCCGGTCTGGTTCGTGGTCGCCCTTCTCGCGGGAGCCCTGGCCGCCGGTATCGTCGCTTTCCTGTTCGGCCTGCCTATCCTTCGGCTCCGTTCCGACTACCTGGGCATCGCCACGCTCGGGTTCGGCGTGATCGTCAAGGTCCTCATGGACAACTCGAACAAGGTCATCCCGGCGACCGGCGGAGCCACGGGCATGACCGGTACGCCGACGGTGGCCAATTTCACCTGGATTTTCGTCGTCGCGGTGCTCGTCATCTTACTGGTGCGCAACCTCGTCTTCTCCCGCTTCGGCCGCGCCTGGGTGGCCATGCGGGAGGACGAGGTGGCCGCGGACGCGATGGGCATCAACACGACCCGCTACAAAGTCATGGCCTTCACGGTCGGCTGCATGCTGGCCGGTCTGGCCGGCGGGCTCTACGCCCACCGCTACCCGTTCGTCCACCCGTCCAGCTTCGATTTCCTGAAGTCCATCGACTTTCTCATCATCGTCGTCCTCGGCGGACTCGGGAGTTTCAGCGGGACCATCGCCACCGCCATCGGCTGGGTCTTCCTCCTGGAGGGCCTGCGGGCGGTCCTGGGTCAGGCTTTCGTCGATTACCGCGGCGTGGTCTACGCCCTCATCCTGACCGTGGTCATCATCCTGCGGCCGCGCGGGCTGCTGGGCGGCAAGGAGCTGCCCCTTCTGGTGCCCGCGACCCAGCGGGCGCGGCAGGGGCGGAAGGAGGAGACCCCCGGTGCCTGAACTGGAGATAAAGGGTCTCACCAAGCTCTTCGGCGGTCTTCGGGCCGTCTCCAACTTCAACCTTACCCTCGAGAAGGGGGAGCTCGTCGGCCTCATCGGCCCCAACGGCGCCGGCAAGACCACCGTGTTCAACCTTATCACGGGCATGGTTCCCCCTACCTCCGGCGAGGTCTTCTTCCGGGGGGAAAACATCAAGGGCCTTCCCCCCTACCGGGTGTTCGCCAAGGGTATCGCCCGCACGTTCCAGAACATCCGCCTCTTCAACGAAGCTTCCGTGCTGGATAACGTCCTCGTAGCCTTGGACGGCAAAGCCGGCTACGGCCTCGGCCACGCCGCTTTCCGGACCGGACGTCTTGTCAGCGGCGAAAGGCGCCTTTTGGAGCGGGCCTATGAGCTTCTCGAGACGTTCGGCCTGGCCTCCCGACCCTACGAGCAGGCCAAGAACCTCCCCTACGGCGCCCAGCGGCGGCTGGAGATGGCCCGGGCCCTGGCCAGCGGGCCGCATCTTCTGCTCCTGGACGAGCCGGCGGCCGGTATGAACCCCGCCGAGGTGCGCGAGCTGGTCGGCCTCATCGCGCGCATCAAGGAGAAGTTCGGTCTCACGGTCCTGCTCATCGAACACCAGATGGGCGTGGTCATGAACCTGTGCCCGCGCATCGTGGTCATGGACTTCGGCGAAATCATCGCCGAGGGCGGACCCGCTCAGATTCAGAAAGACCCCAAGGTCCTGGAGGCCTACCTCGGGAAGGGGGCCGTGGCCTGATGTTCCTCCAAGTCGAAGACCTCAACGTTTTCTACGGCGCTATCCAGGCCCTCCACGGCGTGTCCTTCAGCGTCGAGGAGAAGGAGATAGTGTCGCTCATCGGCGCCAACGGGGCCGGCAAGTCGACCACCCTGCGCGCCATTTCCGGCCTCGTCCGGCCGAAGAGCGGCCGCATAACCTACCAGGGACGGGACCTCACCCGGATGCGGGCGCACAGTATCGTCGGGCTCGGCATCAGCCAGTGCCCCGAGGGCCGGCGCATCTTCACGAACCTCAGCGTGTTGGAGAACCTGGAGATGGGCGCCTACACCCGCTCCGACCGCAAGGAGATAGCCGACAGCCTCGAGCGGGTGTTCCACCATTTCCCGCGCCTCAAGGAGCGGCGCCGGCAAGAGGCCGGCACGCTGTCCGGCGGCGAGCAGCAGATGCTGGCCATGGGACGCGCCCTCATGGCCCGGCCCCGCCTGCTCCTCCTGGACGAGCCCTCGATGGGACTGTCGCCGATACTGGTCGAGGAAATCTTCAAGATAATTAAAGACATCAACGCCGAAGGCACGACCGTCCTTCTGGTCGAGCAGAACGCGGCCATGGCCCTGGCCATCTCCAACCGGGCCTACGTTTTGGAGACCGGGCGCGTCATCGCCCACGGCCCGGCCGCCGAACTGCGGGCCGACAAGCGCATCCGGGCCGCCTACCTCGGCGACGTCATCGAGACCGATGCAGCGGGAGCCGCGGGGGCGGCGGGAGCGGCCGGAGCCGCAGGAGCCGCGGGAGCCGCAGGGGCCGCGCTGTCGTAAAGCTCGCCGTCGGCACAGGTCTTCCCGGCGCCCCCGGCCCGCCTTGACGGCAGCCGGAGCGCCCCTTCCGTGTCCGGCAGGGCCAACCGCGCCTCGAAGGCCGGGAAGGCCCGGGCCCAGGTCTCGCGCAACTCCGACCCGCGTCCCGGCGGAGTGAAGGCGATGACCGACGGCCCCGCTCCGCTCAGGGCCGCGCCGTAGGCTCCGTTCTCGTAGGCCAAAAGACGCATCCGGTCCAGGTCAGGCAGGAGGGGACGGCGGAAGGGCTCGTGGAAGAGGTCCGCCCCCATCATCCGGCCGGCTTTGCACCAATCCCCGGCCAAAAGCGCGGCCACGAGCACATTCGCTCTGGCGCTGACCGTCACGGCCCGTCCGAAGGGCAACGCCGGCGGCAGCGCGGCCCGGGCCTTCTTCGTCTCCAGGACATAATCCGGGATACAGAGCACGATGTCGCAAGGCGGCAGCTCGGCCCGCACGAAAGGCGGCGGGCCAGCCGCGTCGCGGTCGGCTCCGTCCCGACCGTCCCTCCGGCCGTCCCCCCGGTCGTCACCGTGACCGTCACCGTGACCGTCGCCGTGACCGTCGCCTTCGGAAGCGGCCACGACGAGCCCGCCGTAAACGGCCGCCAGGGCGTTATCGGGATGACCCTCGGCCCGGGCCGCCAGCCGGGCCAGCTCGTCCCTGCCGAGGCCCAACCCGCCCAGCTCGTCGGCTATGAGCAGACCGGCCACGATGGCCGAGGCGCTTGACCCGAGGCCGCGGGCGAGGGGGATGTTCGAACGGGCCTCCAGACGGCAGGGCGGAAGGACCACCCCACGTTCCGCCGCCGCGGCCAGAGCCGTGGCGATGACGAGGTTCGTCTCGTCGCGCGGAACCTCTTCGAGCCCAGGCGACAGCGGCACGAACCTCCACGCCGTGTCCGGAAAGACCTCCACCTCCAGAGCGAAGGAAAGCGCCAGGCCGACGGAGTCGAAGCCCGGACCCAGGTTAGCCGAACTGGCCGGGACCTTGACCCGGAAGAGGCCGACGTCGCGGCTGGGCTCGCGGCCGTGTGCGTCCCTGTCCCTCACGGGCGTCCGCCCCCTTTCGCCGCCCGACGGCGGGTCAAAAGGTCGCGGACGCGCCCGCGGATGGCCTGGAGGTCGGCCGGGACAGCGGCAGCGGGAGCGCCGGTCGCCGCGGTCGGCGCCCCTTCGCTCCCGGGGGCGCCGACCGCCGCCAGAGCGGTGTTCGGGTCCTTCAGGCCGCTGCCGGTCAGGACCGCCACGACCAGCGAACCCGCTCGAATCAGTCCCGCGCGGACGTGTTTCACGACGCCGGCGACCGAGGCCGCCGAGGCCGGCTCGGCGAATATCCCCTCCGCCCGGGCGAGCTCCCGGTAGGCGGTGAGAATCTCTTCGTCGGTGACCGAATCGATGACCCCGCCCGATTCGTCCCGGGCGGCTACGGCTCCCTGCCAGCCGGCGGGGTTGCCTATCCTTATCGCGGTAGCCACCGTCTCGGGGTTGTCCACCGGCTCGCCCCGGACGATGGCCGCCGCGCCCTCGGCCTCGAAGCCGTGCATGCGCGGTCGGCCCGTGCCCCTCCGCTCGTCGAACTCCTTGAAGCCGCGCCAGTAGGCGGTGATGTTCCCGGCGTTGCCCACGGGGATGGCCAGCACGTCCGGCGCCCGTCCGAGCTGCTCGCAAATCTCGAAGGCCGCCGTCTTCTGCCCCTCCAGGCGGAAGGGGTTCACCGAGTTCACAAGGGTGACGGGCTCGGTCCGGGCCAGCTCCCGGACCAAGCGCAAGGCCTCGTCGAAGTTCCCGTCTACGGCTAGGACCTCGGCGCCGTGGATGACGGCCTGGGCCAGCTTCCCGAGGGCGGTCTTCCCGGCCGGGATGACGACCAGACAGCCGAGGCCGGCCCGGGCGGCGTAAGCCGCCGCCGAGGCCGAGGTGTTACCCGTGCTCGCACAGATGACCGCGTCCGAACCGGCCTCGACCGCCTTGGCCACAGCCAGAACCATGCCGCGGTCCTTGAAAGAACCCGTGGGGTTGGCCCCCTCGACCTTCGCGTAAAGCTCGACGCCCAGCCGCTCCGAAAGGCGTTCGAGGCGGACGAGGGGGGTGCCGCCTTCCCCTAGAGTGAGGTGCGGGGTGTCCGCGGATACAGGCAGGAACTCGCGATAACGCTGAAGCAGGCCTCCGGCCGCCGCCCCCGGAAACGTGCGGGGAAACGGCCGGGGCGCCTGACGCGCCCGGCTCATTTAGATTGTCCCCCTGCTCGTAACCGGCCGCCCGCCTCCGGCGAGCGGGTCCCGTTACGGGGGGACCACGCCGACCGCGTCGCTTACTGGCCGGTGGAATTTACGCGTGATTCACCGTCCGGTCCGAAACACCTTCTTCCGCCGATATTTCTTTTGCGGGGGGCGGGCTCCCTGCACCCGCCCCCCGCCTGGTCCCCGTGGAGCCGGGCAAGACCGGGCGTTTAGGCCCCGGGCGTTTGGGCCACGGGCGTTTGGGCCACGGGCGTTTGGGCCACGGCCTCGGCCCGGTTCGACCCTCGGCTTAGCCTCCGCTCGGCAGCATCCACGGCGGCAGCTTGTAGGGGACGCTGCCCTCGTAGGTGATGCCCTCC
>Ga0315298_1008833_pt1 | contig 12675 bp, 18 predicted proteins | sample WHS_1_MG_FD_203077 | JGI IMG/M metagenome (GOLD analysis project Ga0315298, IMG submission 203077) | Extremophilic microbial mat communities from Washburn Hot Springs, YNP, Wyoming, USA - WHS_1_MG | ecosystem: Environmental > Aquatic > Thermal springs > Hot (42-90C) | place: USA: Wyoming...
GGTGACAGGTAAAAAAGGTGACATGTAAAAAAAGAGTAACATGTAAAAAAAGGGTGACAAAAAGGGTCATTCTGACCCTCTTTTTTTCTGTCATTCTGAGCGATAGCGAAGAATCTCCACAGGAGACCCTTCGGCTTACGCCTCAGGTGACAGAAAAGGAGTCATTCCTTCGCTTCGCTCAGGACAGCGTCTGAACTTCTATTTTGTCATTCTGAACGGAGCGCAAGCGGAGTGAAGAATCTCAGCCTCTTTTACAAATAGGTTTTTTAATTAGAGATTCTTCGGGGCATTAAGCCCCTCAAAATGACGGGATGAGAGAAAAACCTCCTTTTTCTAATCGGCAAATTCAGGGTCTTAAAAAGTTGACTGAAAATTTTAAAAAATTTTAAACTAATATTTCTAAATTATTTTGGAGGTTTTTATCACGAATGGAAAATAAAATTTTAAAAATAGGTCTTCCAAAAGGAAGCTTACAGGAAACAACTATTAAACTATTTAAAAAAGCGGGATATAATATACATGTATCACCAAGGTCCTATTATCCTGTTTTTGATGATGATGAAATATCTTCAATGCTTATAAGAGCTCAAGAAGTTCCTCGTTATGTTGAAGAAGGATATCTTGACTGCGGACTTACAGGATATGACTGGCTACTTGAACAAAATGCTGAAGTTGTAGAAGTCGCTGAACTTAGATATGCATAGGTAGGCTTCAGGCCTGTAAAATGGGTAATAGCTGTTCCTGAAGACTCACCTATAAAAAAGCTTGAAGACCTGCAGGGCAAAAAAATAGCAACAGAACTTGTTGCTTATACAAAAAGATACTTAAAATCTAAAGGTATTAAAGCAGAGGTTGATTTTTCCTGGGGTGCTACAGAGGTCAAACCTCCTTATCTTGCTGATGCAATAGTGGATTTAACAGAAACAGGCTCTTCTCTTCGTGCAAATAAGTTACGCATTATTGAAACCATTCTTGAATCAACAACACGCTTTATTGCAAATAAGACAGCATGGAGAGATGCATGGAAAAAGAAAAAAATGCTCAATATTGCTATGCTTCTTCAAGGAGCTTTAACTGCAGAATCCAAGGTTGGGTTAAAAATGAATGTACCCAAAGATTCTCTCAAAAGGGTTCTAAGTCTTCTTAATTCTTTACATTCACCAACAATATCTCAGTTATATGATGAAAACTGGTACGCTTTAGAGGTTATAATAGATGAAAAGAAAGTTAGAGAACTTTTACCAAAGCTTAAAGATGCAGGTGCATCAGGTTTTGTAGAATATCCTTTAAACAAAGTTATTCCATAGGAGGTGATTTTATGTATGCAATTATAGAAACAGGAGGAAAGCAGGTTAAAGTTAAAGTTGGAGACACCCTGAAAATTGCAAAACTTAATGTTGAACCTGGGCAGGAAGTCGTTTTTGATAAGGTTCTGTTTTTTAAATCAAACAGCGGACTTAAAATAGGAAATCCTTATGTTGATGGAGTAAAAGTAAAAGCAGAAGTTATAGGTTCTGATAAAGCTGAAAAAGTTCTTGTTTACAGACCTCCTTCAAAAAAAGCTATACATAAACTAAAAGGACATAGACAATGGTATACTAAAATAAAAGTAAAGGAAATAGCATAGTAATTTCATTATATAAAACTGATTTTAGGAGGATAAAATGGCACATAAAAAAGGAGTTGGAAGCTCAAGAAATGGTAGAGACAGTCAGGCTAAAAGACTGGGTGTAAAAAGATTTGGCGGGCAATTTGTAAAAGCTGGAAATATACTTGTTCGTCAAAGAGGTACACAGTTTCATCCAGGCGCAAATGTAGGTTTAGGTTCTGACTATACTCTTTTTGCTCTTATTGACGGAGTTGTCAAGTTTGAACGAAAAGACAAACAGAGAATGAAAGTAAGCGTTTATCCAGTTACTGAACCTGCCCAATAATAAGGGTGGCTTAAGCCACCCCCTTTCTTTTTATGCAATTTATTGATTATGTAAAAATTTTTGTAAAAGCTGGAGATGGTGGAAGAGGATGTGTAAGCTTCCGAAGGGAAAAATATGTACCTCGCGGAGGACCTGACGGAGGAGACGGTGGAAAAGGCGGAGATGTAATAATCCGAGCTTCATCAGAACTTCATACACTTCTTGACCATAAATACAAAAAAAGTTATAAAGCAAAACGAGGAGAACATGGTAAAGGAAGTAATATGAAGGGTAAAGATGGTGAGGACTTAATAATAAATGTCCCTGTCGGAACTGTTATAAAAGACCCAGATACTAATGAAATTCTTGCAGACCTTGACAAAGAGGGAAAAGAATTCAGAGTTGCCAAAGGAGGCAGAGGCGGACTTGGAAATGCCCATTTTGCAACTCCAACAAATCAAGCACCAAGATATGCACAGCCCGGAGAAGCAGGACAGGAGAGATGGATAATTCTTGAACTTAAATTGCTTGCAGATATAGGTCTTATTGGTCTTCCAAATGCTGGAAAATCAACTTTAATCTCTGTAATAAGTTCAGCACGCCCAAAGATTGCAGATTATCCGTTTACTACACTTACACCTGTTTTAGGAGTGGTAAAATACGGAGAATATCAAAGCTTTGTTGTAGCCGATATCCCGGGACTGATTGAGGGCGCACATAAAGGTGTTGGATTGGGGCATCAGTTTTTAAAGCATGTAGAGAGAACATCCATGCTTCTTCATCTTGTTGATGTATCGGATTTTGTTAATTCCGACCCGATTGAAGATTTTGAAAAAATACAAAAAGAGCTTGAACTTTACAATCCTCAACTTATCCTTAAACCTTTGGCTGTTGTGGGAACAAAGATTGATATAGCTCATGAAGGTGTAAGGCTTCGCAAACTTGAAGGATACTGTTTAAAAAAAGGGATTGATTTTTTCCCTATAAGTGCAGTAAAAAAAGAAGGAATTGATAAACTTTTAAAATATCTTGCAGAAAGAGTGATAAAAAAATGAGAGTTGTTGTAAAAATTGGAAGTAATCTATTAACTGACAAAACAGGCAGAATCAATCAAAGAAGAATTCATTATATTGCAAAGGAAGTTGCAGAGCTTCACAATAAATCATTAGAAATTGTAATTGTTTCATCAGGAGCAATTGCTTCAGGACTAAAAAAATTAGGGCTAAAAAGTAAACCTAAGGAAATAAGGAAAAAACAGGCAACTGCAGCAGTTGGACAGCCTTTACTTATGTGGATGTATGAAAAGCATTTTCTAAAATACAAAAAACACATCGCTCAGATTCTGCTAACAAGAGATGATTTAAGTAACAGAGAAAGATATGTGAACGCAAAAAACACTCTCCTTACACTTCTTGAAATGGGGGTAATACCGATAATTAATGAAAATGACACAGTTGCAACAGATGAAATTAAATTTGGAGACAATGACCAGCTTGCTGCTCTTGTTTCAGGACTTATTGAAGCGAATCATCTGATAATTCTTTCTGATGTTGAAGGACTTTATACTTCAGACCCTAAAAAAGAGCCTGATGCTAAAATAATAAAACATGTCAAGGAGTTTTCTAAGGAAATTGAAACTATTGCAAAGCCTACTTCTACAGGATATGGCACAGGAGGAATGTTCTCAAAAGTTATTGCAGCAAAAAAAGCTACTTCCTTCGGAATTCCTGTCAGCATTATAAGTGGAAGAAAATATGGAAACATTACAGCAGTTATTGAAGGAAAAAATGTTGGCACATACTTTGAACCTGTAAAAGAAAAAGTTACTTCCAGAAAAGGCTGGATTGCCTATGCAACGAGGTCAAAAGGGAACCTATACATTGATAATGGTGCTGTAAAGGCATTAATTAAAAATGGTAAAAGTCTTCTTCCTTCAGGAGTAAAAAAGGTTGAAGGAGAATTTGATGTTGGAGATGCTGTTTACTGTATTGATGAAAAGGGAGAAAAAATTGCAAAAGGACTGGTTAATTATTCATCCTGCGAAGTAAAGCTAATTAAAGGTAAGAAATCTACAGAAATTGAAAAAATTCTTGGCTATAAATACTCTGATGAAATAATTCACAGAGATAATCTTGTTATTCTTGTGTGAACTTAGCAAGCCTTCTTAACGCAGATATTTTTTCTGATCTGCCAATTATGGCTTCTTCAATAGCTTTTTCCCTGACTTTGACAGCTAAAGGATAAAATTAGATTCTTCATTTTTATAATCTATTGATTTTTCTGAAAAAATTTTTTTCGCAACCTATAATTTTTTTATTTTTGTAGTAACATTAAAGTATTAGATTAACTTTTTAATTGAGGAAGAGTATTTTAACTTTATACAATTTTCTCTTTAATCCCCCTGAAATTGCCCGATAGAAAAAGGAGGTTTTTTTCGCTCATCCTGTCATTCTGAGGGGCTTAATGCCCCTAAGCTCTGTCCTGAGCGAAGCGAAGGAACTATCTAATTGAAAAACCTGTTTGGTGAAAAGGGTGGAGATCCTTCGCTGGCGCTCAGGATGACAAAATCACCCGAAAAGAGATTTCTAATGGCAATTTTAGGATCCCATAAAATATTGATAGAATAATTTTTTTATTGTAACATAACAAGATGGATGAGCTTGCAAAGGAATATGTAATTGATTTTTTTACAAAAAGGCTTTTTCATTTTAAAAACTCTCCTGAATCAGTGGGATGGACACATAAAGGTCAGTTGCTCAGATATGAAACAGTTCTTAAACTTATAGAACCAGAAGGTAAAAGCCTGCTTGATTTTGGCTGTGGTAAAGGAGATTTTTACGGTTTTTTGAAAGAAAAGGGAGTTGATTGCCACTATACTGGTATAGATATTAATTCATCGCTGATAGAGCTTGCAAGAAAAAATTATCCTAATGTTGAGTTTTATGTTATGGATATTGAAAATGAAGCCTTAGAAAAAAAATTCAATTACACACTGGCAATTGGAGTGTTTAATCTTGCGGTTCAGGATATAAAAGAGCTTACAGAGAGATGTCTGAAAATTCTTTTTCAGCATACCAGTGAGAGACTTGTCTTTACATGCCTTAATCAACAGACTAAACTTAAAGATATATATGTAACCTACTTCAGCAAAGAAGAGCTTGAAAAAATTGCAAAAAAATTAACTAACAGATATGAAATTATGGATAATCTTGTAGAGGGTGATTTGTTTTTAATTCTTGATAAATCCTGATTCCTGAAATTACCGATTAGCAAAAGACAGCTCTTTTCTATTTGCAAATTCAGGTGATTATTTGAATTTAATCAAACAACTTACTTAAAATAAAACATATGGAAAACCTTATAGAGATAGCTAAGAATGTTCTTTCAATTGAAGCAGAATCTTTACAAGCACTCAAAGAAAAGATTAATGAAGATTTTCTGAAGGCGGTTGAAATAATACACAATTCAAAAGGCAGAGTTGTTGTAACAGGAATGGGGAAGTCAGGGCTTGTTGGAAGAAAAATAGCAGCCACACTTGCATCAACCGGAACCCCTTCGTTTTTTATGCATCCAGCAGAGGCAAGTCACGGTGACCTCGGTATGGTTACAGAAGATGATGTTGTTATAGCAATATCTAACAGCGGAGAAACTGATGAGGTTGTAAGACTTATCCCATTTCTCAAATATTTCAATGTAAAACTTATAGCACTTACAGGCAATCCTCAATCAACCCTTGCAAAACAGGCTGACGCTGTTCTTGATGTTTCTGTTAAAGAGGAAGCATGCCCCTTTGGATTTATTCCAACTGCATCTACAACTGCTACTCTTGCAATGGGCGATGCCTTAGCTGTAGCTCTTATTATGCGAAATGGATTTAAAAAAGAAGACTTTGCTTTTTTCCATCCAGGCGGTTCACTTGGCAAAAGGATGCTTACAAAAGTAAAGGAGCTAATGCACACAGGAGATGAGCTTCCAGTTTCCTATCCTGATACAGTTATGCTTGATGCAGTTTTAGAAATTTCATCAAAAAGGCTTGGAGTTGTCGTAATTGTTAATGAGAATAAAAAAATTCTTGGAATTATTACAGACGGAGATGTAAGAAGAGGAGTTCAGCGATATGGTAAAGAGCTTTTTGAACTGAAAGCTTCTCAAATTATGACAATAAATCCTAAGACCATAAATGAGGAAGAGCTTGCTGCTGTTGCTCTTTCAACAATGCAAAAATACTCAATTACCAGTCTTGTCGTCCCTGATAGTGAAGGCACACTTAAAGGTCTAATTCATATCCATGATATCCTAAAAAAAGGGATTTTTTAATGAAAATCATCCACAGGGCTTTAGCCCTTGAGTTGCTTCAAAATTTTGCTCTTTCAATCGCTTTTTTAAATGCAGTTTTAATAATTGAGAAACTTTTAAAATTGAGTAAAATTTTCGCTTCTGTGGGAATTGATTTGCCAAATTTAGGTTTACTTATCCTTTTATTACAACCGCAGTTGCTTATATTTACAATTCCCATGACTTTGCTTATGAGTATTCTTTTAACCTACGGAAGAATTCAAGCAGACAATGAGATGACTATTCTTATGGTAAGCGGGATGCCTTATAAGAAAACTTTTAAACCAGCCATATATATTGGTTTAATTGCTTTTTTTGTGACTGTCTTTATGAGTTTTTATCTTGCGCCAAAAGGTGTAAGTCTTGTAAGAGAAAAAATACTGACAATTCTTGCAGAGAGAGCACCTCTTGGTATTGAAGAAGGAGTATTCAATCAGGGATTTAAAGGCATAACAATTTTTGTAAAAGAAAAGCCTGATAGCCTGCATCTTAAGGAAGTTATAATTTTTGATGAAAGAAAAAATGAAACAAAGATTATTATGGCAAAAGAGGGCAGAATCAGAAAGGAGAAAGACAATATAAACCTGAGTTTAATAAATGGCAAGGCTTATTTTAATAAAGGTTCATTTTTGAATGAAATTAGTTTTAAAGAGTATATCTTTAAGCTTTCACCGAATATAGAACCAATAGCGAAAAAGATAGGTGAATTTTCTCTTTTTGAGCTTATTTCAAAAATAGAAAGTGATGGTAAACTAAGAGTTGACTATAAAATTGAGCTTTATAAAAGGTTCTCTTTACCTGTTTTGTGCATTATAAGTGTTTTTTTAGCTCCATCTCTATGTCTTTTAGCTGGAAGAAGTGGCAGACTTGGAGGTATAACAGTAGGACTTGCTGTTTTTGCAATTTACTATATTTTCATGATTTACGGAGCTAATCTTTCAAGAGCTGGAAGTCTTCCTGCAGAGATAGGTTCACTTATTCCTGTTATCATGATGGGATTATTGGCTTTTATTTTTTATAAAAAAATCAGGATATAAGTTATGAAGATAAATATTATATGCAGAAGTTATATCAAGGATTTTTTAAAAACTTTTATGGTCTTGCTTTTCTCAATGTCTGCACTTCTTTCAATTATTGGACTTGTTGAAAAGATAGATGATTTTATGCCTTATAAACCACCAATTGTATTTTTTCTTAAATACGCATTATACAGCATTCCCCGTTATATTTTTTATCTTATACCTTTTGTGACTCTTATAAGCTCTCTGTTTATTTTCTCAATGGGAGTTAGAAACAGAGAGCTAATTATAGTATCTGTTTCAGGCGGAAGGCTCAGGTCAATCTTGAAGCCCTTTGTTGTTTTAGGAATTGTGCTCTCTTTATCAGGTTTTGTTTTTGGAGAGTTTATTCAGCCAGAGTTCAGTAAGAAAATCAATAAAATGATTGAAGAACTTACAGAAAAGGGTAAGAGCAACATTCAGAAAGAAATTTATTTAAGGACAAAAGACGGAACAGTTGTAAAGTTTGGAATATTTTCTCAGGATAAAAAAACAGGGACCAATCTTAAGATATTTGTAATAAAAAATGATACTCTAATCAGGAGAATAGATTGTGCGGAAGCTGAAGTAAAAGACAGGGAATGGATTCTTAAAAATGCCGTAATTTATGATTTTGTTTCGGGTAAGATTGAAAAAGCTGATGTTATGAATTATCCTATTAATTTAAAGATTTCAATTTCTTCATTCAAAGATATTAAAAAAATTGAGGAATTTGGTATCTCTGAACTTTTACAGAAAAGAAAAGACCTCAGAAGAGTCGGACTTAGTAATCCAAAAATTGATACTGATATAAGCGGAAGGCTTTCTTATAATTTTGTCACATTTTTTATGATGATTTTAGGTATATCTTTGCCTCTCGGTGCTTTTGAAAAATTTAGCTTTCTTTTCACAAAAACAAAAAGCGGAGCGGCAACTGGTGGGATAGTCACTGTTGGTATAGGGCTTGTAATAACAATAATTTACTGGCTTGTTTATTCACTTTTTATGTTTATGGGATACTCTAAAATTTTACCTCCCTTTTTGTCACCATGGATAACGCCGATAATTTTTGGATTTATTTCATTTAAACTTTATTATGCAATAAGAGAATGATTCAGTAAAAAGCATTTTCAAAATGTTTAACCCAAAATTCCCATACTTTTAGGGTAATCATCAATAACCCATAAATAATAAGAAATATTCCGAAAACATAGTTAATCAATCTGAAAAGTTTGATGTATTTCCGTAAGTATTTCATAAAAGAATCAATTAATAATGAAGAGACAAGAAAAGGGATAGCAAGTCCTGCTGAATACATAGCGAGCATTTTTAGCCCTTTAGAAATATCTCCTCCAATGCTTGAATATATAAGAATGCTTCCAAGTATAGGACCAATACACGGTGACCACCCAGCAGCAAATCCAACTCCGACAAAAAAAGCTCCAACTGGAGTGCCAAATTTGCCAGCTTTTATATTCAATCTGAACTCTCTCATAAAAATTTTTGATTTTAAAAGTCCTATAAAAAGCAAGCCAAATAAAACTAAAAAAATACCTCCAATAATTCTTAAATAGTCCTGATAATCAAGAAAAAAACTTCCTATAGCTGAACTTCCTGCTCCTAATGCAAGATAAACAGTGGAAAAGCCTGAAATAAATATCAAAGTATAAAATAGGATACGAATTTTTGAACTTTTTTCTGATAGCTCTGTAATTGAAAGTCCTGAAAACAAAGAAAAATAAACTGGAAGAAGGGGAACAATGCACGGAGAAAAAAAACTTAAAATTCCACCTATAAAAGATGCTGTAAGAGTTATTTCATTCATCTACCACACTCAGAAGGGTCTCCCTTGATTTTGTCAATTGCATGAGGAAGAGCATCAAGAATAACTTCAAGGGATTCTTTAACAGCTTTAGGGCTGCCTGGAAGATTTATTATTAAAGTTTTACCTCTAATTCCTGCAATTGCTCTTGAAAGAATTGCATTTTTAGTTTTTTTATATCCTTCCCATCTCATTGCTTCTGCAATACCTAAAACTTCTTTTTCTATAACTTCACGGGTTGCCTCAGGAGTAACATCTCTTGGATGAAGTCCTGTTCCACCATTTGTAAAAATTAAATCCGCAGTGGATGTTGCTTCAATAATTGCCTGTTTTATTTGTTCTTTTTCATCAGGAACAATTTTATATGAGACAATCTCTGCCCATGGGAGCATCTCTTCGATAACCTTTCCGCTCAAGTCCTCTCTTTCACCCTTTGAACCTTTGTCCGAAACAGTAATTATGGCAACTTTGTATTTCATAGCTAAATTATAAAATAAAGCTCATGGAACAAGCAAAACTGGTTTAGTTGAATTTTTAATGACTGCTTCAGCTACGCTTCCAATTATAATTGACTCTGCATAGGACCTTCCCTTTGAACCCATTACAATTAAATCTGGTTGTTCAATTTTCTTTAAAATCTCTTCTGCAGGGATACCAGAAAGAACTTCGTAATTCAAGTTTTTGTTTAATTTTAATATTTTTTCTTCTGCTTCTTCCTTGAGATATTCAAGATACTTTTCAATCTGTTCAGGTTCTTTAATGATACATCTAACCTTTTGTTCAGGAACAACATGAACAGCGAGTAGATTGGCATGACAGCTTTCAGCAATATCCTTAGCTAATTTCAGCGCTCTAAGAGAATTTTCAGAAAAATCTACAGGACATAATATGTTATCAATCTTTATATTCTCAGGATTAATTTCGGAGAAATCCTCACCTTTTACAATCAATACTGGCACTTTTATGCCTTTAAGAATTCTCTCAGAAGTAGAAGGTCGTGTAATATAAGTTTTAAAACCGATTACTGCAATGTTATTTTCTCCTTTTATTACTTCTTTAATGCTTTCAATTAATCTTCCAAACACGACCTTAATTTCAATCTCAACAGGAAAGGATTTCAATTTATCTGAAAGTTCCCTGAGTTTATTTTCTACTTTATTTTTCTCTTTATTGATATAAGGCATTAAATAGGCAGGTGGAGTTAAATTATACTCCATAATATGAAAAATACAGAGATTTTTACAATCAACAATTTTTGACATCCAGATTGCATATGAAAAAATCTTATCAGTTGATTTTTTGAAGTCTACGGCAACAAATATTTTATCAGTTTTAATCATTTTTTCACCTTTTTCCCGAGTTTTTGTTCAACTGATTTAATCTTTCCTTCAATTCTTCCTGTTGCACCTTTTCTGTCATCAATTTTTATATCAATTACCACTCTTTCTACATCTTCCATTAATACATCCCTGCATTTTTTTATAATATCCATTACTTGCTGCCATTCTCCCTCAACAATTGTTCCCATTGCATGAAATTTATATGGAAGTCCGCTTTCATCAATAATTTTTATAACCTTTGCAACATATTCACTAACACTTACACCAACTCCTAATGGAACAATGCTAAACTGAGCAATCATTTTTAACCTCCTGCAAAAAATTTATTTGCATATTTTAACTTTTTTTGGTATATTTTATAAAAATAAATTAAAAAAGGAGGAGGTATTTATGCCAACACCAGTAGTTGATTATGAACTTTGTGTAGGATGTGGGAGCTGTGTTGAAGTATGTCCAGAGGTTTTTGAAGTCAGAGATGACCAGAAATGTTGGGTTATTGGTCCTGACAAATGCAATACCTGTGACTGTCAGCAAGCTGCCGATCTTTGTCCATCTCAGGCTATTAAGTTGGAGTAAGCAGTATCAGGGGTAGAGGATAATAAGCCTCTACCCCTAATTAAATATATCTTTTAGCCAGTTCTAAAAAACCATAGATTTTTAAATCTAAAAAATCACCTTGTTTCCTGAATTCGTTTAATTTATCAAATGCCTTGTCAACTGAAATTTTTATAACTTCTATGTTTTCACTTTCATCAGGAGGATATTTTTTCTTTACTTCATCGGAAGCTTCTTTTACATTTTTTGCAAGAAATACAGTTAAAACTTCAGTTGAAAGACCTGAAGAAACAGGACCTTCTGCAAGAAAAATTACTTCATCAGAAAACATACCTGTTTCTTCTATTAACTCTCTTTTTGCTACTTCAACTAATGATTCTTTCCTGTCATTTAATCCAGCAGGAAATTCAATAACATATCCGTCCAGAACAGGCCTGAACTGCCTAATAAACACAAATTCCCTTGTTTCAGTTACTGGTATAACAACAACTATGCCATTGCAATTGACTCTCTCAACAGCTTCCCAGCTTCGTATATTGCCATTTATGTCCTGATAGGAAAGCAATAAAACTCTTAAATATTTTCCCTGCCAGACTGTTTCTTTTTTTAAAATTTTCATCTTGAATAGAAAATTATCCAGGTGGCCACTGCATTTGTCTTCCAGCTAATATATGAAAGTGAAGATGATAAACAGTCTGTCCACCTTCAGTATTGCAATTCATTACTATTCTGAATCCTTTTTCAGCAAATCCTTTTTGTTTGGCTATTTTTTTTGCTATCATAAAAACATGCCCGATAAGCTCAGCATTGGTTTCTTCTACATCAAGAATAGTTGAGTAATGCTTCTTAGGTATAATGAGAATATGCACAGGTGACTGAGGAGCTACATCTTCAAAAGCTAAAACTTTTTCATCTTCATAAATAATTTTTGAGGGAATTTCTTTGTTAACAATTTTGCAAAATATACAGCTGGTCATTTTGATTCCTTCAATTCTATTTCTCTGTAAAAACATGTTCTGTTACCTGTATGACAGGCTCCGCTACCGTGCTGTTTAACCATAATCAATAAAGTATCAGCATCACAGTCATAGTAGATTTTTTTTACTTCTTGAACATTGCCGGATGTCTCGCCTTTTTTCCAGTAAGTTTTTCTTGAGCGTGACCAGAAGTGAGTATAACCAGTTTCTATTGTTCTTCCTAAAGCTTTTTTGTCCATATATGCAACCATTAAGACTTCCTTTGTATCAATCTCCTGAATTACTGCCGGTATTAATCCTTTTTCATCAAATTTAAGATCAGGAATCATTAAATTTCCCCTTTTTTAATTTTTTCTTTATACAGCTTATACTCAATGCTATCAACAATTGCCTGCCATGAAGCTTCAATTATGTTCTCTGAAACTCCTATGGTGCTCCATAAATTTTCATCATCGCCTGATTCAATCAAAACCCTTACTTTGGAAGCAGTGCCTCTTCCTGAATTGACAACTCTTACCTTATAGTCTTTTAATCTTACCTTTTTAAGTTCAGGATAAAAACGCTCAAGTGCTTTTCTTAATGCATTATCAAGTGCATTAACAGGACCATTTCCTGTTGAAGCTGTGTGTTCAATATTTTTCCCTACTTTGACCATTATTGTAGCTTCACTGAGTGTAGGCTCATCGCCTTTTCTTT
>Ga0315298_1008834_pt1 | contig 12675 bp, 11 predicted proteins | sample WHS_1_MG_FD_203077 | JGI IMG/M metagenome (GOLD analysis project Ga0315298, IMG submission 203077) | Extremophilic microbial mat communities from Washburn Hot Springs, YNP, Wyoming, USA - WHS_1_MG | ecosystem: Environmental > Aquatic > Thermal springs > Hot (42-90C) | place: USA: Wyoming...
ATATTTTAGTGATATATCTAAATTGACAAAAGCAAGAGTAAATCAACGTAAAACTTAGAAAATGATTTGTATTTTTCATAAATTACTTAAATCCGTATAAAACAATCAAAAATGCCAGAAAAACGCATTTGTAATTAGAAGAAGGATGTGTTATTATTTTTCGAAAACGATTTCGTAGGAGCTAAAAATATGAATTATTTAAAATTAAAGGATATCGCAGAAAAAGCCCATTTATCTGTTAGTACCATCTCAAAGGCCTTAAATGGACGACATGATGTTAACAATGCAACTCGTGAAAAGGTTCTGCAAATTGCCAATGAACTTGGATATATTCCAGATAGAGCCGCAGTATCTTTAAGGAAAAAAGAAACATATACTGTTGGAATTATAGTTGAAGATAATTCAAATCCATTTTGGTCAGAAGTATTAAGATGGATAGAAAAAATGGCAAAAGAAAGAGGCTATCATCTCTTATTTGCTAATACAAATAGAGATTATAAAAGTGAAGTTGATTCAATAAAAATCTTTCTTGAACGAAGATTAGATGGCCTGCTAATAGTCCCAACTGAAGTTAGCTACGAAGACCTCATAGATCTGAGTAATAAAAGTATAAGATTTGTGGTAATGGGTAGAGATATTAAAAATTTAAAAGTTTCGATGGTTTATACAGACGATGTTTATGGGGGTTATATTGCTGTTAAACATCTTATAGAGAGGGGATGTAAAAAAATAGCATTCATAGGGGCTCAAAGATATAATTCATCTTCTAAATTAAGGTATGAAGGATACAGAAAAGCTCTAGAAGAACATGAAATAAAAATAGATGATGATTTAGTGAAATTTAATGATGATCTTCAGGGTTCCTTTTCTTTAGAGGTAGATAAAAGTTACAACAGTTTACTCTCTCTGATAAAAAAAGGAGTACATTTTGATGGTGTTTTTGCTTACAACGACGTGATGGCATTTGGTGTTTTAAGGGCTCTTAATGAATCACATTTTTCTGTACCTAATGATGTAAAAATCATAGGATATGATGATATTTTATATTCTTCAATTATATCCCCAAAATTAACAACTATTAGGACTAATAAAAAATTGTTAGGAGAAACGGCTTTCACTTTATTGTTTGAGCCAACTATTAGGAAAGTACCTTTAGCAGGAGAACTTGTGGTCAGAGAGACCACTTAAAATTCAAGGTCTTTCAAAGCACAAGGTATGGATAAATGGAAAGGAAGTGAATCAAAATGGATAAATGGAAAGGAGGTGAATCAAAAATTATTGTCTTGGGCAGTTAAAATATACAAAAACTTTGAAAGACCTCATCTGGGATTGATTGAAAAGGAGGAATTGATGTGAAAAAACTTTTAATACCTTTAATGTTGTTGGCATTAATTGTTGGTATTAGCAACCTTGGGTTGGCGGAATATCATTTTTACATAGTTTCTCATGGAGGGCCAGCAGATCCTTTTTGGGGGGTTGTCATTAAAGGTGCTCAAGATGCAGCAAAGGTATATGGAGTTCAAGTAACTTATCTGGGACCCGTAGTATATTCATTGCAAGATTTTTTAAACTATCTTGATAGTGCTATTGCAGCTAAACCTGATGGCATTGCTGTGACTATAACAGATGCAACGGCAGAGACAGTACCTCTTGATAGAGCTATAAAAGCGGGGATACCGGTTGTTGCCATTAATGTTCCGGATCCAAGACCTATCGATAAGGCTATTCCATACCTTTGCTATATTGGTGATAATGAATATCTTGCTGGTGAAAAAGCTGCAGAGTATACTTTTTCACTTTTTAAACCTAAAAGTGCGGTTATAGCTATTCATGAAGTCACAAATCAAGGTCTTGAAATGAGAGCAGCCGGTATAGAAGAAGTTGCTAAGCAAGATGGAGTACCAATTCAAAAGCTGAATATAACGGAAACTCCATCCCAAGCGGAAACAATTTTGAGTGCCTATTTAAGATCCCACCCTGATACGCAAATGATATTTACTCTCGGGCCACTTGGTACTCTACCAGCTGTTGATGTTGTTAAACAAATGGGTTTAGAAGGTAAAGTAAAAATAGGAGGTTTTGATCTTACTGATCAAATGTTAGACTGGATCAAGAATGGACAAGTACTATACACCATTGATCAGCAGCAATATCTTCAAGGTTATTTAGCCGTTGAATTTCTTTACTTCTATGTAAAACATGATTTAATACCCACGGGTCAAGTACTGACTGGTCCTTTTGTAATTGATTCATCTAATGTCGCAGGAGTTATACAATCTGTTAAAGAAGGCTACAGATAAAGGATATAGGGGTACTATTCTTTTTAAAGATAGTACCCCCTCTCTATCCTTAAGTATGTAAAGTAGGTAGTAAGAATCATAAAAAAGAAGGGGGAACATTTGGATGGAGAAAGAGAGAACAAAAACTAAATCTAAGTCTAGAAGCATAGAAGAACAGAAGTTAGTAAAAGATATGTTAAAAGGTTTAAGATTTAAAGAAATAGGAGGACTTTCAGCTTTAGTTATTATATTCGCATTTTTTGGCATCCTGAATAGCCAATTTTTTAGTATGGGGAATATGGTAACTATATTAACTTTCGCTTCTGAACTTGGAATAGTGACTCTTGGTGTCAATTTAGTCATGATAACCGGGGAATTTGATATGTCTGTTGCTTCCATATATGCATTAGTTCCACTTCTTTTTGAAGAATTATCTACGCATGGTATTCCTAGTTTAATAGCTCTGTTGATAGTTTTATTATTTGCAATTGGAGAAGGTTTTATGAATGGTTTTATAACAACAAGAGGACATATACCGTCCTTTATAACTACGTTAGGAACAGAGTGGCTATGGAGAGGAGTTGTTTTAGCTATTACAGGAGGTTATTTTGTTACCTTAACAAAAGGGATAGAAATTGTTAACTTTTTTGGAGGAAAGATATCTGATTTAGGATTGAGATTATCATCTGTCTGGTTTATAGTACTTACTGTAATTTTTTACTTCATTTTAGAATGGACAGCATATGGGAATAGAATTCAAGCAAGTGGTGGTAGCCCTGATACAGCCGATTCATTAGGAGTAATTTCATGGAAGTATAAAACTTCTACCTTCATGATATCCGGTCTCATGGCTGGAATTGCAGGAATAGCCACTTTTGCTAGATTTAAGACTATTGATCCAAGTTTGGGAACGAATATGGAACTCCAAGCTATAACTGCATCAGTTATAGGTGGTACTCTTATGACAGGGGGCTATGGAAGCGCCTTTGGAGCTTTGCTAGGTGCTATAATTTTATCTTCATTAAGTAATGGCTTGGTTTTGATAGGAGCACCAACTTTTTGGTATCAATCTTTCATTGGAGTGATTCTTGTAGGAGCAGCTCTCATTAATATATTTATTAAGAAAAGGTTGGTGGGTGAGTAATGGCTTATTTACTCGAAGTAAGAAACATAACTAAAAATTTTGGCGCTGTTAGAGCGTTAGATAAAGTTAGTTTAGAGGTTGGTGAAGGCGAAGTTGTTGCTTTACTTGGAGATAACGGAGCTGGTAAATCAACTCTTGTTAAGATAATCGGGGGGTATCATTCACCTGATAGTGGTGAAATAATTTGGAAAGGAGAAAAAGTTAAATTTAAATCTGTTAAAGAGGCTCACGATGCTGGATGTGAAGTTGTCTATCAACATTTGGCTCTCGTACCGTTAATGTCTGTATGGAGGAATTTTTTTCTTGGAAGAGAAATTAGAAAAAGTATAGGCCCGTTTGAAATATTAGACAAACAAAAGATGAGAATAATTACAAAAGAATCTCTTTTGGATTTGGGAATAAAAGTTCCGTCTATTGAGAGACCAGTTTCTTTTTTATCTGGAGGGCAACGCCAAGCTATAGCGGTTGGAAGAGGAGTTCATTTCGGAGCAAGATTACTCATCTTGGATGAACCAACAGCTGCTGTTTCCGTAAAGGAAACGGAAGCAATATTACAACTTATAGAAGATATTAGCAAACGAGGAATCGGTGTCATTTTTGTAAGTCACAATATATATCATGCCTATAGGGTTGCAAATCATTTTATTATCTTAAGTCTTGGGAAAAAAATAGCTGATATTCGGAAAGATGATAACGTAAGTGCTGAAGATATAATAAAAATAATAGCTATGGCAAGTTGAACATTAAAAGGAGGCGTTGAAATATGGTAAAAGTAGGTGTAGTTGGTTATGGAACGGTTGGACAGAGGTTAGCAGACGGAGTGGCTCTTCAAAAAGATATGGAACTTGTTGGTGTAGCGGATGTTGAACCTACACTTTCAATTCTTGCTCTTAAAGAAAAGGGGATGCCATATAATCTTTATCTTGCAGCTCCGGAAAATAAGAGTAAATTTGAAAAATATGGAATCCCTATATCTGGTTCTCTTGAAGATCTTATTAACAAAGTAGATATAATTTTGGATGCTACGAGTGCAGGTGTCGGTGAAAAAAATAAAGTTTTGTATCAGAAATATGGCAAAAAAGCAATTTTCCAAGGAGGCGAAAAAACAAGCGTTGCTGACGTGTTTTTTCATGGTTATGCTAATTACGAAAAAGGCATAGGAAAGCAATTTTTAAAATTGACATCTTGCAATACAACAGGTGTTATTAGATCTGTTGATTGCTTGGACAGAGGTATAGGCATTAAAAATGTTATCATGACCATAGTACGCCGTATAGCAGATCCAGGGGATTATCATAGAGGTCTTACAAATGCATTGAGAGTCGATCCTGTGCCCAGCCATCAGGCTACTGATCTCATGCTTGTTATGCCGCATATTAAAGCAACAGGTATTCTTGTGCATACACCAGTCACTCATGGACACATTATAACTATCACAGCAACACCAAAGAGAAAAACTACTAAAGAAGAGGTTTTAGAACTTTTCAGATCTCATCCAAGAATTAGAGTAGTGCGTATCGCAGATGGCTTTTTAGGCAATGCCTCTTTGTTTAAATATGCAAGAGATCTTGGAAATTTAAGAGGAGATATGTACGAAATAGCTGTTTTTGAAGAAACTGTCACGGTTTTCGAAGACCAAATTATATATGCAATAAATGTTCCTCAAGAAGCTGTCGTTACTCCTGAGAATATAGATGGTATAAGAGCCGCTATGGAAATGCAAAAGGATCGTTTGGAAGCAGTAGGATTGACTAATAAATACCTAAAAATAGGGGTGCATTAGGAATGTCAGAATTTGATCTTGGAATAAATACAATAGACGATTTTGATTTTCAAAATAAGACTGTAATTTTAAGAATAGACATAAACTCGCCAATAGATCCAAAAACTAAGAAAATTACCAATGAAAACAGAATAAACAAAAGTATACCAACAATAAAGGAATTATTAGAAAAAGGAGCCAAGCTGGCTATACTGGCTCATCAAGGAGATACGCTTGATTATCATAATTTGATTCCTTTAGAAGAACATGCACAAAAGATTTCAGCTAAATTAGGTAAAGAAATTAAATATATAGATGATGTTGCAGGTCCTGCAGCTCAAGAAAGTGTGAGATCTTTAAAGCCTGGTGAAGCTGTATTACTTGGAAATGTGAGATATCTTACGGAAGAAGTTTCTACCTTTGAAGATGTTGTAAAACTTAGCCCAGAAGAAATGTTAAACACTTATTTAATAAGGCATTTGGCTCCTTTAGGAAATTATTACGTTAACGATGCTTTTTCTGCAGCTCACAGAAACTCTCCTTCTATGGTTGCATTCGAAGAACTACTACCTTCCGCAGGTGGTAGACAATTAATTGCTGAAGTAGGAGCTTTGACAAAAGTTACTCAAAATCCCAAAAGACCTTCTATATTTGTTCTTGGCGGTCTAAAAATATCAGACGCCTTCAGCATGATGAGAAGGGCACTGGAGAGTAATTCTACAGATAGAATCCTCACATGCGGTGTAACTGGAATAATAATGTGGATGTCACAAGGAAAGAAATTTGGTATAAAGCAAGAAAAATTCATAAGTGACAGATCACTTGACGTTTTTCTGAAGCCAGCTAAAGAACTTATGGAAAGATTTGATAAGTATTTTATAAACCCTGTTGATTTTGCCTATGAAAAAGAGGGAAAAAGATACGAATGCTCAATTGAGGATCTTCCAATAGATGACGCTCTCTTTCTTGATATAGGTTCTAAAACAATAGATCTCTTCAAAAAAGAGATTTCAAGAGCAGAAACTATCATTGTAAATGGGCCACCCGGGGTATATGAAAATAAATTGTTTGAAAAAGGTACAAAAGAAATTTGGAATGCTATCGCAGAAGCTAAGGGTTACAGTGTAATAGGCGGCGGAGATAGCGTTAGCGCAGCACAAAAACTTGTGAAAGATCCTGAATCTAAATTTGGTTATATTTCAACAGCTGGAGGAGCAATGATAAGGTTCCTTTCTGGAGTGGAACTTCCCCTTCTTAATGCTCTTAAAAAATCATATCTAAGATGGAAGTGAATTAATGTTGACAAAACAGGAAATTTTAGAACTCGAAAAATTTGCCAAAGAAATAAGAATAGAGACTCTCAAAGAATTTAAAAGCATTGGATCAGGTCATATAGGTGGATCTATGTCTATAGTAGAACTTTTAGCAGTTTTGTATGGCAAGGTAATGAAAGTAGATCCCAAAGATCCTACGTGGGAAAATCGCGATTGGCTAATTCTCTCAAAAGGTCATGCAGGGCCTTCACTATATGCCACACTTGCACTGAAAGGTTTCTTCCCAAGGGAATGGCTTTCTACACTGAATAAAGGTGGGACAAGATTGCCAAGTCATTGTAACAGAATCCTTACGCCAGGTGTAGATATGTCAACAGGTGCTTTAGGTCAAGGTATTTCGGTCGGATTAGGTATTGCCATTGGGTTAAAATTAGAAAATAAAAATAATTTTGTCTATGTGATAATAGGAGACGGTGAATCTCAAGAAGGTCAAGTGTGGGAAGCTGCACTTTTTGGAGGAAATGCCAAAATAAATAATTTGATCGTCTTTGTAGATTATAACAGACAGCAATTAGATGGATATGTAGATAACATAAATCCTCTTGGTGAAGTTGGAAGAAAATGGGAAGCATTTGGATGGGATGTGCAAGAAATAGATGGTCATAATGTAGATGAAATTTACAGTGCTATTCAAAATGCAAAGAGCGTAAAAGATAAAAGTCATGTTATCGTTATGCACACTATAAAAGGAAAAGGTTGTAATTTTGCTGAAAATGTAGAATTAAATCATCATATGACTTTTACCAAAGAACAAATAGATAATGCTATCAATGCACTTGAAAGTTCTTACATTCAATAGTCAGGAGTTGGGTTGTTGTGATAACTAAAATAGATGATTTAAAAGTAGATAAAAGGGAAATGAGAAATGCATATATTGATAAACTTATAAAACTTGCTGAAAAAGACGAAAAAATATTTGTATTAGATGCTGATCTTATGCACTCAAACAATACATATAAGTTTAAAGAACGATTTCCAGACAGAGCGATAAACGTCGGAATTCAAGAAGCCAATATGATAGGAATGGCAGCTGGGCTTTCATTAATTGGAAAAATTCCTTTTGCTCATACTTTCACATGTTTCGCTGCAAGAAGAGATCTGGATCAACTATATCTTTCAGTCGCTTATGCTGGACTAAACGTAAAATTATTTGCTACCGATCCAGGTATAGCTGCTACTTACAATGGCGGATCGCATATGTCATTTGAGGACATAGGTATAATGAGAGCCATTCCATCAATGACGATCATCGAACCAGTAGACAGCACGATGATGGAATCTATTGTTGAACAGATAACTTATACATATGGACCTTTTTATGTGCGTTTATTTAGAAAGAACCCTGTAAAAATATATGAAGATGGAGAAACATTCGAAATAGGAAAAGGTATCATCTTGAAAGATGGATCGGACGTAACAATCATTTCAACAGGTATCATGGTAGCGGAATCACTAAAAGCATCCTTTTTACTTGAAAAAGATGGAATATCTGCAAGGGTGGTCAACATATTTACAATAAAGCCAATAGACAAAAATTTAATAATAAAGTGTGCTGAAGAAACAGGAGCAATTGTTACAGCCGAAAACAGCAACATAATAAATGGTTTAGGATCAGCGGTGGCAGAGATTTTAGTTGAAAATAAACCTGTTCCAATGGAAAGAATAGGCATACAAGACTTATTTGGAGAAGTTGGAGATATGGAATACTTAATGAAAAAGTATCATTTGACAGCGGATGATATAGTAGAAATTGTAAAAAAAGTACTTAGCAGAAAGAAGATGAAACGAAAATGAAAAAATATAAGATAGCCGTTATACCTGGCGATGGAATTGGAATAGAAATAATAGGTGAAGGTGTGAAAGTAATTAAGGCTGCAGAGGAAATCAGTGGCGGATTTAAGGTAGAATACACAAATTTGCCATGGAGTTGTGAATTATATAAAAAGACAGGACAAATGATGCCAAAAGATGGCCTTAAAATATTAGCAGATCACGATGCTATATATTTAGGTGCTGTTGGATTTCCAGGAGTACCAGATCATATATCTCTATGGGGTTTGCTTCTTCCAATAAGATTCGAATTTGATCAATATATAAATCTTAGACCCGTAAAGTTACTTAACGGGTTAAATGGACCTTTAAAGAAAGCGCCAAAAGATTTAGACTTCGTAGTTGTTAGAGAGAACACGGAAGGAGAGTACGCAGGAGCAGGAGGTTGTTTACGCAAAAATACACCATTTGAAGTAGCAATTCAAACTTCTATTTTTACCCGTAGAGGGACTGAGCGTGTTATGAGATATGCATTCGAACTTGCAAGAAAAAGAAGGAAAAATCTTATATCTATAACAAAATCAAATGCTCTTAATTATAGTATGGTTTTTTGGGACGATGTTTTTGAAGAAGTATTAAAAGATTACCCCGATGTTATTGGCAAACACATGCATGTAGATGCAGCAGCAGCAAATTTTGTGCTTCATCCAGAATATTTTGATGTTGTTGTAGCTTCAAATCTTTTTGGAGATATATTAACTGATTTGGGAGCTGCCATTCAAGGAGGCATAGGAATGGCACCAGGGGGAAACATAAATCCTGAAAAGAAGTATCCATCGATGTTTGAGCCAATCGGTGGATCTGCACCGGATATAGCAGGAAAAGGAATAGCAAATCCAATAGGGGCTATTTGGGCAGCTTCGATGATGCTTGATTTCTTGGGAGAGAGTGAGAGTGCTCAACTCATATTTAATGCCATATGTAAGATTATAGAAGAAGGGAAATATCTTACACCAGATATAGGAGGGAACTCTAAAACTCAAGAATTAGGAGAAGTGATAAGAAAAAAAATGAAAGAAATGTCGAAATAATATCTTAATGAAAGAGGCTGTTAATATGTTTTTATTGAAATCAAAAGGGCTTAAGAATGGTTACAATCGGATAATTTCTGAATCGAAAAAGTTGTCAAATACTACAATGATGAATTTTGGAATTTTACAACTCGAAAAAGAACAAACATATGAAAATTTTGACAGTGAAGAACGTGCTTTTTTGTTACTTAAAGGCCAAATAACTTTATTATTTGACAACAAAGAGAGATTTGTAAAAAGGAACTCTTATTTTGACGAGAGTCCAATATGCCTTCATGCTCCTCAAAAAACAGAGGTTAAGATAATATCTAATACAAATTCAGAGATAGCTGTTATAAGCACTCAAAATGACAACGTTTTCGAACCAACAGTGTATGATGATGTTAAAAATGAATACAGAGGAAAAGGAACTATGCAAGAAACGTCTACAAGGATAGTAAGAACGATCTTTGACAAAAATAAATCGCCGAAATCACATATGGTCCTTGGAGAGGTAGTAAATTATCCCGGTAAATGGTCAAGTTATCCTCCACATCATCATCCTCAGCCAGAAATATATTATTACCGATTTTTTCCGCAGCAAGGTTTTGGGCTTGCGTTGCTGGGAGATAAAGCTATAAAAATAGAAAATGGAGACACATTAAAAATATTAAATAATAAGGTGCATCCACATACTGCAGCGCCTGGTTATGTTATGTATTACATATGGGTTATAAGGCATCTTGATGGTAATCCATATATAGAACCAATTTTCGTTCCAGAACATAAATGGGTTATGGAAAAAGAAGCACTTATTTGGCCAGAAAGGAAGGATGTTCAATGATAAGATCTGTTAAACTAACAACAGCTCAAGCTTTGTTAAAGTTTTTAGACATGCAATATATTGAACTTGATGGTGTGGAACACAAGTTCTTTAGAGGTATTTATGGAATCTTTGGTCATGGAAATGTGCTTGGCATTGGAGAAACTCTTGAAAATATGAAAGATTTATCTTTGAAATATATTCAGGCACATAATGAACAAGGGGCTGTTCATGCCGCTATCGCCTATGCTAAACAAAAAAATAGATTGGAAACCTTTGCATGTACAAGCTCAATAGGCCCCGGTGCTTTAAACATGATCACAGGAGCAGCAACGGCAACTGTTAATAGACTACCAGTACTACTGCTTCCGGGTGACACATTTGCAGATAGACAACCAGATCCGGTTCTTCAACAAATCGAATTACCTTGGAATTACAAAATAACGGTTAATGACGCTTTCAGGGCAGTTAGTAAATACTGGGATAGAATAGAAAGACCAGAGCAACTTATAACTGCATCATTAAATGCCATGAGAATTCTAACGGATCCTGCCGAAACAGGAGCAGTTGTACTTGCTCTTCCTCAAGATGTGCAAGGAGAAGCTTATGATTTTCCTATAGAGTTTTTTGAGAAAAGAGTTTACCATGTAGATAGAAAAATTCCATCTAATAACTCTCTTAATAAGAGTGCTGAATTGATTTTCAAAAGTAAAAAGCCTCTTTTGATCGCAGGGGGAGGATTAAAGTACTCATATGCTATCGAAGAGTTAAAAGAATTTTCCACAAATTTTAATATTCCAGTTGCATTTACACAAGCGGGAAAAGGAGCCTTAGATTGGTCTTTTCCTTTAAATGTTGGTGGAATAGGTACAACGGGGACAAAAGTTGCAAATATACTTGCAAAAGAGTCAGATCTTGTGATTGCTGTTGGAACGAGACTTATGGATTTTACGACAGCTTCAAAAACAGCTTTCCAAAATCCAAATGTCCAAATTCTGAATATAAATGTAAACGCATTTGACGGTTTAAAGATGAATTCTGTGTTTTTAAATTCAGATGCAAAAATAGCTTTGAGCAATTTAACCAAAATGTTGAAAGAAAGAAAATATATTAGTTCCTATAAGTTAGAGTACATAAATAGTATTAAAGAAGAATGGAACAAGGAAATTGACAAGCTTTATTCTTTAACAACAGATAAAGAAGATATGATAATCCAAACAACTGCATTGGGAACAATAAATGAATTTCTTGGAGAGAACGATATTATTGTCGCAGCTGCTGGAAGTTTACCTGGAGACTTACATAGATTATGGCGATGTAAAGGAAGTGGAACCTATCATGTCGAATATGGGTTCTCCTGTATGGGCTATGAAATTGCAGGCGCCTTTGGGGTCAAAATGGCAGAACCCAAAAAGGAAGTGTATTCATTACTAAGTGATGGTAGCTTTTTAATGCTTAATTCTGAGCTGGTAACAAGTCTACAAGAGTCTCTCAAGATAAACGTAATTGTTTTCGATAACGGAGGTTTTCAGAGTATCAATAGTCTTCAAAAAGAGCATGGCAGTAAAAATGGATTTGGCAATGAATTAAGATACAGATCTAATAAATCTGGAAATTTAGATGGAGACTATTTAAAAATAGACTTTGCTGGAGTTGCTCATAGTTTGGGGTTAAAAAGTTTTACCGTGAAAACAGTTGACGAACTAAAAGCAGCACTTTCACAATCTCGAAAAGAGAAAGTAAGCACTTTGATAGACATAAAGATAGAGCCAGGTACTCAATCAAATGGATATGATTCTTGGTGGAGAGTTGGTGTTGCAGAAATTTCTGAAAATGAAAAGGTAAAAGAAGTTTACCAAAAAGATTATAAATATCTTTCAGAACACGCTAAAAAATTCTGAGAATGGAGGTTAGAAATGATAAAGTCGGGAGATGTAAAACTCGGAATAGCACCCATAGGATGGACAAATGACGATATGCCAGAATTAGGTGGAAATATTCCATTTGAACAGAGTATAGACGAGATGGCTTTAGCAGGATTTGAGGGGTGTGAGGTTGGCAATAAATTCCCACGTGATGTGAAAATTTTAAAAGAAGCTCTTAAATTACGAAATTTGCAAATTGCAAGTGCATGGTTCAGCAGTTTCTTTACAACAATGAATATTGAAGAGACAATCAATAGATTTATAAAACACCGTGATTTTCTTTATGAAATGGGAGCAAAAGTTATAGTTGTATCTGAAAGTGGCAAGTCAATTCAAGGAGATATAAATACGCCATTACACAGTAAAAAACCAATTTTCAATAATGAAGATTGGAACAAACTTGTTAAAGGTCTTCATGAAATCGGAAAATTGGCTCAAGAAAAAGATATGAAGATTGTATATCATCATCATATGGGAACAGGGGTACAAACGTTTGAGGAAATTGTAAAATTGATGGAACTTACGGATCCAAACTTAGTTTATCTTCTTGTAGATACAGGCCATATAG
>Ga0315298_1008838_pt1 | contig 12669 bp, 12 predicted proteins | sample WHS_1_MG_FD_203077 | JGI IMG/M metagenome (GOLD analysis project Ga0315298, IMG submission 203077) | Extremophilic microbial mat communities from Washburn Hot Springs, YNP, Wyoming, USA - WHS_1_MG | ecosystem: Environmental > Aquatic > Thermal springs > Hot (42-90C) | place: USA: Wyoming...
AGTGACTGAAGATTACAATGTAGAGTACGGTAGTTTCAGGGAAGAAGAGCTTTACAACTTCCTATGCAACGGGAGGGACTTTTCAATTAGAAGCGTTAAGACCGTAATATCGAGAATGAAAAAGTTCTATTCAGAAATGGGCCAAACCAGTCTAGGTAAATGGCTAAAGTAAATTTGAACATCCAGTCTTCTTGATAATGTCAAACAAATTATAAATGGTTTAAGCATTTTGGATGACGGACTCAATCCTAAAAGGGACTTCCTAACATTGAACATTTTAAATACGCAATATTATCAATTAAAATTATGCGAGCAATCTTATTGCGTAAACAAGCTCCTGTTGATAAAAATGAACTTTCATTAGAAGAGGTGGAAAAGCCATTGCCAAAAGATAACCAACTTCTAATAAAGATAAAATCTTGTGCGATATGTAGAACAGATATCCACATAATTGAAGGCGACATGCCTCCTCTTAAGTTACCGCTGATACCTGGCCATCAGATAGTCGGAGTAATCGGAGAAGTAGGCGATAAGGTTTCAAATTCGAAGATCGGCGATTATGTGGGCGTTCCTTGGCTCTATAGATCATGTGGGGTATGCAGGTTCTGCAAAAAGAATTTAGAAAATCTATGTGACAACGCACTTTTTACTGGATACAGTGTTGATGGGGGATACGCTGAATACATGCTAGGTATAGATGACTTTGCCCTACCCCTTCCTAGAGATGTAGATGACACCAAATTAGCCCCATTCCTTTGTGGTGGCGCAATAGGATTCAGGGCTTTAAAGTTAACAGGTTTACTGAATAAGGGAAGGGGTAAGCTAGGTATCTTCGGATTTGGTTCAGCAGCTCATCTGATAGCGCCAATCGCCATAAAGAAGGGTTTAGAGCTGTATGTTTTCACCAGAGGCTCCTCTAGACAAGAGCTAGGGTTAAGGTTAGGTGCTAAGTGGGCTGGAAGGCCTGGTGATAGCCCAGGTGTAAAGCTTGATGCTGCTTTGGTGTTCGCCCCTGTTGGCTCTATAGTTGTTGAAGCATTGAGAAATTTGGATAAAGCAGGTAAAGTGGTTATCGGAGAAATCCATATGACACCCATCGAAAAACTTGACTATGATTTATTGTGGTTAGAGAGGGAAATAAAGACTGTAGCAAATGTCACAAGGGATGATGTCAAAGACTTCCTATTTGAAGCTTTGAGGGCAAAGGTAACGCCTAGGGTAAGGGTCTACGGTCTAAAAGACGTCAACCAAGCTCTTAAGGATGTTAAAGATGGGAAGGTCGATGGCACAGCGGTTCTAAAGATTAGCTAGTTTCCAATTTTGATCTTCTTAAGAGAGATGTGTTGTATTTGGACTAAAGCAACCTCTAAACCATCAAGGTCGGTGAAAATAACGGTGGTGATTTGAACGTAGAAGATATAAAGGGACCTGTGGAAACGAACATAAAATATGTAAAATATGTAAAAAACGCACTTTACCAAAAACACTAAATATTAAAACGCCTATGCTATCATGAGTGAAAATAGAAATGGTAGGCGCCCTCGTTTTGATAAATGTAGAAACAGGGTCTGAAGTTGAGGTATTGAAGATGCTAAGGAAGATCGAGGGAGTTGTTGAAGCTTTCGCGGTTTATGGAAACTACGATATCGTTGCAAAGGTTCAGGCAGACAAAATTGAAAGGCTTAATTGGATTGTAACTTCGAAGATAAGGAAGGTGGAAAACGTCAAATCAACTTTAACAATGATCATCATCGATGAGAGAAGCCTTGGGTTAGAATGGATCAGAACATAAATTTCCAATCCCCCGTAATAGCTAGTTAAACCACTGGCCACATATTTTTGATTTGTTAAGATTCAAATAATAATCTTTGCAAAGTGTTGATAACAGCGAATCAAATTGCAGTATAGAAACTTTGGTAGACTTAAATGGAAGGTTTCTGCGCTAGGTTTTGGCGCTATGCGCCTCCCTATTATAAATGGAGATAGCAGCAGGATTAATGAGGATGAAGCAATCTATATGATAAGATACGCCATCGACAACGGAGTCAACTATATTGACACAGCATACCCGTATCACGGTGGAAAAGGGGAAGTAGTAGTGGGTAAAGCGTTAGAAGATGGATACCGTGAGAGGGTTAAACTTGCCACTAAAATGCCCACCTGGCTTGTGAACAGCCAATCAGATATGGATAAGTATCTAGAAGAACAGCTTTTAAGATTGAAGACGGAGAGAGTCGACTTTTACCTACTTCATGGGTTGAACAAGGAAAGGTGGAAGAAGATGGGAGAGCTTAATGTTTTTGGATGGGCTGAGAAGGCCATCTCTAATGGGAAGATCAATTACCTTGGGTTCAGCTTCCACGACGACTTCGACACGTTCAAGGATATTGTTGATGGATACGATAAATGGACCTTTTGCCAAATACTTTACAACTACATGGATACAGAATACCAAGCTGGCACAAGGGGTCTTAAGTACGCGGCATCGAGGGGGCTTGCAGTTGTTGTGATGGAGCCTCTAGCAGGCGGAATACTCGCCTTCCCTTCTTCAAAGGAAGTCCAAGAAATTTGGGACAGTTCGGGTGTGAAAAGGACGCCTGCGGAATGGGGGTTACAGTGGGTTTGGAACCACCCTGAGGTGTCCGTAGTCTTAAGCGGGATGAGCACATTAGAACAAGTGAAAGAGAATATAGAAAGCGCATGCCGATCTGGGGTGAATATCCTGTCCGAAGAAGAATTGGAGACCATCAAAAGGGTCCGTGAGAAGATTCGACAATACGGGTACATAGGTTGTGGAGGATGCAGGTACTGTATGCCATGTCCTCAAGGGGTAGGCATTCCAGAGATCTTCGCACTTTATAACGAATATAATAGAGTGCATGGTAACGCGACTCGAACTGCTGAGGTAAGGGAGCAATACAGGAGGACAATTATTCCAGAAAAGAGCGCTAGAAGGTGTGCAAACTGTGGACAATGCGAGAATAAATGTCCACAACAGCTCCCAATACGGAAACTTCTTGGAAAGGCTGCGATCGTCTTTGAAAGCAGTAGGTAGATAAGCTTACCTCCTTTATTTTACCGATAGAGATCAAAAACCAGCGATTCATCTTGACGGTTTCCGGTTTCCGACGCCTTTCTTATTGGTCACACCAAGTTTGATAATGGGAAGTACACTTCTTTTTCGATGTAAGCGATATGCCTTTTCCTTCCATTTAAGTTAATTAAATGCTTAGAGGTTTTAGGGGGTAGCTTTTTTGAAGATAGGCCTGCTGTTAAGACGTCTTCCTTAGTCAGATCACCCCCCTTCCACGTGGCAACTTCTATTTCAGGGCTTTTATAATCAACTAACACAGCTGGAATCATTTTACAACCAAGCTCTTTAAGCGCATTTAGCCTGTGATGCCCATCCAAAACCACGCCGGTGTTTATGTCTACAGCTATCGCTTTCTTAATTAGAGCATCTTTTTTGATCCTTTCTGTAAGACGCTTTAAACGCCCTGCATCTACCTGTTCGTGCTCTTTCAAGGAGTTTATCTCTCTTAGAGTAACTACTATTCTATATGAGGTAGAGGCACCTCCAACCTTTAGGAAGTAGTTCTGGTTCCGAGGCGCGTTAGAACAGGTAGTGACGGGGTTCTGCAAAGCGCTATTTCACCCTATGGATCGAGCTTAACGATTTAGCTAACGCTTCCTTAGGCGGTTCATAATTAACCAATGTGTTGTTAATTAGGTCCTCATAGGCTTTTAGATCCAAAAGGCCATGCCCACTTAGATTGAACAATATTACTTCCTTACGCCCTTCTCTTTTCGCTTCTAAAGCCTCATCAACAACTGCTTTGATCGCGTGAGCGGTTTCAGGCGCGGGTACAATCCCTTCGCACATGGCGAAAAGCTTTCCAGCATTCAAACATTCTACTTGATGATAGGCTCTCGAGCTGACAACTCCGTTTTTTATCAGCAATGATAGACTGGGTGCCTTCCCATGATATCTGAGCCCGGCTGCGTGGATCGGTGGGATTTGGAACTTGTTGCCGACCGTGTACATCTTAAGCATGGGTGTCATCCCACTTGAGTCCCCATAGTCGTAAGTGTATTCTCCTCTGGTTGTGGATGGAACTGCTTTGGGCTCGACTGCGATAAACCTTGTATCATTCCTCTTAATCTTTTTTTCATAAATTAATGGATAAGCGATCCCAGCGAAGTTGCTCCCTCCTCCTATACAGCCGATTACAACATCCGGTTTCTTCTCAAGGATCTCCATCTGCTTCTTTACCTCTAATCCGACAATAGACTGATGTAGAAGAACATGGTTTAACACACTCCCTAACGAATACTTGGCGTTTTCGCTGCCCAAAGCCACTTCAAGCGCTTCGCTTATCGCGATCCCTAAACTACCAGGATGTTGAGGGTCATTTGCTAGAAAGCTCTTCCCCGCTTTGGTCACTTCGCTCGGTGAAGGGTAGACCTTCCCACCGAACAGCTCCATCACAGTCCTTCTATAGGGTTTTTGAATGTACGAACTTCTAGTCATAAATACGACTACTTCGAGGGAGAAGAGTGCACCTGCTAAGCAGAGAGCTGAACCCCACTGCCCAGCCCCGGTTTCTGTCGTCGCCTTCTTAACTCCTTCTTTGGAAAGGTAGTAGGCTTGAGCGATTGCCGTGTTAGGTTTGTGGCTTCCAACAGGGCTTACGTCTTCACGTTTGAAGTATATTTCAGCAGGTGTCCCAAGGTATTCTTCAAACCTCCTCGCTCTGTGAAGTGGCGTAGGCCGCCCCAACATCAGATACGATTTAAGAACTTCTTCTGGGATCTTGATGAATCTATCAGTCGATACCTCTTGCCTTATACATTCTTTGGCAAATATTCTCTCTAAAACTGCTGGATTTATAGGTTCCCCGGTTGAACCATCAATTGGAGGGGGCAATGGCTCAGGGAGGTCTGGAAGTATATTATACCATTCTTTTGGGATTTCTTCAGGTGGTAGGATCACCTTGTAGTCTTTATATTCCATATATCATGACTATTTTAGTTCGTTTATATACATTTATGTACATATAAGTGCTTTATAAGAGATGTTTAGAAAACGCTTTTATTGAACAGATAAGGGCATAAAGACAATGTCCACCCGAAAGAGAGGTATATGGGCTATAATTGAAAACAGTACGAAAAGGAAAAAGGCCAGGATGAGCGTATTAAAGAAAATGATTGAGACTGGGATGAGGGTCTCGGAAGATGGTCGCTATTATGTAGGCGATATAGAGGTGCCTGATACAGCCATAGCAAAGGCTCTAAACATAGATCGAAGAGTCGTTAGACAGACTGCGGACTTTATCCTAATGGTTCCGGAATTGGAGAATATTTTCACTAAGCTACAGCCCACCACCTTCTTTAAAGATGTAGCACACTATCTAGGCTTTACGGTAATAGTTATCGAGTCAGAGCCTGAGAGACCTGGAGTGATCTCTGAGGTCACCTCTATAATAGCGCGACACAAGCTAATAGTTCGACAAGCACTAGCAGATGACCCAGAGCTTATACCCCAACCAAAGCTGACCTTAATAATAGAGGGTGAGGTGCCATCAGAAGTGATAAACGAGCTCCAAACCATAAAAGTGGTTAAGAGCTTGACCATCATTAAATAAAAAGCAGCTTCTTACCATAAATAAATTGATCTGTAGAGAAGGCTTAAAGGAGCGCGTTGGTAAGAAAAACATTAGAAAATTTTATATAGTAGTACTACTAAGTACTACTCATGCTTGAGGGAGAAATTTTAAAGGTTACACGGAAGGGCCAAGTAACTATCCCCAAGAAGTACAGAAACATCTTAAATGTAAAAGAGGGAGACATGATATATGCGTTTCTGGAAGAAGATAAGGTGGTGTTGATGAAGCCTGGAATACTTGAGCCTGGAGAAGTCGTTGGTGAGGAAAAGTATGAGAAGTTGCTTAAGCTCGTAGAGGGAGAAAGAGAAAAATGGCGTTAATACTTGATACTAGGTTCTTGATAGCGCATTCCTTTCCAAAGTCAGAAGAAGAAAGGGAAAAGATGAAGAACTTTTTGTCCAAAATTTCCAAAGATAGTCTGATCATTCCTTCAATTGTAGTTATAGAGTTCATAAAAATTGCTGGTTTAACCATAGGTTTGGAAATGGCTAAAATTAAACTTAGACTGTGGATTGGAAGTGGGGCTGAAGTCACACCGATTGATAAAGATACAGCCTTTCTTGCTGGAGAGATTGCTTCTCAACATAAAGGCGTTCCAATAGCAGATGTGATAATAGGCGCTATAGATAATCGTTTTAAAGCAACAGTTGTTACTAATGACCCTCATTTTACAATCTTAGATGTAAAGACCATATGGTATAACTGATATCCCCCACTTATGAAGAGTGCGGGCTTTCTACGCCATTTGGCAGTGATACTGAGCTCTTCTGCCCAAACAAGGTATTAAATAATAATAAGGTAAGAGTCTCTAACCTAAAACCATGAAGATTAGGGCTGTCTTTGACAGGTTCTCGCCGTATGAATGGGAAATGTCACCGGAAGAAATTGCCAAAATCGCGAAGATACCTGTCGAAGATGTAATAAGGCTTGACACCAATACATCCCCTTTCATCCCTGAAAAGTGGCTGAGAATACTTTCCAAAGACATTCATAAGCTACCTGTCAACCAATACCCGGACACTAAATACACAGAACTAACGCGTTGCATTTCATGTTATTGTGGGGTTAAAGATGAAAACATCGTGGTTGCTAGCGGAGCAGATGAAGCAATAGATATCATTATTAAGACAATAGTCGACTATAACGATAAGGTTGTCCTTTCAACCCCTTCTTACCCGATGTTCAGGATAGCTTCACAGATAGCGGGTGGCAGGGTCGTCAACGTCATGAGGAAAAGGTCACCCCCATTCGCCGATGACGTTGACGGCATTATCGAGGCATCGAGGAGAGAAGGCGCTTCAGCCATATTCCTATGCAACCCTAACAACCCAACAGGTACCTTCCTTGAGATAGAGCAAATACGTAGAATTGCCGAAGAGCTGGATTGCGGTGTTGTCGTAGACGAAGCGTACTTCGAGTACTGTGGTAGGACTGCAATAAGGCTTATAGATCGTTACCCTAACTTATTTATCATAAGAACGTTGTCAAAGGCCTTCTCCCTCGCAGGGGCTAGAATCGCGTACATTCTAGCAAACAAAGAGACCGTTGACAAACTCAACTATGTTAGGCCACCTAACTCCTTAAGCGTTATATCGATAAAGTTAGGCGTCATAGCTCTATCTGATGTGGAGCAGGTTAGGCGATGGGTGAAGTACATACTTAAAGAGAGAGATAGGTGCTTTGGGACGCTCAGTTCTATGGGAAGCGTTAAGCCCTACCCGAGCTGCGCAAACTTCATACTCTTCCGACTTTTGAAAAGGAATGCTGAAGAAGTCCATAAACGACTTTTAACGAAGGGAATAAGTGTTAGAAACCTAAATGGCGTCAGTATGCTTGATAATTGTCTAAGGGTGACGATCGGTTCAAAAGAGCAAAATAACAGGTTTCTATCAGAACTACAAAGGATAGTCGATTAGCACATAAAGGGAACCCCACCTACTAAGGCTGTTACAAATCAAATAATAGAACGCTAAAACTTATTTATGGGTCAATTCTAATACAGTTGACATTCGATGGCGGGAGTTAAAATAGATCACCTTGTCAAAAAATTTGGAAATGTTATCGCAGTCAACCATTTAAACTTAGAGATCCCAGACAAGCAGTTTATGGTCTTCTTAGGCCCTAGCGGCTGTGGGAAGACAACAGCCTTACGTTGTATAGCGGGACTGGAAACACCAGATGAAGGTGAAATATACATCGGGGACACGCTAGTTAACAATCTGCCTCCAAAGGATAGAGATGTAGCGATGGTCTTCCAAAGCTACGCACTTTATCCCCACATGACCGTATACGACAACATAGCCTTCCCCCTGAAGATAAGGAAAGTGGACAAAAAAGAAATAGATGCAAAGGTTAAGAAGGTGGCAGAGCTGCTCAGGATATCCGAGCTTTTAGAGAGAAAACCTAAGCAGTTAAGTGGGGGACAAGCGCAGCGTGTCGCGTTAGGACGTTCACTAATTAGAGAGCCGAAGGTATGGTTGATGGATGAGCCTTTAAGCAACTTAGACGCGAAACTTAGGCTTTACATGCGTGCAGAGCTCAAAAGACTTCAAAAGGAGCTTGAAATCACCACAATTTACGTTACCCACGACCAAGCTGAAGCAATGACCATGGGCGATAGGGTCGCTATAATGAATTTAGGTATTCTACAGCAAGTTGATACACCAGATACCGTCTTTAATAGGCCTACAAATGTCTTCGTAGCAGGGTTTATAGGTAGCCCACCAACCAACATGGCTGAAGGCAGCTTCGTTGAGAAAAACGGTGCAGCGTACTTCGATGGCGGGAACATAAAGTTCAAGATACCAAAGGAGATCGCGGAGGTCATAAAGGTCAAGTCGGCCACAGAGCTCATATTCGGCGTTCGACCACGAGACCTTATTATTAACACCAAAGCACCACTAAAGGAAGCGTACATCCCAGCAGAGGTGTACGTTCAAGAACCGTTAGGGGATGAGGTGGTGTTGGACTTGAAGATGGACAGTTCACTATTTAAAGCAATAGTCAACCCTGAATTAAGCGAGTCTTTGTCAATAGGACAAAAAGTCTACTTGACCTTCAACGAGCAAAGGGTACATTTCTTTAACAAGGTAACAGGCGAGCTAATATATTAAGAGGCTTTTAAAGGAGAACATTTTAAATACTTCTAATAGATTTCATAGTTCCTCGCATCACCTACGATCCGTAAGAAATAAAGCCAACAGGTTGTTATATTGGTAGAAGATAATGTCAGATATTTTAAGACGAATCGACACCAATAAAGTAATCGATTTAACAAGGGAACTAATTAGAATACCCAGTGAAAATCCCCCTGGAAACGAAAACGAAATATCAGAGTTTATCAAGGAGCAGTTGACCAAGATCGGCTTCTCCACCAAAATACATGAGTTTAGTAAAGGAAGGCCTAGTGTAATTGGAATAGCTTCTAACGATAATAAATCTAAGTCACTCATAATTAATGGCCACACAGACACAGTTCCCGTAGGTGACTACTCTCTTTGGAGGCACGAACCTTACGGGGCTAATATAGAAGATGGAAGGATCTACGGCCGAGGCGCTTCAGACATGAAAGGCGGGTTAGCAGCGATGCTTGTTGCAGCCGAGACACTAATGGAAGTTGGAGTTGATGGGAGACTAGTGCTCGAATTTGTTGCCGATGAAGAAGTAACAGGGTACGGAACTAAAGATCTACTAGACAGAGGATATAAAGCGGAATACGCTATCATAGGTGAGCCTACAGAGTTAAAAGTTCAAACCGCACACAAAGGAGTTATGAACTTGAAGTTTATGGTCAAGGGAAGGCCAGCGCACGCCAGCATGCCTAAAACAGGTGTAAACGCGATTTGTAAAGCTTCTAGATTATGCTTAACGCTCCAAGACATGCAGACCCAATTTAACAACCGAAGACACCCAATTTTAGGTGAACCAACTTTAAACGTTGGAGTAATAAGGGGTGGTGTTAAATCGAACATTGTTCCTGATTATTGTGAGTTAATAGTTGAGAGGAGGCTTATTCCAGGTGAGACAAAAGCCCAAGTCCTTTATGAGGTGGACGGGGTCCTGGATAAACTCCGCGAGGGAGACTCCCTATTTAATGTAACCTATGAAGTACTACACCACGCAGAACCCTCCGAGACATCTCCAGAGAGTAGCTTTGTGAAGGTAGCAAGGGAATGTGTTAAGGAGGTGACTGGGTCTGATTTTGGGGCATCAGGCTTCCCTGCGACCTGTGACATGAGATTCCTCGTCAACCAAGGAAACATACCTAGCATTATCCTAGGCCCTGGTAGCCTGCACCAAGCACACACTTCAGACGAATACGTGGAAATAGATCAGGTCATCAAAGCGACGCAGATCTACACCTTAATAGCACTAAAACTGCTCACCTAATACAGCTCTTCTAGACCGGTTAGAAGCGCGCTAACTATCTTTCGAGAACTCTCTTTGGGAGCACAACATTTTGTGAGGCTAATACGGATTGTAGCACCTTATAGTTCAGCCTTCTCGGAATGGTGTTGTTCTTAACCGCTAAAGCGGCTGCTGCTCCAGCTGCTTCACCTGTTACAAACGCCGGGGGCATAACTCGTAGAGAGCCTGCTGCTTCATGGGTTGCTGAAACCGGCCTACCTGCAACCAGCATGTTATCTACTTTAAGTGGGACAAGTATTCGATAGGGTATTTCATAATACTTGTTATTCCTCGGCCCTTCAAACCTTCCTCTTGGACCGTCTGGGTCATGTATGTCGATTGCGAAACTATTTAGGCCTATAACGTCGTCGAACTCTCTTGATTCAAGCACATCTTCCTGTGTCATCACATATTCGCCTATGATATGACGTGTTTCCCTAATGCCAATTTGGGGGGCTACTTCAACAAGTTCCGCATTCTCCAACCCAGGTATGTTTTCTCTAAAGAACTTTAGAAGGAACATGACTTGTTTTCTTCCTTCGATCTCTGCTTTAGTCAAGTCATCTGCAATCGTCCCATTAATTTTATGCAGTCTTGAGACGTTAACTAGTGCTTCACCTTTCTTTGGCGTGGCAAAGGTTAGAACAGCATCTCGAGCGAGTGGGAACCTTCCCTCCTCCTTAGCCTTCGCTACAATTTCTGAGAACGGCCGTTCCCCTGGATGTTTCGCAATGTACTCCTTTTGCTTCTCAGTGTCGACATTTCTTATCCTGAAGAACATCGAGACAGGCTGCATCAGCCCATCTTTATCTCTTCCTTTCTTGCAGGGGACACCAGATGCCCAAGCTACGTCTGCATCACCTGTGCAGTCAACAACTATCTTGGCTTCAATCGCTTGTAAACCTGACTTGTTGACCACAATAACCTTCTTCACTTCAGATCCTTCTGTGATGGTGTCAACAAAGTATGTATGCAGCATCAGCTTAACGCCTGCCTCCTCCATCATCTCAAAGGCTACAACCTTTAGAACTTCCGATTCAAATGGAGTCACGTGGTTGTGTGCATACACCAGAAAGGCAGAGTACGGTGTTCCAGACGAAACCTTTGATGGATGAATAGCTCCATTTTGCTTCTCCATCCTTGTTACAATTTCATCGAAGATACCCTTGATTATCTGTTCCTTCCCATCAAGAGAATAGCTTGTCATAAATGGGCCTACAAGCCCGGCAGTGGCCATTCCCCCTAAAAATCCGTATCTCTCGACAAGTATCGTCTTTGCACCGTTCCTTGCACTAGATAAGGCTGCAGCTATACCAGCAGGGCCTCCGCCCACAACTACAACATCTGTTTTTATAACTGGAACCTCTTTCGAGTATTTCACAAAATCAACTGACAAGGTAAACTACACGTCAAATGTCACACTTTATCAGCATATAAATATTATAATAAAAAAGAAAAATTGGGCGCATAGCCACATGCTTCTTGTGCGGCTTGCTACCATGCTAGACTTTAGGAACAAGAGGTTCTATCGCGGCCTTGGCAGCATCCATCGCCTGTTGAGGGGTCTTCTTGCCTAGGATAGCGAGCTCAGCCTCCGTACCGATGATATCAGCTACCTGCGAGAATTCATCCATAGCCGGGATGGGTGGTCTACCGTACTTCAGAACTTTCTGGAGCACGTCAGGGTACTTCGGAACACCTGCATCCTTCCAGTACTGGTAGTAAATGGGGTTATTGTAGACAGACGCTCGTCCAACGTCCGTGCCCTGCATCGAAAGCCAAAGGTTCGAAGCCTTCGTGGACAAGTGCTTGATCAGCTCCCAACTCCACGCCTTATACTTCGCGTTCCTCGGGATGATCATCGACCAGATGTAGGTGAACGTTGGTGCAGCCCCCTCCCACTTATCCTTAAACTGCGCGGCGGGTGGATGATATCCTAACTCCATTTGACCAGCTACCTTAGAGGTCTTAGGGTCGTTAAACGTCACAGAGTAGGATACACCCGAAGCGCACTGAGCAACCCTACCCTCCTTAACCAAGTTAACGTGGTCAGCGTTCGATAGTTGCGTGAAGTTCGCAGGCACCAAACCCTCCCTATACATCTTCGCCAAGATCTCCAAACCCTGCACAACAGGCGCCTGGTTACACACCACCTTATAGTCCCCAAAGGTCACAATATCACCATCCCACGATCGGGCCATCCATGATACCATCTCATATAGTTCGGCTTTATTGGCGTTGGAAGAGAACCCGTATACCTTCTCGCCTGAGGGCTTCGTGAAAGTAACCTGCTTAGCCACCTCGTACATCTCCTCGATCGTCTTAGGAGGCGTCGCACCCTTCTCCTCAAAGTAGCCCTTATGATAGTGGTATGTAGACCCAGATGATCTTATGGGGATCCCGAAGAGCTTCCCAGCGACGGTTGCGCTCTGTAAGGTTGCAGGGATGAAGTCGTTGAACTCTTCGATAGGGTTCTTCTCCTGCCAAGGCTCCAAAGGCTCAAACAGGTTCGCAACCCTAGGAGAGAACCATGGAGTTAAGCAGTGGGCTAGGTTTATCGTAGCCTCAGCAGCCGAGCACTCCCTCATCAGCTTAT
>Ga0315298_1008839_pt1 | contig 12668 bp, 11 predicted proteins | sample WHS_1_MG_FD_203077 | JGI IMG/M metagenome (GOLD analysis project Ga0315298, IMG submission 203077) | Extremophilic microbial mat communities from Washburn Hot Springs, YNP, Wyoming, USA - WHS_1_MG | ecosystem: Environmental > Aquatic > Thermal springs > Hot (42-90C) | place: USA: Wyoming...
TTGGCGGCGGAGTGGCTTGCCGCGCATGAACTCCCTTCGCCGCTTCCGCACGAGGAGCCGCCCCTCCCGGTGGATGCTTCTGACGGGGGGTCCGATACGAACGAGCCGACCTGGCACAAAGCATGGACGCGCCAACATCCGGCCATCCGCATTGACGAAACGCGCGATGTCATTTCCGATGATGGACGGGAGATCTATGCCTTTTTGCGGGCGCATGAGGTAGATCAGGTGTTGATCATGGGGGTGCACACGAATATGTGCATCTTGCGGCGCTCTTTTGGGATTATGGCCATGGTGCGATGGGGCGTGCCCATCGCGCTCGTGCGCGACCTGACGGATGCCATGTACAACCCTGCGCGCCCGCCCTATGTGAGCCATGAGGAGGGCACGCGTTTGGTCATCGAATACATCGAAAAGTTTTGGTGCCCCACCGTGCTCAGCGCGGACCTTCTTGGAGGGGCATAGAGGGATGGCGAAAGCGACGGATATCCGCCCCATCGGTGCCGCGCTCTATTTCTTGCCCGTCAAGACGCGCCTGCCCCTCAAGTTCGGGCCAGAAACGCTCACGTCCGTAACGTGTGCGCGCGCCTGCCTACGCGTGGCGGATGCCCAAGGGCGCACGGCCTGTGGTTGGGGAGAGACGCCTTTGAGCGTGCAATGGGTGTGGCCGAGCGCTATCCCCTATGCCGAGCGCCACGAGGCGCTTCAAGCCTTTTGCCTAGCCCTATGCAAGGCTTGGGCCGCGTTCGACGTGCGGGGGCACCCCCTCGAGGTGGGGCATGCTTTTCAAGAGGGCATCCTTCCCGGCCTCTTGGCCGAGGCGAACCGGCAGCGCGTAGGCCGGGAGCCAATGCCGTGGCTCGCGGCCCTGGTGTGCACCTCTCCCTTTGACTTGGCCCTTCACGATGCCTACGGCATCCTGCAGGGGAGGCCAACCTATGACCTCTATGGCCTAGAATGGGCGAACCGCGATCTCTCCGCCTACCTCATGCCGGAAGGCGGGGACATACGTTTTGAGGGGCGCTCGGTGCGCGATTATTTGGTCTTCCCTCGGCCCGATTGGCTGCCGGCCTGGCACCTGGTGGGGGGCCTTGACCCGTTAGATGAGGCCGACCTGACGGGCGATGAACCAAAAGACGGCTACCCCGTGCTGTTGCGAGATTGGATCCGCCGCGATGGCCTCTTTTGTTTGAAGGTCAAATTGCGCGGCACCGATGCCCCTTGGGATTACGCCCGCCTGGCGCGCGTGGGAGAGATCGCCCTAGAGATGGGGGTGCGCTACCTTTCGGCCGATTTTAACTGTACGGTAACCGACCCCGCTTACGTGAATGACATCCTTGACCGCTTGGCAAAAGATGAGCCGGCCATCTATCAGCGGATCCTCTACGTCGAACAGCCCTTCCCCTATGATCTTGAGGCGCATCCCCTCGATGTGCACAGCGTTTCGGCGCGCAAGCCCCTTTTTATGGATGAAAGCGCGCATGATTGGCGCCTGGTGCGCCTGGGGCGCGCGTTGGGCTGGACGGGCGTGGCCCTCAAGACGTGCAAGACGCAAACGGGCGCGCTCCTTGCCCTGGCCTGGGCCAAGGCCCACGGCATGGCCGTGATGGTGCAAGATCTCACCAACCCGATGCTCGCGCAGATTCCCCACGTCCTTTTGGCGGCCCACGCAGGCACCATTATGGGGGTGGAGACGAACGCGATGCAATTCTACCCCGAGGCCTCCCGACCAGAGGAGGCCATCCATCCCGGCCTGTATCGGCGGCGGCAGGGGGGCGTGGATCTGCGTTCCATCGCGGGGCCAGGGTTCGGCTACCGGCTAGAGGAGATCCATCGCACCCTGCCCGAGGCGGCGTGCGCCTGGGGTGTATGGTGAAGGAGCGCCTTGGGCTAAAAACAAAAGGGCGGGGGAGTAACCCCCGCCCGAACAGGTTTTCCTCGCCATTGAGGAAGGTCTGCGGCCGTTATAGGGCGTTTGGCACCGTGCAAAGGTTCGTCTCTTGCAGGGGTTCGAAGGCGCACAGGGCACCTTTGACGGCCTCTTGGAGGATCCACGTGAAAGAGGACGCTGGTCGCTCTCGCCGGGCTGATGCCGCGAAGCGCGAGGCTTCGGCCTCTCGCAAGAGATCGTTGTAACGCTCTAAGGCATAGGCGATTTCGGGCGTCCAATCGGTATTACGCATGGCGCTTGCTCCTTGATCTATCCCGTGTTCCATAGGGGATGGAAACCCTTTTTCACCACCACATTCAGTATAGCAGATCTTGGGTGATTTGTCAAGTGGTTTTATCAAGAATATAAAAAATTCGTCGCGAACTCGAGAGCAAGATGGCGAAGGTGGCAACGAGCCACAGGCCAAACATCGCCGGCCACCCTAAACCGTCGAGGAGGTAGCCCGTGAGGGCACCGCTCAGGCCGCCCCCCACATAGGAGGTAAAGTCGAGGGCACCTGCCGCCGAAGAGACGTTGCCCTCGCGCCCTAACCTCAAGGGGAGGGAGGTCATCAGGAGGGCGTTCATGCCGTGGCTGCCCAAGGCGGAGAGGGTAAGGGCCACAAGCGCCACTAGGGGAGAGGCCCTTCCGTTCAAAAGGAGCAAGCCCATCGCCCCGGCGGCCACTAGAAACGCCGCACCGACCACGATGGGCGCCTCCCGCTGATGGGAGGAGCGATGGAGCATCAAGCCCGAAAGAAAGGCGCCCGCGCCTCCGGCGAAGGGGATGGCTGCCGCCCAGCCCGCTGCCACGCCGAGGGGTAGGCCCTGCACCTCGAGGAGATAGGTGGGCGCCCAGAGGCTGAGGGCGTCCTTCACCATGCCGGAAAAGAAGGCGATGGTCAGCCCCCACCGCAAACCAGGCGTGCCCAGCGCGCGAAACACCGAACCGAGGCGCAATGGGCCTAGCCCCTGACCCCAGAGGGTCAGCCTCCCGCGGGGGAGGGCGGGGTCATCTTGCGCGTTCAACGCCCAAAAGATCGCTCCCCCCAAGAGGAGCGCCCCCGGCACCCAAAAGGCTGCACGCCATCCCCAAGCGCTCACCAAACGGCCAGCCAAAAGCCACGAAACGGCATGCCCCGCCACGTAACAAGGGGCAAAGAGCGCCGAGATCAACCCGCGCTTTTCCGCGCCAAACCAGCGCGAAAGCGTCTTGACGAGCGGCCCCCAGCCCATAGATTGTACCCAACCGTTCAGCCCCCAGACGAGGGCCATAGCCCCCAACGCCCCAAGAGAGCCGAAAAGGAGGTTGAGCAATGCCGAGAGGAGCATCCCTAGCCCGACGAAGGCCCGGGCCGAGGCACGGTCTCCCAAGGCGCCGTTCACCAATTGGCCGACGGCGTAACTCCAATAAAGGGCGCTCCCGATGAGGCCTACCGTCCCCTTGCTCCAGCCGAAATGGGTTTGGATGGCCGGCATAGCCACGGCCAGGTTCACGCGGCCCAAGTAAAAGGCCGCGTAGGTAACCCAGCATAGGGCAAAGATGCGCCAACGGGGCGCGATGCGGGGGAACATGCCTAGGGTCTGGCTGGGCGCAGCATGGTGATCCCCTGGCGTACCCCTCGGATGACCGTGAGGCTCACAAACTCGGGGATCGCGGCGCGGATTTCCTCATCGTCGTACTCCATGGCCACCAAGCGGCGGATTTGGTCGCACTGGTGCTCCAGGAGCGCATTTTGGGCCTCGATGCGAGGCGTATTGACGTAAAGGGTAAACGCTCCCTCGCGGAGCACTTGGGCGAGTTCCCATTCGGTGTGCACGGGGTGGTAGAGGTCCAGGGCGTACATCCCTAGGGAATCCACATGGTGCCCATCGGAAGAGGCGACAACGGGCAGGCCCAACTTGCGGGCAAGGGCGCGCCCCTGTTGGGAGGTGTGCTCGTAGATATTGCTCGACATAATCTCAATTCCATCCACGGGATATTCGTCCAACCAAGGGGGCACATCGGGATGGAAACGGTAGGGGTGAGCAAGGACGATGGCGCCGCCGCGGGCGCGCACTTGACGCACGAGGAGCGCCCCATCGCGACGGATGGCGATGAGATCCTCGTCCGTTGGGCCGTAAACGAGGAGATCCTCTCCTTCGGACGTGGTGAATTCGGCGCCGCGCAGGAGGAGGATCTGCGGGTACCGCGCCTGAAGGGCGGCGAGTTCCTCGGCTGGCCAAAACACGTTATGCTCGGTAAAGACGAGGGCTTCCAACCCCTCATCTATGGCGCGCTCGACCATTTCCTCCGGCGAGGAGCGGCCGCAATCGGAATATCGGGTGGTGTGTACGTGGATATCTATGCGCATCGGATGCATAGCCTCATGGTGAAATGCACGCCCTATTATAGGCGGAGCATACCGCATCGCGAAATATCAGGTGTTGGGCGAAATGGGGGGCAAACGCTCGTGAAACCTTCCGACACGCCCCTCAAGATGACAGCACTCCGCGCATACGATATAATAACGGCATGTTGACCATCTTGATCGGGCGAGGGGAAGGATGAGCCGCATCTGCATCATCGGCGCGGGATATGTTGGGTTGGTAACGGGCGTCTGCTTTGCGGATTTGGGGCATGACGTCATCTGCCTGGATATTGATGAAGCCAAGATCGAGGGCCTCAAGCGTGGCATCCCGCCCATTTATGAGCCAGGGCTGGAGGAGATGCTCAACCGCAACCTGCAGGCCGGGCGCCTGCGTTTTACGACCTCGTATCCAGAGGCCCTCGCGGAGGCCGAGTTCGCCTTCATCGCTGTCGGCACGCCTTCCGGCGTGGATGGCGAGGCTGACTTGCGCTATGTGCGCGCCGTGGTGGAGGCCATCGCCGATACGGTGGATCACCCCATCTGCATCGTGAACAAATCCACCGTGCCGGTGGGCACGGGAGACTGGGTGGCGGATGTCATCCGCAAGCGCCGCGCTGGGCGCGACCTCGATTTCGCCGTCGTCTCGAACCCCGAATTTTTGCGCGAAGGCTCGGCCATCAACGACTTTATGAACCCCGATCGCATCATCCTTGGGTCGCTCAACCGGGAGGCGGCGAATCAGGTGGCCCAACTCTATTTGAGCCTGCGCTGCCCCATCCTGATTACTGATCTGCGCACCGCCGAGATGATCAAATATGCCTCCAACGCCTTTTTGGCGACGCGTATCTCGTTCATCAACGAGATCGCCAACATCTGCGAGGAACTCGGCGCCGATGTGCAGGAGGTGGCCGCTGGAATGGGCTACGATAAGCGCATCGGGCGCGCCTTTCTCGATGCCGGCTTGGGCTGGGGAGGGAGTTGCTTCCCCAAAGACGTCAAGGCCCTGGCGCATATGGCCGTGCTCCACGGGACGCACCCGCAGTTGCTCCAAGCGGTCATGGATATCAACCGCAACCAGCGCCGGCGCGTCGTCATGAGGCTGCGCAAGGAATTGGGCACCCTCAACGATAAAACGATCGGCATTTTGGGGCTTTCGTTCAAGCCGAATACGGACGATCTCCGCGAGGCGCCGGCTTTGGAAGTGATTCACCTCCTGCAGGTAGAGGGCGCAGTGGTTCGCGCCTACGATCCCGCGGCGATGAAGGAGGCGGCGCGCATCCTGCACAACGTCACGCTTTGCGAAACCCCTTACCAAGTGGCCGAGGGGGCCGATGCGCTCGTCCTCTGCACGGAATGGAACGAGTTCAAGTCGCTCGATTTTGAGCGCATCAAGCGGGCGATGCGCACGCCCCTGATTATGGATGGGCGCAACCTGTGGGATCCGAAGCGCCTTCGGGCGATGGGCTTTACCTATCTCGGCGTGGGGCGAGGCACCGGCTGAGGGGGTCCCAAGCCGTCTTGGAGCCTTTCGCGAGAGGGTTCGACCCTTACCGTGGGGATGCGCGTTCGTGCATCCCCTTTCCGTGCCCTTTCAGAAGGCTTTCACACCTCATTAGGGCGAATTTGACAAGATTTCAGAACAGTCTTACACTATCTTTGCTTGCTCGGAACGGTCATCAGCAAGCGCTGAGAAATCCCCGCGGATCTCGAGTTTCTGCCCCACCAGTTCCTTCCTGAACCTGGACGTAGGACTCTCCCCGAACAGGGCGCTCTCAGGTGAGGCGTTTTCGCTTCGGCACCTCAGGGCCAGCCAAAGGCGCGCTCACAAACCCTGACCGTACTCAACAAAAAAATAAGGAAGTGAACGAATGGGTACGAAACTATATGTTGGCAATCTCTCTTATCAGACGACCTCCGCCCAATTAGAGGCGTTGTTCTCTCAGGCTGGCGAGGTCACAGAAGCGAGCGTTGTCGAAGATCGCATGACGGGCCGCTCTCGAGGCTTTGGCTTCGTCGAGATGGCGAATAGTGCGGATGCGAAAGCCGCTATCGAGCGCTTTAACGGCGCACAGATGGACGGCCGCACGCTGAACGTCGCGGAGGCTCGCCCCCGCGAAGAGCGCACCGATCGCGCTCCGCGCAGCGAACCCCGCAATAACACCCGCGGCAGCCGCCGCTGGTAAGCCGTAAGGCGAAACATCCCCTATCGGGCATCGCTGAGGAGATGCCTCTCAGGTGAGAATCAAACCGTCCGCCGGGTAACCTTCCGGCGGACGGTTTCTTTGTGCCCAAGCCACGGCTTGGGGCTACTCGCGAAGCCCTCCCTCCAGGAGGACGTAATCGCTCCCTCATCAGCCTGGGGTTTCTAGGTAACGCAAATCTCGGCTCTGCGCTACGGCCGCGCGCACCGCATCTTTGACGGCAAAGTAGGGTCGGCTGCTTTCGATTCCCCCCTCGATGCCCAGTTCGGCCATCAGGCGCTGCACCAGAGCGCCGATCGTCACGCCCATGCGTTGATCCGCTGGGAGTTCGGCCAAGATGGCCTGTACCGCCTGTCGCACCCGTTCGGGCGTTACTTGGGCCAGTGCCTTATGCCAGGTTTCTTCGGCTCGATCGCTCATCTCTTCCCTCCAGGAAGATAATATCCGGGCTTCATCAAGAATCCCCCGGAACATACCGCAACCCAGGGATTTGGGCCACACGTTCTTGTACGGCCCGCCGCAGGGCGAGTTCGGCGCGCCCGCCTTCCGGCCCTTCAGGCAAGGGGCGCCCTTCCAAAAGGGCCTCAAGAAGCGTAGGCCAGGCGACGCTGGGACCGGCGCCCTCGTCTCGCGCGAGGCGGCGGATCAGCGTAGCCAAACGCTCCTGCGAGAGATCTCGTAAAATCGCTTCCACCCGCTCCATATAGGCACCTCCTGCTTCATAGGGGGCCGCTAGAAGAGGATAATACTCGCGATAAGCCAACCGGCAAGGAGCACAAAAAGCACCGCCGTGGCCAGTTTGACGGCCGCCGCATGGCGATTCATCCATTCGATCAACTGTTGGGAGGTTGTGCCCCAATATACCGCGAGAAAGACGACGACGAGCGGCAAGATGAACATCACGTTATAGATCAAGAGCGCCAGGCTTGCCCGCGCGCGCCACTCCGGAATGCCGAGCATAAAGATCACCGTCGGCAAATAGACTTGCCCCGTGCAAGCCAGTTCGACGATCGAGACCCCCAAGCCGAGGATAAACGAACTGAGCACAAAACGCCGTGCGCCCGTCCCCTCACGGATGAGGCGTTTGCTCACGTTGCGCAGGCTCTCTGGCAGTTTGAGGGTCATATCGGCCAGGCGCCCCTCTTTGGCCTTGAAATAATCCAGCACGCTGCCGAAAGCCAAACCCAGGCATAGGAGCGCCGTCAGGCCATAGATCCATTTGCCGATGGCCTGCAAGAAGGGCAGGGAAGCCAAAGCCCTCAAGAAGCCAAACCCCACGCCCAAATAGGCCAAAAAGACCCCCGCCGTAAAGGCCCCACCGGTCGCGAGGAGCGCTGCCCCCTGGCGCTTGCGGATGGAAAGGTAGGAGATGAGAAAGATCATCGTGGCAAAGGCACAAGGGTTGATGCCATCCAGCAAACCGGCCCCGACGATCGTCAAAAGGCCAAAGGAGCGGAACCGTTCAACGATGGTCTTTTCGACTTCTGCCTTTTGAGATTCCCAGCCTTCCCAACTTTCGGGCAGGCCCACCCCCAGGTAAGGCGTGATGAGCGCCTCGATCTCTCGGGCGCGCACCTGTCCATCCAAAAGGCACTCTTTGCCCACAAAGAGGCTGGGGGCCGTGAGATGTTTCGCCTCGGGCACGTTCGCCTGGATGCAGAGATATTGGTTCAGGGCGGCGTCTTTGTGCACATCAAAGCGGTGAATGATGACCTGTGGATACTTGGCGGCGATGTACTCCAGGTCATGCTCGGAGCGTTCGCACTCGTCGCAGCCAGGCTTGGAAAAGTAGGCGATATGAATTTCCGGGAGTGCCCCCGCAGGGGCCGTTGGGCTTGCTGCCGGGGCAGGGGTCGGTTCCTTCGCCGATGGCTCGCTCGTGCCTCCCTTGGCCAGGTACTCTTCGATGAGACCTGGCAGGCGTGCACGGATCTCTTCTGGCCCAATGAGCACCTCTTCTCCGAGGAATACCGCCGGGATGGTCGTAACCGCTACGCCGTACGCATCCTCCATATCCATGAGGCGCTCGAGGCCCTCCGCCGTGGAAAGGTCGTATTCCTTCATCTCGATCTGCGCGCCATACTGGGCGAGGAGCGGCTCGATGACCTCCCGATGGATCTCTTGGCAGGAGGTGCATCGCGGGTCAGAAAAATAGAGAAAATGCACCACGCCTTCCGCATGGGCGGGTAGGGCCACAAGGATGGTCCAAGCCACTATGAGCGCGACATTTACCCATACGAGCCGCCGTATGGGGCGGTTGTGAAGCCAAGGCCGAGCCAACAATCTCATGCATCGCTCCCCGATGTAAACTATAATGAACGAACAGGGCAAAGGGCGATATCACCGCGTCACACGGCGCATCACCCATTTGGTGATCTCTGCCGCGATGGACGGGACGAGCAAAAGCGGCAGCACGATCTCCCACTGCGCCCAGCCCAAGGGCGCCGTGCCAAAGACGGGCTGCAGGAACGGAACGTATACGACGGCCAAAAGGAGGAGGAGCGAACTCCCCACCGCATAGAACATATAGCGATTGCTCAACAGGCCAATTTCAAAGATCGAACGCCGCTCGGAGCGGGATGTGAAGGCGCGGAGCAATTCTGAGAACGAGAGCGTCACGAAGGCCATCGTGTGGGGCATCGTCTCCAAATGGCTGAACTTGCGCAAACCAATGAGGTAAGCCGTAAGCACAGCCGCGGTGATGGCCACCGTTTGCACAGCAATCCCCACCCACATCGAGCGGTTGATGACCGGCTCTTTCGGGGGGCGAGGAGGCCGCTCCATGATATCCGGTTCGCCCTTTTCCACCCCTAAGGCCAAGGCTGGGGCGCCATCCGTGATGAGGTTCAGCCACAGAAGTTGAATGGCCGTGAGGGGTGAAGAAAGGTTGGCCATAATGGCCAAAAAGATCACCATGATCTCGGCGATGTTGCAGGAAAGGAGATAGTAGACGAACTTGCGGATGTTCGAATAGATGATGCGCCCCTGCTCCACAGCGGCGACGATGCTCGCATAGTTATCGTCCGTAAGCACCATATCGGAGGCCTCTTTGGCCACATCCGTGCCCGTGATGCCCATCGCCACGCCGATATCGGCCTTCTTGAGGGCCGGGGCGTCATTCACGCCATCGCCCGTCATGGCCACGATATCCCCGTTGCGCTGGAGGGCCTCGACGATGCGCAGTTTATGCTCGGGGGAAACGCGTGCATAAACCAGGGTGCGGCGCACTTCTGCATCGAGTTCGGCGTCGCTCATGGCCTGGAGTTCGCTTCCGGAGCGCACAGGATCCTCGGGGCCGATGAGGCCGATCTGTTGGGCGATGGCCCGAGCCGTCTGGGCATAGTCGCCCGTGATCATCATGGTGCGGATGCCTGCGCGGCGTGCCACCTCCATGGCCGGCTTGACCTCGGGGCGCGGCGGGTCAATCATCCCCACCAGGCCTACGAAGGTGAAATCGCGCTCGATCTCGTCGGGTTCGCGCCCGTCGAACCCCTCCGGGGCCACGCGATAGGCCAGCCCCAAGACGCGCAGCGCCTGGGCGGTGAGGGCTTGGTTGGCCTCGAGGATGCGGCGGCGCAAGTCGTCCGTCAAGGGGATGCGTTCGCCCTGCATCGTCTGATAATGAGTGCACAGGTCGAGGAGGACATCCGGCGCCCCCTTGCTCACGGCCACTTCCCAATCTTTCACCGAGGCATCGTAGAAGGGGCTGACGTCTTCCGGATCCGGTTGAACGATGCGGTGCACGGTGGTCATGCGCTTGCGGCGAGAGTCAAAGGGCACCTCGCCCACGCGGGGGTAGGCCACCTCAAGGTTTTCGCGCGTGGCGCCCACCTTGGCAGCGGCTACCAAGAGTGCCGTCTCGGTGGGGTCGCCCACCAGGCGGTAACCCCGGTTGCTATCGCCATCCGGCTCGATGACGGCGTCATTGGCGAGGGTGGCGATCCAGAGGGCGGTGGAGGCCGCGGGGTATTCCTTGAGGCGAACGGGCTGGCCATCCACGCGGAAGGCCTCGCCATTTTGCGCATCGGTAACCTCGATGGTCGTGCCATCGGCCCAGATGCGCGTGACGGTCATCACGTTCTGGGTGAGCGTGCCCGTCTTATCGGAGCAGATGATGGTCGTAGAGCCGAGCGTCTCCACGGAGGCCAGGCGGCGGATGAGCGCGTGGCGGCGCACCATCTCGCGCATTCCCAAGGCCAGGGTGATGGTTACCACGGCAGGCAAGCCTTCGGGCACGGCCGCCACCGCCAGGCTCACCGCGATGATGAACATATCGGTAACGTATTTGCCGAAATGGGCCTTTTCTGAAACTGGGATGTGGATGACGCCTTCGATAAAGACGATGGCGCAGATGGCCAGGGCGCCAATGCCTAGTACCTTGCCGAGTTGGTCAAGCCGCCGCTGGAGGGGAGTGGTCTCTTGCTCAACGCGCTGGAGCATGGCGGCGATGAGGCCGATCTGCGTCTTCATCCCCGTGCTCGTCACGACGCCCAAGCCGCGGCCATAACTCACCACGGTGCCCATAAAGGCCGTGTTGTGGCGGTCGCCGAGGGAGGCATCTTGCCGGAGGATGAGGTGGGCATCCTTTTCTACGGGCACCGATTCCCCCGTCAGCGCGGCCTCCTCGATGCGCAGGTTGACCGTCTCGATGAGGCGCAAATCGGCGGGGACATAGTTCCCTGCGGTGAGCACGACGAGGTCCCCTGGCACCAACTCGCGGGCCGGCACGGTGAGGTGCCGCCCGCCGCGGATAACCTGGGCCTCCGGCGCGGCGAGTTTCTGGAGGTTCTCAAGGGCGGCTTCGGCGCGCCCCTCTTGGATGAGGCCCAGTATGGCGTTGAGGATGACGATGGCGAGGATGGCCGCGCTCTCGATGTAATCTCCGAGGATGGCGGAGATGATGGCGGCCACGATGAGGAGGATGACGATAAAGTTGTTGAACTGATTCCAAAGGCGCTGCCAGAAACTGGGCCTTGGCGCCTCGGCGAGTTCATTGGGGCCGTATTGGGCGAGGCGGCGGGCGGCTTCTTCAGCGCTCAAGCCCTCTTTGGGCGAGGTGCCGAAACGCGCGCAGATCTCTTCCACCGAAAAGGCGTGCCAAGCGACCTGTTCCGTTTCGGCCGGGGCGGATCCGTTATTCCCACGAGGCGATGGCGAACTGGCAGTCATTTTCCAACCTCCTTTGAGAGTAGGGGGTACCCAAACCGTTCGTCTCTTACCCGTGCCTACGAGCCTTACGGGTGCCCATAGCACCCGTGTTTATGCCAAACAGTAACATACGCCGACGACGCCCGGCCCCGTATGGGCGCCCATCACCGGCGTGAATTCCGAAATAAAGAACTCGACGCAGTGGAACTCGCGTTGGACGCGCTCGCTCAAGATCATGGCATCCTCAAGGGCATCGGCGTGGGCCACCGCAGCGCGAATGGGCCGATCGCCCACCGCGCGACGCACCTGGGCGATGATCGTCTCCAGGGCGCGCTGGCGATTGCGCGTGATGGCCACCGGCTGTACCTGCCCCTGGGCCAAGGTCACGATCGGCTGGACGTTCAGCCGCGCCCCTAGAAGCGTGGCTGCCCTCCCGATGCGCCCGCCGCGCCTCAAGTGCTCGAGCGTCTCTAACGTGAAACAAAGGCCAACGCGCTTCCGGCAGGCCTCTGCGGCGGCGGCAACCTCCTCGAGCGAAGCGCCACGGCGCGCAGCACGGGCTGCCTCCAAGGCGATAAATCCTTCGGCAGTCGCGGCCGTTTGCGCGTCGATAATGCGTAGAGGAATGGGGATCATCTCGGCGGCCTGGCGTGCCACGCGCACCGTGCTCGTCAGGTTTTCTGGCACCAAGATGGCCACGATGCCCTCGGCCTCTTGCGCGGCGCGTTGAAAGGTCTCCACAAAGCGCCCAATGGTCGGGCTGGCCGTGGTGGGGTAGGTCGGCCGTGTGCGAAAGAGCCTATAGAACTCTTGAGGCGTGATATCCTGCCCGTCGAGGTACGTTTCCCCATCCCAGACCAACTCGTACGGCACGATGTGAATGCCGTATTCTTGTGCCAAGGCGGGCGGGAGGCAAGCCGCGCTATCGGTGACGATGGCAATTCCGGGCAATGGGCATCGTTCTCCTGCCTGATATCCGCGCAATGAACGCCATGTGGCGCAAAGGCCCACCGGCGCACCATTTCCGCTTCATTATAAA
>Ga0315298_1008840_pt1 | contig 12664 bp, 11 predicted proteins | sample WHS_1_MG_FD_203077 | JGI IMG/M metagenome (GOLD analysis project Ga0315298, IMG submission 203077) | Extremophilic microbial mat communities from Washburn Hot Springs, YNP, Wyoming, USA - WHS_1_MG | ecosystem: Environmental > Aquatic > Thermal springs > Hot (42-90C) | place: USA: Wyoming...
ATATGGGTATTCTACATAGATTGCTAAAAATTCTCGCGAGACAAGCTCTCTCCCACTGCGCATAACGATAATGCCGAAAATTGCCATTCTTCCGGGGAAGAGCAGACTTCGAAGTCGTCTATCCAGCACCCAGAGAATGGTATAAAGAACCCTCAAAGGCGGCTCTTGAAAATGATATTTCGATTTCCGTGAGAATTGTCTCAAGAACTGAAGATATCCTCAAGAGGGCAGCGGCGAAGGTAAACAAAGCAATATCGCAACTCAATTTCTGGACAAAGCTAGCACATCATTCCCTAAGGTAAACTGCTCTCTACAATTTAAATCCGTGGTGAATTTATAAATAATATAGCATTTTATTTTTGAAGTAATCCTGTTTATTTATGTGCGTAAAACACAGCTTAAATAGCAAAAAAGCAAAGGCGGGGGATGGTTGGTTTGCTTGGTAATAAGACCAAAGCGAATCACATTCGGAAACTGCAAAAAGATGATTTACAATTAACGTTGATTGTTGGGCTTGTCTCAATCACATGTATTGGCGTTTTCCTTCTTCCATCAGAGATACGAAATATATTGAAAGTAAGGCATGGAGTTTTCAATCCAATTGCCTGCATAACAGCCAGCTTTGTTCACGATAACTCTTTACATTTAGGGACGAATTTATGCGCCTTTCTATTTACTACACTTCCGTTATACCTTATTAATAAGAGAATAAATGAGCAAAAGTACTTTCTCATCTCGCTTCTGATGATGTTCCTTGTTTTGCCCTTGCTTAACTATGGAATCTTGTTCTATCTTGGTATTTACAAGTCTATAGAATATGGATTTGGTTTGTCGCTTGTATGTAGTGGACTGGTAGGTTTTACAATCCCCTCTTTAACTCTCTATTTTAAACGTAAGCTTGAAAAATTCAATTCAATATTTTTTTAATTTCTATGGTTCTTTTCACATTTTCTTTGATTAGTTACCCCTATGGATCGTCATTTGAGTTCCCTCTCCCGGTCTTTTGTGCAATCTTGGGTTCGGTCTCGGGCATTTTAGAAATCAAGAGAATACTTAATTTTTTGATATCATCACTCAAACAGAGTCCATTTGAATCAATTCTTGTCATATTCACTATATGTTTCTACTTATACTCCATCATTAACCTTTTTCCATCCGCCATAGTCTTACAAGGCGGTATAGTTGATATTATTTCTCATTATTTTGGGTTTCTTTTCGGCACAGTCATTTTCCCATTCCGTTACATCGCTAAAAGCACAACAAAGCTGAAGGATCAAATTACCAAAATTTTAAAGGGAATTCAAGTTATTGTTCCCCTTCCCAAATTATAAAAAGTTTATAATTATAGTTCATACGGTGGCTATTGTCTTCTTTACGTCTCCATAGTAAAATAGTAACTTTAACACCTCTACCGGGTCCATAATTACTTTGAGTATTACAGCCGCCTTGCTCATATTTGGATTAACTGAAAGTAAATTTCAGACAAATTCAATAAGTAAGTTATGTTGCTCGATAATCTAAAAGGTAATATTTTTTGACAGAAAGTTTATTCGGGAAGTTCACTTCTGTTAAATGGGAAAATCCTGCCTCAAACTTTACTAAAAGTTTTTGATTTATTAGAGAATGTTTCTAGGCAGGTAAGTTATTAAAAAGATGTGATAATTATTCTTTATGCTTACATAAATTAGATTTTGCGGTTATAATAAAAAATTACTTTATATATCTAAGATAAATTTATTTTGTGATTAATATTATTTTAAATAAACTTTATTTTCAGATAAATGGTTAATAAGCTAATGTGTTATTATAATTGTTGTGTATATAAGCTCCCCAAAAATCAGAAAATGCTAAGAGAGGAAGAATATGTCCTCATCATCTGAAACATTATATTGGCTACATTGGACAGGTGAATGTTGGAAAAAATGGTTAATTGAGCGACTTCAAGAAAGGGAAAATGTCTTTGGCAGCGATCCAGATGAACTTATTGCAAGTTACAAAAGGGAAAAGAGTCACGCTAGTGGTTATAAAGGTAGAGAACTTTTAGAACTCATACAAAATGCAGATGACGCCGGGAATGGGTATTTAAAACCTAATGAAATGCTAATACAACTCTCTCCTAACGCAATTTATGTCGCAAATACAGGGATGCCATTCAGCCCTGAGGGAATTAAATCTATAATGTTGGGCGATATTAGTCCGAAACAACTTCAAAAGGGTCTTATTGGTTACAAAGGGCTTGGATTTCGGTCTGTTTTAGGATGGTCCTCTTCAATTGTGATAATGAGCGGTAAGTTATCAATTGGCTTCTCTGAAAGAAAGGCCATTGAATGGCTCAAGACTCTGAAGCAGAAGAACGAGAACGTTAAGAAAAAGATAGAAGAGTTTGAAAGCAGAGGCATGTATAATCCGATTGCCACTTTGAGTGTTCCATACATTTTTGATTCCATTAATAGTAAAGAGATGATCAGTCCTGAAATATTCGATACACTTTCACTAATACACCAAAAAGGATACGACACAGTAATCTGCTTAGTTTTTGATAAATCCACAGAAACCTATGAAAAAGTAAAGAGGCAAATAGAAAATATTATCCCAGAAATTTTACTATTCCTACAGCATCTCCAAAGTTTAAAGATAATAACTCCTGAAATGGAAAAATGTTGGGAGGTAAGACGAGAAGAACATAATGTGATCATTAACCCAGATAATGTAAAGCCTCAGGTTTGGAAGATTTTTTCTGAGTCTGGTGAGATTCCAAAAGAGTGCCGAAGACCTGAACAACCTTTAATGTCGAGATATGAGATAAAACTAGCATTTTTCCCTAATAGTCTTGAGCGCCACCCCCTGTTTGTATATTTCCCCACAGCAGTTCTCTTTCCTTACCCACTAGTTGCACATGCTACTTTTGAACTTACTGACAATAGAGAACACCTAATAGAAAGTGACATCAATAAGTTCATAGCAAAAAAGTTAGCCAAATTCATCGCAGATTCAGCCGAAAAGTTAGTGGACCCAGAAAATCCTTGGAATGCATTGATGAGTGTTACTCCTTGTGGAGATCTTGACCCTGTTTTAGAAAGACTTGGATTCGAGGAAAGTTTAAAATCTGAAATCGCATCTCGCAAAATAATACCAGTCCGATGTAAACAATTTGATTGTGCGAAAAATGTTAAATGGATTAATGGAGATTTTAATGACTTACTTATAGGCGAAGAATTCAAAGATATTTGTCTATACACTGAAAATAAATACCTGAAAGAAAGGCTTTTTGATATTGGTGTAGAGACTATACAATATGATGATCTGAAAGAGAGACTTGACAAGCTTTCAAGAACTGCCATATCAATGGACACTCGAGCAGAAATCATTTACCGCCTTATTGAAAATGGAATCGTGAGAGAAGGTCTTCCGCCTCCAGAATTATTGATAGATGAAAACGGCTCACCTATTCCAGCAGGTAGAAAAGCATGGCTCCCACCAGAAGGAAAGAAATTCTCACTCCCTGAATGGGTCCCGCAACGAATAGTGAATTCAGAATTAGCTACGCTCTTGAAGGATAAATTTGGATTGACTAGGGTAAGAGATCTTGTCTCCAAGCTAAGGGCATTTGAAGTTCAAGAATATAGTATGGCTACCCTAGTTTCTACAATTGTGGCAGAGACCAATCGACAGGTAAGAGAAGATCCTAAAAATGAGCTGAAATTTAGACAAAAAATGCTTCAAGCAATTTGGAGTCTATACTCTGCTCAGAAACCCGAGGAGAAACCACCCGCACTCCCCGAAGCGATAAATATCACGTTACCAGCGCGTGATGGTAGTTTTCAGCCGTCAAATACGCTTTATGTCGGAAAGGATTATCCCGAAGGTGCACTACTTGAGTACTTATACGGAGCATTAGGGGGACCCTTTGTAGCGAATTTCGCTGACCTTGGATTAGAGGGAGATATAAACGAAATAAAGTCATTCCTGTGTTGGTTAGGCGTTGCCGATTTGCCTAGGATTGTGAAAATTAAAAAGGAGGGGGGCGATTTTGTTGATTATGTTTTGGAAAGTATTCAATATCCTGCTAAGTTCGACGACACTATTATTGACAATAAGGACGAAATGGATAGGATGTACCCAAGAGTTGAAAACTTAACATCCATTGATCGTTTAGAAGAGGTGCTCAACACAGCAGACTCTCATGCCATTATCGCTTGGATGGTGAGATATGGTGAGAAACTTAATGAGTGGAGGGGTCCTGGAGATGGTGATGCGAAACTCGGAATTTTACCTCCTCAGAAATACAATCGAAGATATCTTGAAGGGCAAACTATACCGTCTTATCCTCTCTGGGTTTTGCAGAATACAAAGTGGCTTCCACTAGTAGACGGCAATAAACAATATCCATCAATGTGTACACTTGCAAAAGGTGTTTCTAAAGAGGTTTCCGCTTTAGTTGGTTACCCATCATTAAATCTAGAACATCCTCTTCTAAAGAGCTTGAAAATTGATAAAACAGCAATTAAGAATGCTCTGACAATCGCTGGTGTTGTGACTGACTTGGATGAACTATCATGGGATTCGTTTTACGAGATACTATTAGAGCTACCACAGAAAGATCCAGAAGGAAAATTGGCACGGTCTGTATATCGCGCTTTGGTTGGAAGGGCTGATTCAGATAATCCATTTGGAGAAAAATTTTCCAAGTTTATGCGGGAAGGAAAAATGTTCGGCAGATTCGGTGAGAAAACAGGCTATTTCCCCATAAATCAACTTTACTATTTTGAAAACCCAACATTACCGGAGTCCATGTTAAAACTATTTCCTTCACTGGACCTTGATAGGCGCCGAGGCGCTTTAAAGGTGAAAAAACTTTTTGGTGTAGAGCCTTTCAACCTTTCAACAGCTAACATTAGAATCATAGAATTTGAGGAACATCCTTGTGCTCAAGAATTTCAGAAGGAAGTAGAAGGATTGAAACCATATATTTATGCACTTCGTATAGAAGAAGATTCAGATCGTTCTGAGTTAAGATCATTGCAACAGCTTCAATTCAAGCTCTGCAAATCAGCAAAATGCTCTATTCGTATTGGTGATGAGGAAAAAGAGATTAGTTTACAATCAGGGGAATCAATTATTGTCGATTCCGTTGTATATCTAATCGCTGAACCATTAGAATATGATAAGCCATTTCTTAGAGATGAAATAATAGCCGATGCCTTGGGTGATGTTATTACTAACATACTACAAGTAGATATTGGAGGAGACGTTGCACGACTTGCAACTTGCTCCAAAAAAAAGATTGGTGTTTTATTGGACAGAATCACTGGTGGTTCAGGGGAAGTAAGATTAAGTAAAGCATTTGAATTATTGCAGTTACCACAAGTTTCTGAAGAAGAGCCTACAGAAGCAATCACAATACCTCCACCTACACCATCACCAGTCCAACCTACTTCTACATTATTACCTATCAATGAAATCTCACAATGTGAGCCAGATGATATTGTTCGCCCTTCGTCTGTTGGACCTGTTGTTGTAAGCGGTGGTGATCAAGTTCAGATTGTGCAATCGCGTGAAATTAAACGACGAATCAAGGTAAACCCAAAGCCTAAGAGTGAAGCGTTGATAATGAAACCACTTGTAAATCCTGATAGAGCTGAAAATTTGGCACTGGAATTCGAAAAGGCACAAGGACGCTGGGCTGAGAAAGTGTCACATTTTCAGGGTTCAGAAGCATATGGATGCGATATACTCAGTTTTAAAAATAAAGAGGATTTGGAGAGTTTCAAATCTAAACCTAACATGAAGCTTGTAGAAAGGTTTATTGAAGTTAAAGGGAGCGTTAATAGTGTTGGTGCTTTCACCCTTAAAGGAAACGAATTAAAGTGTGCCCATGAAAATTGCAATAGGTATTTTGTGTATCGAGTATACGAAGGTGAAAAGACGGGCGTGTTCGAACTTGTTGAAACACCAGACCCGTTGGGGGTAGAAACTGATGCAATTAAAGTTCAATATGAGATACACCCATTTCGAACTAAATGTTCTCGACACTGGGACGTTAAAGAAATTGATGAGAGTGAGGTTAAATCACCCAATAGTCCTGTGGGTGATTCTAAGAAGCTTTAACGGTAGCTTCGAAATAGATAACGGCAAAATCCATAAGCTATATTCACTGGCTTTTGTATAAGTAAGGGGTGAACCTCTCATGGCAAACTATGTTGAAAGCTTTTAAATACCCGAACTTTTCCAAATTTGAAAAGAACCTTTAAAGCACCTAAAAAGCCAACAGAACCACTTAGAGACGACAAATTAGGATGTAGAATATAATATGTAAAGTTGCAATCCCACTTAGAGGAGATTAACAAGCGCCCCAATGATCCTCTCCTTCCTCCTGTAGGCCTCCTCATTCAATAGCTGGATGAGCTTATTCACGACGGACATGTATGGCTCTATCGCCTGACTGACGAGGTAGTCCACGAACTCGTGCCTGAGCGTCTCGAGGGCCTCCTCGAGGGACTCCTCGTATATGTATATCACGCCCTCCTTGACCTCCCCGCACATCTTCGAACCAGGGTCGGGGACCCACTTCACGGAGAGCTCCTGGCCCATCCCAGTTCCAGCCTTCAGCAGCTCGAGCTCCGACCGGAGCCTAGACTCGACCCTCCCTCGTTCCCGAGTGTAGCAAAAGCATTTCATTCACCCTTTCCTCCCATGCTTACTCTCAAGCCGCCTGATGTTCACCTCAACCATATCGCCAGGCTCAATCCCTTCGTTTATGACGGCCACTTTCGGGACCTTCAGCAGGTACGTCCTTCCAGCTTTGTAGATTTTGCAAGTGATCTTTGTGTATAATACCCCCCTGGTATTATACGCCCCATTTTGCGCGTCCTCCCCTAGCTTCCTTTCTGCAAACTCCGCCCTTTGATGATCCCGCTCCCTCTGTTTCAAGATCTTCTTCATTAACTCAGACTTGTTCATTCCGTTTTCCTCCTAGTGCGGGGCCTCCAATCACCGCACCAGTCCTTACTTGCGAATTTCGGGGGGAGGAGCTTGCCCTTGCAGTAGACTCCCCACTTCTTGACATGCGCCCTCCTGCAGGTGAGGCAAGTCCTTGAGTAGCGCCTACCATTGTTCATACTAACCTCTTGACCTCCTCCCACCTCTTCTTAATCAGATACTGAAGGTAGGCATAGATCAGGATCATGATGGTTAAACCAACGGCAGCAGAGAAGCAGAGCACAATTTCAAAGTCGCTCATTGTTGACCCTCCTTTATCGCCCTGGGGGCGACAAAGACCCACACCGGCTTGTCTGCCCTCCCTTTGGAGTAGAACCTGGCCGTGATCACCTGAGGGGTAAAGACAAAGTCATCACGGTACCTTACCAGGAAATAAAAGTCAAGCCCCTTGAAGATGAACCCGCTCAGCCTGCCATTATAATAGCCACCTTTTGTTTCGGCAATCACCCGCTGCCCAAGGCTTTGGTGCAGCAGTTTCTTGACTCCCTCAACCCCGCTCGTGCAGAATATGTTACCCCGCATTACCATTACCAAGCCTCCTCCAGATAGTACGGGCAGCCATCGCAATCAGAGAAGACTACTAAGCAAGGCTTGCCAAACCTTACGCAAACATCACCCCTTGATGAAGACCGCAAGTATATACATGGCATTAGTCAAACACCTCCTCGATCTCATGACCTGGCTCGCTCCCGCAGAGCTCCAAATGCTCCCTGGCAAGTTGGTACTCGCGCCATGGGCCGCACCCGCATTTGCACCTGTACTTTTTGGGCTTAGGCTTGAAGTTCGAACACCAGAAGCCAGGGGCTTTTGGTTGGCCGTCAAGGGCACAGGTTTCGTATTCTTTCAAAAAGTCTTGGCAACTGGAGCATGTCTCCGCCGAAAGAGTAGGTAAAGATCTGTCAGATCTGTCAGTTGTCAGTTGAGCCGATTTTGATGGATTTTCACCATCAGTTTCCACTGACAGATCCACTGACAGATTCGTCTGGGATCTGTCAGGCAATCTGTCAGTATCAGCTTTTAATTGCCCATGTAAATTTTTATCATCGACTGACAGACTGACAGAACTGACGGATTTTGCCTTACTCTTTTGGAGAGATATCACCCGCTTGCCCTTATCCCCCTCTCGCCTGAATTCGACCTTTATCCCCGCCTCCTCAAGGTTTGAGATCAGCTCCCTGAGCCTCCTGCCCAAGGCAATTGTGGACTTTGGCCAGAGCTCAGACTTCAGGTTGAGCTTCAACTTCTCGGCTTCCTCCTCCAGCCTTTCCAAGAGCTCGGTGGGGGTGCATTCGATCCGCCCCTCCTCCGGCAGCAGGGAGTTGATCGCCATTGCCAGTGGGTGTGTTTCAAGGATCTTTTCGTTGATCCGCCCAAGGTTGCGCCAAAGAGCATTCATAAAGGTCTCGGCTCCTATCCCGATCCCCTCGGCTATCGCAGCACACCAGACGGCAAAGTCAGCCATCCTTGGCAGCTCACCGAGCTTGACCCTCGAATAGCAGGCCATGCCCTCCGCCAGAGCCGTGAGAACCGCCCCGAACAGCTTACCCCTGACCTTCTCGAACTCCGCCAAGATCTCTTCCTCCTTCTTCCGCTTTTCTTTCGGTATCCGCTTGAGTTCGATAAGCAGGAGCCGGTCCTGCAGGTCGGTTTGCCCATCTAATGGATGGATCCCGTTGATCAGTATCCCCCGCTTGATCCTGAAGATCCTCTCCTCCTCGTCAGTGTAGAGCGCCCTGGTTGTAAATCCGGCCCCCGTTGCAGCCCTGCAGAGCATGTCAGAAGTCAAGGTCCCTATCGCCCCCACATTGTCAAAGGCGGGGAGGTAATTGTGGTGCAGCTGGATAGCCAGCTCCCTCTCGTCCCGCCTTAGAGACAGTAGGGGCTCCCGGGCTGGATCCAGGAGCTGCCGTATCAGTTTGTAAAATATGGTCTTCCCAGATCCCTTCTCCCCAACCGTGTTTATTATCGGCTTGGGGATCTCAGGGATCAACATGGCCGGCAGGGCGCATGACAGGATTGTTGTATTGTCATCCCCAACGCCATTGTCAGAAGGGTCGCTAACGGAGGAAAGTTGGGCAATTTCAAAGAGCATGGACAGGCTCCCGCCCGGCTCGGGTTCGACTTGGGCGTCCATGTTCTGGTACCGCTTGAAGTAAACGGGGCAGCTGCTGACCACCTCCCAGCCCCCGGGAGTGATTTTCACCGCGTGCCACTGTGGATCACCAAGGTCGTAGTAGAGAGCCCCGTCCTCCCCGATCCCAACCCTGAGCCAGAGCTTGCGCCTCCCTCCTTCAAAAAAAGCCTTGCCCTCAAGCGTGAGGAGTGCCTGGTTGAGGGCGTCTGTATTTGGCGCCTTGCCGTTCTCCTTGAAGTACTGCAGGGAGAGCCACTGCTTGAACGCCTTACTCCGTATGGGCCACACCTCTCTATGGTTGTCAATTGTAAAGGCAGCATAGGGCTCGCCTTCGTCATCAACGAACAATTCGGCTACCAGACCAATTTCGACCAGGCGATCCGCCTGGCTCTTGCGCTCCTCCTTGTCTTCCTTTTCTGAAAATTTTTCCAGCTCTTCCTTGTCTTCCTCTACAAGCTCTAGTTTCTTAGCCTCTGCCAACACCTTTTTAAACAACTCCTTATCCGTCTTCAAGGGGGAGGGCTTCTTGCACTCTTCGCATTTTACCAAGCCCATCATGACCGCAAGGAGCTCTAAGGGTCCACCACCTGATTCGTGACCTGCCCTGAAGCAGAACCACGTGTTTTTTGTGGGGTTGACCTTGAAGTTGGTGCCGGTTGTGCTCCCGTGGACGGGGTGGGGTCCCACCAACTCGTTGCCTACTTGATCCAAGTTATTGATCCCAAGGGCTTCCAATAATTTTGTTATCGGGAAGGTTATCCCCCTGCCTTCTACGGGTTCAAATTCTTGTTCGATTGGCTTAGTCCTGATAAAGCCTTCAAGGGCTCTGAGTAGCTCCTCCTCCGTAATCGTGGCAAGCGGGAGGTCGTCCACGACCTCGTAAAAACCGAAGCCTTCAAGAAAAGAACCAGGACCCACCACGAAACTATTACCGTGCCTTATGTCGGCTACTGGATCGCCCTCCGGCCCTGAAATGCACATAATAGTTCTGGTTAAGGGCTTGTCAATGCGGAAATAGAAGTGTTTAGTTTTGTGTCTTGGTGACCTCACCGTGAATGTGGGAGGCAGCCAAACCTCAACAACCTTCTCAATTACCTCATAATCACAGGCAATGATCACATGCTCTGGGCCTGCCATTACGCCATAGTTACCGCCTTGGCTCAGCCATGTTAAAAGTTCTGGATCTTTATAGTCGTAGGTCTTGCCCTGAGGGCCCCACTTCTCAACCGGGGTCTTGGAGCCCATCTTTAATTTCAAAAGCTTGAATTCGCTAAGCTGCCAAGGCAAACTTTTAAACTGTATCACTGATCTCCCCGGAGCCGTTGTATTTGCTGTTCAAAGAGGGCTCGGTTCTGCAGGGTGTTTAAGTCAGGCATGGCTAGCCTGCCTCCTTCTTCATCTCCACCTTCGGCCTAATTTTTATTTCATCATTAACATCCATTAGAACCTCAGTCAAGGGGTGGCCTAGCTGCTCTTCAAAATTCTCAAGCCAAGATTTTGGCAGAGATACAGCCCTGGCCTCGCCGACCTGGATCACTTTTCGTGTTATAGGCATATCTCGAACCTCCTTAGGACTTTTTTCGGAAAAAAATAAGAATTAGGATATCGCGACAAGAATTGGGTTAAAAATGTCGGCAAATCCTCTTTTTCCCGATGAGATATGCCTCAAGCCAGCCGAGCTCTACCTTTTAATCCAGCAGGAGTTGGCTGTCCATAAAATTTGCGATATCCTTGAGGAAGGTATGTCTAAATCATCAAAGGTAAAGGATAAAAAAAGGAAAGCCATTGGTCTTATACAGATTTATTTGGCATCGGGCTTGCCTAGACCCCAGATTATAGAAAAGTTGAAGGATATTTATTCCAAGGACTATGCGGAGAAATTATTCGATAAGGTCATTAGGGATCTCAATAAAATTCTCGAAGGGGGCACAGGACCGCGTATAGTACGCAAGCCTTTGCCTGTTAAGAAGGGCCGTTTTGGCAGACCTGGGAGCAGAGAGGCGAGGGCTGGCAGACCCCCAATAAAGTACAAGTTTGAAGAGACACCCACCGCCATTAAATATAATGAGAGGTTGAAGGCATTATCAGCGATTGGAGCGCTCCTCTCAGGCTCATACATACGTCTAATAAAGCTGGCAATAAGGTGGATGCGCGAAGATCCCGTCTTAAGTGGACTTGCAATAGAAGCGCTCGGCGGAGTTGTAAAGCCTAATGACGCTCTCGAGAAGTCTTTCAAAGAGGCTTTGTCCGAGGATTCTGAGAAGCTTATCGATAAATGGTACAGTGAGATCATGGAACCCATATGGCGGGAGATCCCCCTCAATCCTCGGCTCAAATTTGCCCATAACGGATAACACAAGGATTTAGCGGTTTTCTAGAATTTGGTTACTTTTATAACTTTTAAGATCCCACAGAAATTCAAAACCTGTCAGAGGCTTATGGTATTAGGATTAAAGGTAACAATAAGTAAAAGTATTGCACCATCTGCTTTTACATTCAAACCATTTTTCCATTACCACCACCGATATGTTCGGTTCGACATTCCTACTCGTAGGATAACTTTTTGGCTGACCTAATGCCCCCTTAAGTTGATCCAGTTCTACGATGACGGGACCGTGCAAGCCCCGCGTCAAGTCCTCCTTCACCCTTGGGCGATTTATTGGGGGGGAGGGGGAGCGTAAGAAAGATGGCGGGTTCACAAAAACGAATTAAGATCTTGAACCTAGCAAGCCATTCGAGAAATTCACATCATTTCTTGGTTGCGAGCGTGGGCATAATTAGATGAATGGATGAGGATTGAAAAACACGGAGGAGGAACGCCCGAGGATGAGCGAGGAACGATTAAATGTGACGAATAATAACAAAACAACCTTCCTCATTTTTTATTTTTTTAAACAAACAAATAAAAAAACATTTTGTGATAAAATGTTACCATAACAAACACGTAGTTTGTCAAAATTAATAATTTTAAATATTTTTATTTAAAAATTCTATTTGGCTTTTGGTGAAAAGCCAAGAGCCAAAAGGTGCGACCCTAATCTTGCGATTAGGGTTAAGGTAAGTGTATGAGAGGACTTGAGCAAAATTCCAAGCCCTTGGGTCTGGGTGCAATAAATCGCTCATAAAACGCCTTGGGCGACCCTTAACCCTGTGAGCGAGTTATGAGGGCTCTTATGAGCCTGAACGAGTGAGGGGCTCAAGGGACTTGCAAATTTTGTTAAAGTTCTCGATAACCACAGGCTCAAGTCAGAGCCTTACGGGTCCGTTGAGCCTGTGGGCTGGGCTGAAGGGCGTTTATGCCCAGCCGACCCATTGAAGAGGTGCATAAGAAAGGGTAAATTCAGGCGCTCTATACCGCCGACCCAAAATTTAAGGGTTATGTGGTTGTAGTTTTATGCCCTATGTGGCAATATGCCGACTGTGTAACCACCACTCTTTTGGGCGGGATAGAGAGGCTTTAGAGGAAGACGAAGACCTCCATGGGATGGAAAAGCACGGCGTCAGCGCTACGATAGTAGTCCATATTACGGA
>Ga0315298_1008841_pt1 | contig 12663 bp, 9 predicted proteins | sample WHS_1_MG_FD_203077 | JGI IMG/M metagenome (GOLD analysis project Ga0315298, IMG submission 203077) | Extremophilic microbial mat communities from Washburn Hot Springs, YNP, Wyoming, USA - WHS_1_MG | ecosystem: Environmental > Aquatic > Thermal springs > Hot (42-90C) | place: USA: Wyoming...
GGTTCTGCAATAAAAGCTGCAACTCCTTTTCCTGTGCAGTAATCTATCACATTCTCAACGAACCTTGCACACAGAATATCACAGTCGGGGTACTCCTTTTCAAACGGACACCTGTAACAATATGGGGAAGGAGCGAAAGCAACTCCACTCAAGTAAGGACCCATATCGTATTTCTTCCTAGCAGCTTGCCCGGTCACGCTCAACGAACCTATAGTTCTACCATGAAAAGAGCACATTAGAGCAATCAACTCATACTTTTTGGTATATTTCCTCGCAAGCTTTATGGCACATTCCACAGCCTCAGCCCCGCTATTACCAAAGAAAGTCTTTTGCAAACTTTTAGGCGCGATTTCAGCCAGTCTCTTAGCTAAATTAACTACTACCGGAACATAGTAAACATAAGAACATGCATGAACAAGCTTTTGCGCTTGTTCCATCGCAGCCTTAACAATTTCCTCATGGCAATGACCAGTGTTAACAACAGATATACCCGAGAAGAAATCAATATACTCCTTTCCCGTGATATCATAAATTACTGCCCCCTTAGCTTTTGCGATAACTACGGGTTCTATCTTCGAAACCATGCTTGTTATCAAAAATTTTTTAGCTTCGTCTATGACGATATCAGTTTCACACATATTCATCACAGCACAAGTTTTTAATTTAAATTGTATTTAAATATTACTGTGCGAATTTCTCCATGTTTTTTTAGATATTTTTTAAAATTAAAGAACGTTTTTTAAGCAGCAAAAGAAAATCTTATATAAATACAATCATAAAAGTTCATAGATATGGTTGGAGAAAAAAGAGAGGAAACCACTTCAATAATATTCCATTCTACAAAGTATGCAGGGAAACTTTACCCAGTACTGGTAGACAGATATGGAAATGTCATAGATGGAATGCATAGGCTTGCTGCGGATAATAACTGGCCGAAAATAAAACTTAGTCATATTAAAACCGAAGAGGATCTACTTATAGCTCGCCTCGTCGCGAACGTATGTAGACGACATGTACCAGCCAAAGAGAAAAGAGAGTTGCTACGAAAACTTGCAGAAATATATGTCAAACATGGTGTTAAACCAGGAGTAGAGCTCGTTTCTATGATTGTTGAAAAGACAGGTATGAGTTACAGATGGGTAATGAAGTATCTTCCCGATATCTTCAAAAAGAGACCTGGATGTGGTGGACCAAGAAGACTTTACAAATGTAAAGAAAATTTAATCCTAGGTAATGTTGCACGCCGTGCAACTTTAGATTTCGATACATTATTGTCAACTCCTAAAACGAGGGTTTTGAAGATAATAGAATACGTTAATACGCCGTTCATCCATATCTTAATTGATAAACAATTTTACGAAGAACTAAAGGGAATCTCTAAAGCGCTAGGTGTTGGAGCTGATGTGTTTATCAACAATTTACTAATTTGGACTCTGAAGCTTTTTAAACGCAAGATGATATCAGTTCCCTTAGCTCAAAATTCTGTCCGAGATGAATAGCTCGTCTAAGAGAATGATTTGTTCCTTTAAGTTGGCAAGATAGTATCGGGTACTGGCTCTTTAAGAGCTGCCATAAAAAATGGAAATTGAAGTAAAATTACTCGGGTGCTAATTCTTTAAATGCTAATGTGACATCAATGCCTTGTCTAGCTCTGTACCACTTCCAGATGTAGTACCATGCAACACCAGCTATTATAGCCCCCAAAACGCTAGCAGTAAACAGAACTCTAAATGCTTCTAATCCTTCAGAGTAATAGGCCGCCCATAAATTAATTATGCCGTAGATTATGCCTATAGTTCCAGATATGACGGCAACGGGTATTCCTAAGATTCTCCAGTTTTTATGAGGTGACGCATCCCAAATGTGTCTAATGCTTTTTCTATAAGGAAAGACTATGACACCTATCATCGTCACAAATAAATAAGCAATTATATCCATTATTTCGACGCCGAAAGATACAAGAGGCTTTCCGCTTATTGCGTACCCTATTATACCTATTTGTGAGAGTATAAACATTAATAGCAGCAGTTTTAATGGTTGTGAAACTTTCGGATTAACGTCTGTGAACCATATTGGACCTAGCTGATCCATACCCCACGCAAATAATGCCCTAGTGAACGCGACTGTACATGTGAAGACCCACATAAAGTTTCCTAAGAGGAAGCTCAGTCCCAAGAAATATGATAGTGGGGATCCTATCCCAACTAAAAGCGCAGCGATGTTCAGATAGATTGGCGGGAAAGGCATTGTATACCAACTTGGGCCTTCATTATCTATATAGCTAAGAACATGTGCTCCATTATATCCAACAACTCTCTCTAGTCCCACAGAAACCCAAAGTGTTAGTGCAAGATACAGCACAGCTGCTATTACAAAAGACAACAGCAGATTTCTGCGGGGGTTTTTTACTTCTCCACCTATAAATGTTACTGTAGCGATATATAATACGACCCAAGTTAACGGTAGTATTGCACCTAATGATGCAATTACCGAAGGTTGAGGATTGCTATATTGAGAAGGAACTAGACTGAGAACCTCAGACCAGAGAGGTGTACCGTATTTAGCAGCTACCGAATTCCATGCAGACACAAATGCATCGTGAGTGTACGCGAAAAAGATTATACCGCAAATAGCTACAGCCACCAAATTCCAAACCATTAACACCATTTGAACTTTGAAATATGTCCTCATACCAGCGACTAATATGATGTATCCTATCACTATACAAATTGTGGCAATGATATAAATTCCCCACGGCTCGGAGGCCCATGATACAACATCTGTCGGTAACCCTATAGAACCAGCGAATATTCGCAATCCTGGATCTGCAATCCAAGGAGCCAAAACAGACAGCCATGCAACTGAGCCGCATGCCTTAAGGAAGCTAAAAGCCATACCTATCGCTGGATGAAGAGTTCTAGTATTATAGATATATATTCCTCCGCTACGAGGCATAGCAGCGGCCAGAACACCAAAGGCTATGGCAGGTCCTAGAATTAATAATGCTCCCCCTAGCACGATTGTTAGTAAGTTTATCACTCCAGGGAAGGTGTAATAGGCTAAGTGGTAATACCAAATACCTACAGCACCACCGAAGTCTGCGATTGCGAACAGAACTGCGTCCCATAATGAGGCCTCTCTTACGAGGCCACTTGCTTTTCTTGCGAAAACAATTGAGCTCATGATCTAGCGTTTTTGAGAGTTGGTATTTAAAATTTTCGGAGAATACAACATGGTTTGTGCTTTTTGGGTTTTTAATAGTACTTAGTACTACACTTCTGCGCTTTAGTTGTAAATTTCTCGAAAACTTCGCTAATCTTATATTAAACTTTTCTATTATGAATAAACGTGAGAAAGGATATGTCGACTTTCAAGCTTCCAACAGAAATATCTATTGATAACTACCCATCTCCCTCAACATTTATTGAGGAGGCAATTTCTTGCGTAAAAGATGCGGAAAAAGAAGGGATCCTGCTGAGGATAATGGGCGGCCTTGCTATCTATCTACATTCCCAAGAATTCAAAGAGTTATGGGAAAGACTCGCCAGACTTGGTAAAAGAGTGTTTACTGACATCGATTTCGCAAGTTACGGAAAATTTCGCATTGAACTTATCGACTTTTTTACAAGAAAAGGCTACAACTTTGATAGAAGATTGCAAATGCGGTACGGGAAGCAAAGACAGATATACTTTGGAGGCAAAGTTCCAATGATAGAGATATTCTTTGATAAGCTGGAAATGAACCATACAATAAATTTCAATAAAAGACTTGAAATTGATTCTCCTACGCTTCCTCTTTCAGAATTACTATTGCAAAAATTACAGATAGTGAAAATTAATGAGAAGGATGTTAAAGATGTTATAGTTCTGTTGAGAGCTCATGATTTAGGAAAGACAGACGATGACACGATAAACCTTAATGCGTTGTGCAATGCGGGACTACTATCTGACTGGGGATTTTATTACACTGTGACGACTAATCTTAAAAAAATTGTTGAATATACTCACACGAGCGATGTTTTGACTGAAAATGACAGGAAAATTGTGAACGACAGAGCAAATCGACTTCTCAATTATTTAGCGGAGCAACCAAAAAGCTTGAACTGGAAACTAAGAGCAAAGATTGGGCCAAAGAAAAAATGGTACAACGATGTAGAAGATTGGTTTTAAGCATTAACAACATTTTCAGAGTTATAGCTTACACTTCATAAAATTACTATTTCCGAACCAATTTATCCTCAAAATTTATTATTCAGGCTTTTAAAACTGATAAAAATTAAGGGATTCCTCTCTTATTATATTAATTTTAAATTTTCTTTTTTTCATTTCAATAAGACATTTCACGGCATCTATACATTCTTCTGGTGCCCATGCTCCTGGAGGAATCTCTCCTCTTGCGAGCATTTCGGCAACAATAGAAGCAGGTATAGCTGTAATCGGATCATTTATTCCTCTATAGTCTTTTTGCGGTTCTTGAATTAAATCCATGGTATATATTACCTGATTATTTTTCTCTTTTCCTACGACTCGGGCTCGTATAATTTCATAAGATTGCGATTCTTCGATTGTTTTAGAAGAGTGGATATCTAATTTTTCTTGAATATTTTTTTGAATTAGCGCTTCAAGAAGATCTTCCGGATTGATAATAATGCTTTTCATTCTTAATTCTTTGATGACGCCAAAACCACAAGCCACTAAAGAGACCACTACTCTTTTTATATTATCAGGTAACCCTAATTTCCATGTTACCTCCTTTACACCTTTTCCTTTTAAGCTAAAAGGAAGCGTCGCGATCTCAGAGTGTAACGTATAAACGCATTCCACTTTGCCCAAAGGTTCAGGGAATTCCACGACTTCTTTCCCGCTACCTGCGGGTATCATTCTGAACTCCCCGCTAATGTATTGGATAGACTCCGCTGAGAACTCCCTTAACAAAGTTTTTATAGAGTATGGAGGAATAAATAATGGACTTTCTGGCCCCAAAACTTTGCTTGCATCATATAAGTTTACCTTTTCTACGGTATCAAGTTTATCTGCGGCATATTTAACCAAGATATTCGTGCAACCCGGCGCTGATCCCATACCTAAGACAGCTGGGACTCCTTTTTTAATGAATTTTTCGTGTAGCTTCTTCTGTTCTAAAGTTGTATAGTACATGCCTCCGAGATCTAAATATGGTGTCCTTGTTTCCAGACATGCCGTCATTACATTTATGTTCACAGTATAATTCGCCGCGTTTATACACGCTTGAACACCTTTAAGTGCTTCGACTAATGCTTTCTTATTAGTAGCGTCCACAACTTTTGTAACCACTCTAGCATCATCAATGGCTAACCGTAAATTCTCAAGCTTTTCAAAATTTCTATCTATAGCTAAAATGTTGTCCACACTTTCAGACCATTTTGATAGGATATCCCTTATTATTCCAGATCCTTCGTTTCCTGCCGCGCCTATTACAGCAACTTGCATAATTTAATGTCCTCCAATTTTTTGTAAACGTGATTTAATGTAAATAGCTTGATACACCATTTTCATCAATCCAACTACGTCAAATACCGGTATTCCAGTTGTACTCTGAATGGTTTCTGCGAAAGGCGGTAAATCTGTGCATTCCAAAACAATTGCTCTGACATTCGGGTTCTCTTCAACAAGCCTTTTTGAGATGTCAAATAAGGTATTTCGAATTTTTTTAACGGCTAAATCGTCAAGATATTTAATGTTCTTACCTGATGATGTAGCTGCATTAAAAAAGTTTGGCTCGTTCTCTAATCCAACTATAATACAGTTTTTAACAAGCTCCTCACTAATTCCAGCAGCCATCAGATGACGATAAGTCAGATGACGACTATCTGCTGTTAGTATGGCAACTTTTTTGTTTTTACCAATCATCGTTTGTATTAGAGGAACGAGAAGGAGCCCGGAAGTGAGAACGGGAACATTCACAGCTTCTGAAAGCTCTTTCTGCCAGAGCGCATTAAACCCGCAATCAGTACTGATTGCACCTGCTCCTTCTCTATCGAACTCTTGCGCTCCTTTAATTAATAGGCGTAAAGTTTTTTCATTTGGACTCTTCACAACAGTTTCATAGTTTAAACCCTTTAATCTCTTAACTTTTATCGGAAAGGCGAAGGTCTTAGGATTCCAATTAACGCCAATAAGTCTACCAGTTGCGCTGTCCTCTTCCCAGCATAAAACGCCGATGAAAGGTATCAAAATTAACGCCTCTAATTGATGTGTTTCTTCTAATCTAAATCTTTAACCCATACTTTTCCCCTAATTTCCTAAAAAGCGTTTTAAGTTCTTTGGCTCTCTCCTCACTATCTTCTATCTTAAGTTCCTCGCATTCATATCCAAGAACTTCTCTATATATCTTAACGGTCTTATCTGTAAAAACTACTGTTCCATCATCCTTTATTTTTTCAATTCCATCACCAATTCGTCCACTTTCTTCGTTCACCTTTATTGCTTCTTCTAAAGTTATTTCCTCTGGTAACAATATTTCTGCCCCTTTTTCATAACTTAAACGAACAGGGTATCCTCCGGGCAATCCTGCGGGTCCATGCGCATAGCAAGATTCGTAAGTATTACCATAAACGGCTAAAAGATTTCGCGTAAAAGACGCTGCAATATCCTCTTGAGGTGGTATAGAGACCAATGCACCCATATCAGCTTTTGCAAATGGTTGCACTATCTTTCGTATTTTATCTGGAGGATATAAGTCAGTAACATCTTTATCGTAAACGTAGATTCTTGCTAAAAATGGAGCATTAAAAAAGCTACTAAGAAGGCCGTGATGACCATATATGTAAATAGTGATACTTCTCATCGGGACTCTGAGTTCTTTACTTATAAACTGTCTTATCACTTGTGTATATGTATCTACATTACCTCCTCCACAAACTGGAGCTAAACCAATTTTAGCCAAGACTGGGTTTACAACGTCAGAGTAGGAACAGTTTATCACGCGCGTCTCTATTCCGGATTGTTTTACCGCCTTCATTAACTTATATGTCAGCGTTAAATGGAACGGTAGTTGAGGACCGAGACCAGCACTATTTAGCTTCATCGCTATTTCTTCCGGAAGCATATGATACGCCCACCACGATTGTATGACTGTGGCATTGCATATCACGTCAGGCTTTTCTACCTCTAATACTTTAGCGGTTCCTTCTACATCGTTTAGGTCAATTCTGCGAAACTCAATATCCGGGTAAAGTCCTCTAAGAGCCGCAGTATATATCACTAGATTTACCTTTCCCTCAGCATTTGGAGAATAATCAGCCGCGATAATTTTGCCGATATTTGGTGTGTGAGCCAAGTTTTGCAGTATATGATACCCCAACTCACCTATGCCGATTATCATCACTTTTCCAACCATTTTTTTTCCTCCGTTTAGGCTCAAGAATGGATCAATCGTTACATTTATAAAACTTGTGTTGCGTGGTTTAATGTGAGTTTAAAATGCTTTAATGTGGAAGGTAAAATGACAACACAATTGAAGATACTCTTTGCATGCGATGTACACGGTTCAACAACGTGTTTCAAAAAGTACTTAAGCGCCCTTCAAGTTTACAAAGCTGATATTGGGATTTTAAGTGGTGATTTATGTGGTAAATTCGTGGTACCAATTGTTTTAAGAAGTGATGGTAGCTATGAATGTACTTACATGGGTGAAAGGATAGTAACGAAGAATGAGGAGAGGATGAAAGAAATAGAAAGAAAATTTGAGACTATGGGGGCATATTATGCGTATCTGACGGAAGAAGATTTAAAAGAATTATTAGAAGAAGGTAAAACAATTGAAGGCAGAATTGATGAAAAAGTTAAAGGGGTTACGTTATCGTCGGGTAAAACCGAAAAATTGTTTGAGGAAAAAGTTGTTGAAAGACTGTGTAAATGGCTTGATTACGCAAATGATTATTTAAAAAGAATCGGAAGAAGAATTTATATCACCCCCGGTAATGACGATCTCCTAATTATAGACGATATTATCAAACGATATGCATCTGAACATATTATATTTGCTGATCTAACTGTTAATGACATTGGAGGATATGAAATGGCAAGTTTATCTTGGTCCAACCCAACTCCATGGGGCACTCCAAGAGAAACTAATGAGGATCATTTAAGAAAAATGATTTCCGACTTACTTCAGAAAGTAACTAATATGGAGACGGCTATCTTTCAGTTTCATGTACCGCCAAAGGATACTTTGATAGATCAGGCACCAAAACTTGATGAAAAGCTCAGGCCTTCAGTGGATCATACTGTAGGTGTCGGAAGCATAGCTGTCAGAGAGGCCATCGAGAGATATCAACCTTTACTTGGACTACATGGTCACATTCATGAATCTAGAGGCGTCCAGAAACTAGGCAGAACATATATTTTGAATCCAGGCAGCGAATATACCGAAGGCATTTTAAAAGGTGTTATGGTGGTGTTGGAAAACGGAAGATTCAAGGCTTATCAATTTACTAGTGGATAAAATTATTGCAAAAGTGTTTTTATGGTCGTAAAAACTTCAGATTCATACGATAAAATGAAAAATATTGCAAAATTGATACAAATATTTGATGATTTTACCATACTTAAGAAAACAGATCCTGTGAAAGTAGAGAAAATCGTTAATTATCTAAACGATCCGACCATTTCCAAAATCTGGGTCAGATATGCGAAGGTTATACATTATCTGGCCTACTATCCGATTAAAATACCTAGTATTAAGCATTTGATTAATATAAAAGCGATTTTACGTATATTTTTGCTCTCAACCTTGATTTACTATATTCTTTCCTTTGGATACATACTTCATCCAAAATTATTTCCGGCCATTATAGGTGATATAAAAGTGTTTTTGACAATGTTATCAATTTCCTTTGCTTCGGGGTTCGGTTTAATTTTCTTAGAACACCGCATTAGACATAAAATAATTGAGTGGGAATCCAAAAATAAAGAAATTTTACAACCCCGAATAGATAAGCTCGTTAAAGGCGTAAATGAATTAATAAGGGTACTGGTAAATTACGTTAAAATGCATAATGATGGGAGCTGCATTGACAATTTTGTGATTGAATTATGGAGAGAAGATTATAAAGGATTAAAAATCACGGGAATTAAAAAAATTAAGAAACCATTCTCCTCAGAATTAATAAATGTATACGTTTATAAAATACATGATTAATCACATGAGAACTTTAAACCGCTCGAAATGTTAAATGCTATAAACTCATGGTTCTAAGCCAAGGCGTTTTAAAGTTTCTATCTCAGGCACTCCAGCAATACTCCAACCTCTAAGTAAATAATATTCAGTTAATGCTTTTTCAAAGTGTTCTTCTGAAACTTTAACGTCATTTGTTGGGCCTCCGATGAGCGGTTCTTTGAAGAATTTTGGAGGTATTTTATCGTCTTTTCTTGAAAATCCCTCTCTAATATTGAAGAGTCTTCCCAAGTTCCATATTCGCTCCCCTATCAGATTTAGTTCCTCAGGTCTGATTGTTATGCCCCATACTGGTGAGAGCAATTTTGCCATTTCTTCATAGTTTATTAGCCAGAAATCACATATTATTAAAGACCATTTAACACTATTTAAGTCCTCTAAATGTTTAACGAGCGCTGGTTTACCGACGAAAGTTCTAGGCTCCATTTTCCCGAAGGCATCTTGTGAAACAGCCCATGCTCGTAAATGGCATGCTCCTCTATCTGCGGTTGAATACGCCAGTGCCATCCCCCATGTTCCTCGAGGATCGTATCCTGGTACTTCTAAACCTTTTACATCAACGGCATACTTATCGGGACTTAAACCTAGCGCCTCAATAACTTTCCTCGTTCCACACGAGAGAATTTTGCCAAAACCTTCATTCAAGCCGATTTTTTCAGCTAACCTTAACAATGCCTCTGCATTTCCAAAATTAGCTTTTATTCCATCGATTTGATCCTTTTTAAGTAATCCCTCTTCATAAAGTTCCATTACGAGCGCAATTGTGTTTGCAGTTGAAATAGTGTCGATACCGAGGTCTCCGCATATATAGTTAAACTCGGCTATTGCCTCGAAATCTCCTATTCCACAGTTAGATCCGGCTGTAGCCAGTGTTTCATATTCTGGGGCCTTAATCACACGATTCTTAACTTTAACTAAACGTTTGCATGCAAGCGGGCAAGCGTAACACGCTCTTACTTCGATTAAATGAGCTTTGACGACATCTGTGTTTATTTTGTCTGCTTCCTTGAAAACCCCACTCTTATAATATCTTGTTAACAAAATCCCTACATTGTTTGACATGTCTACTATTATGGGTGTTCCATCAGTTTTAGCCCACATATTGGCCTCAGTCAACACGCTTTTCTCAGTTAACTCCTTCGCTACTTTTACGAACTCATCCTTGTTGGCTATTGGAACACTCCCATGTCCGTTAATAGCCACGGCCTTGAGGTTTTTTGACCCTAAAACCGCTCCAGAGCCTCCTCTTCCAGCATTCCATATAAAGTCAACATTTATCGAGGCAAACTTGACAAGTCTCTCTCCAGCCGGCCCTATTGCTAAAACGCTTAGATTAGTATCACTCTCGTCTTTCTTAATGATATCAATTGTATCATAAGCCCCTTTACCCAATAAATGACTTGCATCCTTTACCTCAACTTTTCCATCAATAATGAGCAAATATATAGGCTTCTTAGCCTTACCCTCAATTATCAATGCGTCAAATCCAGCGAACTTAAGTTTAACGCCGAAGAAACCACCAAAGTATGAGTCTAAAATGGTACCGGTATAGGGAGACTTTGTAACCACAACATATTTAGCAGCAGCGGGAGCCGTGGTTCCAGTAAGAGGTCCTGTCATGAATATTAACTTATTCGCTGGGCTAAGCGGGTCTACATTCGGACTAAGTTCCTCGTATAGGTATTTGAATCCTAATCCCTTACCACCAATGTAGCTCGGGACCCATTCCCAACGTAAGTCTTCTATTTTCACCTTATTCGTACTTAAGTCAACTCTGGCAACTTTTCCTAAATATCCACCCAACTTCATTGCATATCGAATTTATATTATCCTACAAGAATTTTTAAATTTTCTTTCAATAATTGCGATTATGGCTAATCTATCTTCAACAAAGATGAACCATTGAGGAATTAGCTATAGAAGAATTCAAAAATAATATAAAATCTTAATAGAAAATATCTTTTAATCAGCAAGTTACGATTTACACGATGTGGTAATGAACTTGTATGGATATGCAGGTAAAATTGCGAGAATGGATTTAAATAGCGGCAGAGTGCGGATTGAATTTTTAAAGGAAGATTTTGCCAGCCAATATATTGGCGGAAAAGGTTTCGGCGCAAAAATCTTGTATGAAGAACTTAAGCCCAAAACTGATCTATATGAACCATCAAATCTTCTGATTTTTGCCGCAGGTCCGGTCAACGGTTTCGTACTATCTGGGGCCTCAAAGCTATGTGCAGTGTTTAAATCCCCCTTAACCGGGGGTTGGGGAGAATCCCAGTGTGGTGGACATTTTGCCCCACAGCTGAAATATGCTGGATACGACATGCTAATAATCACGGGAAAGGCTGAAAAGCCAGTCTACGTCACTATTGAGGATGAGGAGGTAAGGTTTTGGGACGCCACGCACCTGTGGGGAGAGGACACTTTTCAGACAGAGGACATTATAAAAAAGGATCATGGAAAAGGTTTTCAAGTGATTTCTATAGGAAAGGCTGGAGAAAACCTCGTAAGGTATGCCTGTATCACCCATGATAGGGGTAGACAGTTTGGAAGGGCCGGCGCTGGAGCTGTTATGGGTTCAAAGAAGCTTAAGGCCATCGCGGTTAAGGGAAGCGGAAAAATTGAAGCTGCTAAGCCTGAAGAACTTGACAAGTTCAGAAGGGAGTTGAACGATAAAATTAGGGAACGTTTAAAGTCGCTTATGGAATATGGAACACCAGCAATAATGGCCTTAACCAATACAACTGGAACGCTCCCAACAAGATACTGGACAGAAGGTGAATTTGAAGGCTTTGAAAGAATCAACGCTGAAACATTAAAAAAATTGTATGTTGAAAGTAGCAAAGCATGTTTTGCATGCACAGTTGCGTGTGGAAAAATATCAGTTGTAAGAAAAGTTCCAAGCATACTCCAATTAGGAAGCTTCGCAACCTATACCGAATCCAAGGTTGAAGGACCAGAATATGAAACACTGTTTGCCTTAGGATCACTATGCGGAAACGACAACCTGGAATCAATAATTAAGGCTAACGAGATATGCGACAGACTTGGAATAGACACAATATCAGCTGGAAACACCATCGCATTTGCCATGTACTGCTACGAGAAAGGAATCATAACACGAGAAGACACCGGAGGAATAGAGCTCAAATTCGGAAACAGTGAAGCGATAATCACTATGTTAAAAAAGATTGCTTATAGGGAAGGAGTTGGCAACATTCTAGCCGAAGGTGTTAAAAGGGCCGCAGAAAAAATTGGCAGAGGCTCTGAAAATATCGCAGTGCACGTTAAGGGATTAGAGCCTCCAGGATACGACCCAAGAGGTTTAAAGGGAGTTGCTTTAGCCTACGCAGTATCATGCCGGGGGGCATGCCACCTACGCCACATGGCATACAGGCCAAACCTAACAGGACAAAAACCATTTGAAAAAGGGACGGTAAACC
>Ga0315298_1008843_pt1 | contig 12661 bp, 8 predicted proteins | sample WHS_1_MG_FD_203077 | JGI IMG/M metagenome (GOLD analysis project Ga0315298, IMG submission 203077) | Extremophilic microbial mat communities from Washburn Hot Springs, YNP, Wyoming, USA - WHS_1_MG | ecosystem: Environmental > Aquatic > Thermal springs > Hot (42-90C) | place: USA: Wyoming...
CCAGTTGTACAGGGAGAACAGGCCATCCTCGGCCGAAACCGGACTGGTGGTGGGGGGCGGAGGGGCCATCCCCATGCCCGGCACGAAGGTGGTGGAGCTGCCCATCTGCAAGGTGGTGATCAGCAGGGCATCAGCTCGCGCTCGAGCAGGCAGCGGCGGCTGGAAGCCGTAGATGATGGAGGACCCGCCCTGAAGCTGAACCCAGGAGATATTGCCGTTGCTGGCGCTGCCGTAGCCGCCGGTCTGAGCCAGAATCTGGGCAGGTGCCAGGGCCGGCGGCACGGTGAAGGGTCCCGGCGGCAACTCCAGCCGCAGCGGCTGCTCCAGCAGGGTCAGGTAGTAGGTCGGGTGGTCGCCTGCCGTGGGAAGGTCCTTGCCCACGGGGGCCCGGGTGAAGGCGATAAAGGTCAGCGGCATCGATGGCCCCCCGGGGCCCATGCGGGGGGCGTTGATTATCGGGTCCATCAGCCGCACCCGCCGCTGCACCTCGGGATCCTGCGGAAGCTGCAACTGCTCGGGCATGCCCGGGGCTGGCATCGGGTAAGATGCGGACGAGGCAGCCATGCCGCTGCTCGGGGGCACGGGGGTTGGCGTCGACCGTGCCCGCGTGGGCGTGGGGGAGCCACCCGGCGTTGGGGAGGCAGCGGGCGTTGGTGTGGATGTGGCGTTGTCAAGGGGCGTTTGGACTGGTGTGGGGGTAAGCCGCATCGCCGGCACGGCGATTGCCGGCGCCGGCCCGGCGGCCACGGCGATGCCCGGGCCGTACATCACCTGTCCGCCGCTACCCCCCGCGCTGGGCGGCTGGCCGAACAGCCGCCAGGACAGAGGGAACCCGCCCCGATAGGGGTTTGGCGTCGGGCCGGGGTCCAGCACCACCGGCACGGTCTGGCCGGGCGCGAGGCTGCCCAGCTTCACCAGGCTCTGGCCGACCATGACGGCGGCGTCCTCCAGCGGGTAGGGAGTGTCGTTGCGAAGGCTTCCCTTGATCAGCCCTCCCTCGAGACCGATGGTCGCGGTGATCCTTCCCACCTCCTCTCGCGGGGTCCTGTTCACCACCACCGAACGCATGGCCCATTGCCCCGAGGGGAACTCGACCCTGGTATCGCGGCCCGCGACGACGCGGTAGGGCGGCTGCGAGGAAACGGCCCCGGACATCGGGCCGCCGGGACCGTACGGGGAATTGCCCGCGGTGTTGATCGCCCGCACCGGGCTGTCCCCGGGCACCGTGACGGTCAGATCCGGGTGGGTCGGGGCGAAGAACCCCGCGGATATCAGTTGCTTGCCCTGGCCCGTTTCGCCATCCAGCCTAACGTAGGAGACGACGTTGACCAGCACATCCCGACCGCCCCTGCCGATACCGGCGTAGTAGAGGCCTCCCGATGCCAAGACCGCTGCCAAGGGCACGGCGACCCACACCCATCCTCGCCGATGATACCGGGACAGCAGCAGGTGCAGCAGCGGGCCCACCACCAGGGCGAAGCCCCCCAGCACCAGGGCGATGGTCTGCCAGCCAGGGTAGGCCTCTGGAGGCAGGGCCTCCAGAGCGCTCTGCAGCCGCAGGGGGTTGTTGGCATCGTACGACATGTACATCATCTTCTCGTTGTCGGAAGGGTCTGGGAGGGCGGGCTCGATCGCCTTCTGCAGCAGGCCCGGAGTCCCCGGCCAGGAGGCCAGCGGTTCGAGCCCCGGGTCGGGGGCCAGGAGGGTTACGTCGCCCCGCCCCAGCCCGAGGCGCCAGGCCAGGGGACGGTCGGGTGTGCCCGCAAGAAGGGAGCCGGCGCTGGCCCGAAACCGAGCGGCCGGACCGGGTTCCGCGATCGTGCTGGGGCCGCCCGCCCACCGGACCAGTGGCATCAAGTCGGTGCTGGCATCGGAGCCGCTGAAGGTGACCGGCAGTGTTCCCGCCGGCAGCACGGCAGCGGCGCGAGCCGCGTCCGGGCCGCCTGCCAGCACCAGGTGGCCGCCCGTGGCCACCCAATCCTGCACGACCCGCCGCTGCTCGCCGGTCAGGGTGGCCGCTGCATTTCCCTGAACCACCAGCACCGACACGGCGCCCATCAGCTCCGAGGAGGGCGGCAGGTCGGCGGGAGTGAGCCGGGCCACGCTGAGCGGCACCGGCAGCCCCTGGAGGGGTAGCTCAATCTGGGAAAGAGCGCGGGCCACGGAGGGGGCGTCGGCCAGAACGGCGGCCAGCGGCCACTGGGGTGTCTTGGCGCTCTTGAGCTCCAGCCGCTGCTCGGCCAGAAGCTGCCCGCCACCGGAGAGTAGCACGGTTCCGACCAGGCCGCCCGAACCCCCCATGACTCCCGCGTCGTAGGGTACCCAGAGGGTAACCTCCTTGGACACCCCGGCCGGCAGCGCCACCTCCTGCCCAAAGGCGCCCACGGGGTACTCCACGGAGGCAGCCGGGGGGCCGGGCTGATACCGATTCTTCAGCACCACTTCCACCCGGGCGTTGATGTCGGTGCTGCCGCCGGACACCCGCACTCGAACCGGACTCCAGGTACCAGGCACCACGGTCCCGTCCCAGCCCACCTGCAGCAGCTCCAGGGAGCCCTCGGCGCCCGTGGCAATGCCCGAGGAAATGAGTCCGGCGATGGCGGCGAGAAGCGCTGCCAGCAGCAGCAGCGCAACGGGGATGCGGCCGGGGAGAGCGGCTCTTTTCACTGACAACTCCCATTCCGACGTCTGTGAGGAACTACTACACCACCACAACGAGCGTGATGGGCGAGGACTACCTGAGGTAGGGGCGTATTGCATACGCCCTGGTTGCCGGCGAGGGCGCATGCAATACGCCCCTACAAGCATCGCCTCCGCCCGTCGAAATCACTGCGGCTATGTACTGTACTACTTTTGGGTAAACGCGGGGAGGGCAGAAAAGTAACGGGGGAAATGGGACGTGGGACGGCAGATCTGCTGCCCCGCGTCCCGCAGCGCTGCCGGCTACTGCATCTTCGCCAGCTTCGCCTCCAGAAGCGGCTCGGTGATGGGCCCTATCTGCATATCCCTGACAACACCGTTCCGGTCGATGAAGAAGCTGGTGGGTATGCCGCTCACCTGGTAGCTGTCGGCCGTCTGGCCGGTGGAGTCCAGCAGGATGGTCCAGTGGTAGCCGTTGTCGTTGACGAACTTCTGGACAGTACCGGCATCCTCTTTCAGGTTGACACCCAGGAACGCTATGCCCTGGTCGCGAGTCTTCTGGTACGCCTTCTCTAGGTCGGGCATCTCCTGCTTGCAGGGAGGACACCAGGTAGCCCAGAAGTTGACGAACACCGTCTTGCCCTTCAGCTCGGAGAGCGTTACCAGGGAACCGTCCAGCGCTTTCAGAGTGAAGTCGGGAGCCAGGTTACCGATCTTGGGTCCCACGTTCAGCCGCGTTGGATCCCCCGAAGAGTCAGACGCTGCCTGAGCGATGCTTGCTCTCGCCGGGGAGAAGTTCTTGCTCCCACCCATGCAGCCCGCCGCCGTCAACAATCCCACTCCCAGGACTGCGGCCAGAAACCATCTATACACTCCAGCCTTCCTCATCACCAAACCCTCCAGACTTGTCGAAGCATGGCAGTACCAGCCCTTAACCCCATGGACCGGCCAGAGGGCAGGTCCACGCCTCTCCCGTGGGGAGAGGGGATCACTCATCACTCATCACTCGTTCACACCGTCCCCCAGTTGAAGTACTGGGGCAGCAGCTTGAAGAGATCCGAGAGCATCAGCAGCCCGATGCCGATCAGCAAGACCCCGCCGGCCACTTCGACCAGGTGAAGGTGGCGCTTGGCCCGCGCCAGCAGCCGAGTAGCCCGCGAGATGGCAAGTCCCGTGGCCAGGAAGGGAGCACCCAATCCCAGGGAATAGGCCACCAGTAGGAAGCTTCCCTGCCCTACCGTGTCGCTCATGCTGGCCAGGCCGATTATCCCCGCCAGGATCGGTCCAATGCAAGGGGTCCAGCCGGCAGCAAAGGCGAGACCCACCAGAAAAGAGGTAGCCACTGTTGCCCTGGAACCCAGACGAGGCTCAAACCGCATCTGCCGGTATAGAAGGGTCAGTCTGAGAATCCCCACCTGGTGCAGCCCGAGGACGATCAATATGACCCCACCCGCCTGGCGAAAGAGGCTCGAGTAACCGGGAAGCACGTATCCGATCAACCCAATCGAAGCCCAGAAGCCCACGAAGACCATGGAGAAGCCCACGACGAAGGCCAGCGAATGGGATAGCGCCATCCATCGGCGTGATCCGCCATCCGTGGAGACGGAACTGCCCGCCAGATGCCCCACATAGGCGGGCACCAGCGGCAGCACACAGGGAGAGAGGAAGGAGAGAACCCCCGCCCCAAAAGCTACCAGCAGCGAAAGGTTGGAGGAGTCCAAGAACGAAACCCCGGCACCCTCTAGATTGACCCGCTGGAGATTCCCAACAGAGGAGTGCCCCTCGAAGGCCATATACCTGGCAGGGGTATACTAGATGCTCGCCGTTTCCGTGTCAAGCGAGCGATCTCCAACTCCAGTGCCATGAAAATGTTCCTAGCCCTGGGCTAGGCGGCGGCGGGCTCAAGAGACAGTTTGCGGCCGAAACGTCGGTGCCGCTATCGTGGCGATCTCCCCGCTCGCGCTCTCCATCACTGGAATGGGGGCCACGAAGGCGTCCACCAGTTCCACTTCCCCAGCAGGCGCATGGTGGCCGGTACCAAGAGCGTCCGGACCACCGTGGCGTCCAGGAACACCGCCAAGGCGATCCCCAGCCCCAGCGCCTTGATGATCACGATGTCGGCAGCAGCGAAGGCCACCCCCACCACCACCACAATGATGGCCGCGCTGGTGATCAGCCGCCCGCTCCTCTCCAGCCCCTTGGCCACGCTGAAGGCGTTGTCGCCCGTCCGCTCGTACTCCTCCTTCACCCGAGTCAGCAGAAACACCTCGTAGTCCATGCTCAGGCCAAACAGGATGCAGAACATGATGACGGGCATGGATGCCTCCACCGTCCCCGAGGAGCGGAAGTGCAGCAGCGACTGGAAGTACCCGTCCTGGAAGATGAACACCAGCGCCCCGTAGCTGGCCAGGATGCTCAGGGTGTTCATGATGATGGCCTTGGCCGGCAGCAGCACCGAGCGGAACAGGAAGAAGAGAACCACGTAGATGGCCACCACCACCATTCCTAGCGCCCTGGGCGCATCGGAATAGAGGGTATCCACCACGTCCAGCACCTCGGCCGAGGTGCCGCCCACCAGGACCGACATGCCGCCACCCAGCGGTGTGGCCCGAATGTCCTTCACCAGCCCCTTGGCCTCCTCCGATACGGGCGCGGCTCGAGTCGAGACCTTCACCAGCGCCACGGACCGGCTCACCGTGACGCGGGCCGTTTCCCGGGCGTAGAGGTCCGGTATCCTGGCCGGGTCGGAGTAGATGAGCTGGTACTGGGCTTTGGTGATGCGGGGGTCCAGGTCTACGATGCTCTCTACCCTCGCCACTCGCGGATCCCGGCCCAGGGCGTGGGTGAAATCGTACAGACGGGAGATGTTCCGCGCATCGAAGATGCTGCCCTGCACCTGGACGGCCACCAGGACCGGCGCCGTCTCGCTGTCGCCAAACTCCTTCCTCAGGAGGTCCAGCGCCTGGCGCGAAGGGAGGTCCGGCGGCAGGATGTAGGCGTCGGGCGCGCTGAAGCGGACATGGAGGAAGGGGGTGCCCAGGGCTACCAGCAACGCCAGGGTAGGCACGAATACCGCCACCGGGTGCCGCATCACCCAGGCTGCCGTCCTCTCCCAGAACCCGCCCACGGTCGGGCGGCGCCGCAGCACCGCCAACCGGTTCACGTCGGGCCCCAGCACTCCCAGGACCGCCGGCAGCAACGTTAAGGCGGCGGTCACGCATAGGATCGTGCCGATCATCCCCACGATCCCCAGCGACCGGAGCATCATAAACTCGAAGCTGCTCAGCCCCGCCAGGCCGATCAGCACCGACAGCCCTGAGAAGAAGACGGCCTTCCCGGCGGTAGCCACAGTGGTCGCCACGGCCTCGCCCACGCATCTGCGCTCCAGCTCCTCTCGGAAGCGGCTGGTCATGAAGAGGGAGTAGTCCACACCCAGCCCCAGCCCCAACATTGTGGCCACGTTGATCACGAAGATGGAGAGATCGGTGGCGCGGCTGAGCAGGGCTATGGCCGCCATGATGCCCACCACGGAGGCCCCGCCCACCACGATGGGCAGACCAGTCGCCACCAGGGAGCCGAACACCAGCAGCAGCGCCGCCGCAGCGAAGGGGAAGGCCACGATCTCCGCCCGCTGGAGGTCCTCGTGGCTCAGCCGCTCCACCTCGGAGAAGAACACGGGGCCGCCCGTGATGAGCATACGGAGTGCTGAGCTCTGGGTCTTGATTCCTGGATCCCCGGAAAAGCCCTCACCCCGACCCTCTCCCGATGGGAGAGGGAGAGTCCCCGCATCTGCCCGTGCCCCCTTCCCCGCGTCTCCCCATCCCCGTGTCTCCGCGTCCCCCCGTCCCCCCGTCTCCCCGTCTCCTAGACCCGCGGCTCCGGCCGGGTCGCGCAGCAGCGACGTCAGCGTCGAGATGCGGCGGGCCGCCGTCTCCTCGTCGATGCTCAGCACCACGAGCTCGTAGACGGTGTGGCGGTCGCCGGAGACCTGGCGCGGGTTCGTCAGATGGGCCACGACCCGTTCAACGCCGGGTGCGCCTTGGAGCCCGGCCATGGCGTAAGCCACCTGGCGGCTAAACTCGGGATCATCGGCGGTGAGGGTGGGGCTGGTGAAGAGAACAACCAGGCTGCTGGGTTGCGCCCCCAACTCCCGCTCCAGCAGTCTTCTGGCCCGCTCCGATTCCATCCGCGAGCTGGTCAGGCCCCCAAACTGGAGGCGGCTCGCTGCCTGTGGGAGGAGTGGCGCGCCGGCCAGCAGCAGCGCGATCCAGACGAAGATGACCGCCCACCGATGCCGGTAGGCGAAGCTGCCCAGGGAATAGAACAACGGTCTGCCTTTTCCAGAGGGACGATGCGAGCGGAAACCAGTATAGCAGAGCCGGCAGCGGCACCGTTAGGGAATGGCGGCCTGAGCGCGCCAGACGGCCCAGGCCGCGTCCTGACCCTCCACGTCGTCGATATCCAGCCGTCCCCGGCCAGGCTCTGCCCGGCCCAGCCAGGCGACCAGCAGCAGACCCTGCCGGTAGCCCACCACGAAGCTGGAGGAAGGGGTGGTACCTGTCTTGGTTGCCACCTCGCCAGGAATCCCCAGATTCCTGGAAACCGTTACCATCGCCTGTGAAACCCACCGGGCCGAACCATCGCTCAGCAGCTTCGGCCCAGAAGCCCGCCCGGCCAGGTACAGCTCGCATCCGTACCGATCGTGAATGCTCCGCACCGGGGTCGGCTCCACGTACACACCCCCGTTGGCCAGTACGGTGAAGGCGCCGGCCACTTCCAGCATCGGCATCTCCGCCAGCCCCAGTCCCAGCTCGACGCCCTCCGTCTCCGGGTGCAGCTCTGCTCGCACCCGGAACCGATCTCTCAGGCAGGAGGCGAAGCCCTCCGGAGTCAGCCGGTTCACCAGCTCGGCGGCAGCGGTGTTCCGCGACCCCGACAGCGCCTCGGCCGCGGGCCGCATCCCTCTTCCAACCGGGTCCAGATCCCAGTTGGTCACGTACCGCCCTCCGATCACTCGTGGGGTATCATCCAGCCGCTCGTCGGGCTGAAGCTGCCCCTCCTCGAGAGCGCACGCGTACAGGAGCGGTTTGATGGCGCTGCCCGGCTGGTGCGGGAGGCCGTCCACCATGTCCGGCAGAGCATCTGCCCCGCCGAGCTGAAGGCCGCCGAACCAGGCTAGGATCTCACCATCGCGGGGGTCCAGGGCCACCGCACCACCGTTGTTGACCCGCCGCGCCGCCAGCCGCCCAATGGTCGCGGTCATCACCCCTTCTAGATCGCGCTGCCGAACCGGGTCCAGGCTGATGGCCACCCGGTACCCACCAGTCGACAGATCGCGGTAGCCGTGGCCATCCAGCCAACGCATCAGGTACCGGACGAACGAATCGAGCCTCTCGGCTCGGTTCCTCGGATAGTTCGGCTCGGGCAAGACACCCAGGGGAGCAGCGTTGATGGCCGCGGCCTCCTCCGGCGAGAGGTAACCCTCCCTCACCATGGCGCTGACCACATCCCCGCGCCGTGCCTTCACCGCATCAGGACGCTGCCATGGGCCGAGAGCGCTGGGAGCCTGGGGAAGACCTGCCAGCAGCGCTCCCTCGACTGCCGTCAGCTCCCGAGCGGGCTTGCCGAAATAGGTGAGAGACGCGGCCTGAACCCCAAAAGCTCCCTGGCCGAAGTAAACGCTGTTCAGGTAGAAGCTGGTCACGGAGCGATCGGGCCCCAGCCAGAGGGAAGATCGCTCGTAAGCCCACCCGCAGGGGAACTCGAACAGCAGCTTCTCGGCCACAGTGGCCGCCGCAACGAGAGAGCCACGAAGGGGCATCCCGCTGGGAAACGCAGCAGCAACCAGGCCAGGCAGAGGGCGCCCGAAGAAGTTCTTGCAGATCTGGGTCGCCATCCCGCTCCCGCCCGACAGCTCCTGTTCTCCGTACAGCGTCCTGGTTGCCGCCGTGAAGACCCCTCCCATTCGGATGGGGTTTATGGGAGAGTGGGTGAGAGGTGAGGTGTAAACACCCGGATCCTCGATGGCATCAATAGCCATTCTTATGGAGTCGGGCATCTCTGTCGACGAGACAGGGATCCGGTAAACGCCGTTGGGATAGTATAGGCGCAACAGCCGACCTTCCCGATCCAGCAGTAGACTGGCCGCCGGAAGACTCGCCCCTATGGCCAGCCAAAGGCCCGCCACCACCGGTCCGAAGGAGATCACCAGCCTGATCCCCGCGCGGCACAACCCCAGGGCGCCCCTCACCACGCCTTGCGCCCTCATACGTCGGAAGTCCGCAACATCGGCCAGGAAGGCTTCCGCTACTGCCAGAAGGCATGCCAGCTCCACCGCCAGCAGAGCTGCCTGAGTCGCCGCCACCTGGATCGCCATGTTCGGAAAGAGCTGAGGGCCGCGAACCGTTTGATGCAGGGTTAAGGCGATGGCCAGCGCCATTGGGAAGACGACCAGCCCGGCCAGCCGATCCAGCGGACGCGGTAGATACCGCTTTGGGGCATGAGGGGGTAAGGTGACAGCAGCCAGGGAGAAAATGAACATGGCGGCCAGGGTCGGAAGGGTCAGTGAAATCGGAGTCCCGTGTACATCCAGGACGGCGCGCAGGGTGGCAGGGTCGATCCGTGGCAGAAGACAGCCCGACGTCACCAGGGGCAGCCAGGCGGCGAAGGTAACCAGTCTCCTGAAGGCCACGATAGTCCCATTCCCGAGAACGTTCTGCACAGGGGCGAGCCCCAGAAAGATGCAGGTGACTCGCAGGCAGAGATAGCCTATGGCCAGCCCTGCCATCAACAGCGCCATCCTGGGTCCCAGGTCCGGGTTCAGCAACGCATCCCAGGGCGGGCCGGCCAGCCCGCCCAGTTCGCGCCAGTCGACCCATCTCGCAACGGAGACGCCCCCCAGGAGGATGAGAACGCCAGCCAGTACATCCGCCAGCAGCCCCAGACTATGCGGCAGAAAGTGCCAGAAGCGCCTCGAAATCGAGCCGGTGGCACCGCGATCTCTCCCTCCATTCGAGAGGGGGGCAGGGTGAGGGCGGACATCTGCTATCTCCTCACCCTCTCCTCTTTCCGCTTTCCTCAGCTTCATCTACCCGTCCGCGGCCTTCGGGGGAGTCCGGAACTGCTAGGTAGCTGAAACGCCTTCCGGCAGCTCTGCACTACCATCGAGGGATCAGGCATTACTTGGGCCAGCCGCCAAGGCGGCCCGGGCACCGCGCCCGTTCTCGCAGCGGCCAGCTTCAGCGCTTTCGGCGGCCTTGACTTGGCACCCTCCTGCCACGACAATCGGCTGGCTCGCAGTCCGGGAAAGGAGACAGCGGTTCGTTGCGCTACCACGCGGGGCTGGCCGTCGCCATCGTGGCTATCTCTTTCACCTCCATCTTGATCCGTCTGGCCGACTCGCCGGCCCTCACCATCGCCACCGTCCGCATGGTGCTGGCGGTGCTGCTGCTGCTGCCCGCTCTGCTGCTCCTCGAGTGGCGGGAGCTGGCCACCATCACCCATCGGGAGCTTCAGCTCTGCGCCCTCTCGGGGCTCTTCCTGGCGCTCCACTTCTGGCTCTGGACCGCATCCCTGAGCTACACCTCCGTCGCCAGCTCCCTGGTGCTGGTCAGCACCCATCCGGTCATTGTGGCGGTCCTGGCCTACCTGCTCTTCCAGGAGAGGTTGAAGCGCAGCACCCTGCTGGGCATCCTGCTGACCTTCGGCGGCACCGTGTTGATTGGGATAAACGACCTGGGGGTTGGGCCGCGGAGCCTCCATGGGGACCTGCTGGCCGGTGGTGGCTCCCTGGCCATGGTGGGCTACCTGCTCATCGGGAAGGCCATCCGCAGCCGCCGCGGTTTTCTTACCTACTCGGTGCTGGTCTACGCCTCCTGCGCCCTGGTCTTGACCGGCGCGGGCCTCGGTCTCGGCGTTCCGCTGCTGTCGTTCTCCGGGAAAGATCTTCTGCTGTTCCTGGGCCTGGCGGTGCTGACCCTGGCCGGGCACACGGTATTCAACTGGGCCCTGAAGCAGGTGGGGGCGTCAGTGGTCGCCGTTTCCTTCGTGGGGGAGCCGGCCGGTTCCGCCTTCCTGGCGTGGCTTATCCTGGGGGAGCCTCTGACCTTGCTCACGGCAGCCGGGGGCTCGATCATGCTACTGGGGATCTACGTGGCGGCGAGGAGCCGGTAGGAACCGTCAGCGTCGAGCGGGTCGGCGGATACGGTGCGTTTCCATCTGCTCGTTGATCTGCTCGTTATTCCGTACCGTCGACGGCCGGTTCAGGAAGGAGGGAAGGTCGACCACCATGTCGTGGTACAGCACCTCCACCCCCAGCAGACTGCGGCGGAAGTAGCGCATCACGTTCCGGTATTTGGGATCGGTGAAGACCGCTGGGAAGGCGGAGCTGGGGTGCTCGGTCCAATGCTGGCCCACGTACCGGAACCCGCACTTCTCGTAGCAGCGCATGGCCCGTTCGTTGAAGGCGGCCACATCCAGACGCATCTCCCGGAAGCCCATGTCCCGGAAGTAGTACTCCAGGAAAGCCACCATAGCATCCGTCCCGTAACCCATCCCCATGACAGTGGGATCCAGGGCTATGCCCAGCACGCTGCTACCCGCGGCGGGGTTGACGTGACGGAGGGTAATCCAGCCTATCAGGTTGCCATAGCGATCGTCGATGGCGAAGATCCGGTACCCGGCGTTGGCGGTGTGCTCCAAGTACCAGAGGTCGCGCTCGCGGGGCGACATGGGTCGAGGATCGTTGTGGCTGTAAAGGGGGTCGGTATGCCGGGGCCATTGCTGGCGCCTATCCACGTCCTCCCTCTGGAACCACCGAACCACGGTCTTCTGCCCTCTGGCTACGATCCCCTCGCTCATGGCACACATCCTTTGCCGGGCGCGGACCTCACAACCTTAGCAGCAGTCTACGCTCGCTAACTAGCCTTGTCAAAGAGATCCGCGCCTACTTTGGTAACCGGGTCCTTGGAGGACGACCGGACCGATCTGTCCGAGGTCGCCACCAGGACACACCGGATATCTCTTGGACCAGCAAAGGTTGTGCCTGGAGGGGAGAGCCTATCGCCGGAAATGATGCTCCAGGCCTCCGAAACCCTCGGTGGAGGTAGCCCTGTCGTTTCCCCGCGCGGAGTGACCGTTCCCCCGGGTGGCGGGGTTCTCCGTCACCTGGCTGAAGACAGGGCAACTGTAGGTGCACCTGCCGCACTCAATGCACTCCTCCTGATCGATGAAAGGGGCATTGAAACCCTCCTGCTGGAGCGCGCCGGTGGGGCAGACGCGGAGAGTGGGGCAGCGGTGATTCTGCGGGCATAAGCTGGCGTTGACGATAATCATGGACTCACCTTTCGAGTTTGCTTCGAGGTCGCGCTTCCCGGATAAGTATACCCGGTAGGGGTATATGGTATAATCGCAGCCGTCAGGAGTCAAGCGCGGCCCCGCCCGGCCTGTCTGGCCCGCAGCATGCACTCCATGTGAAGGCGGCCGCGCACGAGCAAAGTGGAGGTGCTCATGCCGATAGCGGTCGACTACAACCTCTGCGATGGGGTTCAGGATTGCCCTGCCGTGAAGATCTGCGACGCGGAAGCCCTCCATTTCGATCGGGCCACCGGTCGGGTGGAGTACGATCGGGAGAAGTGCCGCAACTGCGGGACCTGCGCCAACTACTGTCGTCCCGGTGCTGTGATGTACGTGGAGACCGACGAGGAGTGGTTGGAGCTACGGGCGCTGCTGGGAGGCTGAGAGCGCTCCGCCCGCCAAGTCCGGACGCCCCATCCCGGCCAGGGCCATACCGCACCGAGAGTTTCGCCGCGGGCGTGGTTCCTGTAGCATTAACGGCAGGGAGAAGGCAACCACGGAATGCGCGATGCCAAGGGCCTTGGATTGTGATCGCGCTTTCACACTTGGCACTGCCGAGGAGGGCGTGATGAAGCGAATCGCGGTGCTGACCAGTGGCGGCGATGCGCCGGGCATGAACGCGGCCATCCGGGCCGTGGTTAGGACGGGAATCGATCTGGGCATGGAG
>Ga0315298_1008844_pt1 | contig 12661 bp, 13 predicted proteins | sample WHS_1_MG_FD_203077 | JGI IMG/M metagenome (GOLD analysis project Ga0315298, IMG submission 203077) | Extremophilic microbial mat communities from Washburn Hot Springs, YNP, Wyoming, USA - WHS_1_MG | ecosystem: Environmental > Aquatic > Thermal springs > Hot (42-90C) | place: USA: Wyoming...
CCACAAGGCGCAGCAGCGCTTCACCCAATGGCAGCGCATGTCGCCGGGTCAGCGCGCGCGGCTGCGTCAGCGCTGGCAGCAATTCAAGGCATTGCCGGCCGCGCAGCGCGCGGCGATCCGGCGCAGCTTCCGGGCCTTCCAGCGTCTGCCCGCGTGGCGCCGCCGCGCGCTGCGAGCGCGCTGGCGCTCGGCCACGCCCGCGCAGCGGCAGGCGATGATTCGACATGCGCAGTTGCAGATGCAGCGCCAGCGCATGATCCGAAGGATGCGCCAGCTGCGGCAGATGAATCGCGGGCCGCGCCTGCGTCTGCGGGGCCTGCCGGCCGAGCGGCCGCTCGGACCCGGGGGGCCGGGTCGGATGGGCGGCGGGCTGCCGCCGTTGCGCCGGGGCGGTCGCCCGCCGTGGCGCTGAACGGTCGCTAGCTGAGCGCTTTGACCGCGGCAATCAGCGCCGAGCCGACTTTCTGCGCATCGCCGTACAGCATGCGCGTGTTGTCGAGATAGAACAGCGCGTTCTCGATGCCGGAGAATCCTGCGCCCTGGCCGCGCTTGATGACGATCACGTTCTGGGCCCGATCGGCATTGAGGATCGGCATGCCGTAGATGGGACTCGACTTGTCGGTGCGCGCCACCGGGTTGACGACGTCGTTGGCGCCGATCACGAGCGCCACGTCCGCGGTCTCGAACTCGCCGTTGATTTCCTCCAGATCGCCGATCAGGTCATAGGGCACACCCGCCTCGGCGAGCAGCACGTTCATGTGCCCGGGCATGCGGCCGGCGACCGGATGAATCGCAAAGCGCACCGTGACGCCCCGATCGATCAGCAGCTGGCACAGCTCCCAGATCTTGTGCTGCGCCTGCGCGACCGCCATGCCGTAGCCCGGCACGACGATCACCTTCTGTGCGAACGCGAGCATCACCCCGACGTCAGAGGCCTCGATGGGTTTGAGGCTCCCGCTGACTTCGCCGCCACCTGCGGCGCTGCCTTCACCGAACCCGGAGAACAGCACGTTGCCGAGCGAGCGGTTCATGGCTCGGGCCATCAGCTGCGTCAGCAGCGTGCCGGCCGAGCCGACCACGGTGCCGGCGATGATCATCGCCGCGTTGTGTAGCGCGAAGCCCTCGAAGCCGACGGCGAGCCCGGTGAGCGCGTTGTACAGCGAGATCACGACCGGCATGTCCGCCCCGCCGATCGGCAGCGTCATGGCGAGGCCGAGCAGCAGCGCGAAGATCAGCAGACCGGTGACGTACACGTTCGAGTCGCCGGGGTGCGTGATCGCGAGCACCCCGTGCAGCAGCGCCGCGGCGAGCAGCAGCAGGCTCACGATCTGCTGGCCGCGGAAGCGGATGCTGCGCTTGATCAGGCCCTGGAGCTTGCCGAAGGCGATCGCGCTGCCGCTGAAGGACACCGCCCCGATCAGTCCGCCGGCGACCGCAAGGGTGGTGCCCACCGCATCGCCGCTGCCGCCACGGTACAGCTCCACGGCCGCGATCGAGGCCGCGGCGCCGCCGCCCATGCCGTTGTACAGGGCGATCATCTGCGGCATGTTGGTCATGGCGACCCGCTTGCCGCTCCACCAGGCGAGCGCCGCGCCGAGCACGATGGCCGCGCTGATCAGCGGGTAATTGCTCATGCCCGGGTAGGCGAACGTCACGAGCGTCGCCACCAGCATGCCGGCGCCGGCCCACACGATGCCGCTGCGGGCACTCACCGGGGAACTCATGCGCTTCAGCCCGGTGATGAACAGGACGGCGGTGACGAAGTAGCTCGCCTGGATCAGCGAGCCGGCGCTCCACGGCGCCGCCGGTGCGGCCGGCGGCATCAGCGCTCCCCGGACGCCGAGCGGGGCGCCTTGCTCGATTTGAACATCTCCAGCATGCGCTCGGTCACGACGTAGCCGCCGACCGCGTTGCCGGCGGCGAGCAGGACGCCGATGAAGCCGATGGTCTTCTCGAGCGGGGTGTGCGCGCTGCCGAGTGCGACCATCGCGCCGACCAGCACGATGCCGTGCACGAAGTTCGAGCCGGACATCAGCGGGGTGTGCAGGATCACCGGCACCCGCGAGATCACCTCGTAACCGGTGAAGGCGGCGAGCATGAAAATGTAGAGCGCAACGATTCCGGTCATGGTCGTCCCCTCGGCGGGTCTTCAGCCTGACAGCGCCTGACGCGTCGGTTCGTGACGGATCTGCCCGCCGTGGGTGAGGCAGGCCTTGGCGAAGACCTCGTCCTCCCAATCGATGGCGAGTTCCCCCTGCTTGATCGCCGGGGACAGGAAGTTCAGCAGGTTGCGCGCGTACATCTCGCTGGCGTTGTAGGCGAGGTCGGCCGGCAGGTTCACCGGGCCGATGATCCGTACACCCTGGTGCACCACCGTCTCCCCGGCACGCGTCAGCTCGCAGTTGCCGCCCTGTTCGGCGGCCAGATCCACGATCACCGATCCGGGCCGCATGCGTTCGGCCGCGGCGCGGCTGATGATCTTCGGCGCCGGCCGCCCCGGTACGGCCGCGGTGCTGATCAGCGCGTCCGCGGCGGCGATGCGCGCATCGAGGACTTCCTGCTGGCGGCGCTTCTCCTCCTCGGTCAATTCGCGCGCGTAGCCGCCAGCGCCTTCGGCGCTGACGCCGGTGTCGACGAATTTCGCGCCGAGTGAGCGGACCTGTTCGCGGGTCGCGCCGCGCACGTCATAGGCCTCGACCACCGCGCCGAGCCGGCGCGCCGTGGCGATCGCCTGCAGGCCCGCGACACCGGCGCCGATGACGAGTACCTGGGCGGGCCGGATCGTGCCGGCCGCCGTGGTCAGCATGGGCAGGAACTTCTGCAGGTGGTTGGCCGCAATCAACACGGCCTTGTAGCCGGAGATGGCCGCCTGCGAGGACAGCGCATCCATGGACTGGGCGCGCGAGATGCGCGGCACCAGCTCCATGGCGAAACTGGTGACGTTTCGTTCCTGCAGCGCGCGCACTTCGGCGTGGCGGGCGTAGGGCTGCAGGAACCCGGCGACGACCGTGCCGGGCTTCAGCGCGCCGATCTGTGCGATCTCGAGGGGCTGCACGGTGAGCAGAAGCTGCGCCCGTTCGAGCACGCCGGCACTGTCGGCCCACTCGACGCCGCGGTACAGCGCATCGGGAAACTGGGCGCGCTCCCCGGCGCCGCGTTCCAGGAGAATGCCGGCGCCCAGGCGCATGAACTTCTCGGCCACCTCGGGCACGAGACTGACACGCGTCTCGCGAGCGGCGCTTTCACGCAGCGCGCCGATTGTGATTGGCATCAAAAGCCCCTTCCGACCGGCGGGCGCCGCGCACCGCGGCGGCCGGCTCCCATGCGCTCTACCCTACACGTTGTCCCGTTGAACTCAAGCATAATCTTGCCTTATCTTATAACCGGCCATGATGGGCATAGATTTCGAGCGGGCCGATTTCGGCTCGAGCGATGACCTGCGGATCACCCTGACGGGGGCGGTACGCGGGCTCTCTCAGCTTGTGCTGCGAACCGACGTCGCCGGCATGCCGCTCGAGTGGATCGATTACCGGGAAGCGGCCCGGCTCTATACCCAGGACCAGGTCGCCTATACCTGCGGCAGCCTTCTGTTCACGCTGTTCGGCGGCATCAATGCGCTCACCGGACGGCGCACCGTACTCGAGATCAATTCCATCGTCGCGACGGTCGGGCATACCGGCAATCCCGGCAGCACCCGGCACGACTACGTGCCGCCGCTGAACAACCAGACGCTCTTCCGACGCGATGCGCACATCTGCATGTACTGCAGCCAGCGGTTCGCGACCCGGGACCTGTCGCGCGATCACGTCCGCCCGTTCAGTCAGGGCGGCCTCGACACCTGGAACAACGTGGTGACCGCCTGCCGCCGCTGCAACAACCAGAAGGCCTGGCGTACCCCGGAGCAGGCCAAGATGCAGCTGGTCGCCGTGCCGTTCACGCCGACGTACGCCGAGTACATCTTTCTGAAGGGCCGGCGCGTGCTCGCCGATCAGATGGAGTATCTTCTGGCGCACTTCCCGCGTACCAGCCCGCTGCACGACCGCATTCAACGCTGGCTCAGCTGAGCCCCGCCGGCGATGACCCCGGGGCGTGCCGCCGACGGAGCCGCTGAACTTGCTTTACCTCATCGACGGCTCGGTCTACGTCTTCCGCGCCTACCATTCGCAGCTGCCCGAGATGCTCGACACCGAGGGGCGCCCGGTGCATGCGGTGTTCGGCTTTGCCCGATTTCTCGGCGACCTGCTCGAGCGGACGCGGCCGCAATTCGTGGCGGTCGCCTTCGATCGGCGCCTGGCCACTTCCTACCGCAACGAAATCTATCCCCCGTACAAGGCCAATCGCGAGCCGGCTCCGGCGGACTTGGCCGCGCAGTTCGAGTACTGCCGCGACCTGTGCGCGCGGCTCGGCCTGGCGGTGTTCGTCGATTCGCACTATGAGGCCGACGACGTCATCGGCACTCTGGCGCACCGGATGCGCGCGCAGGGCATCCGCTCGGCGTTCATCACGCGCGACAAGGATCTGGCGCAACTGGTGCGCGACGGGGACCTGTACTGGGACTTCGGGGCGCGCGGACAGCTCGGCTACCGTGACGTCGAGCGGCACTTCGGCGTCGCTCCGGAGCGCTTCGCCGACTACCTGGCGCTCACCGGCGACACCTCGGACAACATTCCCGGCGTTCCGGGGATCGGTCCGAAGACCGCCGCGGCGCTGATGCGCGCCTTCGGCTCCATCGATGAGCTCTATGCCGGCCTCGGCAGAGTCGCCACGCTCGGTCTGCGCGGCGCGCGCGAGTTGCGCGAGCGGCTGCACGAGCACCGTGAGGCGGTCTATCTGGCGCGCCGCCTGACCCGCATCGTGTGCGACATGCCGCTCGAGGCGAGCCCCGAGCAGCTGCGCCCGCGCGTCCCGGATCTGCAGTCCCTCGGCACGCTCTACGACCGGCTCGGCTTCGGGCCGGTGTTGCGCCGCCAGAGCGAGCGGCTGGCGGCACTCGCCGCGCAGGGCGGCTGAGCCGGCGATCGTGCCATTGGTCTGGCAGGAATTCGCGCGGGCTTCGGCTATGCTCGGCGTTCGGGTCACAGGAACCAGCGGGGGCTACCATGGCGAGCAAGAACATCGTGTCCGTCCTGCAGGAGGAGCGCGTCTTCCCGCCGCCTGCGCAATTCAGTGCGCGCGCGCGGCTGAAGCCGGCGGATCTCGAGGCCTTGCGCCGCCATGCGCAGACGGATTACACCGGCTTCTGGGCGCAGCTGGCGCGCGAGCACCTCGTGTGGCACAAGCCGTTCACGGTCAGCCTGGATGAACAGGACGCACCGAATTTCCGCTGGTTCACCGACGGCGAGCTCAATGTCTCGTTCAACTGCCTCGATGTGCATCTGGCCGACCGCGGTCACAAGCCGGCCATCATCTTCGAAGGCGAGCCGGGCGATGTGCGGCGCATCAGTTACCAGGAACTGCACGGGGAGGTCTGCCGCTTCGCCAACACGCTGAAGTCGCTCGGTGTGCAGCGCGGGGACCGCGTGGCGATCTACATGCCGCTCGTGCCCGAGATCATCGTGGCGATGCACGCGTGCAACCGCATCGGCGCGATCCACTCGGTGGTGTTCGGCGGTTTCTCCGCTCCGGCACTGAAGGAGCGGATCGAGGACACCGGTGCGAAGGTGCTGATCACCGCCGACGGCGGCTGGCGCGCCGGACACGCGATCGAGCTGAAGGTGGCCGCGGACAAGGCACTCGCCGCGGGCTGCCCGAGCGTCAAGCACGTCGTGGTGTTGAAACGGACCGGTCGAGCGGTTTCGATGGAGCCGGGCCGCGACCTGTGGTGGCACGAGGCGATCGCGGGGCAGTCCCCGGCGTGCGAGCCCGAGTGGGTCGATGCGGAGCATCCGCTCTATCTGCTCTACACCTCCGGCTCGACGGGTAAGCCCAAGGGCATCCAGCACTCGAGCGCCGGGTATTTGCTCGGGGCGAAGCTGACCACCGAGTGGGTGTTCGATCTGCGCGAGGAGGACGTGTTCTGGTGCACCGCGGACGCCGGATGGGTCACCGGACACAGCTATCTCGCCTACGGTCCGCTCGCCGCCGGCGCCACGGTCGTGATGTACGAGGGCGGGCCGACCTATCCGGACGGCGGCCGTTTCTGGAAGATCTGCCAGGATCACGGCGTCAGCGTGTTCTACACCGCCCCGACGGCGATCCGTGCGCTGATGAAGCTCGGCGACGAGGTGCCGGCCCGCTATGATCTGTCGCGGCTGCGCCTGCTCGGCAGCGTCGGAGAACCGATCAATCCCGAAGCGTGGATGTGGTACCACCGGGTCATCGGCGGCGGGCGGTGTCCGATCGTCGACACCTGGTGGCAGACCGAGACCGGCGCGATCATGCTCTCGCCGCTCCCCGGCATCACCCCCGCCAAGCCCGGTTCGTGCACGCTGCCGCTGCCGGGCATCGAGGCGGAGATCGTCGACGATCACGGCGAGCCGGTGACCCGGGCGGATGCCGGCGGCTACCTGGTGATCAAGAAGCCCTGGCCCTCGATGCTGCGCACCATCTGGCGCAACAACGACCGCTACCTGGCCGCGTACTGGGAGAAATTCCGCAACCGTTACTACGTCGCGGGCGACAGCGCGCACCGCGACAAAGACGGGTATTTCTGGATCATGGGTCGAATCGACGACGTGCTGAACGTGGCCGGCCATCGCCTCGGGACCATGGAAATCGAGTCAGCGCTGGTGGCCCATCCGCGCGTCGCCGAGGCGGCCGTGGTCGGCAAGCCGCACGACGTCAAGGGCGAGTCGGTGTTCGCCTACGTGGTCTGCCGCGGCGCCCGGCCGAAGGGCGATGCGGTGCATCTGACGCAGGTGCTGCGCGATTGGGTGGGCCAGCAACTCGGTGCCATCGCCAAGCCGGATGAAATCCGCTTCGCGGACAACCTGCCGAAGACCCGTTCGGGCAAGATCATGCGCCGGCTGCTGCGCGCGATCGCGCGCGGTGAGGACATCGCGCAGGATGTCTCGACGCTGGAGAATCCAGCGATTCTCGAGCAGCTGCGCGGTGAGGACGAGGCGGCGGCGCCCGCCACGCGCGTCAAACAGGCGGCGGCTGCTCGAGCGCGGACTGCGCCCCGGCGCGGCAAGCCGGCCGCGGCGAAGCGTGCCAAGCGCGCAGCGTCGAAGTCGCGTACAAAAAAATCGGCGCCGCGGCGGGCAGCGGCCAAGACGCCCGCCCGGCGCCCGAAGACCAAGATCGTCAAAGCCCGGCGTGCACCGGCGAAACCGGCCAAGACCGCCAAGCGTGTCCCGATCCGTCCCCGTAAGGTAGCGAAGAAAAAGACTGCGAAGTCAGGCCGGATCGCGGTTCGACGGCTTGCGCAGGCGCCGAAGCGAAAGAGCCCGCGCCGCGCGTCTGCACGCCGGACGGCGCGCACGGGCAGAGGGCGGCGCTGAGGCGCGCCGTCAGGTCACGGCGAGCGGCGGCTGAGCGGCTCGTAGCGCCGCTCGCCCGTGACCGGATCGTACAGGACCTCCATCGGCTCGCCCGTGTCCGGGTCTTCGAAACGCTCCCCCGTCGTCTGCCAGCGGGCTGCGGGCGGCGTCGGCTTGCGGTAGCGCCACCGCTCGAACAGGGTTGCGAGCAGTCCCACGGCACCGAATACCAGCAACGACAGACCCTGCCCGGATTTCTTCGTGAGCAGTTCGAATGCGCCGGCCGCGGCGGCCAGCGCCGAGAGCGCGAGCATCGCGGTGCGCAGTTTCACGCGGCCGGCTCGATCACCACGGCGGTGCCATAGGCAACGATCTCGCTCATGGTCTGGCCGATCTCCGAGGAATCAAAACGCATCATCACCACGGCGTTGGCCTGCATCAGTGTGGCGTTCTTCACCATGCGGTCGACCGCGTGCCGGCGCGCCTCCTCGAGCAGCTGGGTGTACTCGGTGATCTCCCCGCCGGCGATCGAGCGCAGACCGGCCATCAGATTGCCGGCCAGGCCGCGGCTGCGCACCACGACGCCGAAGACTTGACCCTTGACCGCTGTCACCCGGTAGCCGGGCACGTTTTCGGTGGTGACGATGAGCATCGTGCTGTCTCCTGGGTGCGAGCGCGGATGCCCGCCCGATCATGGTAACACCGTGCTCGAGCCGCGCGCGGGCGGCGCAAAATTGCACGTTTGCGGCACAAATGACCTCTGGTGCCACCGGCGCCGCCCGCCTAACGTGAGGGCCGCTCCCAGCCGGGGGCGCTCGCCGGGCCCGCGCCGGGGAGCCGGGACGGGACGGAGGAGCGGCGCTGATGGGCGAGATCATCCGGGTCGGCTTTGGACCTGAACGGGATTGGGAGCAGGCGCGCGCCCAATGGGCCGAGGGTCTGGCCGCAGTCGGCGCGCTGTTCGGCGACGACGAGGCGCTGATGCGCGCCAAGGCCGAGTGCCTGTATCAGACCGTGCGGCGGATCGTCGAGGGTATTCCGGCGGTGCGTGTGGCGGCGACCGTGCCGGACGATCTGCCTGGCGAGTATGTGCCGATGCTCACCGCCGCGCTGCGCGATGCGGCGTTGAAGGGTATCGAGGCGAGCACCTGTCATGCGGTACGGGTGCTCACGGCCGCCATCTACGACCTGTGCACCTCGAAGCTGCGCAGCAGGCCGTCCTGAGCGCTCAGTGCGTCGCGGGCACCATGCGCAGCGCGAAGCGCACCGTCACCGGATTGCCCAGCCACTCGGTGGCGTGCCACTCGCCCTGACCGATGCCGAACGCGAGCCGCTCGATGACGGTCTTGCCCTGGAGTTCACCGCCGCTGCCACCGAGCGGCCGCCAGGTGAACGGAACGGATACGGTGCGCGTGACACCGCGCAGCGTCAGCGGCCCGGTGGCGATGTAGCCGCGCGGCGTCTTCTGCAGCTGCGCCGCCGTGAAGCGCGCCTGCGGGTAGCGCGCCACGTCGAAGAACTGCGCGCCGCCGAGCAGCGTGTTGCGCTGTGCATCGCGGGTATCGAACGAGCGCATGTCGATGACGACTTCGAGTGTCTTGGCGCGCGGATCGAACTGTACCGAGAACGACTTGAACACGCCGTGATTCGCCGCGCCGGCCTGGGTGAACGTGTAGGTGAGTGTGCTGTGCGCCGGGCTCGAGACGTAGTCGTGGCCGGGGACGGCCGCGTGCGCCGCGCCGACTGCGGTCAGGGCGAAGGCGGACAGGGTGAGTCGAGCGAGCCGGGAAGTCAGCATCCGTTACTCCTTGCGGGTGAGGGCGGTGCCCGCGCCGGGCAGCATGCGCCGCAGCGTATCGTCCTTCAGGACGAAGTGATGTTTGAGGGCCGCTGCGATGTGCAGCACGAGAATCAGGCCGAGCGCGATCGCGAGCAGCACGTGCGTGCGCACCATCGCGTGATAGAGCGCCGCGCTGCGTCCCACCAGGTTCGGCAGCTGGAACAGATTGAACCAGCTCACCGGGAAGCCCCGCGCCGAGGACATGATCCAGCCGGTCAGCGGCAGTGCGATCACTAGGACATACAGCCCGGTGTGGGTGATGCGCGCGAGCACGCGCTCATGGGGCTTCAGAGTGTCGGGCAGCGCGGGCGTCGGGTTCAGCGCCCGCCACATGAGGCGCACCAGCATCAGAGCGAGCAGGGTGATGCCGAGTGACTTGTGACGCGCCAGCGTGGCCAGCTTGGTCATGCTAAGCGGCAGTTCGGTGCCGATCAGGCCAAGCGCGATCTGCACCCCGATCAGGGCGGCGATCAGCCAGTGGAACAGTTGGGAGAGCGCCCCCCAGCGGGCGCGCGTGTTTCGCAGCATCACACCGCTAGCTTAGAGCAGCCGGCGTGCCGTGGGGAGTGGTTACACCGATGTGTCCCGGGCTTGCGCCGCGGCGTGCAGTGCGATTTCGGCCTCGGTCCAACCCTGACAGTGCCGCGCGATCTGTGCGGCGAGCACCGCGGCATGCGCCGGCCGCGCGTTCAGCGCCGGCACGTATTCGAATCGTTCGCCGCCGGCGTTCATGAACGCCGCTCGGTTCTCGACGTCGATTTCCTCGAGCGTCTCCAGGCAATCGACGGCGAACCCGGGGCAGATGACGGTCACGTCCCGGATGCCCCGTGCCGGCATGTCCGCGAGCGTCTCGATGGTGTAGGGACGCAGCCACTCGCTGGGGCCGAAGCGCGATTGGAACGTGACGGTCCACTCGCCATCCTTCAGCAGCAGTTCCTCGGCGAGCAGCCGTGCGGTCTTCTGACACTTACAGAAATACGGGTCACCCTGATGAAAGTAGCGCTCGGGAATGCCGTGAAAGGAAATCACCAGATGGCCCGTGCGCCCGTGCGCCTCCCAGTGCTGCGCGACGCTTTCACGCAATGCCTCGATGTACTGCGGCTGATCGTGGTACTCGGAGATGAAGCGCAGCTCCGGCAGCCAGCGCCACCCGGCCAGCTCGGCGTTGACCTGGTCGTAGACCGCGCCGGTGGTGGCCCCGCAGTACTGCGGGAACAGCGGCAGCACCAGGATGCGCCGCGCGCCGGCGGCGCGCAGCCGCTGCAGGGATTCGGACACGCTGGGGGTGCCGTAAAGCATGGCGAATTCGAGCGAAAACGGCGCCATCATGCGCTGCGCGAGCAGACTCGCGAGCCCGCTGCGCAGCCGCTCCGACAGCTCGCGCAGCGGTGAGCCTTCGGCCGACCAGATCTTGCGGTACTTCGGCGCGATGCGCCGCGGTCGCAGCGGCAGAATGAATCCGTAGAGGATCGGCAGCCACAGCGGCCGCGGCACTTCCACGACCCGCGGATCCCCGAGCATGCGTGCCAGGAAGCGCCGCACGTCGCGCGGTGCCGGTGAGTCGGGGGTGCCGAAATTGACCGCGAGAATGCCGATGCGCTCGGCCGTATCGCGGTGAAAGTCCGCAGAACTGTGATAGCGCATACTGTGCACCATACCGCAGCGAAACGCCCTGTAACCAGTGCCGCTGCGGCAAATCCCTACCCCGCTCGCCTGCCGGGTCCGGGGCGCGGCCTCACACGTCCGGGCGCTCCTCGCCCTGCAAATGCTGCTCGAGGAACTGAAGCGTCCGGCGGCGCGCCAAGGCGGCGGCCGAGGCGTCGTAGGACGCTCGCAGGTCGCAATTGAAGCCGTGGCCGGCCCCCGGGTAGACGTGGAAGACGCCGCCTGGATCGCGTTGGCGCATCGGTTCGAGTTCGGCGAGCGGAATGCTCTTGTCCTCGGCACCGAAGTGATACAGCACCGGACAGTGCGGCGCCTTGCCGGCGTCCTGGGCCCGGCCGTAATACACGACCGCGCAGTCGACCGGCAGCAGGCAGGCGGCCCGGTACGCCTGCGCGCCGCCCCAGCAGTACCCGACGGTGCCGACGCGTCCGGCATGCTTGACCACGGCGATCGCCGCGGCCAGATCCTTTAGCGTCTGCTCCGGCTGCAGTTCCTGCATGTAGCCGCGGCCCTCCTCGATCTCCGGCGCGCTGTAGCCGAGCTCGATCCCGCGGCGGATCCGATCGAACATGCACGGTGCGATGGCCGTGTAGCCCTCGGCGGCGAAACCGTCCGTCACCGCGCGGATGTGCGCGTTGACCCCGAAGATCTCCTGAATGACGACGACGGCCCCGCGGGCGGTGCCCGGCGGAGCGGCCAGATAGGCCTGGAACTGGTGCCCGTCACGGGCCATCAGCGTGGTGAGTTCGCCCATAAAACGCTCTACTTTCAAGTCGTTCAGGCTGCACCTGGACGGCGCAGGATATCGTGCGGGCCGCGCCGCGGAAAGCCGCTCGTGCGGCCCGCGGGCGCCGCTTGGCCCGGCGTGCGGGGGCCATGATAGCCTAGGAGGCGGATCGGGACGTGACCCGTCCCGAGGGAGGGGTTCATGCTGGTCGGCTCAGCCGTGCGGCGTGTCGCCATCGTCGGCGGCGTGCGCATTCCGTTCGCCAGGGCCTATAGCGCATACGCGAGCGTGGGCAACCCGGACATGCTCACCGCGGTGCTGCGTGCCCTGGTGCAGCGCTGCCGGCTCGAGGGCGAACGGCTGGGCGATGTCGCCGCCGGCGCGGTCCTGAAACACTCCAAGGATTTCAACCTCACGCGCGAGAGCGTGCTGTCGAGCGGACTCGATCCGCAGACCCCGGGTCTCGATCTGCAGCGCGCCTGCGGCACCAGCCTCGAGGCGGCGATCGCGATCGGCAACAAGATCGCCCTCGGGCAGATCGACTGCGGCATTGCCGCCGGCGTCGATACGATCAGTGATCCGCCCGTGGTCTATCCGCGCGACTACCAGCGGCTGCTGCTTGCCAGTTACCGTGGCAGGAGTGCCGGTGAGCGCATCGCCCCGTGGTTCGGGCTGCGGCCGCGGCATTTCAGGCCCGTGTTTCCCACGGTCGCCGAGCCGCGCACCGGCCTGTCGATGGGCGAGAGCACCGAGCTGATGGTGCAGCGCTGGCGCATCGGGCGCGAAGCGCAGGATCAACTCGCTTACGAGAGTCACCGCAAGGCGGCCGCGGCGTGGGGCGAGGGCTTCTATGACGATCTGGTCGAGCCCTACCTGGGACTTGCGGCCGACAACAACGTGCGCCCGGATACGTCGCTCGAAAAACTCGCCAAGCTGCGGCCGAGCTTCGATGTGCGCGACGGCACCCTGACAGCCGGCAACAGTACGCCGCTCACCGACGGCGCGAGC
>Ga0315298_1008845_pt1 | contig 12658 bp, 15 predicted proteins | sample WHS_1_MG_FD_203077 | JGI IMG/M metagenome (GOLD analysis project Ga0315298, IMG submission 203077) | Extremophilic microbial mat communities from Washburn Hot Springs, YNP, Wyoming, USA - WHS_1_MG | ecosystem: Environmental > Aquatic > Thermal springs > Hot (42-90C) | place: USA: Wyoming...
TTGCAGACATCAACGCGATACTTTTCTTCCCCCTCGATGGTAAAGTAGGCGAGGGAATGTTGCTCCTCATTCCCGCAGAAAGGGCATTTGATGCGGTCATAGTTCCATTCGAAACCGCACTGGTTACAAAAGAGGAAACGCTTCCCTTCAGCACCGGTGATTTTCCCGATCTTCGGTTCCTTACCACAGATGGGACAGTACCCTTCCTGCCAGCCGTATTTTTGGATGGCATCACGAAAGCGAGTGGCGAAATGTTCTAAGGCCGGCCTCAAACTTTCTTCAGCCAACATCCCCAACAGATCAAAAGAATCCTCCATGTCTTCCAACATTTCCTCGTCTTCCTCCCCATCTCTCTCATCCCGCGAAAAGGTACTAAAGAGGAGTTCCTCGTAATTGATCTCCCTTTTATACATTTCCATCTCTTCGGGGAACTTCTTCTTCGCTATTTCTATCAAACGCAGGAAATACTCCTCAGGCAAGGTTAGATCAAAACCACCTGCCGCCAAATCGAGCAAGGGTAGTCCACCGGCAAGTTTCTGGGGAATTAATCTTTCCTCTATGGGGAAAGTAATCTTTCCCATCTTATCCCGATATTCCTCTCTCAGGATGAGAATCTCCCCCAAGATGTCAAATAACTCGTTAAAATAGGGTGCCGTCTCCTTGTATTTCTCTATGCGTTTCAGCGCTGCAATCAGAACCTCAGCCATCTTTTCTCTCCTTTTTCGGCAATTTAATGGGCCTTAAATAGCCTGTTTTGTCCCCGACTGCAAGCAATTTTAAGAATTAGCTTGAAAAAAAGGAAATTTTAAAATATAGTCGGATACCGATTCTGCGATATTTAAATGTACAGACAAAAAAACAAGAATGAAACAGATACTTCTGAGAAACACGATTATTCAGGGAACACTGCTTTTCGTCTTCTGGCTGCTTTTAAGCGGCCATTTCGACTCCACCCATATATCCTTCGGTATTATTTCCGTTTTTCTTACCCTCGTCATTAACTACTCCTTGAGGGAACGTCTTTACCTTCTGGAAAAGCATGAAGAAACATTGCGCCTCAATATTTTTCGCCTTCTACTCTACATACCCTGGCTCATCGGGCAGATCGTCATCGCCAGTCTCCAGGTAGCAATGGTCGTTCTCCATCCCCGCTGTCCCCTCTGCCCCGCCCTTATCAGGTTTCACACAGCCCTCAAAAATACATCCGCCCAGGTAATTCTGGGCAACTCCATCACCCTTACACCGGGCACCATCACCCTCGACATCAAGGAGGGAGAATTCCTCGTCCATGCCCTCATGGATGTTTCATACTCGGGTATCGCCGATGATTCGTTACCCCTGCAGGTGGCCAAGCTCTACGAAAAAAAACCGCGCCAGATTGTGGGTAAGTTAAAAATAATAAGAGGGGTAGAGGAAGATGGATAGCTTTTTCCTTTATTTTACCCTGATCCTTACGGTCATTATCTTCATCCCCCTTATCAGGGTCATCAAGGGGCCGACCATCTTTGATCGCATGTTGGGTGTGGGGGCCATCGGCACCAAAACGATGGTCCTTATCCTTGCCTTCGGTATCCTTTACAACCGTTTGGATATGTTTATCGATATAACCCTTGCCTATGCGGTACTGAACTTTATCGGTACTATCGCCATTGCCAAATTTTTGCATGTGCGTAAGGTAAAAGATGATAGCCAATGTCCTTAGCATACTTTTCTCTCTCTTAGGCGGCTTTTTCCTCCTCGTAGGCTCTTTGGGGCTTATTAGGCTTCCCGATTTCTACTCCCGTAACCATGCCACGGGAAAGAGTGACACTTTGGGAATCATGCTCGTTCTTTTGGGCTTCATCTTTTATGAAGGATTGAGCCTAAACAGTGCAAAAATCCTTCTTATCCTTATCTTTGTCTTTCTCACGAATCCTACGGCTACCCATGCTCTGACCAACGCCGCCTACTACTCGGGCCTTATGCCCTATTTTACCGGGGATAAAAAGGAGGAAGAAAAATGCACATCGCCATAGAAATTACCCTTTTCCTTTTCCTTATTATCATGGCCATCATTTCCCTTGAGGTGAAAGACCTCCTTACGGCCGTCGTTACTTTGAACGCCTTCAGTTTTCTTTCGGCCCTGATCTACGCAGTTATGGGTGCCGTCGATGTGGGGTTTACCGAAGCCGTGGTAGGTGCCGGTGTAACGGGGATTTTCTTTGTGGCCCTTATCTATCAAACGACCAGGAGGAGTTCCGATTAAAGTTATAATTGCTTTTTTTCTTTTAATTTTTTGCGGTCTTCTTATCTACGTTTCAGCCACGCTTCCGCTTAGGGGAGACAGTTTAGCCCCTATGCACCGTGATCAAAGTGCAGTCGGTTCCCCCGGTGCCTCGGCCTATTACATCCGCAATGCCTTTCGTGACACGGCAACCCCAAATATGGTTACCGCCATCCTGGCCGATTATAGAGGTTACGACACTTTAGGCGAAGAGACGGTGATTCTCACGGCAGGGCTTATCTGTTACCTTCTTTTGAGAAAGAAGGAGAGGTGAGATGCGCCGTTTTAGACGAAACATTATCATCCTCATGGTAAGCAAGATGGTGGCCCCCTATATCATGCTTTTTGCCTTTTACGTCATCTTTCACGGCCATCTGAGCCCCGGTGGCGGATTCCAGGGAGGCACGTTGCTTTCTGCCGCCATTCTCCTGATGCGTCTCACGGCGGGCATTAAATTAGGCGAACGGCAGTTTAAACGCATCTTAGGCACCCCTCTGGGTTCCCTCGGCGTCCTCATCTATTTCGGCGTGGGTTTCCTTGCCCTGCTATGGGGCGGTGAATTTTTGAATTACGCCTATCTCCCCTTTGGTCTTACCCCAGAGAAACTGCGCTATTTGGGCATCCTTCTGGTAGAAATCGGAGTGGGTATAGCCGTGGCGGCGATTTTGGTTTCCATTTACGACGACCTTTTGGAGCATAATAATGAGTAATTTCGCCTATATATCCGTTGCAATCCTTCTTACCTTAGGCATTTACGGCATGGTTCTAAAGAAAAACCTCGTAAAAAAACTCATCGGTATGACCATTCTGCAGGTTGCCGTTATTATGTTCTTTATAGCGAGTGCTGTAAAAGGTGGGGCAACGGTGCCTGTCCTCGATGAAAGGTTAGGGATACCTAACCCCATCCATTACATAAGTCCCTTACAGCATTGTTTGATGCTTACTGCCATCGTCGTGGGGGTGGCCACAAGTGGGGTGGCCTTTGCCTTAGCTATCCTCATCTACCGCCGCTTTAAAACCTTAGATGAGGGAATCCTTCTGCAGAGAATGGGGGAGAAGTGATTTCCCATAATTCGCCGGCCCTTATTCCCCTTATCAGCCTGGGTTCTGCCATTGCTTTACCCCTCATTGCTTTCAAGAAAAAGGCACTCGCCCATCCCTTCACCCTGCTTGTGTCTTTCACCATGGTTATCCTCTCTTTTTACAACATCGCCCGCGTCTGGCAGGGGGAAAGGATAACCTACCATTTTGGCGGCTGGCTGCCGCCTGTGGGCATTGAATACCTCCTTGACCCTCTTTCCGCCTTTATTGCCTGTGTAATCAACACGGTGGCCTTCTTCGTCCTCATCCACGCCGGAGGAATCCTCGAAAGGGAGGTTCCCCACCGCACCGTTCCCTACTGCGCCCTCATTTTACTTTTCCTCTGTGGAGCAAACGGCATTATCATTACCGGTGATGTGTTTAATCTCTATGTTTTTCTCGAGATATTTTCCCTTGCCGGTTACGGCCTCATTGCGGTAGGTGAAAGAGCGGCGGTGGTTGCCTCCTTCCGTTACCTCATTCTCGGTACCTTAGGCGCCTCCTTTTACCTCCTGGGGGTGGGATTCCTCTATATCGTTACCGGTTCCCTCAACATGGCCGACCTGAAAAGAATCATCGCTGTTATTCCCGTAAATCCCGCCCTCATCGCGGCTTTGGCCTTGATGGTTACGGGTATGGCTTTAAAAATGGCCCTCTTCCCCCTCCACGGCTGGCTTCCCGATGCTTACACCTATGCCCCCTCTACCACTTCGGCCCTTATTGCTCCTATAGGCACGAAGGTGGCGGCCTACGTGCTTATCCGCCTACTCTTTTTTGTCTTCGGTATTAAAATTACGGTGGATACCATCCCTCTCTTGGATGTCATCGGCTACATGGCAGCCGCCGGGGTCCTCTACGGCTCGCTCCTCGCCATCGCTCAGAAAGAGATGAAGCGGATGCTTGCCTACTCCAGCGTCGCCCAGATAGGTTATATCGGTATCGGTCTCTCCCTTGCTAACCCCATGGGATACATCGGTGCCGTTTTACACATTCTCAACCATGCCTTCATGAAAGGGGCTCTTTTTCTGGTCGCGGGAAATTTAAGAAACGGGTCGGGACACTCTGAAATCCCCCGGTTTGATGCACGTTTAAGAAAAAAATATCCCGGAGGCATGGCCGCCTTCAGTGTTGCCGCCCTTTCTATGATTGGGATTCCTCCAATGGCGGGTTTCTTTAGCAAATGGTACCTCTCCCTTGGAGCGGTAGAAAAATCTAACTGGGTCATGCTCGCCGTAATTCTCATAAGTAGCCTGCTTAACGCCGTTTACTTTATTCGCATCTGGGAGCGGGTTTATCTCATAAAAGGGAATGAAGAGAACGATGATACCTTGTTACAGGAAAAAGAACCCCTAATCCTTCTCGTACCTACCCTGATTCTCTCCTTTTCCCTCATTCTCCTCGGCTTGGGGAATAGTTTCCTCGTAACGAAGATCATCGCCCGTATAATTCCTCCGGGGATGTAAAGCGATGACGGAAACATGGCAGGTATACCCTTCAATCATTCCCCTTTATGTTGTAGGCATCTCCCTTCTTGCAGTGCCGCTCATCGTCTTAAGCAATAATCGTCCAAATCTCCGGGAATTTTGGACGTTAGGGGCAAGCATCGTCAAGTTTTTGCTCGTCTTCTCTCTCCTCCCTAACCTTTTGTCCCACCGCATTGCCCTCTTTACCCTGTGGGAGATTGCCCCGGGCATTACGCTTACCCTGAAGGCCGATGCGATGGGGGTCTTTTTTGCCTTAGTCGCCTCATCCCTCTGGATCGCCACTTCCCTCTATTCCATCGGTTATATGCGTGGCCTCAAGGAACATAAACAAACCCGTTACTTCGCCTCTTTCGCCGTATGTCTCTCGGCCACGATGGGAATAGCCTTCGCTGCCAACATCCTTACCTTTCTCATTTTTTATGAAATACTTACCGTCGCCACCTATCCGCTCGTTATCCATAAAGAAACGAAGGAAGCCATCAGTGCCGGAAGGAAATACTTAGCTTATACCCTCTCGGCAGGCATCCTTCTCATCGCGGCCACGGTCTTAACGTACAAGCTTACGGGTAATCTGGATTTTAAGGCGGGCGGAATTTTTGACCCCACTTCCTTGCCCCGCCAAAGGGCCTGGATACTTTTCCTCCTTTTCCTCGGCGGTGTAGGTGTCAAAGCGGCCATCATGCCTCTCCATAGTTGGCTCCCGGCCGCCATGATTGCCCCTACACCGGTGAGCGCTCTGCTTCATGCGGTAGCCGTGGTAAAATCCGGTGCTTTCGGTGTTTTGCGCCTTGTAGGTTTTATCTTTGGACCCACTTTAATGCACCTCTACGGACTTGATATACTACTTACTACCCTCGCTTGCCTTACCATCATTACAGCCTCCCTCCTTGCCTTTCGGCAGGACAATTTAAAGCACCGGCTTGCCTATTCCACCGTAGGCCACCTTTCTTATATCGTGCTTGGTGCTGCCCTTCTTTCCCCTGCCGCCTTTGCCGGCGCTCTGCTCCATCTACTGAATCACGCCTTCCTCAAGATTACCCTTTTCTTCTGTGCCGGGGCCATCTATGTCACTATGCATAAGGAAAAAATAAGCGAACTTAAAGGTGTGGGACACGCTATGCCCTGGACGATGGGTGCCTTTACTATAGCTACCATAGGCCTCATGGGCGTACCCCCTCTCAACGGCTTCATCAGCAAATGGGAAATCTGTCTCGGTTCCCTGCAGGCAGGAACGGTCCTTCCCTTAATTATCCTTATCATAAGCGGTCTCTTAAACGGCGGCTACCTCTTTCCTATCATTTACAAGGCTTACTACACGGGGACACCCCACCCCATTAAGGAAAAAGAGCCCTATATCATGGTCGTTCCCCTCTTAGTCACGATTTCTTTTGCGGTACTGCTTGGTCTCTTTCCTAACGGCGTCTTTACTTTCTTTGATCTTGCCACCGGGGTAGGCAAAGAAATTTTAAGGGGTTTTGTGAGATGAAAGGGAGAACCAAAATCGGACTAATTCTTCTGGCAATACTCTCTCTAATAGGCGAGTTCTCTATTGCCGCTCCCGTTCACCAAGAGGTTTGGTGGGAGCGTATCCCTGGCTTTTTTGCCCTTCTCGGTTTCTTCGGGTGTCTTTTTCTCCTCTTCTTTGCTAAGGCCATGGGGAAAATTCTTTTGCGCAAGAGGGAGGATTACTATGACCGTAGGTGATTTCCTTTTCCCTCCTGCCCTTGTCCTATTGGGCGGTGCCATCTTTGTGGGTCTTTTTCCCTATAAGTTACGGTCGTCCTTTACCCTGATTGTTTGCCTCTTTGCCCTTGCCGTAACGCTGCTTTTGCCGGAGGGACGGTACGCAACCTTTACACTTATGAAATACAAACTACTCCTCCTTTCTGTGGACAAATTAAGCAAACTCTTCGGGATAATTTTTTCCCTGATTACTACTTTGGGGTGTGTCTTTTCCTTCCATGTAAAAGAAACGGGAGAAAATAGGGCCGCTCTCCTTTACGGTGCCGGAGCCTTAGGGGTGACCTTTGCCGGGGATTACCTTACACTTTTTTTCTTCTGGGAATTGATGGCCCTCTCCTCCACCTTCCTCATCTGGGCTGTACGCACGGAGGAATCCGAAAAGGCAGGAATGCGCTATCTCATTATGCACCTTGTAGGCGGGGGATTACTCCTTACAGGCATCATCTATACGTTCTTATCTACGGGAAGTATGGCCATAACCAAATTCACCACCACAGACAATCTTTCGGCCTGGCTCATTCTCTTAGGAGTGGGCGTTAATGCCGCCTTCATTCCCCTTCACGCCTGGCTACCTGACAGTTACCCCAAGGCAACGGTGACGGGGGCCGTTTTCTTAAGCGCCCTTACGACAAAAGCGGCCGTGTACGTTTTGCTTCGGGTTTTCGCCGGGTGGGAAATCCTCATATATATGGGTGTGGTTATGGCCCTCTACGGTGTCTTTTATGCCGTTCTGGCAAACGACATAAGGGAAATCTTAGCCTATCACATTATAAGCCAGGTGGGGTATATGGTAGCCGGGGCAGGGATTGGAACAGACCTGGCCATAAACGGGGCTGCCGCCCATGCTTTCAGCCATATCCTTTACAAAGCCCTCCTATTCATGGGTGCCGGTGCCGTCATCCAGGCGACAGGCAAGAGCAAGCTCACCGAACTGGGAGGTCTTATAAAGAACCAGCGGGCAATTTTTATCCTCTACATGGTGGGAGCCTTCTCCATTTCGGGATTTCCCCTTTTCAACGGTTTTATCAGTAAATCCATCGTTGTGGCCGCGGCAGGTGCAGCCCATCACTCAACCGTTGAACTCCTTCTTTATCTTGCCGCCGTAGGTACTTTACTTCACACTGCCCTGAAATTACCCTACTATACCTGGTATGGGGAAAATAAAGCGCCAAGAAGTTTGCCGATCCCTAACAACATGTACGTAGCCATGGCCCTTACAGCCTTTCTCTGCCTGTTCTACGGAATTTTTCCCAATACCCTGTATCAGCTTCTACCTTACCCGCTTAACTTTAGACCCTACACTGCCTATCATCTTACGGAGACGGCCCAGCTTACAATCTTTACCTTCGTGGCCTTCTGGCTGTTCCGTAAGTTTGTAGCCGGTGAAGCCGGTATCACCTTAGATACGGACTGGTTTTACCGCTATCCGGCCCCATGGCTAAAGAAATTATTCCTCACAGATTTAGAAAGGCTTTTTAACGCTGCCGATGAAAGAATAAACGACGGAGTTAAACTACTTGCAAAATTCGGTGAAAATCCCCTGACCTGGGGAAAGGAATACAACCCCCATCTCTACCGGCCACCCTTGGGTCTCAGTATAATTCTCGTTATCCTCTGTTTTATCGTCCTCGCGCTTGGCGGTTTCTTCTTGGTCTAAGGTCACCCACTTGGATTACCTTTGGGGAAAAAGGCTTCCGTCAAGACGTAGGCAGCCTGGAGGAAAGAAGTGGGACAGAGAGGGAAACACTCCTTACAATTCCAGCAAGCCTCGGCAGCAATTTCGGGGATGAAACTTATTTCCCGTCTTGTGCCGCGACTTACAAAACCAACGGCAAACTTCTTCTTTATCTCGGCACAATACCTGACGCAGAGCCCACAGTTGATACAGAAGGAGGATTCTTTATCGAAACGATTCCGATCGGCACCGTATTCCGCAGCCAATCTTGCCAGTTCGGGCGCATCAGGGGCATGGGCCAGGAGCAACTCGAGAATCATTTTTCGAATCCGGTCTATCTTTTCACTTCGCGTGCGGACCACGAGGTTATCTGCCACCTGGAAGACACAGGACACCACAAGCTTTGTCCAGCCCCGCTCTTCCACCTCAACGATACAGAGACGGCAACCACCATAGGGTTCCAACTTCTCATGGTAGCAGAGGGTAGGGATAAAGATCCCCGCCTTTCTTGCCGCCTCTAAAACGGTCATTCCCTCTTTCGCTTTAACCTCTCGACCATCAATCGTTAATTGCACGTCCTTCATTTTTCCTTACTCTTCCTCGTGATAACCCTCGCTTCCTCGGGAAGCGGTGGGGGAACGGGTTTGCCGGAAATCTTTTCCACCGCCCGGAAGCGGGGGGGACAAACCTCAAAACAGGTGCCGCATTTCGTACATTTCTCCTGATCCACGATGTGGATTAAGTTTTTGCCCCCGATGATGGCCTGGGCGGGGCAATTCTTAAAGCAGGTCATGCAGGCCTGGCACTTTTCGGGATTGATATAATAGGCAATCAAATCCTTGCAGCTCAAGGCGGGACAGCGCTTTTCTTTAATATGGGCCTCATACTCGTCCCGGAAATACTTCAAGGTACTTAAGAAGGGATTGGGCGCCGTCTTGCCCAAGGCGCAAAGGGAAGCTTCACAGGCCGTTTCGGCCAGTTGTTCTAAGAGCTCAATATCCCCTTCTTTCCCCTTTCCTTTCGTGATATTCGTTAAGATCTTCAACATCTGTCTTATGCCCTCCCGACAGGGCACGCATTTACCGCAGGACTCCTCCGTGAGAAAATCGAGGAAGTAACGCGCGACGTCAACCATACAGGTATCTTCATCCATGACAATCATTCCACCGGAGCCCATCATGGAACCCGCCTTAGTCAGTTCGTCAAAACCTACGGGAAGGTCCAGAAGGCTTTCGGGAATACAACCACCGGAGGGACCACCCGTCTGGACGGCCTTGAACCTTTTTCCTCCCCTGATGCCACCACCGATCTTATAGATGATGTCCCTCAAGGTCATACCCATAGGAACTTCCACAAGACCGGTATTGTTTATCTTCCCCACGAGGGAGAATATCTTCGTTCCCTTGCTCTTTTCTGTACCTAAACGGGTAAACCAGTCGGCACCATTATTGATAATGAGCGGTACATTTGCCCACGTCTCTACATTATTCAGGACACTGGGCCTATCCCAGACGCCTTTGACGGCCGTATGGATGTATTTCGGTCTGGGTTCACCTACCTTGCCCTCGATTGCCGTCATCAGGGCACTGGATTCACCAGAGACAAAGGCACCTGCCCCCTGGTGGACCTTTACCGTAAAGGAGAAACGGGAACCCAAGATATTTTCACCGAGGAAACCGTACTCCTCGGCCTGGCGGAGAGCAACGTTTACGTTCTCTACCGCCAGAGGATACTCCTGACGCACATAGATAAAACCCTCCCGGGCACCAACGGTGTAGGCTCCGATTATCAAACCTTCCAGGACGAGATGGGGATTACCTTCCAAGAGGCTTCTATCCATATAGGCACCGGGGTCCCCTTCATCGGCGTTGACGATAACGTATTTTATATCACTTTGGACTTTGCGTGATTCTTCCCATTTCCGCCCCGTGGGGAAGCCCCCTCCTCCTCGTCCGCGGAGGTTCGATTTCTTTACCTCTTCCAAAACCTGCTCCGGTGTCATTTCAAAAAGAACCTTCGCCAGAGCCCGATAACCACCGAGGGCGATATAGTCCTCGATGTTTTTGGGGTCAATGATACCGTTAGAACCGAAAACGATTCTTTCCTGATACTTATAAAAGGGTATCTCTCCCTCATGAACAACCTTCTCTTTGGCTGCGGGGTCCGCATAGACGAGGTGGTCGAGAACCTTCTTTTCCTTCACAGTTTGGGAAAGAATTTCCGATACATCCTTCGGTTCAATATGGAAATAGGCTACCTCTTCCGGCCGCAGCACCATAAGGGGCCCCCGTTCGCAGAAACCGTGGCAGCCCGTTTTCTTTAATTCTACCTTATCGGAGAGGCCCTGTTTTTTTATTTCCTCTTCCAAAACGGCCGCTACCTCACCGCTGCCGGAAGCAAGGCAGGCAGAGCCGCAGCACACGGAAATCAAAGGCTTTGTGGGGTCTCTCTTCGCGACAAGATCCTTCCTGAAGGCTTCTAATTCAGCAGGTGAATTTATCTTTGCCATAGTATTTTCCTACTCATAGTTCTTAAGCACTTCCGCCACCTTTGAGGGCGTCATCTTACCGTGGGTCTTGCCATCTATCTCCATTACCGGTCCTAAAGCACAACAACCGAGGCAGTTCACCGTCTGCAGGGTAAACTTCAAATCGAGGTCCGTCTCCCCCGGCTTTATACCCGTTCTTTCCTGCACGGCATCGAGTATCCGCGTGGCACCGCGGACATGACAAGCGGTCCCCATACAGATGTGAATCTCGTGCTTCCCTTTGGGAACAAGACTGAAGGCCTTATAAAAGGTAGCTACATGCTGAATGCGGGCCTTCGGCACCCCCAATTTTTCGCTCACCCTGTCCAAAGCCTCCTTGGGGAGCCAATGGTTTTTACTTTGGATCTCCAGGAGTATCTGAATCAGGGCACTTGCTTCACCGTGATGTTTCTCTATAATCCTATCTACCAACTCCATTTCCATAGCCGCTTTCCCACAACTTTTATTGAAATACCCTCTCAGGCAAGGGCGTAACGCTTCTTTTGCTCATCATACCGAACGAGACCCTGTTTTGCCGCATTGTTCATATGGCGAGCCACCTCCGAAGGGGTGAGTCCCAGGCGCTGGGCAATTTCCCCCGTAGAGAGCGTTCTTTCCTTAAGAAGCAACGTTATCTGTACCTTCGCCAGTTGGTCCACTATCAACTCCCGAAAGAGTTTTTCCCACTCACTACTCGCAAAAAAATTCCGATAGGCCTCTTCCGACCTTACGGGGACGCGCAATCTCTCCCTCTCTACCAATCTGATATAGGGAACTAACCGCATTACCGCCTCAAGATTTAACGTCAAATCCGCCTTTTTTATTCCCTCCCCTTCACCCAAGGGGCCTATTTCCCTTATCTTTTTTATGAAATCGTTGGTCACATCAGCAAAACGGATACCCTCACCGGAGGACATAAACTCTATCCGCAAACGCTCCGGATTCATGCCGATGTGCTGCATGATTCTTCTCGCCATAAGAACCATACCCAGGGCATGGAAGTTGCCATGGGTCGTGTAATTGCATTCGCCTAAGCGACAGCCACCTACAAAGACCCCATCCATGCCGTTCATGAAGGCGCGAAAAACGAAGGACATATCTACCCTACCCGAGCACATAACCCGGATAAGCCTCATTTCCGGTGTATATTGCAGTCTGGAAACTCCAGCCAGGTCAGCAGCCCCGTATGCTCACCAGTGACATACGAAACCGAGCGTTCTTGGCCTAAACTTAGCTCCTGCAATCATTTCCTTCTCCTTTTTCTATACTTGCCCCACAGCCGCGGCATATTCTTGCTCTAACGCTTCTTCGAGCGCCAGGGCATCTATCTGGCTTATTATCTCTTCGTCGGTGAAATGCTTGAGAGAAATAGCCGCCGTGGGACATTTTGCATTACAGAGACCGCAACCTTTACATAAAACGGGATTGACCGTCGCTTTTTTACCCTTTTTCGTTTCGTAAAAGGAAATGGCCCCGTAGGCACAGGCGGTGATACAGGCACCGCAGGAAACACACCTTTCCTCATCGACAACACACACCGAACCGGAGGCGGTTACCGTATCCCGGGAAAGGAGTACTGCTGCCCTTCCCGCCGCCCCGTAGGCCTGGTTAATAACCTCCGGGATATGTTTGGGATAATGGGCCGTACCGCAGAGATAGACGCCGTCTGCGGCAAATTCTACCGGCCGCAACTTTACATGGGCTTCTTTGAAGAAGTCATCGGGTCCTAAAGAAACCTTAAACAAAAGCGAAAGTTCCTTATTCTGACGTGAGGGGATGGCCGCTGCCGCCAGGGAAAGAATATCGGCATCAAGGGCAATCTTTTTTCTTAGGATGGGGTCCGTTACGGTAACCTTCAGTATCTCGCGCCCCTCTTCTGTCGCTTT
>Ga0315298_1008846_pt1 | contig 12657 bp, 12 predicted proteins | sample WHS_1_MG_FD_203077 | JGI IMG/M metagenome (GOLD analysis project Ga0315298, IMG submission 203077) | Extremophilic microbial mat communities from Washburn Hot Springs, YNP, Wyoming, USA - WHS_1_MG | ecosystem: Environmental > Aquatic > Thermal springs > Hot (42-90C) | place: USA: Wyoming...
TGATTGTAAACCAGTTTGTGGCAATGGAGTTTGTGAGCCTGGTGAGAATGCTTTAAATTGCAGCACTGATTGTAAACCAACTTGCGGTAATGGAGTTTGCGAGCCTGGTGAAAACGTATTTAATTGCTCTTTTGATTGTAAAGCTACCTGTGGCAACGGTGTTTGTGAGCCCGGTGAGAACGCTTTAAATTGTAGCATTGATTGTAAACCAGTTTGTGGCAATGGAGTTTGTGAGCCTGGTGAGAATGCTTTAAATTGCAGCACTGATTGTAAACCAACTTGCGGTAATGGAGTTTGTGAACCTGGTGAAAACGTATTTAATTGTTCTTTTGATTGTAAAGCTACTTGCGGTAATGGAGTTTGCGAGCCCGGTGAAAACCCTTCAAATTGTTGTGTAGATTGCTACGAAGCACATTATGAAAAAAAATGTGCTTATAATGATCTTTATTGGTATGATTGTAATAATGTTAGGCAGGAAAAGGCTGAAGAATGTGGAGATTCTTATTGGACAGACGAGTATAAATGTTTAGGAAATTTACTTCAGAGAAAGTGGATTAATAAAGGTTGTTCGCTTTCTCAATGTTATCAATCAGAAGAATGGAAAGATGATCATTATTGTTCAAATTATTGTAAAGATGGAAAATGTATTTCAAAGCCTGGTGTAACTACTAAAGGAGTTGTTATTACTTATTAAAAAATTAAAGGTCGAAAACAATAATTGTAAAATAAAAGTCAAAAATAAAGATTAAAAATAAAATAAATTTTAAAAATATGAAAAATAAAAAATTAGTTATCTTAATTCTTAATACAATTTTATTATCATTATTTTTAATTCAAAATGTTTTAGCGGTTGATGCCACATTATACGGAGAAGTTACTGATGATGGTGGAGATCCAAATCTTTATGTATGGTTTCAATATGGAAAAACTACTTCTTATAATAAAAGCACTTCAATGCAAACTAAAAATGGTAAAGGAGAGTTTTCTGCTACTATAACTGGTTTAGAAATGTGTACTACTTATCATTATCGAGCAGTTGCTCGCCACCAAAGTTATGAAGATACTACTTATGGAGGAGACCAAAGTTTTACTACTCCTTGTAATGTTGTAGTTAATCTTAAAGTAAACGATTCAGATGGTCCAATTAATTTAAGTTATCAAAATAGAACAATTACTCTTTCTTGGACATCTCAATATGCTGATAGTTGTAGTGCAGAAACTATTTCTAAACCAACTAATAGTAGTGTTAATTGGTCAGGAGCAAAACAGATTTCAGGAAGTGAATCTTTAACATTAGACAAAGCCGGAACTTATTCTTTTAGATTGACTTGTAGAAATAATAGCTCTGGTAACATATCAGCAGATGGTGTTCAAGTTAATTTACAACAACCAACATTATCAGTGATTACAAAAGGTGTAGTAATTACTTATTAATTAATCTTAAAATTAGACTATGAAAATTAGAGGTGTAAAATTATTAAATTTTATAATGATAGGATTGATATTGTTTAGCTTTTCGAGAGTAATGGCTCAATTTTGTCCAGAAAAAACAACTGTTAATGGACCAAAAAGTATTACTTTTGTTGGGGGTGTCGCTGATTTAGGCGGTGATACTCAAGCATCGGTTTGGTTTGAATATGGAACATCTTCTGGAAATTATACTTTTAAAACAGAAAAAAAAGTTGTCACTCAAACTGGAAAATATTGTATTACTGTAGATAATTTACAACCTTGTACTACTTATTATTATCGGGCAGCAATGGAAAACCAAGCAGGGCCAAGTTATGGAGCCGAATTGAGCAAAATGACTACTTGTCAAGAAAAAAAAGTATTAGGAGCAGCCACTGCAGAAAATACCGGGATAATAGAAACAATTTTTCTTGATTATCTCTTTTTGCCATTAATTAGTGCTTTATTTTTAGTTTTTATTTTTAAAAATGATCTTTTTAGATTAGAAAGATGGCTAGATATTAGAAAGAATGAGTATCAAGAATATAAAAGTAAAAAAAATTTAGAAAAAAAGATAAAGAAAATTAAAAATACTGAAAATTAAAAATATGATTTCAAAAATTAACAAAATAAAATATGTTGTTTTTGTATTGGGGATTTTATTTGGTATTACTATTTTTAGTTTTTCTTATGCTGCCACTGCTACTTTTATAGGTAGTATTGAAGATGATGGAGGAGATCCAAATCTTGAGGTTTGGTTTCAATATGGAAAAACAAATTCTTATGGTTATGAAACACCCCATCAGTTTAAATATGGAACAGGTGATTTTTCAATTACAGTTTCTAATTTAGAAAACTGCACCACTTATTATTATCGAGCAGTAGCAAAACATCAAAATTATGATGATATTAAATATGGTCAAGAAAAAGTATTTTCTACTCCTTGTGCCACAGTAAATTCGCCAAGTGTAGATATTAAAGCAAATGGATTAGATGGAACAATAACCATTCCTTATAATTCTTCTGTAAATTTAACTTGGACTTCTAATAATGTAACATCTTGTTATGCTTCTGGAGATTGGTTTGGAAATAAACCTACTTCTGGTTCAGAAACTATTAGTAATTTAACTTCAGGGCCAAAAACTTATACAATAACTTGTTCTGGAGCAGGGGGAACAGTTTCTGATTCAGTAACAATTTATATTTCTCAAACATCAATAAGCTCTGGAACTGTTACTAATTTAGTTAATCCAACAATTCAAAAATTAGTGAGAAATCTTTCTGACGGAGAACAGGTTTTTTCTAAAAGTATTACAGCTGATCCAAACGAAGTTTTAGAATTTAAAATAATCATTAATGCGAGATCAGGTGCTCAAAATGTATCAGTAAAAGATTTTATACCAGATAAAATTATAATAAGGCAAAATACTTTAAAAATAGATGGCGTGCTCACTTCTGGTGATATTACTTCTGGAATTTATCTTGGCAATCTTTCTCAAAATCAAATAAAAATAATTTCTTTTCTAGCTCATGTTGCTAGCGCCGATAAATTTTCTTTTGGTGATACATCTTTAAAAAATAATGCTACTTTATATTGGAATGGGACTTCTACTTCTGATTGGGTAGAAATTACAGTTAAAAAAACTGCTGTCGCTGGAGCAGCAACAGAAGTCTCTACTGGTTTTGTGAAAAAGTTTTTTTATAATTATTTTGGTTTTGTTTTTATTGTTATTTCTCTTTTATTGTATGTATTTAAATTAAATATGAGTAAAATTGAAAATTTGGTTATAAAAACAAATAAAAAATATCAAGATACTAAGTCAAAAACATTTTTAAAAATAAAAATTGCTAAAATAAAATTTAAAGATTTTTTAAGATGGTAATTTTTATCTTGACATTTTTTTGAAAAAGAGTATAATTTTTAACAGGGTTTTTCAAAAATTAAATTTTTTGTTTCCGCAGACAACAGGCACCAAAAAGGGTAAGTCCTGTCGAGGAAAATAAAAATTTTATTATTTTTTTTGTCTGTGGAAACACAGACTTTTTTAATAAATAAAATTATGGCAAAAACAAAATTAGAAAAGAAAAAAATTATTGATGATTTAGTAGATTTGATAAAAAAGCAAAAATCAATGGTAATAGTTGGTTATAAAAATATTAAAAGCGATATTTTATTTGAGATAAAAAATGCTTTTAAAGAAAAGAACAATAAATTATTAGTGGTTAAAAAAACATTATTTCAAAAGGCATTAAAAACCAATCGAATTCATAATTTAGCCAACTTTTTAGAAAACTTAAAAGATCAAATTGCAGTTGCTTTTTCTTTTGATGATGAATTAGATGGTGTTAAAATTTCAGCTGATTTTGCAAAAAAAATTGAGCCATTTCAGATTTATGGGGGTTATTTAGAAAATAGATTATTTACCAAAGAAGAATTTTTTCAATTAGCTTCTTTACCTTCTAAAAAAGAACTTCAAGGTCAATTTGTTTATACAATTAAATCACCAGTTTCAAGCTTTGTTGGTGTTTTGCAAGGAAATTTAAGAAAATTATTGATAGTTCTTAATCAAATTAAAGATAAAAAATCATAAAAGGTCAAATAACTAATTTAAAAAATATGCCAGAAGAAATTGAAGTTCCAGAAAAATTTAAAAAAATTGTTGAAGAAATCGAAAAGATGTCAGTTTTAGATTTGGCAGAATTAGTTAAAATTTTAGAAAAAAAATTTGGAGTTTCAGGAATGGCACCAGTAGCCGTCGGTGCTGTTCCTGCTAGCCAAGCTTCTTCAGAATCTCAGCCAAATCAAGAAGAAAAAAGTGTTTTTAATCTAATTTTGAAATCAGTTGGGCAAAAGAAAATTGAAGTTATAAAAGTAGTTAGAGATGTTACCGGTAAAGGATTAAAAGAATCAAAAGATTTAGTTGATTTAGCTGAAAAAGAACCTCAAGTAATTAAAGAAAACGTTAAAAAAGAAGAGGCAGAAGAGTTAAAAAAGAAATTTACAGAAGCTGGAGCCGAAGTAGAATTAAAATAAGTTTGTAATAAGATAGGTTTATTAAAAACCTGCCGATGAGGCGGGTTTTTTAGGTATATCTCCCGAATTTCCTTGGGGACAGTCCCCAAAAAATTAAAATAAAAAAGCTACATAAATAAAAGGTTTTTTGCCAAAATTTTTCAATTTGGCACAAAAATGTATAATTTTAAATCCTAAACTCTAAATTCTAAACAAAATTCCAAATTCTAAACACAAATTCCAAAATTATCCTAGGTCAGATCTAGATAGGCTCGCCTCTACGGCGAGTAGAATAAATTCGTGAGATTCGTAGCCAAATTAGTGAGTTAAAAATTGAAAATTGTTGTTGCTTACCCAGGAGAAGCAACAAATAAACCGTAAATTCGTTAGATTTTATGTCGCCTCTTCGGCGACCCGCCGTAGAGGCGGTGTCGCCACTTCGGCGACTCGCCGCCGAGGCGAGTTTTTGGTCTTTGGTCTTTGATTTTTAATTTTTTCTAGGTCAGACCTAGGAGTAAATTTGTGGTATTCGAATGAAGTTTATCTTGCCTATTTTTTTAAATATTGATAAAATATAATATTAATTTTGTTTAATTTTAGGGCGTGTAGCTCAGTTGGTTAGAGCGTACGGTTCACATCCGTAAGGCCTGTGGTTCGAATCCACACACGCCCAAATATGGAAAAAATCATTGGCTGGTTAATATTCTTTTTGGGTTTTGGTTTAATTTTATATTCTTTGTATTATTCTTTTTTAATTTTTATGAATTTTAAAAATCCTCCTGATTTTTTTGGTTCTGTTTACAATAATAATGTTATTTCTGAAAAAGAAATACCTACAACAACTCAAAAAACAAATAAAAATATTCAAGAAGTTAAAGATTTAAAAGAAGATTTTAACAAAAACATTCAACAAGTTTTTGAAGAAAATATTCAAAATACAATAAAAAATGAATTTGCAAAACTTATTCCAGAAAATGCTATTAAGAAAGTTTTTAATTTATTTGTTTTTTCTATTTTTATTTATATTGTAATAACAGGTGGTAGTAAAATTGCTTTTTTAGGTATTCAATTAATAAAAAAATGAGTTTTCTAGATATTTTAAAAGAAAATTTTATTTTAAATTTAATTTACTGGCATTTTTTTGAAATGCCAAAAAATATTGCAAGGGCATTTTCCAATTTCCTTTGGTTTAATTTATATCACTATTCAGTTCCTTTTAATTTTAAAACACTTTTTTCTTATTGGAAGGGTTTAAAAGGAGATTATGGCCGTGGTTTCGACTTACATCGTTACTTTGAAGCCTTTTCTACCAATATTATTTCCAGAGTTCTTGGAGCTATTTTAAGAGCTTTTATTATTTTCTTTGCTTTAATTTTAGAATTTTTTATTTTTTTAGGATTTATTTTGGCTATTTTTATATGGTTAATACTTCCATTAATTATTTTTTTTGTTTTTTATTTAGCTTTTAAAATTTAATTTTAACTTTTTATGGAAACTATTAAAGATCCAATATTTAAATTAGTTAGATTAGAAAAATTTCTACTTTTAAAATATAAAAAATTAATTACAAAAATTCTTCAGCTAGTTTTAATTGTTTCTTTGCTTTTAATAATAATTTCTGATAAAGAAGATTTATCAAAAATATATCTTTTGGAAAAAGTTTTCTTATTGTCAGTTGCTTTTTATTTACTTTTCTGGTATTTAAATTTGTTTTTTTATAATTTTTTCTTGAAAAAAATTAATTCTCTTTATGATATTAATGCAGGAAGAGTTTTATTTAGATTTTTAAAAATAAATAAAAAGTTAAAATTGGATTATTTTTCTCAAGATGTCTTTTTATATGCTTTAATTTCTACTAAAGAACCTTTAATTAATTTTATTTCTCAAAGAGGATTAATTCCTTTTGAGCAATTTAGAAAAGAATTAAAAAAGGAAATTTTAAAAAATAGAAATTTTAGCCAAGAAAATATAGAAAAAATTATTTCAATAGCAGAAAATTTATCAAAAGAATTAAAAAAAGAAAAAATTGGAGTAGGGGAATTATTAATTGCTTTATCTCAAGAAAATAAAATTTTTAGTGACTTTTTAAATAATTTTGATATTTCTAGTAGTGATTTAAAAAATTTATTATTATGGTACGACAGATTAATAAAAGAAATAGAAAATAATAAAAAATTTTGGGAAAAAGAAAATTTACTTAAAAAAGGAATTTTATTTAATGATTTGGCTTATTCTTTTACAATCACTTTAGATAAGTTTTCTTTAGATTGGCAAGATTTAATTAGAAAAAGAGGATATGAAGAAATTTTTGGTAGAGAAACAGTTGTTAATCAGATTGAACAAATTCTAGAAAGAGAAACTCAAAATGATGATGTTTTAATAGTCGGAGAGCCAGATGTTGGTAAAAAGAGTATTTTGCATTTTTTGGCACAAAAAATATTTTTTGGAAAAAGCACCCCAAAACTTAATGGAAAAAGAATATTAGAGTTAGATATTTTCTCGATTATTTCTCAGGCAGGTTCTTTAGAATATGCTTATCAATTATTAGATCTTTGTTTTCAAGAAGCTTTAAGAGCAAGTAATATTATTTTAGTCATTGATGATATTCATAATTTTTTAGGTACTAATGAAAAAGCATCATTTTTTAATATTTCTCCTATCTTAACTAAGTATTTGCCTTATCCTAATTTTAGGGTAATCGGAATTACAACTTATGAATCTTTTCATAGAATAATTGAAAAAGATACACAATTTTTATCATATTTTGAAAAAATAGAAATTCCAGAAATTTCTTTAGAAGACACATTTGCAGTAGCTGAGAATTTTGCTTTAGGTTTAGAGGTAAAATATAAAAAATTTATTCCTTATATTACAATTAGAGAATCTATTTATTTATCTCAAAAGTATTTACCAAGTCTTTTGTTTCCTAAAAAAGCTCTTGAAACTTTAGAAGGGGCAACAATTTTTGTGAATAGATATACAAAAAGTAAAATTGTTTTGCCAGAGCATATTCAAAAAGTAATATCTGAAAAAACTAAAATTCCAATAGGCGACGTTAAGAAGAAAGAAAAAGAAATTCTTTTAAATTTAGAAAGTTTGATTCATCAAGGAATAGTGGATCAAGAAGAGGCGGTAAAAGAAATAGCAGCTGCTTTAAGGAGGGCAAGATCGGGAATTAAAACAAAAAAAGGTCCTATTGGTGTTTTTCTTTTTTTAGGTCCAACAGGGGTCGGAAAAACAGAAACTGCAAAAGCTTTATCTCGAGTTTATTTTGGTGGAGAAGATAAAATTATTCGTTTTGATATGTCTGAGTTTCAAAATACTTATGATATTGAAAAATTAATTGGTTCTGAAAATTTTGAAGGTTATTTTGCTAAAGTAAAAGATAATCCATTTTCTTTAATATTATTAGATGAATTAGAAAAAGCAAATCCTAAAATTTTAAATTTATTTTTGCAAATTTTTGATGAAGGATATGTAACTGATGCACTTTCTAGAAAAATAGATTTTCAAAATACAATCATTATCGCAACTAGTAATGCTGGAGCTGAAATTATTAGAGAAGATATTCAAAAAGATAAAAAATTAAATATGGTTAAAGAAGATCTTTTAAATTTTATTCTTCAAAATAATATTTTTTCTCCAGAATTTATAAATAGATTTGATGCAATATTAATTTTTAAGCCTCTTAGCAAGGAAAATTTATTGGAAATAGCAGATTTGTTATTAAAAAAAGTAAAAGAAAATTTGAAATTTAAAGGTATTGAATTTATAATTACTGAAGATTTAAAAGAAAAAATTGTTGAGTTATCTTATAATCCAGAATTTGGAGCTAGAGAAATGAAAAGGGTTATTCAAGATAAAGTTGAAAATGTTATTGCAAATGCTTTATTAAGTGATAAAATAAAAAGAGGTGATAAAATAAAGGTCTCAGCAGATAATTTTGAAATTATAATTTTATGAATATTAAAGATGTATTTAAAACTAAAAATTATAAAATTATTAGTTTAATAGTATTAGGACTTTTACTTTTAATTTTAACTATTTTATTTTATACAAGAGTTATAAATACTTCTTGGAATCCTTTTAATCTAATTGAAACAAGAAGGGTTTATGTTGGGATAAAAAACTTATCTCAAGAAAAAATAAAAGATTACGACATAGAAGGTGGAGTTGGTTTTTTATCTAAAGAAAGAACTCTTCCTGGTTTTAATATCAATTTTTCTCTAGTTGGTACTTCTGATAATAGCGAACAAAATCCTAAGTTATTATCTGATGTAAAAATTTGGACCGAATTATTGGGATTCGAAGTTTCTTTAAAAGCAAAAACAATGCTTTTAAATCAAAATTTTTATTTTTTTATTACTGATATTCCTAAAATTCCTTTTGCTTCCACTAGTTCTTTAGAAGCAATGAAAAATAATTGGGTAAAAGCGTCGATTCCAGAAAATTATTTTCAAGTAAAAGAAGAAATTTCAAAAGAATTAAAAAATTTATTAGGAAGAAAAAATATTATTGTTGTTGAAAAAAAATATAAAAACGAAACTGTTAACGGAAATGAGTGTTATCATTATTTAGTGAAAGTAAAACCAAAAGCATTAAAATCGCTTATATTAGATGCATTAAAGAAAGCAAAAGAATCAGGAAAACAGAATGACAATGTAAATGAAATAAAACTTCAAGAAGCAATTGATAATTTTTCAAAAAATTTTGATGAAAATTATCAAAAATTAGGTGATTTATCTTTTGATGTTTGGATTACAAAGAAAGATAAAATTTTAACCAAAGTAAAATTTTATAAAGAAATTGATTTAAGTCAATTTTCTCCTAAAATTGAAAAACAACCTGTAATTTTTACTTTAAAATTAGATGGTTTATTTGAGAAAAGAAATGAAAAATTAATGATTCAAGAACCAAAAGAATATAAAAACTTTCAAGAAATATTAGAATTAGAAAAACAACAAAAAGAAGGGCAAAAAGAAGAGAAAAAATAAGCTATTTTAAAAAAACTAGAAAAACATTAAAAAACCCGACTTAGTCGGGTTTTTTTATTTTCTCGTTAGAATTGTGGAAAAATTGTGGAAAAAATCTGTTTTAAATTATAATTATTTTAATTTTTATTTAAAAAAATCTTTATTTTTCGATATTTTTTTGTTTTTTCTATTTTTGGAATTAATTGTTGACAATTGTCATTAAATGGAGTAAAAAGGAAATAGATGTAAAATTGTGGAAAAAGGTGGGGAAAAATAAAGAAAATTGTGGAAAAATGTTTTTAGGAGAATATACCTACAATTTAGATGATAAAAAAAGATTGGCAATTCCAGCCAAATTTAGAAAAATGCTTGGTAAAACTGCTGTAATTACCCAAGGATTAGATAATTGTTTATTTTTATATCCTAAAAAAGAATGGGAAAAATTAGCTGTAAAACTTGCTAACCTTCCTTTGTCGCAATCTGATGCTAGAGGCTTTGCAAGGTTAATGCTAGCTGGGGCAATGGAAGTAGAAATTGATAGTTTAGGAAGAATTTTAATTCCAGATTATTTAAAAAAGTATGCAAGTTTAGAAAAAAAAGCAGTAATTGCTGGTTTATATAACCGAATTGAAATTTGGTCAGAAGAAAAATGGAAAGAATATAAAGAGAAAACTGAAAAAGAGATTGGTAATATTGCCGAAAGATTAAAAGAATTAGGAGTGTAATTAGAAATTAAAATTTTTAAAAAAGCTCTTTAAAATTTATGGTTCATGTTCCAGTTTTAAAAAATGAAGTTATTAAATATTTATCTCCTAAAGAAAACGAAAATTTTATTGACTGCACAGTAGGCCAAGGAGGACATAGTTTTGCTATTTTAGAAAAAAATGGACCTCAAGGAAAAGTATTGGGTATCGATAAGGAAGAAGATCTTATAAAAGAATTATCCCAAAAGATTAAAAGTTTAAATTTAGAAAAAAGATTTCTACTTTATTGCGGAGACTATAAAGATCTTAAGGAAATTGTTAAAAAATTAAACTTTTGTCCAGTTAATGGTATTTTGTTTGATTTTGGAATATCTTCTTGGCACTTAGAATATTCGAAAAGAGGATTTTCTTTTAAAAAAGATGAGCCTTTATTAATGAATTACGGAAAAAAGAGTTCGTTAACAGCTAGAGATATTATAAATTTTTTTTCAGAAAAAGAAATCGAAAGAATTTTAAGAGAATATGGTCAAGAAAATTTTTCAAAAAGAATTGCAAAAGAAATTGTTTTAAATAGAAAAAGAGAGAAAATTTTAACTACTTTTCAACTAATAGAAATTATCAAAAAATCTGTCCCAAACTGGTATTTGCATCAAAAAAGGCATTTTGCTACCAAAACCTTCCAGGCATTAAGAATCGCTGTTAATGACGAACTAAACAAAATCGCAATGGTATTGCCAGTTGCTTTTGAAATTCTAGAGCCAAAAGGCAGAATTGTAACCATATCTTTTCATTCTTTAGAAGATAAAATTGTAAAAGATTTTTTTAAAAAAATTGCCAAAGAGAAAAAAGCAATTATTTTAACAAAAAAACCAATAGTTCCAAGTTTCGAAGAAATTAAAACAAATCCAAAATCAAGGTCGGCAAAATTAAGGGCCGTTATTAAATTATGAAAAATAAAAAAATATCTTTATTATATTTACCACTCCCAATTATTTTTTTACCAAAGGTTAAATTTTCTCTTGATAGAAAATTAATTATAAATTTAGTTTTTCTTTTTATTTTGCCTTTATTAGTTTTTTATATTTTTCAAGTTGGAAAATTAATTGAAACAAATTATTATTTATCTTCACAAAGAAAATTTATCGAAAAAACTAATTTAGAAATAAACGAACTTGAAAAAGGTATATTAAAAAATTATTCATTAAAAGATTTAGAAGAAAAAGCTTTTTCGCTTGGTTTTAAAAATATTGATAAAGTTAATTATATTTCAATGCCAGCTCAATATTTAGCTCAAAAAACTGAAAAGTACTAATTTTATTATGGTACTAAGAAACGATTACAAAAAAACTATTCTTTTAGTTTTTTTTGCTAGTATTTCTTTTATATTAATTTTTCGTCTTTATATAATCCAAATTAAAAATCACGAATATTATAAAGCACTTGTTTTGGGCCAACAAATTTCCTTTAAAGAAATTCCTCCTAAAAGGGGGGATATCTTTTTTTCTGATGGCATTACACCATTAGCAAAAACAGTAGAAACGGTTGTTTTGTCTATTTATCCTCAAAAAGTTAATAATTTAGAAAATTTTATTGAAGACATTTCTAATATTACTGGCGAAGATAAAGAAAAATTAATTGAAGAGTTTTCTAAATCAAAATTGATTCAAAAAGAAATTCCATTTGAAAAACTTTCTATTTTTAAAAATAAAAATTATTCTGGTTGGGACTTTCAAATAAATTTTAAAAGAATTTATCCTGAAAATAATATTGCTAGTAATGTTGTTGGTTTTTTAAATAAAGATTTTCAAGGACAATATGGCTTAGAAGGATATTATGAAAATATTTTATCTGGAAAAAAAGAAACAATTCAAAAAGAAACTTCTCCTTTTAAATATTCTATTTTTTCTCAAGGTAATGACATTTTTAATAATAATGCTGGCGCTTCTTTAGTTTTAACAATAGATAAAAGTATTCAATATTTTGCCCAAAAAGTCCTAGAAAATGCTGCTAAAAATTTTGAAATTGAAAAAGGAGAAATTATCATTTTAAACCCTAATAATGGCGAAATTTTAGCCAATGCAGTTTTTCCATCTTTTGATCCTAATAATTATCAAAAAACTAAAGATATCTCTTATTTTAAAAATTTTTCTGCTTCAGATTTATTTGAACCAGGTTCTATTTTTAAACCAATTACTTTTGCTGCAGCTTTAGAAGAAAATTTAATTACTCCAGATGATATTTTTGAAGATAAAGGGGTAGTTAATTTGGGGGGTAAACCAATTTATAATTTTCATCAAAAAACTTGGGGAAAAATAACAATGACAGAAGTTTTGCAAAATTCAGTTAATACTGGGGCTGTTTTTGTAGAACAAAAATTAGGCAAAGATAGGTTTTTAAGTTATTTAGAAAAATTTGGTTTTTTTGAACCAACAGGGGTCGATATTCAAGGTGAATCTTTTTCAAAAAATATGGTTTTGAAAAACGGGAAAGAAAGAGATATTGCTGTGGCTTCTTTTGG
>Ga0315298_1008850_pt1 | contig 12652 bp, 14 predicted proteins | sample WHS_1_MG_FD_203077 | JGI IMG/M metagenome (GOLD analysis project Ga0315298, IMG submission 203077) | Extremophilic microbial mat communities from Washburn Hot Springs, YNP, Wyoming, USA - WHS_1_MG | ecosystem: Environmental > Aquatic > Thermal springs > Hot (42-90C) | place: USA: Wyoming...
ACTGTGTGCACGTGCAGATCACCTAGGTAAACCTTCAGCATTAGAAGGGGCCTTCCAACCCCATACGAACCAGGCTCGCCACCACGTTGAAGGACGAATGCGCACTGGTGAGAATAGTCACTCCCTCTTCGCTCGCCCGTTTGATAGTAGCGGGGTCCACCACCGTTCCTTCGGCCACGATGATGCCGCTCAGGCCTACCAGAGTAGCGACAGCGACGATGTTGGGGTGAGCATGGACGGTCACCCAGAGGTTGCCCTGCTTGGCTCTCGCCATGACAACGCTCAGGAGGTCGCCCACATAGCCGCCGCTGACCTCGTTGGCCAAGCCATCAGGCGCCGACACGACGCTGGCGTCCAGTTGTTTGGCGATTTCTTTCAGCCTCATTTGTGCCCCCTGCTCACAAAGCCTATGCGTGAAGAACAGCTCTCACTTCATCCCAGAATAGCGTCTACCCCGAACTCGAGCCGTTGCCCTCGCGCCTTACGCCGTGGTCCTCGGCCTGCTGCCGGCGGCTAATGACAGCTTCCACCAGCGTGCCGCTGCCGGCTTGAGAATGAATGTGGAAGCTGTCGGCCGAGTTCTTGATGTTGTTCAGCCCCATGCCAGCCCCGAACCCCATTTCGCGCACCCAATCGGGCGCCGTAGAGAAGCCTGGCTTCAGCGCCTGCTCGATGTCAGGGATGCCGGGGCCGATGTCCTCGGCAGCCAGACGCACCCTCTCTGCTTCTACCTCAACAGTGATGCTCCCGCCGTCGGTGTGAATGATCAGGTTCATCTCCTGCTCGTAAGCGATGATGGCGGCGCGGCGGACCAGAGTGAGAGGCAAGCCTAGCGCCGTCAGGGCGCGTTTGATGCGGCTTGCCGCCTCGCCGCCGCGAGCGAAGTCTCTGGCCGCCACCGGGTAACGCAGAGACATGCTGCTGCCCGGCGCCTGCAACTCCGCCAGCCATTGAGGTGCAGGCTGGCGTTCATCCTCTTCCCGCCGGTGATACTGCTGATCCAGCATAGCCAGCAGGCGGCCGGTGATGTCGCTGGGAGTCAGAATGCCCACTAGCCGGCCCTCGGCATCCAGCACCGGCAAACGGCCGTACTTGTGCCGGGCGAATTTCTTGACCGCTTCCACAACCATATTGCTGCTTTGGACCGTCACCACCTCGGCGGTCATGCAGCTACCAACCGTGGCTTCCACCCGGCCGGCTTCGAGCGCCTTGATGACGTCCTCCACGCTGACGATGCCCACCAGGCGATCCCCTTCGACCACTGGCGCCCCCGAGATGCGGTGGCTCCGCAGCAGCTCTTTGACCGTATACATCGAGTCGTTCGGGGTGACGGTTATCAGCGACGTGGTCATGATCTGGCCGATCCTGAGCTCGTAGAGCAGCTCATGCATTTTGCCGAAGTAGGCTTTGCGATGGCCAGGAACCTCCACTCGCTCGCCTCCGATCACAGCGTTACTCTGCCGAACCAATGGGCACCTCGCCTGGCTCAGCATCTCGATCTTCGCCTGGAATGTCCTCGCACCCGCGCAGGCCAGCCGCGTGCAGCCGGCCACAGGCGGTGAACAGCGTAAAGGGAGTGATGAGCAAGGGAAGACCGTTCTCTTCGGCCAGGCGAATCGTCTCTTCTGGTGGACACTTGCCGCGTACAAACACGACGGCCGCGATAGACGCAACCTCAGCGGTACGCACCACTTGAGGGTTGATCAAGCCAGTAAGCAACAACGCGCCCGCGCGGGAGAAAGTCAGCACATCGCTCATGAGGTCGGCCGCCGCCGCTCCGCGCACCAGCAGGTGCGGATCGTAGGTGCGAGAACAGACCTCTGCTTTGAGCAATCGCTTTATCTCGTCAAGTCGCATAACGCCCTCGAAGCGCTACTTTCATCACACTGGCGCCACAGGTCCGAACGAGAGCAAGCGGCGCCTCAATCATCTTTCTTGCTCGTTTCACTGCGCGTCGTCTTAGTGTGCATCTTGTCGGGCATCTTATTGTGCACGTCAACACTCCGGAAACTCCGAAATTGTGAAACTATGCACAAGCGGAGCCCCAATAAAAGGCCGCCCTTGGTGGCAAGTAGCTGCCCACGCGAGCGCCTTGTGAAATTGGCCGCTAGTCATTCTAATCACCTGGCTGACCAAAGTCAACAAATGGCAGGGCCTAAATCCACATCCGCCACAGCCGCCTGAGCCTGCTTGCGGGGCCGCCCGCGACGGCCGGGCCCGCTACCACGTGTTCGCAAGCGACTGGCGCGCGAAGGGCGAGCGAGCGGCGCTCCCCGCAGGGTTTCATAGAAAGAGAGGATCTGCAGTTCGGTCGCCAGGTCCACCTCTCGCAGGTTCACCCCCTCGGGCACGATGAGGGGGACGGGAGCGAAGTTGAGGATGGAACGCACACCCGCTGCCACTAGGCGATCGACTGTAGCCTGGGCGGCCGAAGCGGGAGTGGTGACTATGGCCAGGTCCACCTCTTTCTCGCGAATCACGTCTTCCAGCTCACTGAGGGGGTGAACCCTTCCTTCGCCAGCAGGCAGGTCGAGTCGCATAGGGTTGACATCGAAGGCTGCCACGACGTGATAGTTGCGCTCAGGGAAGCCGGCGTAGTTGGCTAAGGCCGAGCCAAGCTTACCGAAGCCAACTATGATCACCGACCAGTGGCGAGTCAGCCCTAGGTACTTGGCGATCTGACGGAGGAGAAGCTGCACATCATAGCCAAGGCCGCGCACGCCGAAGTCTCCCAGGTAGGACAGGTCCTTGCGAAGCTGGGCTGCCTTGACGCCGGCCAGCTTGGCGAGCTCCTCCGAGGACACTACGCGGATGCCTTGACCAGCCAGTTTGGCCAGGCAATCGATGTACAGAGGTAGCCGAGAAATAGTCGCTTCCGAAACCTTCGGCACCTTGGTCACGATCACACCCGCCCTCGTCACAGTTTGTGATTTCTTTTTTTGTGAATACCTTCACAAGGCATTATAGGCCGCGGGTGGCCGGCTGTCAAGACGAAGCCTACAGACTTCCGGACAGCGATCAATGGGCAAGCAGATAGGCTGTGGAGGGGCGCGTTTGCGGGTTTCCGGTGCGTATGCCTCCGGAGGCACGTTCCTAAAGTGCAGTGAATGGTCGACAGGGTGTCAGCAGGGTCCGCTGGATGGTCCCTGAGTTGCGGAGGCCGGAGTCTGGGAGTGGTGATCGCCGTCGCTGCCTTCACTTGCCATCGGGGCTGGTGATACTGGCTCCAGCCGCCGCAGTACCTGCGCCGGCTGGGAGACGACCACGGAGTTGGGAGGCACGTCGTGGAGCACGAGGCTTAGGGCGCCGATCTTGCTGCCACGCCCAATCGTAACGGGGCCCAGAATCGTCGCCCCCACTCCGATCACCACGTGGTCTTCTATGGTAGGATGCCGCTTGACGCGGCCCTCCTTCATGTCTTTCCACCAGCCGGTGGCGCCGAGGGTCACCTGATGGTAGAGCATCACGTCGTCGCCGATCTCGGTAGTCTCGCCGATGACGACGCCGGAGCCGTGATCGATGAAGAAGCGCTTGCCGATTTTGGCGCCGGGATGGATCTCAATGCCGCCAGTGAGGAGGCGGGCGATCTGGGAGATCAGACGGGGGAGGAATGGTACACCGCGCACGTACAAGGCGTGAGCAACGCGATGCAGCAAGATGGCGTGCAAACCTTGGTAAGTCAGGACCTCGGCCAGGTTCTTGGCCGCCGGGTCCTTGTCGAAGATGACCTGCACGTCGTCGGGCAAGGGAAAGAGCCCGAAGAGCTTCCTTCTGTCGTCCGCCGGGCGAGTAGGACTGTCGTTCATTGCTGACACCTTTCTCACGTCGCTACCTGCCTCAGTATAGCTACCGCGGCCCGCTTTGTCAACTATCTCGCAGGTAAAACTCGTTAATGCGCGATGCTCACCCGCGGCCGTAGAGTGGTATGCGTGCGCCATTGATGGCCCCCGCTTCTTCGGTGCAGAGGAAGAGCATAGTATAGGCCATCTCTTCGGGCGAGGTCCAGGCGGCGGTATTGGCCTTCGGGGCCGCTTTCCTGGCCTCAGGGCTGTCAATAGTGCGCACGATAAGCAGGTTGGCGGTAAGGCCTTTGCTTTTGCCTTCCTGGGCGATAGCCAGGACCAAGGCTTCCAGAGCGGCCTTGGCAGCCGCATAGGCGGCGGTTCTAGCCGCCGGCTGCTGTCCATAGAGCGAGGAAATAGCGATCAGCCGTCCCCAGCCATTGGCGGAGAGGTGAGGCAGGAAGGCGTGAGCGGCGTTGAAGGCCGTGAAGAGGTTGATACTCAGCATTGCCTGCAAGTCTGCCAGTGTCAGATCGGCCACCGGCGCCCCTGGCAGATAGCCGCCAGCTAGGCACAGAAGCACATCGGCCCGGCCGAAGTGGTCGAGCACCGTTTTGGCCCCACTCTCGGCTTGTGTGGGGTCGCTCAGATCTGCTGGCACGGCAAGGCACCGTTCCGGGGGCAGGTTCAGGTCGAGGACGGCCTGGGCAAGGGCTGATTGGTTGCGAGCCATCAGCGCTAGTCTGGCACCCTCAGCCGCGAACACGCGCGCGACGACCGGCCCCAGATGACCGGTAGCTCCCGTGACTACCACAACCTTGTCGGCAACTCCCATGTCTCCTCCTCCGAGTGCCATAGGGCATCCGCTAGCGAATGGAGCAAGACTGCCCCTAACACCAGTGTACACGAGCCAAGCAGGATGAACCAGCAAAAGAGAGCGGGCTATCAGGAGAGGCGCCGGCGGCTGTTCGTAGCCGCCGGCGCCAACGGATGCGTTTTGTTCCGTATGTTCTTCAGAGTCGGTCGGGAGGGGCACTTGGCGAGCTACTAGCGCCCGGTGGAGTGCTCTGTTTCGGCTCGCCCCCAGGGGATATGAGTGGGACGATGGGAAGAAGACTCATGGCCTTTGTCCGTCGCCGGCCTTTCTCCTTCCCCCGTCTCCCACCCGGTACTCACTGTTTCAGGGTTCTCTACGGCACGGCGAATACGTTCTGCCTTGCTCTGGATGTTCTGTACGCTGGAGGCCGCCGCGCTCTTCAGTTCCTCGCCAGTCTCCTCCAAAACTCTTCGGGACTCTTCCAGGCCAGCGTTAGCCCGGCGCTGTAGGTCGCTCAGCCCACCCCGTCCCATCGTGCGCTCGCCTAAACGGAAATAGGCGGCGGCGAAAACGCCGAGAACCACTCCCATAAGGAATCGGAACATTCTTACCCCCTCATCACATAGTGGGCCGTACAGGGGCCCACTCTCGAAACCGCTGTCCCGGTTCATTGCCCTGCCGGGCAGCTGGGCTAGCCTATGCAGTCTCGGCTGGCGCCACCCGGCGGTTGCTCAGCAGGGCCGCATTTAGCGTGCCAGGTGTTACATAGTGGCGGGAGTGACTAGTCGCAGCGATGCCAGTAGGGCCAGGAAGCGCACTGCGACAGACTCAGGAGGTCGCTTGCAGCAACAGAGGCCAAGGCTTGAGGTCACTGACCGCCAGCCGAGCCATCGGCTTCCTCGCGCAGGCGGGCGATCAGCTTCTCGTACTCCTCGACATACTCGGGCAGGTCTTTGTCTACCAGCACACCGCGTGGGATACGGTCGTCGCCTTCTTTCTTAGCGTGGATGGGAACGGTATGGTCGCGCTGCCACTTGAGCATATCCACTGCCGAGCCCAGCCGGTTCATCCGCCCGTACTGAACGTGGCAATGGCTGAGAATCTCCACTACGGAGAAACCCTTCTTGAGCATAGCTTGTTGGAGCAGACGGTCGAGTTCCAGTGCGTGAAACACCGTTCCGCGGGCGACAAAGGGTGCGCCCGCCACCTCAGCCAGCCGAGCGACATCGAAAGGCTGTTCAAGGTTGCCATAGACAGCCGTGGTGGCCAGCCGATTCGTCGGTGTAGTAGGCGAGTACTGGCCGCCTGTCATGCCGTAAGTGTTGTTGTTGATGATGATAGCAGTGAGGTTGATATTGCGCCGGGCGGCGTGGATGAAATGGTTACCCCCGATGGCCAGCGCATCTCCGTCACCCATCACTACCAAGACGTTGAGCCTCGGGTTGGCCAGCTTGAGACCGGTAGCGAAAGCAAGGGCTCGGCCATGGGTGGTATGAAGAGTGTTGAAATCGACGTACACCGGCATACGGCCTGAGCAGCCGATGCCGGAGACGAGAGCGATGTCGTCCTTATCCCAACCGATGCCGTCTATGGCGCGGATGATGGAGCCAAGGATAATACCGTTGCCACAGCCTGGGCACCAGACGTGAGGGAATTTCTTGTGCGAGCGCAGATACTTGTGCATGATGGTAGGATGGTCTTGCAGGTCGGTGGTCATCCGCTAGCCCTCCAGCGCAGCCAAGATCTGGTCGGGCAGAATCATCTCGCCATCCACCCGATTGACCCCACGCACGGGAGCCTGACCGCGGGCCGCGCGCTCCACTTCCAAAATGAGCTGGCCTCGATTCAACTCTGGCACCACCAGCAGCTTCACTTGCTCGGCGACACGCGCGACGGTCTGAGCATCGAAAGGCCAGATGGTGTTGAGTTTGACGAAGCCCACGCGTTGTCCGGCCGCTCGGGCCCTTCGCACGGCTGCCCGGGCGCTGCGGGCGGAGATGCCATAAGAGATCACGGCCACTTCCGCATCCTCCATCCACTCCTCGGTCGTCTGCACGATGTCATCCATGCTTTCCTCGATCTTGCGAAAGACGCGTTCAAACCAGGGGTTGATCTCATCCGGACGGAGGGTAGGGAAGCCGGCACGGTCGTGGTAGAGGCCGGTCACATGATAGCGATAACCGCTGCCGAAGCTGACCAGTGGGGGAACGTCGGTGTCAGGGTCTTCGAAGGGGAAGTACCATTCGGGCGGCACTACTGGGCGCGGCCGCTCGAGCACTTCGACGTCGGGCGAGAGCACGACTTTTTCTCGCATATGCCCTACCACCTCGTCCATAAGCAACACAACGGGGGTGCGGTAGCGCTCGGAGAGGTTGAAGGCGCGGATGGTGAGGTGGTAGGTTTCCTCCACTGAGGATGGGCAGAGGGCAATGATCGGATGATCGCCGTGCGTCCCCCAGCGGGCTTGCATCACATCACCTTGGGAGGGGCTGGTAGGCTGGCCAGTGCTCGGGCCGGCGCGCTGCACGTCCACCACTACACAAGGGATCTCGGCAGCGCAAGCGTAGCCGAGGTTCTCCTGCATGAGAGAGAAGCCGGGGCCACTGGTGGCAGTCATGGCCTTGAGGCCGCCTAGCGAAGCCCCGATGACTGCCGCGAGACTAGCGATCTCGTCTTCCATCTGGATGAACTTGCCGCCCACCCGTGGCAAGCGGGCGGAAAGCTGCTCGGCGATCTCGGTGGAGGGGGTGATGGGATAGCCGGCGTAGAAACGCAGGCCGGCGGCTAGAGCGCCTTCGACACAGGCTTCGTTACCTTGCAACAGTCGAACCGAATCGGGCAGAGAGCTATTCATGTTTGCCTCGACGGGGGAGTGGGGCCTTGATGGCGAAATCGGGGCAAAGGACGGCGCAGAGCCCGCACTCCACGCAGCGCTCAGGATAAGCGACCTCGGCATGGCCATCTGCGCCCATCTCGAAGACGTCTTTGGGACAGAACTCCACACAGATGCCGCACCCCTTGCACCAGTGGCGATAGACGAACAGCTTGTCCATAGGGCCTGTTCGGTTCCCTCGGCTTCTAGGAGCTTCGGTCGTCGTCTCTCGCTCTGCAACGGGGGCAGAACTGAGGACAGCGGTATCCATCTGGCTCATAGCCAACCTCCCTCGGCTGAGACGGCATCTTCGCCGCACTGTCAGTCATGCCAATAAGGGACCTAGCGCTGCAGCCGCTCGACCAATGCCTCCGCATATTGTATGGTGGTGGCAGCGGTCACGTCATCCGGCTGCGGCTTCAGGTCGTAGGTTACTGTCTTTCCCTCCGCAATGACGGAAGCCACGGCCGCCTCAAGGCGGCCAGCGGCCTCACGTTCTCCCAAATGCCTGAGCATCAGAGCACCGGAGAGGATCATCGCTGTCGGATTGGCTTTGTTCAGGCCAGCGTGCTTGGGCGCGCTGCCGTGAGTAGGTTCGAAGACGGCCGCGGCCTTGCCGATGTTAGCTCCAGGCGCCAGCCCCAACCCGCCGACCAGGCCAGCGCAGAGGTCGGACACTATATCGCCATAGAGATTGGGCAGCACCAGCACGTCGTACAGTTCGGGCTTCTGTACCAGTTGCATGCACAGGTTATCTATGATGCGATCGTCGAACTCTATGTCTGGATAGTCGGCCGCCACTTCGCGCGCCACTTCCAGAAAAAGGCCATCGGAAAACTTCATGATGTTGGCCTTGTGCACGGCGGTGACCTTGCGCCGGCCGTTGGCACGAGCGTACTCGAAGGCAAAGCGCACGATGCGCTCGCTACCGGCACGAGAGATGGGCTTGATGCTGATGGCCGAGCCGTCGGGAACGCGACGGCCGCTCAGTTCGACGATCATTTCCACCAGCCGCTCCGTCTCCCATTGGCCTACGTCGAACTCTAGGCCAGCGTAAAGGTCTTCAGTGTTTTCGCGGACGATTACTAGGTCTATGTTCTCGTAGCGGCTGCGGACGCCGGGATAGGTGCGGCAGGGGCGCAAACAGGCATAGAGGTCAAGCTCCTGGCGCAGGCCGACGTTGACGCTGCGGAAGCCACTGGCGACGGGAGTGGTGATGGGGCCCTTGAGAGCCACTCCGTTCTTCTTGATCGACTCGAGTACAGAAGGCGGGAGCGGAGTGCCGAACTGCTCGATGGCTCCCAGCCCGGCGTTGACCACTTCCCAGCGGAAGGCGACACCGGTCGCCTCCAGCACCATCTTGGTGGCCTCGGTAATCTCGGGTCCGATCCCATCTCCTGGGATGAGCGTCACGTTGTACGCCAAGAGCTCCTCCTCCCCACTGTCAGGTTAAGGCTTTCGTCTCTTTGTAGTGGACCACCGCGGGCCTGTTTCAGAAGCAAGAAGGGCTAAAGTGGAGGCCGCCGGTACTGGCGCTGCCCCTGCTCGTAAAGATCGCCCCCATAGGCGTCGTTAATCACTACCAGGCCAAAACCCTCCACCTCCAGGCGCCAAATGGCCTCTGGGCCCAGTTCTGGATAGGCCACAACCTCCGCGCTGCGGACAGAGCGGCTGATGAGCGCGCCGGCTCCGCCGGTAGCACCGAAGTAAACCGCGCCGTGCCGCTGCATAGCCTCCTTCACTGCGGCTGTACGGTAGCCTTTGCCGATCATTCCCCTCAAGCCCTCGGCCAAGAGGCGAGGGGTGTAAACGTCCATCCGACCGCTCGTAGTGGGGCCAGCGGCCCCGATGGGTCGCCCTGGCTTGGCTGGCGAGGGGCCCATATAATACACCACCTGCCCGGCCAAATCGAAGGGCAACGGGTCGCCACGATCGAGGGCCTCGACCAAGCGCTTATGCGCAGCATCTCGAGCGGCGTATATCACCCCTGTCAGCCTGACCTCGTCTCCCGCCCGCAACTCGCGCACGGCGTCGACGGTCAGTGGGGCCGCGATCTCTTTTGCTCCGCTCACAGTACAGCCTCCTTCACTCTGGCGCTGTGGCAGAGCAGGCTCACGCCGACAGGCAGGCTGGCAATGTGAGTGGGGCTCATTTCTACGTGCACGGCCAGAGCCGTCACCCGCCCTCCATAGCCCATTGGACCCACACCAAGGGCGTTGATTCTCTCCAGAAGCATCCGCTCCAGGCTTGCTGCTTGTGGATCGGGATTCGGCTGGCCTAGCGGGCGCAAGTGCGAGCGCTTGGCCAAGAAGAGCGCCTTATCGGCCGTCCCGCCGATGCCCACGCCCACTAGGACCGGGGGACAGGCATTGGGGCCAGCCCGCTCGACTGCCGCAACAACGAAGTCCGCCACTCCAGCCACCCCAGCGGCTGGGGTGAGCATGGCCAGCGCAGACGCGTTCTCGCTGCCGCCTCCTTTGGGGAGCACGGCGATGCGCAGGCGATCGCCCGGCACAATGTCCAGATGGAGAATGGCAGGTGTGTTGTCGCCAGTGTTGCGGCGCTCGAAGACAGGGGGATAGACAACCGACTTGCGCAGGTACCCATCACGGTAACCGCGGCACACGCCTTCGTCTACCGCGGCTCGCAGGTCGCCGCCGACGACAGACACCTGCTGCCCCAGTTCGAGATACACTACCGCGAAGCCGCAGTCCTGGCAGAGCGGAGCCTCGCCAGTGGAAGCGATATCCGCGTTCTCCAGCAACTGACGCAGCACGGCCTGGCCGGCCCGAGATTCCTCCCGCGCCAACGCCTGCTCCAGAGCCAGGCGACGATCCTCGGGGAGAAAGTAGTTGGCCTCCTGGCACAGACGAGAAATGGTTTCAGCGATCTGCTGGCACTCGATCTCTCTCACAACCAACCATCCATCGCCAGGCCGGTAGCTAGCCTGACTGTTAGCAGCGATCCTATTATAGCATCAGGACTAGACTAGCACAAAGCAGGCTATTGATAGGGGCCAAGGAAGAAAGGCAGGATCACATTGGTTGCCACGAGAGAGCCCAGGCGTCAGGTGGTGATGAGCCTGCAAGTGCGGAAGCGGACGTGTGGGGAGAAGATGCCTTCAGAGCAGATGCAAGGCAGCAAATGCAATCGTACGCGGCCGTCTATTCCATCCAGTGACGGCCGCGTACACCGAAGATGAGCATTCTTCAGCAGACGCCACTCACGCTTGGCCCTTGAGGCGGGCCGTCGTCTCGACGATGGCCACGAACTCCTGAGCCTTCAGGCTGGCGCCGCCCACGAGAGCGCCATCGATCTCGGGTTGAGCGATGAACTCGGCGATGTTGGCGGCAGTGACGCTGCCACCGTATTGAATGCGAGTGACGGCCGCCGCTTCCATGCCGAAGAGGGCTCCCAACTCACGGCGAATGAGACCGATAACGGCGTTGGCCCCCTCGCCGGTCGCAGGCCGGCCCGTGCCGATTGCCCAGATCGGCTCGTAGGCCACGACGACGCCTTCCAGCGAGGGAACATCGGCGAATGCCCCTCGAATCTGGCGTGCCACGACTTCCTCCGTCAGCCCCTTCTCGTTCTGCTCCAGGTTTTCGCCCACACAGACGATCGGTTTGAGCTGATGCTGAAGGGCGGCCAGCACCTTCTGGTTCACGATCTGGTCGGTTTCCCCGAAGTACTGGCGTCGCTCCGAGTGGCCAAGGATCACGTACTGGCAGAGAGGGGCCAGCATGAGCGGAGAGACCTCGCCGGTGAAGGCGCCTTTGTCGCGGAAGTGCATGTTCTGCGCCCCCAGCTCAAGGCCAGTACCCTCTAGGACCCGCTTAACCGGCACCAAGGAGACGAAAGGTGGGCAGACCACTTTTTCGACCCCGGTGATGTCCGCCAGGCTAGGCACCATGGCCTCTACCAACTTGACCGCCTCCTCGACGGTCGTGTTCATCTTCCAGTTGCCGGCGATGATTGGCGTGCGCATCCTGTTTTCCTCTCCTCCTGTTGGCTCTGCAAGCTTCCGGGATATTGCTAACGGTCTTGCAGGGCGGCTACGCCGGGCAGGGTCCGCCCCTCCAGGAACTCCAGCGAAGCGCCACCGCCGGTAGACAGATGGGTAAGCTTATCGCCGAAACCCATTTGCTCGACAGCTGCCACAGAGTCACCGCCGCCAACGATGGTTGTGCCCTTGCAGCGAGCCATGGCTTCGGCGACGGCATAGGTGCCCTTGGCAAAGGGCGGCAGCTCGAAGACACCCATAGGCCCGTTCCAGACCACGGTGCCAGCCCTCTCGATCTCGGCCCCGTACTCTCTGGCAGTCTGAGGCCCGATGTCCACGATCATCCAGTCGGCAGGGACCTCGTGCACGTCCACAATCTTGGTGGGCGCGGAGGCATCGAGCTTCTCTGCTACCACCACGTCCACCGGCAGGCGAAGCTTGCCCTCGCCCTGCTGCATCAGGCTGCGGGCGAGGTCGAGCTTATCCTCTTCGACCAGCGACTTGCCGATCTCGTAACCTTGTGCTTTGAAAAAGGTGCCAACCATACCGCCGCCGATGAGCATAGCGTCAACCTTGGGCAGGAGGTTTTGCAGGACACCGATCTTGCCCGAGACCTTGGCCCCACCGATGACCGCCACGAAGGGGCGAGTCGGATTCTCCAGAGCCTGGCCCATAATCGTGATCTCTTTTTCCATGAGGAAGCCGGCCACGGCTGGCAGGTAATGGGCCACGCCCTCGGTAGAGGCGTGTGCCCGGTGGGCAGTACCAAAGGCATCGTTCACGTAGATGTCGCCTAGGGCAGCCAGCCGGCGGGCGAAATCCGGGTTGTTCTCTTCTTCGTCAGGGTAGAAGCGGAGGTTCTCCAAGAGCATAACCTCGCCCGGCTGAAGGCTCTTCGCCTCGGCCTCGACCTCTGGTCCCACTACGTCTGCTGCTAGCTTGACTGGCCTACCTAGCAGCTGCGAGAGACGCTGAGCTACAGGCTTCAGGCTGTACTTCTCGTTCTTCTTGCCCTTTGGCCGTCCCAGGTGAGACATCAGAACCACGCTGGCGCCGCGTTCGATCAGGTAGCGAATGGTGGGCAGGGCGGCCCGAATGCGGGTGTCGTCAGTGATGTTACCCTGCTCGTCCTGGGGCACGTTGAAATCCACCCGGACCAGCACCCGCTTGCCGCGGAC
>Ga0315298_1008854_pt1 | contig 12645 bp, 14 predicted proteins | sample WHS_1_MG_FD_203077 | JGI IMG/M metagenome (GOLD analysis project Ga0315298, IMG submission 203077) | Extremophilic microbial mat communities from Washburn Hot Springs, YNP, Wyoming, USA - WHS_1_MG | ecosystem: Environmental > Aquatic > Thermal springs > Hot (42-90C) | place: USA: Wyoming...
GCTATTTTTATAGTAAAGCATGTTTTCGCTTCCTTTTAGAAGAGCAAAGTCTCCAATGTTTTTTACAAATTCCCCTTCTGGAGGAGAAAAACAAATATTTAAAGGTATACTTTCAAACTTCTCTTCCTTTTTTCTTTTCAAAAAATTAAACACATTAACACTTGTATATTTAAGTAAATAAAAGTTTATAAATTTTTCTATAAAAGATTTAAAAATACAAAATCAAATATGAAATATGGAAAGGGTTCTAATAAGAATGGAAAACATAAAAAAAGAATTTCCAAATGTTATTGCAAACAACAATGTAAATTTTGAGCTTTTAAGTGGCGAAGTACACTGTCTTCTTGGTGAAAATGGTGCTGGAAAAACAACACTTATGAAGATACTTGCTGGGTTTGAAAAACCAGACTCTGGAAGTATTTATTTTGAAGGAAAAAAAGTAAGGTTCAATTCTCCATCTGATGCAACAAAACTTGGAATCACGATGGTTCCTCAAAGTTTTTTGCTCGTAGAAAATCAAAGTGTAGCTGAAAACATAGCTCTAAAAGAAGCAAGAAGTATATTCAACCCAACAAAAAAGGTAAAAGAAAGAATGGAAGAGATAAAGGAAAATTATAAGTTTTTTGTTCAACCTGATAAAAGAATAGATGAACTCTCAGAAGGGGAAAAACAAAAAGTTGAAATAATAAAAGCAATTTACAACGAAAAAAACAAAGTAATCATACTCGATGAACCAACTTCTCTTCTTACACCAAAAGAGGTTGAAGAAGTTTTTGATTTAATTAGAAAGTTAAAGAGTGAAGGAAAGGGGATAATTTTTATAACACACAAGCTTGACGAAATTTTTGAGATTGGTGATAGAGTTACTGTAATGAGAGATGGAAAAGTTGTAGCAACAAAAAATGTAAAAGATACAACAAAAGAAGAGTTAGCAAGAATGATGGTTGAAAGAGAGGTTTCATTTAAACTTAAACAAAAAGAAAAGAGGAGTGGCAATAAAGTTCTAGAAGTAAAAAATGTTTCAACAAACATGTTGCAGGATATTAGTTTTGAAATAAATTCTTTTGAGATTTTTGGAATTGCTGGAATTGCTGGAAATGGACAGGATGAACTAGCAGAGGTTATTGCTGGAATAAGAAAGCCAACAAGTGGAAAAATCTTTTTTGAAGGGAATGATATAACAAAACTTTCTATTGAAAGAAGGATTGAAATTGGGATTGGATACATCTCAGAGGAAAGATCAAGTAGTATATTTCCAAATCTTTCTATTCGCGACAACTTAATTATTACAAGCTACTATAAAAAAGATTTTTCAAATTTTCAAATACTAAATTTAAAAAACATAAAATCCTTTGCTAATGAAGCTTTAAAAAAATTTAATATAAGAGCTCCAAGTATTGAAACAAAGGCTAAGAGTTTATCTGGTGGTAACATTCAAAAGCTTATGCTCGCTCGAACGCTTTCACAAAACCCAAAACTAATAATCGCTTGTAATCCCACATATGGCTTGGATGTTGGAGCAAGTGAAGAAATAAGAAATCAACTAATAGATGAAAGAAACTCTGGAAAGGCTATTCTCCTCATTTCTCAAGACCTTGAAGAAGTCCTAGCGATGAGTGATAGAGTTGCAATAATAAATAGGGGGAAATTCGTTGGTGGAATTAGAAAACCGGAAGAGTTTTCAATAGATGAGATAGGAGAATTAATGGGTGCAATAGTTGAAGAGAGGAACAACAAAAACAAAAATATTTAAATTTATGTAAAGAAAAATACATCTATGAAAAAGACTATAAAAGATGAAATCTGGATTATTAGAAAAGCTTTATCTCCTCCAAATTTTGCTATATTAAATTTCCTATCAACAAAACCTTTTGCATCAGGAATGGAGCTATATCACGAGCTCACAAAAAAATTTACAAGAAAAACATTGATTGCTTCTTTATCCACGCTTTCCACACTTAAGCTTATTGAACCATATCCAATAAAATCTACCGCTGGCTATAGAATAGGCTACAAAATTTCAGAAATTGGAAAAGAACTTGTTGAAGAAGCCAAGCAGCTCAGTAAAAAAATTGAAAAAGAAGCTCAAAAAGCTTAGCTAAATTTCTTTAGAAATTAGTTCTATCTTTATTGAAGAAGCAAAATTGGATACTTTTTGCTTGAATTCCATTAATTCATTTGTAGTTGCAACTCTTACTTTTGCAATTATATCCCATCCACTTAATGGAATGAACACTTCTTCGATACCTTCCATTTTTTTAATCTCTTCCATAGAGTTTTGGTCTTTTAGTTTTATGTATACAAGAGCAGAAACCTTTTTTCCAATCATTGCATAATCAAGCTTTACCTTATAACCTTTTACCAATCCGATTCTCTGCAACTCTTTTACTCTTCTGAAAACTGTTGAAGGTGATGTATTTAAGATTTTTGCAATTTCTGAAAAATTTGGTGTAAGGTTTTGCTCGAGTAAAGAAACAAGCCTCAAATCCAAAGAATCTATTTTTTTCTTCATATTTTTATTTTTCAAAGAGGTAATATAAACTTATTTCTAAAAAGCTTTTTTAAGCTTTCTTTCCAAAAATAAGTTATGAATGTTGGTATAATTCCAGATGGTAACAGAAGATGGGCAAAAAAAAGAGGTTTAGAGGTTTTTTATGGACACGAAGCAGGATTCAAAAAAGTTATGAGAGTAGTAAAGTGGGCTAAAGAGTTTGGAGTAAAAGAGTTAACACTTTGGGGTTTTTCAACCGAAAATTTCAACAGACCAAAAGAAGAAATAAAATATCTTTTTTCACTTTTTGAAAAATACTTAAAAGATGAAAAACTTGTTGAAAATTTAATAAAAGAAAAAGTAAAGGTTAGGTTTTTTGGTGAAATTGAAAGATTTCCAAAAAAGATTCGCCAAGGTATTTTTGAATTGGAAGAGAAAACAAAGAATTTGAATGGGCTTATTTTGAACATTTTACTTGGTTATGGTGGGCAATCTGAAATAGCTTATGCGATTCAAAAAGCAAATAGAGAAAAAAGGAAAATTAAAAAGGAAGAAGCAAAAAAATACCTGCTTACCTCAGAAATCTCTGACCTCGACCTTGTTATAAGAACTTCTGGAGAGCAAAGATTATCTGGCTTCCTTCCTTGGCAAACAGCTTATGCTGAATTCTATTTTGTTAAGCACTATTGGCCAGACTTCACAAAACAAGATTTTAGAAGAGCTATACAAGATTTTCAAAAAAGAGAAAGAAGGTTTGGAAGATAATGGAAGTTAATCTTATTGGTTTTGGTGCAATAGGTGGGGTATTTGCAAGAGAGCTTTCAAAAAAAGGAATAAGAATAAATGCTTTTGAAGAAGATGAAAAAATTGGTTTTCCAGTTCATTGCTCTGGCTTAATTTCAAAATCTACGCTTGAAGAAATTGGTATAAAAGGGCTTGTGATTAAAAAATTTAATAAAGCTTATTTTCATTCTTCTTTTCAAAATTTTTCAATTTTTTCTAAGCAAGGAATGTATCTAATAGATAGAGCAAAACTTGAGCAAGAGCTTGCAAAAGAAGCTGAAAAAAATGGAACTCAAATTTTTCTTGGAAAAAGAATGCTTGCAAAAGACATTAAAAAACTTAAAGGCATTGTTGTTGGTTGTGATGGAATAAATTCTGAAACAGCAAAGGCTTTTTCCCTTCCACCAATTAAAAAATTTGTTGTAACATATAAAAAATTTTTTTATATAAAAAAAAGGGTAGAAGGAGTGCATTTGTTTTATGATGTCTCAAAAGGTTTTTTTGGATGGTTTATACCTTATTCAAACTTTGCAGAAGTTGGAGTTGGAAGCTTTTCAAATCCAAAAGAAAGCTTTCAAAAACTTCTTAACAAAGAGATTTTAAGAGAAGTTCTAAAAAAAGAAAAACATATGCCAAATCATAAAGTCTCTGCTCTTATACCTATGCAGCTAAGAGAAAAAACTTATTCAGATAGAGCAATTTTGATAGGTGATGCTGCTGGGCATACAAAGTTTGCAACTGGTGGGGGTCTTGCCTTTGGAGTAAGAATTGCAAAACTTGCTAGTAGTATTGTTTTTGAAAACTTAAAAAACAAAAAAAGCTTAGAAACTTATGAAAAAGAATGGAAAAGAAGATATCTTCTTGATTTCAAGCTTCACAATTTGCTAAGAATTTCTTTGACTTCTCCGCTTAGAGAAGTTTTATTTTTATTTGCTAGAGCTTTTAAAACAACAAGCTTTAATCCAGATGCTCCCTGGAGATTGAAAAGCTTCAAATATTAGAAAAATCATAAAGTATTGGGCCCGTAGCTCAACGGATAGAGCGCCTGGCTTCGGACCAGGAGGTTGGGGGTTCAAATCCTCTCGGGCCCGAATAATCAAAAAGTTTATAAGCTTGAATTTCTAAATTTATTTTAGGAGTTGGTGATGCAAAGTCATCTATTTAAATCTACGATTGGAATACTTGGAGGAATGGGCCCAGAAACGACCGCTGATTTCTTTAAGAGAGTTATAAAAATCTGTGAAAAAGAATATAAATGCAGCAAGGATGAGGACTTTCCAAAGATTGTTATAGTAAGTGTTCCAATACCGCCTGTTGTAGAAAAAGTAGAAAGGGAAGAAGAATTGCTAAAAGTTGCAAAAGAAGGAATAAGAAACATAGTTTCTGCTGGTGCTGATTTTATAGCTATTCCTTGCAACACGATTCATATCTATTTTGAAAAACTACAAAAATTCTCAAGCATACCTTTGCTCAATATAGTTGAGGAAGTTGCAAAAGTTGCAAAAGAAAAAGGTTATAAAAAACTAGGGATAATGGCTACAAAAACAACAATAGACAAAAAACTTTATAATGGCTACCTTCAAAAGTTTGGTATAGAAGTTATTACTCCAACACAAGAGCAAATACTTGAAGTAGCAAAAGTTATTCACGATGTTGAAAGAGGAGAAATTCTTGATAGCGATAAAGAAAAATTAAAAGAAATTGCAAAAAGTTTAGAAAATAGAGGGGCAGATGCAGTCATACTCGGTTGCACTGAACTACCAATTGTCTTAAAACAAGAAGATTGCGATACAAAACTTTTGGATTCTACACAAATACTTGCTGAAGCAACAGTAAAAAGAGCAACACAATACAAAATTGAAATTGTTTCAAGAGTAAAAAGAAGAAATGGTTTATACAAAAACTTTATAAGTAATAACAAGAGCTAACTCAAGTCAAAGAGTATTCCTTAACTGTTGTTGGAAGGTTGTTTTGCTTATCTCTTTCCAAAAGTATAAGCTTAGAAGTTGCTGCCTGTTTTAAAGCTTCATCATGAGTAATTATAAAAACTTGCTCAATCATTTGAGAAATCTTCTCTCTAAAAACTCTTGCCATTAGCTCAATGCTATTCCTATCCATATTATGAGTTGGTTCATCAAGTATAATCCAGCTAAGCTTTGGAACAAGAACCAAAGATATTGCCATCCTCATCGCAAGTGCTGAAAGGCTTCTTTCTCCACCACTTACCAAATTGAAGCTTACCCAATCCTGTGCTTTTAATAAAAGCTGGTAATCCTCTTCTGTTGCTTCAAGCTTTATCTCAGAAAAATCTGCATAAGGATATAGCTCTTCCCATATCTCTTGCATCTTTTGATTTATTGCTTCTATTAAAATTTTTCTAAGTCCTTCTTGAGTTTTAACTATCGCATTTTCAAACTTTGAGAGCTCTTCAATTGTTTTTGTTCTAACATTTATCCAAGATTTTTTCTTTTCTATTTTTTCTATTTCCTCTTTTGTAAGCTTCTCTCTTTCCTCTAGCTCCTTTAGAATTTCTTTTGTGCTGCTAAGCCTTTCTTCTCTTTTTGCTTTTTCAGAACTCTTTTTTGCAAATTCTTCATTTATTTTTTCAACTTCTTCTTTTGTAATTCTTATATTTTGAAGCTCTTGAGTTTTTGTCTTTAGCTCTTCTTCAAATTTTTCAATTTGCTCAATAAAGCTTTCAAAGTCTTCAATTTTCTTGAGCTCATTTTCTATAAGCTCTTTTTCTTTTGTTGTAGCTTCTAGCTCTTTTCTTTTTTCTTCTCCTTCCATTTTCAATTTTTCTATTTCTTTTTCTATTAATGAAGGTTCTTCAAAAACGATTGTTTTTATTTTACTTTTTGTTAGTTCAAATTCCTGCTTCAACTTTTTAATTTCTTCAAAATTTTCTTGGGCTTCTTGTAGCTTTTCTTCATTCTCTTCTATTTTCTCTTCAATGGTTTTTTTCTCTTCATTCTTTTTTTCAAAAAGTTGTTTTCTTTTGCTTTCGCTTAAAGGAGATTCACAAATTGGACATTTTGTCAACTCTTTGCTAAGTTCTTCCAAAGCTATTTCAGTAACTTTTAAAGAACCTCTAAGGAAGGAAGCTTCTTTTCTTAATTCTTCAAGCTCTTTTTCAAGTTTTTTGTATTCCTCCTCAACATTTTTATCTTCAAGCTCTTTTATCCTTTTTTCATTCTCAATTGCTTCATTCTTTTTTTGTGCTTCTTGCCTTAGCCTTTCTTCTTCTTTCCCAATTCTTTTGTTAAGTGTTGCGATCTCAGAACTTTTTTCTTCGATTTGCTTTTCTTTTTCTTCTCTTTGTTTTTTAAGCTCTTGCTTTTTCTCTCGAATTCCTTCTTTTTTATATCCTAAGCTTTTTATTTTATTTTGAATAAAAGCTATTTGACCCTGAAGCGATGAGCAATCTTTTTCAAGCTTTTGTTTCAAATCTAAAAGCTTATTTTTCTCTTCCTTTTGCTTTTTTAGCTCTTCAACTTCTTTTTCTAGGGTTTTTAGCTCTTTTTGTAGCGAAGAAATTTCTTCTTCTATGCTTTTTTTCTTTGAGCTTATTTCTTCGAGCGATTTTCTTAGCTCTTTTTCGTTTGAGCTTTTTAGCTCCTCTTTCTCTTTTTCTAGCTCATCTCTTAGCCTTCCTAAAATATAAACAACACTACTCCTAGCTGATTCGAATCTATCTAAGCCAAGAAGCTCATCCATAGCGTTTTTTCTTTCTGAAGGAGAGAGGTTTAGGAAATACTCGAGCCCATTTTGCTCAGAATAAATAGCTCTAGAGAAAAGTTCATAGTTTATTCCAAGAAGCTTTTCTATTTCTTCAGTAACCTTGCTTGTTTGTGTTTGTAGCAAAGAGCCGTTGCAAAAAAGTTGGGCAGAAGTTGAAGTGCCGTTTATTTCTCTTTTTACTAAATAATTTTTACCCCCGTTTTCAAACTCAAGCTCAATGATCGCTCTTTTTTCTGTTGAAAAATTTGAAATAAGCTGAGTAAGTTTCATTCTTTTTGATTGAAGCGAAGGAAAAGTACCAAAAAGAGCAAAGCTTATAGCATCCATTATCGAACTTTTTCCAGAGCCAATTATACCGTGAATTACATTTATGCCCTTACCAAAATTTATCTTTGTTTCTTTATGTGAACGCCAATTTTTAAGAGACAAAGATGTAATCATTGATTGTATTTCAAATTTTAAAAATAAAATAATACTGAAAACTAAAACGAAACTGAAAAAAGCTAAAATTAAAAATGTTTATTGAAAAAATAATTTTGTGAAATTTGTAGAAATTAAACCAAATGTAAAAAAGGTTTCTTTCTTCTATTTAATGGTATTTATTGTGCTAAGCGCTTTTTTAACAATTTTTTTGATTCCAATTTATCCTATTCTTTTTTGGAATGCTGAAATGAATGCTTTAGTTTTTCTTCTAGTTGCCCTTCTACTTATTTTGATCTTCTTTTTCAATAAAATTTTGGAAGCCTATTCCATTTCTGTAACTCTTGATGATAAGTTTGTAGAAAAAAAGGTTGGAATTTATAGGATAAAAAGAATAAAGATGCCAATAGAAAGAATAGAAGCTTATACTGTCCAAAAAAATTTTATCGATCTCTTACTTGGACTTGAAAGCCTTCAAATTACTTCCTCAAATCCTTCAGAAAGAGAAGATATAATAATAAAAAATGTTGAACCAGAATCGCTTTCAGAATTTTTAACACTTCTTGATGGGTTGATTAAGAAGTTAGAATAGACTGTATTCTCCTTTTAGAATTCCCTTACTTATCTCTTCTATTCTCTCAACCCAATCACTTGCAATTCTTTGGGCCTTTTCACTTTTATCCATTTGGTCTTTTGGAAGAAGTATTGTAATGTTTTGGGGCTTATCTATTCTTCTGCCAATTTGAGAAACAATAAAAACATTTGCTTCCTTTACCCCTGTTTCGTCAACAATACTTTTTGCAATTTGATTCGCTAAAACGTTATAGAGTTTTCCAACATGAGTTCTTGGGTTTTTGCCAGCTGTTGCTTCCATGTTCATAGTCCTCATTGGAGTAATAAGTCCATTTGCCCTATTGCCTCTTCCAACTTCGCCATCATCTCCTGCCTCGCAACTTAATCCTGTTTTTGTTATGTAAACTATTCCCTTATCTTCATTATCTGCAACATTCAAGAAAACATTAACTTCTTTTTCTGTCAAAGAAGAAACAAATTCTTTTATGTCTTTTTTAACTTCTCCTTTTAATGTTATGTATTCTCGAATGTTTTTTATCAATGGTCCAACAAAAGCAATAGCAACTGTGAGGTTTATAACATCTTTTTTTCTTACCGCAAGTACTTTTATATCCTCACCAGTCATTGGCATTTTCCTTTTATACTCTTTTGAATTCAAAAATTTCTCAACTTCAAGAGTGATTTTTTCTGTATCTGTAAGCGGATAAAAGCCTGTTCCAACACTTGTATCATTTGCAAGAGGAACTTCGCTAGAAAAAACACTTACAAGATCCTGAGAACCAGGCAAAAGCCTTGGGTCTGTTATTACTTCATTTTCAACATCAAGAAATCTTGTATTATCTCTTAAGTATTTTTCAGCTGAGTTTAAGGCTATTGAAAAAATTGGAATTTCTTCATCTCCAATTTTCTGCGTTGCTCTTCCAGCAATTATTATGTATATTGGTTTTGTTATTTCTCCATAGCCAAAGCCAACTTTTGAAGAGCCACCAATTATTAAACCTTTGTCTACGTTGTGATGCAAAATTCTACCCGTTCTCTTAACGTATTCTTTTGACAAGTTCCTGCTCACTTCCTCAACAATTCCATCTATTAGAGTATCTGGATGCCCTTTACCTTTCCTTTCAACTATTTCTATGTCTCTTTCTTGAGCAAGCCTTTCAATTTTTTCAACAACAATATTTTGCATGCAATTTTTTAGGTTTTTCTTTTTAAAATTTTATTGGTAAAAGAAAGAAGTTTAAATTTGATTTGAAAAACAAAATTATGCTTATAGAAAAGAATGGAATAAAAATAAGTTTTGGAAGAGCTGTTGGGCATATTCTTGAAGATTTAATAGGTTCTGCAAAACAAAGAATTTATGTAGTTTCACCTTGGATTTCACCAAAATATGCTGAGCTTCTTCTAAAGAAAAGGGAAAAAGGTTGTGATGTTTTCCTAATAACCACAAACGATTCTTCAAACACACAGCATCTTCACTCACTTCAAATTCTTTTAGAAAAAAATGTAGAAGCCCCAAAATTTAAAAAGTATACGAAATATCTTTTTGCTCTCTCAGTTTTTTTCCTACTTCTTGGTATACTTTCACCTTTCTCTTTTATCTTAGCTATTTTTGTGCTTGGAATTTGCGTTTATCTATTTTTTCAAAAGGAAAAAGTAAGCTTTTCATTTAAAATTCCAATGATTGTTTACAATAAAGATAATGATTTTACACATAGCAAGCTCTATATCTTAGATGACACCGCTGTTATAAGCTCTGCAAACTTTACAGAAAGTGGACTTTGGAAAAATATAGAAGAGGTTGTAGTTTTTTCTGATAAGCAAACTGTTGATGAAATAGTTGGGATATTCAATAGAATAAAAGAAAATGAATTAATAAAACAATTAAGTGCTGATGAGGTAGGGAAAGAAATTGAGTAAAGTGCCGTGGGCCGGATTTGAACCAGCGACCCTCCGGTCTTCAGCCGGATGCTCTCCCAGGCTGAGCTACCACGGCTCAAATTTTCTCTTCTGGGTTAAAGCCGGTTTCTTTTATTTCTTTAAGGATATCAAGGATTGAGTTAGCATGCCTAACAATATCACCTTCAGTTATAACCCCAACAACCTCACCAGAAGAATTTACAACAGGTAATTTTCTTATTCCATAATCTGCCATAAGCCTTGCAGCATCCGTAACCTTTGCTTCCTCTTTTATCACTTTAACAGGCTGGCTCATTATATTTTTAGCTTTTGTTAAAAGATTGAACCTTTTTGAAAGGTATCTCCTAACTATATCCCTCTCAGTTATAATACCAATTGGTTTTTTGTTCTTCACAACAACTACAGAACCAACGTTGTGTTTAACCATTCTTTTTACTATTTCCCCTATTGAAGTACCCTCTTCGCACGTTATTGGAGGAGTACTCATTATATCTTTTACTAGTAATTCAACTGGCATATTCAATTTTCGCAATATTAATTTAAATTGCTTTTTTTCTCTTTTTGCATTTTTTTCATGTTTATATCAAAAGTAATAGAAAAGTTTAAAAATATAAAAATATATATTTTATTACACTTCTCCCATTCTTCCCTCTATTTCTTTTTCTTTTTTGTTTTTGTTTTTTGTTTTTGCATAAAAAGCTTTAAATCTTACAACGCTGGGGGTGGGATTCGAACCCACGTAGGTCCTTTTGGGACCAAACAGCTTAGCAGGCTGCCGCCATTTAGTGGGCGATTGCCTACCACTAGGCGACCCCAGCATGCGGTGGAAGCCAGGTATCGCAATGCAATGCAATGTAAGTTATCTTGCATATCAGCTCAAACCCAAAACTGTAGAGCATAAAGCAACATGCTTAAGGTTGCTCATTCCTGCCTGGCCTGGTTCGCATGCTGCTTCTATCCCTACAGCCAAGTTCTCAAAGCCTAATGCAAGGCTTACATTACATTGCAAAGCTCCACCCAGCATGTAGCCCGCCATAAAGGGGGTTTGCGTTGTAGGAGACCCCTAGCCTCCCGGCATATCCACCGCAATTTAATTTTCGTAAAATTAATTTAAAAACTTTAATTAGAATCATTTAAAAATTTGATATTCTAAAATAAATAATTGTGAGATTATGGATTATCTCGAATTGCTCAATGAAGCTTATTCAAAGCTGGAAAAGCTTCATCCAAAATTAGAAGAATTTAAAATACCGGAAGCTGAAGTACTAATAGAAGGAAATAAAACTATAATAAAGAATATTTATCAAATTGCTGACAAAGCAAGAAGAGATCCAAAAAGTATTGCTAGATTCTTATCAAAAGAATTCGCTGTTCCTTTTGTGCTAGAAGAGAAAAGGCTTATATTGAATGGAAAAATAAATGAGAACTTAATAAATACAAAAATAAATGAATACTTTGAAAAGTTTGTGAGATGTAGGGAATGTAAGAGTTATGATACGCATTTTGAGGATACTGAAAATAGAAGATTCAAGTTTATTGTATGTGAAGCTTGTGGAGCTAGGTATACTGTAATGGTGCTTTGATGAAAGAAGAAGAACAGCATGAGCTTAGATTACCAAAAGAAAATGAAATTTTGGGAGTTGTTATTTCAATGCTCGGAGCTTCAATGGCTCAGATATTTTGCGCTGATGGAAAGGAAAGAAAGGGAAGAATTCCTGGAAGGCTAAAAAGAAATATGTGGATAAAAAATGGTGATGTTGTAATTGTTGAGCCCTGGCCTGTTGGTGGAGATAAAGGATGCGATATTGTTTATCGCTATTCAAAAGCTGATGTTGAAGTTCTAAAACAAAAGGGGCTTCTTCAAAATCTTCCATTAAGCGATTGAAATGGTAATGAGATGGAGCAAAAAGAAAAGACCAAAAAAAGAAGAAAAACAACTTAAAGAAAGAGAAAAAATAGATGAAAGGATATTCACAAAAGAGCTTGCAATAACAATAAATGATTTTATAAGAAGAAAGATTATTTCAAGTATTGATTTCCCTATTTCAACTGGAAAAGAAGCTGATGTTTATAGAGCAACTTCAGGAAGCAAAGAATATGGAGATTATGTTGCTTTAAAAATTTATAGAATAGAAACTACCGGTTTTATAAACATGATTGATTACATCTCCGGAGATCCAAGATTTGGAAAAATAAAACCAACAAGGAAAGCAATAGTTTTTACTTGGGCAAGAAAAGAGTTTAAGAATTTAACAATAGCAAAAGAAGCAAACGTAAATGCACCAAAACCTTATGGGGTTATAAAAAATGTTGTTGCAATGGAGTTTATAGGTGAGAACGGAATACCAGCATCAACACTCAAGCAGATTGGAAGTCAAAACCCAAGAGAAGAATTTGAAGAAATTTTGCAGAATATAAAAAGGCTATACCAACATTCTCTAGTGCATGCTGATTTAAGTGAATACAACATTCTTTTGCATAACGAAAAACCATACTTTATTGATTTTGCTCAAGCAGTGCTAACAAAACATCCAAAAGCAGAGGAGTTTTTGCAAAGGGATGTCTCAAATATAGTTAGATTTTATTCAAAGTATGGGATAACGATGACATTAAAGGAAGCCTTAGATTTTGTAAAGGGAAAAAATGAAGCTTAAGATTTTTTTGATAATTCTTGCAGTAGTTTATTCTATTTTTTTACTTACTTTCCTCCAAAATTTTGG
>Ga0315298_1008858_pt1 | contig 12641 bp, 13 predicted proteins | sample WHS_1_MG_FD_203077 | JGI IMG/M metagenome (GOLD analysis project Ga0315298, IMG submission 203077) | Extremophilic microbial mat communities from Washburn Hot Springs, YNP, Wyoming, USA - WHS_1_MG | ecosystem: Environmental > Aquatic > Thermal springs > Hot (42-90C) | place: USA: Wyoming...
ACCTGCCTGCATGATATCCTGAGGCCCTGTTTGGACGTCCAAATCATCATGCAGCAAGCCTTTCCTCCGGGTGTCTCCCCCGATGCGTTCTTCGCCTGTGCCGACGCCATTGCCGGAGCCGCGAAAGATCTCGCGGCCCAAGGCTGGACGCCTGCCACCAGCAGCAATTTCTCGATGCGGGTGGACGAAGGGCATGCCGCCATCACGATTTCCGGCCGAGACAAAGGTCGGTTGGGCCGCGACGACATCATGCTGATCGATCTCGACGGCCGGGCTGTCGGAACCGATGCGCGCCCCAGCGCCGAAACTGCCCTGCATACACAGGTCTATCGCCGCTGGCCGGACATGCGGGTGGTACTACACACCCATTCGCGTACCCAGAGCGTGGCTTCGCGTCTATTTGCCGCACAGGGTGCGATCCGGCTGGAGGGTTGGGAGCTGCAGAAGGCGATCACCGGGTTCCACACGCACGAAAGCGTGCTGGAGATCCCGGTGTTCCCCAACACCCAGCACATGCCGGAACTGGTCGCGCGCCTGGAGGCCTGGCTGGACTCGGGCAAGTCGCTGCACGCCTACCTGATCGACGGCCACGGCATCTACACCTGGGGGCGCGACATGGCCGAGACGCGCCGCCACCTGGAAGCCCTGGAATTCCTGCTGGGCTGCGAACTGGACCTGAGGAGGCTTTCCGCATGAGCCGCTTGCGCATCTACGACGACCAGATTCCCGGCACCCCGCTGGCCGAGTACCACGACCACGCCGAAATCGAACACGAACTGCGCCAGGCCGGCGTGCGCTTCGAACGCTGGGAGGCCAGCCAGCCGGTATGGCCGGGTGCCAGCCAGGAGGACGTGATCGCCGCGTACCGTGGAGACATCGATCGCCTGATGCAGGACGAAGGCTACCAGGCAGTGGATGTGATCAGCCTCAAGCCCGACCACCCCGACCGTGCCGCGCTGCGCCAGAAATTTCTCGACGAGCACACCCACAGCGAGGACGAAGTGCGCTTCTTCGTGGCCGGTGCCGGCCAGTTTACGCTGCACATAGCCGGCAAGGTGTACGAGGTACTGTGCGAGCAGGGCGACCTCATCGGTGTGCCCGACGGCACCCGCCACTGGTTCGACATGAGCGAGTCGCCCTACTTCGTGGCGATCCGTCTGTTCACCAACAAGGAAGGCTGGGTCGCCCACTTCACGGGCACCGACATTGCAGGGCGCTTCCCGCGCATGGCGCCGCACCCCAGCGCATCGATCTCCGCCTGACCCCCCACCCGCCACGGACCATCACTCGATGATCGAAATCCGCGCCATTGTCACCGACATCGAGGGAACCACCAGCTCGATCCACTTCGTCAAGGACGTGCTGTTTCCGTACGCGCGGCGGCGCCTGCCCGCCTTCGTCGAGACCCATGGCGATCGACCCGAAGTGCATCACTGGTTGCACGAGGCGGCCAAGGAAGCCGGTTACATCGAGGCCAGCCGGCAGGAAATCATCGAGCTGCTGCTGCGCTGGATCGACGAGGACCGCAAGTCCACGGCGCTGAAGGCGCTGCAGGGGATGATCTGGCGGGAGGGCTACGAGGCCGGCGACTACCGTGCCCACATCTATCCCGAGGTACCTGCGCGACTGCGCGCCTGGCGTGCACAGGGACTGAAGCTCTACGTGTACTCCTCCGGCTCGGTCCCCGCACAGAAGCTGTTCTTCGGCTACAGCGAGGCGGGCGACCTCACGCCGCTGTTCGCCGGCTACTTCGACACCGAGACGGGCCCCAAGCGCGAGCTGGCCTCGTACGAAGCGATCGCCGAGGCCATCGGCGAGCAGCCGGCGCACCTGCTGTTCCTGTCCGACATCGAGCAGGAGCTCGACGCCGCGCGGGCCGCGGGCTTCCAGACCGGCTGGCTGCTGCGCGATGCAGCGACGCTGCCGGCCGGCAGCGCCCACCCCGCCTACCGGGACTTCGACGCGATCGTGGTCTGAACCCGCCGCCCCTCGCCCGTCATGCGCACGCTGATCACTGCCCTGCTCGCCCTTGCCACCGGTGCCGCGCTCACCGCGACCGCGCTGCATAAGCGGACCTTACCGGCAACGATCCAGGTTCCGACGTCGACCGCCAGCGGATCGGCCGCCGCCGTTAGCCCGGATACGGACGCGACGGACGACGACGGCCTGCTGCCGACCGACGGCTGGCCCAGGAACGCGCCGTCGCCCGAGCAGGTGCTGTATGCCCAGCCCCGGCTGATGCAGCAGGCGCTCGAAGGCCTCGCACCGCGCGTCCCGGGTGTCCCCAACCTGTACCTGGTGAGCTTCGCCGGCGACGGCAGCGAGGATGTGTTCCGCAACGAGGCCGAGTACGCCGCCACCCTGTTCCGCCACCGCTACGGCGCCCGTGCCCACACGCTCGTGCTGGAGAACAACCCGGCGACGCTCGACAGCCGGCCGCTGGCCAGCTGGAGCAACCTGGAGACCGCGCTGACCGGCCTGTCCAAGGTGATGGACCCGCAGCAGGACATCCTGATGCTCTACCTCACCAGCCACGGCGACCCGGAGCACACCCTGCTGGTGGACATGGATCCGCTGCCGCTGGACCAGATCGGCGCGCCGGACCTCGCCGGGATCCTGGGCGAGCACCCCTTCAAGTGGAAGGTGGTGGTGGTCAATGCCTGTTATTCGGGCGGCTTCGTACCGCCGCTGCAGGGTGAGGGCACGCTGGTGATCACCGCCGCCCGCAGCGACCGCAGTTCGTTCGGCTGCGGCAACGACTCGGCCGCCACCTACTTCGGCCGCGCGTGGCTGGTCGATGCGCTCAACCGGACCGCCGACCCGATCGCCGCCTTCCGCCAGGCCCATGCCGAAGTGGCCCGATGGGAGCGGCAGGACCGGCTCACTCCATCGGAGCCGCAGATCTCGATCGGCAAGGGCATTTCCGACCAGCTGGCCCGCTGGCGCCACGGCGACCCGATCGGGCCGCCGCTACCGTTCCGTCCGGACGTCGTCGGCGAGGCGCCAGCGACGCGCTGAGGAAACTCACTTCGCCGCGTGGCGGGCCGCCAGTACGTCGGCCACGTCGGCCAGGGACAGGCCCCGCTCGCGCAACAGCACGGTCAGGTGGAACACCAGGTCCGCCGCTTCCCCCAGCAACTCCCCGTCGCCCTGGGCGACGCCGGCCAGCGCCGTCTCGACACCCTCCTCACCCACTTTCTGGGCGATGCGCCGCACGCCGCCCTCGAACAAGCGCGTGGTGTAGCTGCCCTCCGGACGCTCGGCATGGCGCCGGGCCACCAGGGCATCCAGCTCGGCGAGGAAACCCAGCGCCGGCCGCACCGACCCGCCGAAGCAGCTCGACGTGCCGGTATGGCAGGTGGGGCCGTGCGGCAATGCGCCGACCAGCAGCGTGTCGCCATCGCAGTCCACGCGCAGTGAGGTCAGCGCCAGCACGTGGCCCGAGCTCTCGCCCTTGGTCCACAGGCGCTGCTTCGAACGACTGAAGAACGTGACGTGACCGGTCCGCTGCGTGGCCTCCAGCGCGGCGGCATCCATGTAGCCCAGCATCAGCACCTCGCCGGTCAACGCGTGCTGGACGATCGCCGGCAGCAGGCCATCGCCCTTGGCCCAGTCCAGGCGGGAGAGATCGGTGGGATCGGGAAGCGTGTCGGTCATGGTGCCTTCTGCCAGTGGGTTGCGGACGATGGCTCGCCTCAGAGGCGGACCGCCACGCCCTCGCGCGCGAGGTAGCGCTTGAGTTCGGGAATCGCGATGGCGCCGGAGTGGAACACGCTGGCGGCCAGCGCACCATCCACGTCGGCGTCCTGGAAGGCATCGCGGAAATGTTCCGGTGCGCCGGCGCCACCCGAGGCGATCAGCGGCACGTGGCAGACCGCGCGGGCCGCACGCAACTGTTCCAGGTCGTAGCCCTGCCGGACGCCATCGCTGCCCATGCAGTTGAGCACGATCTCACCGGCGCCCCGCCGCTGTACCTCGACCATCCAGTCGAGCGTGCCGCGTGCCAGCGCCTGGGTCTTGTCCGGATCGCCGGTGTACTGTCGCACCCGCCACTGGCCGTCCGAGTCGCGCAGCGAATCGATGCCGACCACCACGCACTGCACGCCGAACGCCCCGGCCAGTTCGTCGATCAGCTGCGGCCGCTCCAGCGCAGGCGAGTTCACCGAGATCTTGTCGGCCCCGGCATGCAGCACCGCGCGCGCCTCGTCCACCGAACGGATGCCACCAGCGACGCAGAACGGGATGTCGATGACGCGCGCCACGCGCTTGACCCAGGTGCGGTCGACACTGCGCCCTTCCGGGCTGGCGGTGATGTCGTAGAAGACCAGCTCATCGGCACCCTCGTCGCGGTAGCGAAGCGCGAGGTCGACGATCTCGCCCATCACCACGTGGTCGCGAAAGCGCACCCCCTTGACCACCTGGCCGTCGCGCACGTCCAGGCAGGGGATGATGCGGCGGCTCAGCATGCCAGCGCCTCCTCCAGCGTGAAGCGCCCCTCGAGCAACGCGCGCCCGAGGATGACTCCGCGCGCGCCCACGTCGCGGGCGGCACGGATATCCGCCAGCGAACGCACGCCGCCGGAGGCCTGCACCGCCAGCTGCGGCAGGGTGTTGGCGAGATGGCGATAGAGATCGAGATTGAAGCCGGCCAGCATGCCGTCGCGGTCGATGTCGGTACACAGCAGATGGCGGGCGCCGTGGGCGGCGTACCACGGCGCCAGCTCGTCCAGCGTGCGCGATTCCATCGCGGTCCATCCGGCACTGGGCAGCAGCCAGTCCTCGCCGACCCGCCGCGTATCCAGCGCGATCGTGATGCGCTCGCTGCCGTGGGTGTCCAGCCAGCGCGCCACCTGTTCGGGTTCGCGGATCGCCACGCTGCCCAGCACCACGCGATCGACCCCGACGTCGAACAGGCGACGAAGATCGTCCTCCGAGCGCACCCCGCCCCCCGCCTGCACCTGGATTCCCTCGGCCGCGATCGCCCGGATCGTCGACAGGTTCTCCAGGTCGCCGGAGCGGGCACCGTCCAGATCCACCAGATGCAGCCAGCGCGCGCCGGCATGCAGATAGCGCCGGGCAAGCTCGGCCGGATCGCTGCCGTAGGTCGTCTGCTGCGCATAGTCGCCCTGGCGCAGGCGTACCACGCGCCCGCCGCGCAGGTCGATGGCCGGAATGACGTCGAAATTCATAGGCGGAGGAAATTCGTCAGGAGTCGGGCACCCACCCCGGCCGAACGCTCGGGATGGAACTGCATGCCATGGAAATTGCCGCGCGCGATCACCGCGGAGAACGGGCCGCCGAAGTTGCTGGTGGCCAGCGTGTAATCGCCGACCGGCACCGCGTAGCTGTGCACGAAATACGCCTGTTCGCCCGCGGCCAGCCCGTCCAGCAGCGGATGGGCACGTACTGGCTCCAAGGCATTCCAGCCCATGTGTGGCACACGCTGGCCCGGCGCCTCGTGGAAGCGACGCACCGGGGCGTCGATCACGCCGAGACAGTCGGTGTCACCCTCTTCCGAATGCGCGCACAGCAGCTGCATGCCCAGGCACACGCCCAGCACCGGCTGGGTCAGCGAACGCATCAACTCGACCAGACCCAGTTCGCGCAGCCGCGCCATGCCGGGACAGGCCGCGCCCACGCCGGGCAGGATCACCTTGTCGGCACCACGAATCGCTTCCGGATCGGCGGTGAGCGCCGCCTCCACGCCGAGGCGCTGCAGCGCGTAGCGCACGGAGCCGATGTTCGTGCCGCCCGCATCGACCAGCACCACGGCCATCAGAGCGTCCCCTTGGTGCTGGGCAGCTCGCTGCCTTCGCGGCGTATGGCCTGGCGCAGCGTGCGCGCCACCACCTTGAAGCAGGCCTCGACCATGTGGTGCGCGTTGTCGCCCTTCACGGTGAGGTGCAGGTTGGCACCCAGCGTCTCGCACAGCGAGCGGAACACGTGCGGCACCAGCTCGGTCGGGATGTCGCCCACGCGCTCGCGCGGGAAACTGCCCTCGAACACGAAGTACGGCCGGCCGGACAGGTCCAGCGCGGCACTGGCGAAGGATTCGTCCATCGGCAGCGTGAAGCCGTAGCGGCCGATGCCGCGCTTGTCGCCCAGCGCCTGCTTGAGCGCCTGGCCGAGGGCCAGCGCGCTGTCTTCCATCGTGTGGTGCTCGTCGATATGGGTGTCGCCGTCGCAGTTGAGCTCCAGCGCGAAGCCGCCGTGCTTGCCGATCTGCTCGAGCATGTGGTCGAAGAAACCCAGACCGGTATGGATCTTCGGCTCGGCCACCCGATCCAGATCCACGTTCACCGTGATCCGGGTTTCCTTGGTGTTGCGCTGGACGGTCGCGATGCGCGGTGCGTCGAGCAGGCGGTGCGCGATGGCGTTCCACGACTCGCCCTGCGGCCCCACGCGCAGGCCCCGCACGCCGAGATTGGCGGCCAGCTGCATGTCGGTCTCGCGGTCGCCGATGACGGCCGACGCCGCCCGGCTCCAGCCGTCGTCGGAAAGGTAGTGACGCAGCATGCCGATGCCCGGCTTGCGCGTGTCCAGTCCCTCGTGCGGGAAGCTGCGGTCGATCAGTTGCTCGCGGAACACGATGCCCTGCGAGGCCAGGATGCGCAGCAGCAGCTGGTGCGGGCCGTCGAAGCTGCCCTGCGGAAAACTCGCGGTGCCGAGGCCATCCTGGTTGGTGACCATCACCAGCTCGTAGCCGGCGGCCACGCAGCGCTGCAGCGCGCCGATCACGCCGGGGAGAAGCTCAAGCTTCTCGTAGCTGTCGATCTGCTCGTCCGGCGGCTCGACGATCAGGCAACCGTCGCGATCGATGAAGAGGATCTTGCGGCTCATGCAGGGTTTCCCGAAAGCACGTCCAGCACGCGGGCATTTTCCGCCGCCGTGCCGATGGTGATGCGCAGCGCATCGCCCAGGTTCGGATAGCGGCGCACGTCGCGCACCACGATGCCGGCGGCGAGCAGACCACGGTAGACGGCACCGGCGTCATCGAAGCGCACCGCCAGGAAGTTCGCCTGCGACGGCAGCACCTCGCGCACGCCAGGCAAGGCAGCGATCGCTGTGCGCATGCGCGCCCGTTCGACCTTGATTTCCTCGATGTGCCCGCGCGCCTGCGCCTGACCGGCTGGAGACAGCGCGTCCAGCGCGGCATCCACGCAGGGCAGCGGCAGCGGGTACGGCGGCATGATCCGCCGCAGCAGCGCAATCACCGCGTCGTTCGCCAGCAGCGTGCCGATGCGCGCACCGGCCAGCGCCCACGCCTTGGACAGCGTGCGCAAGATGGCGACGTGCTCGTGGCGGTCGATCAGGCTGGCGAAGCCCGGTGCGTCGGCGAACTCGACGTAGGCCTCGTCCACAATGAGCAGCGCGCGCCCGGCCAGCGCCTGCGCCAGCCGCTCAATCGACGCCGCCGGGATCACCTGCCCGGTCGGGTTGTTCGGGGTGCAGACGAACACCAGCTTCACCGCCGGGGTCAGCGCCGCCAGCACGGCGTCGACGTCGAGCGTGAAGTCCGCGGCGAGCGGCACCTCGATCACCGCCGCGCCCTGCACGCGCGCGCACACCGCGTACATGCCGAAGGTCGGCGGCTGGATCAGGATTGCGTCCTCGCCGGCGCGGCAGAACGCGCGCACCAGCAGGTCGATCGCCTCGTCGCTGCCGCGGCCGACCAGCAGCTGCTCGCGGCGCACGCCGTACAGTGTGGCCAGCGCATCGACCAGCGCGGCCGGTTGCGGATCGGGATAGCGGTTGCAGCCGGCGCCCGCCTCGCCGAACGGCGCCCAGGCCGACTCGTTCGCGTTGAGCAGGATCTGTCCGCCACTGGCCTCCATGCGCGCCGAGGAGTACGGCTGCATCGCGCGGATCTCCGGACGCGCCAGGTCGAGCACGCTCATGCGCGGCCCTCCAGCACGTCCAGCCGCATCGACACCGCGCGGCGGTGCGCCTCCAGCTGCTCGGCGGCAGCCAGCGTGACCGTGCACGGACCGATCGCGCGCAGGCCCTCCGCGCTCACCTCCTGCACGCTGATCTGCTTGACGAAGCTGGCCACCGACACGCCGCTGTAGCTGCGCGCGTAGCCGTAGGTCGGCAGCACGTGGTTGGAGCCGCTGCAGTAGTCGCCCACCGATTCCGGCGTCCACGGACCAAGAAAGACCGACCCCGCGCTTTCGATGCCGTCGAGCAGCGCGCGCGGCTCGGCGGTCTGGATGATCAGATGCTCGGGCGCGTAGCGGTTGCTCACCTCGACCGCCTGGGCCAGCGAGTCCACCGCGATCAGGCGACTCTGCGCCAACGCCTTGAGCGCGGTCTCGCTGCGCGGCAGCGTCGCCACCTGCCGCTGCACTTCCGCGGCCACGGCGTCGAGCAGCGCGGCCGAGGGGCTGAGCAGCACCACCTGCGAGTCCGGCCCGTGCTCGGCCTGCGACAGCAGGTCGGCCGCGACGAAGGCGGGGTTCGCGCCGTCGTCGGCAATCACCAGCACCTCGGACGGACCGGCCGGCATGTCGATGGCGGCACCGTCCGGATCGCCCGACGCCTGCAGCTTGGCCTCGGTGACCCAGGCGTTGCCAGGCCCGAACAGCTTTTCGCACTTGGGCACGCTCTCCGTGCCGTAGGCCATCGCGGCGATCGCCTGGGCACCGCCGAGCTTGAACACACGGTGCACGCCGGTGATGCGCGCGGCGTACAGCACCGCCTCATCGCAGGTGCCATCAGCGCGTGCCGGCGAGCAAAGCGCCACCTCGCGGCAGCCGGCGATGGCGGCCGGCACGCCCAGCATCAACGCGGTGGACGGCAGCGGCGCACTGCCGGCGGGCACGTACAGGCCGACGCGGCTGATGGGACGCAGCATGCGCTCCACGCGCACGCCCGGCGCGGTGTCCACCCCGACCGGCGTGGGCTGCGACGCCCGGTGGTAGGTGTCGATGCGGCCGGCCGCCTCGCGGATCGCCGCCTTCAGCGCCTCATCGAGCGCCGCCTCGGCCGCGTCGAACTCGGCGGCCGTCACCTCGATGGCGTCCAGTGCACAGCGATCGTATTTCGCGCTCAGTTCGCGCAGCGCCGCGTCACCGTGCGCGCGCACCTGGGCGATGATCGCCGCCACGCCTTGCTTGAGCTCGTCGGCGCGGCCCTGCGCCGGGCGCGCCAGCGCCTCGCGCAGGGCGGTTTCGTCGAGTGCGTTCCAGTCCAGCCGCTTCATCGTCTCGTGTCCTCGGGCCCGCTCAGGCGAGCATCTTTTCCACCGGCAGCACGAACATCTCGCGCGCCCCGGCCTTCTTGATCTCTTCCAGCTGGCGCCAGCTCACCTCGCCGGCGCACAGCGCCTGCAGCATCAGCTGATCGGGCTGGCCGGCCACCGGCAGCAGGGTCGGCTGCGGGCCGCCCGGCAGCAGCCGGGTGACCGCCTCCAGGTTGCCGCGCGAGGTCTGCAGCAGCAGCAGGCGCGATTCGCTCACCTGGATCACGCCGTCCAGCCGCTTGAACAGCAGCTCCAGCATGTCGCCACGCTCGTCGGTCGGCAGCGTGGCCGGGCCCGCGAGCACCGCCTCGCTCTCCAGCAAGACGTCCACCTCGCGCAACTGGTTGGCGACCAGCGTGCCGCCGCTCTGCACCAGGTCGCAGATGGCATCGGCGGTGCCGAGCTTGGGCGCGATTTCAACCGAACCGGCCAGCGTCACCACCTGCGCCTGCACGCCCGCATCGCGCAGCCACTTGCCCAGCAGGCCAGGATACGAGGTGGCGATGCGCTGGCCGGCAAGGCTGCTGGCATTCTCGTAGGCCATCTCCTGCGGCACCGCCACGGACAGCCGGCAACGGCCGAAGCCGAGCGGGCGCCACTCCTTCAGCGGCGAACCGTCGACTCCGGCGGTGAGCGAGAACTCGTCGAGCACGTTGCGGCCGACGATGCCGAGGTCGCACACACCCTGCTCGATCAGCCCGGGGATGTCGTCGTCGCGAACCAGCAGCAGGTCCACCGGCTCGCCCTCGCCGAAGCAGAACAGCTTGTCGCGGCTCTGCCGGAAGGTGAGCCCGCAGCGCTTGAGCACGTCGAGCGCCGGCTCGGTGAGCCGGCCGGATTTCTGCATCGCAATGCGCAGGCGATCGCGCGTCTTCATGCCTTGTCCTTTTTCTGGTTCGTGCGACGCCGGGCCGCCCGCGCGGCCGCCGCCAGGTAACCGCCGCTGCCCTGGTTCAGATACCGGGCCACCCGTCCGATCGTGGTGATGCTGACCGCGGTCCGCTCGTGGATCTCCCGGTAGGAGACGCCCTCGAGCAGGTACGGCACCACCCGCCAGCGGTCCACCAGCACCTCCAGCTCCGCCGGCGTGCACAGGTCGTGCAGGAACGCCGACATTTCCTCGGCGTTCTTCAGCGACAGCAAAGCCTCGCAGAGGCTCAGCTCGGCGGACTCGGCGGGGGTTTCGGGATCGACGGAGCGACGCTTCATAATGTACTAATGCGTTAATACATTTGCACAGTCTAGCGGGCCTCCGTTTGCATGTCGAGCGCCCACTCCGGGCTGCCCCGGAGGACGCATGGATCCGTGCGGATCGGCGGAGCGTGGCGCTTCCGCCCAGGGAGAACGTCAGCGATCCCGGCGGGAACGCACCTGCTGCAGGCGCCGGTCGAGCGCATCGAGGAATGCCCCGGGCAACTCCGCCCTGATCGGCGCCCGCCACCAGCCCGGGCGGGCGAAGCGGACGCACTTGATGGCGTCCTTGTCGGTCATCAGCAGCGGGCGCGCACCCGCGAACGCCAGATCCGCCGCCTTGAACGCGTGATGGTCCGGAAAGGCGTGGCCGTCCACCTCCAGCCCCTGCATGCGCAGGCTCTCGAAGAAGCGGTCGGGGTGCCCGATGGCGGCCACGGCCACCACCGGCGTTCCGGCGAAACTGGCCAGCGGGCGCGCCTCGCCGTCGACCAGCGCGACCGCGGTGCCGCCGACCAGTCGCATCGGGAACTCGTCGGACCCGGCGGCGCCGTTGGCGACGCGGAAATCGACCCGTCGCAGCCGCGACAGGGGCTCGCGCAGCGGCCCGGCCGGCAGCAACCGGCCGTTGCCGAAACGCCGCGCGCCGTCGACCACGCAGATCTCCACGTCGCGGGCAAGCCGGTAGTGCTGCAGGCCATCGTCGGCGATCACCACGTCGCAGCCGGCCTCGACCAGCAGCGCGGCGGCGGCGGGCCGGTCGCGCCCCACCGCCACCGGCGTGCCCGCGGCACGGATCAGGCAGGGCTCGTCGCCGAACGTCGCGGGATCGGGCTGTGCATCAAGCAGCGCCGGCTCGCGCTGCGTGCCGCCGTAGCCACGACTGACCACGCCGGGCTGCCAGCCGCGCCGGCGCAGCGCCTCGACCAGTGCCAGGGTCAGCGGTGTCTTGCCGGTGCCGCCGGCGGTGAGGTTGCCGACCACCACCACGGGTACCGGCAGCCGGACCCGACGCAGGATGCCGGCGCGGTAGAGCACGCGGCGCAGGGCGGCGATGCCGCCGTAGAGCGCGGCCAGCGGAAACGTCCAGGCCGGCGGACGTCGATCGCCGTACCAGCTTTCCTGCAGCTCGTCGGCCAGCGCCATGGCCGGATCAGTCGCCCGCCGGCGCCTGGAACTGCATGCGGTGGAGCGCAGCGTAGTGACCCTGCAGCGCCAGCAGCTCGGCATGGGTGCCGCGCTCGACGATGCGGCCATGGTCCATCACGGCGATCTGGTCCGCCCCCTCGATGGTCGACAGCCGGTGCGCGATCACCAGCGTCGTGCGGTGCTCCATCAGGCGCTGCAGCGCGTTCTGGATCAACCGCTCGGACTCGGTGTCCAGCGCGCTGGTCGCCTCGTCCAGCACCAGGATCGGCGCGTTCTTCAGGATCGCGCGGGCGATCGCGATGCGCTGGCGCTGGCCGCCGGACAGCATGCTGCCGCCCTGCCCGATCGGGCTGTGCAGCCCCTGCGGCATGCGGCGGATGAACTCCATCGCGTTGGCCGCCTCGGCCGCCGCGACGATGTCGGCCTCGCTGGCACCGGACAGTTCGCCGTAGGCGATGTTTTCGGCCACGGTGCCACCGAACAGCACCACGCTCTGCCCCACCCAGGCAATCTGTCGGCGCAGGTCGCTCAACCGGTAATCGCGGTAGTCGCGGCCATCGAGCAGGATCTGCCCGCTGCTCGGTTCGTAGAAGCGGGGCAACAGGCCGACCAGGCTGCTCTTGCCGCTGCCAGACCGCCCCACCAGCGCGGTGACCTTGCCCGGCGGACACACCAGATCGACGCCGCGCAAGGCGGCCCCCTCGCTCGTCGGATAGCGCAAGGCGACATCGCGGAAGACCAGATCGCCGCGGGTCCTCTCCAGCGGTACGGTGCCGGTGTCCGGCTCGGGTGGCATGTCGATCACGGCAAACAGGTCCTGCGCCGCGGCGAGTCCCTTCTGCACGTTGGGCTGCACATTCGCCAGACGCTTGATCGAGGAGAGCATCGCGCCCATGGCGCTGAGCACCGCCAGGAAGTCACCGGGCGAGATCTGGTTGATCACCGTTGGGCGGGTACCGAGGAACACGAGGAAGGCCAGGGCGAACGCCGCGACGGTCTGCACCGTGGAGCTGGACGCCGCGCTGGTGGCGGCGACCTTGAGGTTCAGTCGCCGGGTTCGC
>Ga0315298_1008859_pt1 | contig 12640 bp, 10 predicted proteins | sample WHS_1_MG_FD_203077 | JGI IMG/M metagenome (GOLD analysis project Ga0315298, IMG submission 203077) | Extremophilic microbial mat communities from Washburn Hot Springs, YNP, Wyoming, USA - WHS_1_MG | ecosystem: Environmental > Aquatic > Thermal springs > Hot (42-90C) | place: USA: Wyoming...
CTCAGATTGGTCAGGTAAGGCAGGAAATAGCCCAACTAAACCAGAAAATAGACTCTCAGATAGCCCAATTAAACCAGAAGATAGACTCTCAGATTGGTCAGGTAAGGCAGGAAATAGCCCAATTAAATCAGAAAATAGATTCTCAAGGGGCCCAGCTAAATCAACGGATTGATACGGTAATTCAACTCCTCGTTGACATTTCCAAACAAAGAACCTCCTAATCTCAGAGCAAAAGAAAGTGAAAAGGGGTAATGCAATCAATTTTTAAGGCATTTTTTTATGTCCCGAAAGTGTAAAGGTTTTATTCTGCCTAAGGTCTTCTGATTTACTCTCCCGGACTCATATATCCAGACGCAGAATTATTGTCATCAATCTCAATCAATTGCTCTATTTGCAAAAAAACCTATTTTGTCACCCTGAACTCCGAACTCGTTTCGGGATCTCTCCTTACTGTCACCCTGAACTTGTTTCAGGGTCTCAGAGGATGCGGAAACCAGACCGAAACAAGTTCAGCCCGGAGTTCAGCATAACAATTAGACCATAATCAGCCTAACCTCTTTTCTTATTTTGCCCACTTTTCCCCAATCTCAAAGCAATTATTGGTTAGCAAAAAAAAATTTTTGTGGTATTAATATCTTAAATCCTAATTCTAACATTAAGGAATCCTTTAAAAATGTTGAAAAAAATTAACCCCATCACTACCCGAAGCTGGCGAGCATTAGCAGATCATTTCCAGGAAATAAAAACCCTTCATCTCCGGGAGCTTTTTGCCCAAGATCCAGAGCGTTTTAAAAAATTTTCTCTTTGGTTTGATGATATTCTTATCGATTATTCCAAAAACCGGATTACGGAAGAGACCATCCACCTTTTAATTACCTTAGCTCAAGAAGTAGATTTACCCTCAGCCATTGAAAAGATGTTTTCAGGGGAAAAGATTAATGAGCCTGAAAATCGGGCGGTTTTACATATTGCCTTAAGGAACCGAAAACATACTCCCATCTATGTAGAAGGAAAGGATGTAATGCCGGAAATCAACGCAGTATTAAAAAAAATAAAGGAGTTTTCGGAAAAAATTATTTCCGGGGATTGGAAAGGGTATACCGGCAAAAAAATTTCTGATATTGTAAATATCGGAATTGGTGGATCACACTTAGGTCCGCTGATGGTGACCGAATGTTTGAAACCATATGCCCGAAAAGATCTAAGAGTCCATTTTGTCTCTAATATCGATGGCACCCTCCTTGCTGAAACGCTAAACCCGCTAAATCCAGAAACTACCCTATTTTTAGTTGCTTCCAAGACCTTTACCACTCCGGAAACTATGGCTAATGCTTTAGCTGCTAAAAACTGGTTTTTAAGCCAGGCAAAAAACCCCCGGCATATTAATCGTCACTTTATCGCCATTTCTACCAATAAAGAAAAAGTGCGAGCGTTTGGAATTGATCCGGAAAATATGTTTGTTTTCTGGGATTGGGTAGGAGGACGTTACTCGTTATGGTCTGCAATTGGATTATCAATTGCTTGCTATTTAGGTTACGAAAACTTCGATAAACTTCAGGAGGGGGCTTTTGCTCTGGATTGCCATTTTCGGGAAACTCCATTGAAAAAAAACATCCCAGTAATTTTAGCCCTTCTCAGTATCTGGTACACTAACTTCTTTGGCGCAGAAACTGAACTTATTGTGCCCTACGACCAGTATATGAAGTATTTTCCGCTTTATTTGCAGCAGGTAAGTATGGAAAGCAACGGAAAATCGATTGACCGGAGCCAGAATAAAGTAACTTATAGAACTAGCCCAATCCTTTGGGGGGGTATCGGCACTGATTGTCAGCATAGTTTCTTTCAACTCCTTCATCAGGGAACCCACCTGGTCCCCGTAGATTTTTTAGCTCCAGCAATCAGTCATAACCCGCTCGATCATCACCACCATTTACTTCTCGCCAACTTTTTCGCTCAGACCGAAGCTTTGATGCAGGGGAAAACGAAAGAAGCGGTTATTGAGGAGTTAAAAAAAGAAGGGAAAAATCCCGAAGAGATTGAGCGGATTTATCCTTACCGGGTATTTGAGGGTAATCACCCTTCGACCACTATCCTTTTTAAAAAGCTAACCCCCCGGACTCTGGGAAGTCTTATTGCTATGTATGAACATAAAATTTTTGTCCAGGGAGTAATCTGGAATATCTTTAGTTTTGACCAGTGGGGAGTGGAGTTAGGGAAACAGCTTGCCCAAAAAATTCTTCCGGAATTAGAAGATAATCAGCCTATTTCCACTCACGATTCCTCCACCAATGGCTTGATCAATACCTTTAAGGAAATGAGAAGTAAGTAGCTTGAATTTATTTTTTCTTTAACTGGTCCACCACTGCCTGAGTTGCTTTCTTTACTAATTCGGGGTCTCCTAAATAATAATTCCGGATCGGAGTTAAGTCGTCGTTAAGTTCATAAACTAAAGGTATTCCAGTAGGGATATTAAGCTCCACAATTTTATCTTCCGGAATATTATCCAGATATTTAACCAACGCCCGGAGGCTGTTGCCGTGAGCGACAATGATTACCCGTTTTCCTGCTTTTATGGTCGGGGCAATTTTCTCATGCCAATAAGGTAAAAACCGCGCTACAGTATCCTTAAGGCATTCGGTAAGGGGAAATTCTCCTGGCTTCATATCCGCATAACGGGGATCATTAGCATTGTAACGTGGGTCGTCCGGAGTAAGCGGAGGTGGAGGAACATCATAACTGCGGCGCCAGATATGGACTTGCTCCATTCCATGACGTTCTACCATTTCGGTTTTATTAAGTCCCTGAAGGGCTCCGTAATGGCGCTCATTGAGTCGCCAGCTGTTATAAATCGGAATCCACATCAGATCCATCTCTTCCAGAATAATCCAGAGAGTCTTAATTGCCCGCTTAAGCACTGAGGTAAAAGCTACATCGAAAACATATCCCTCTTCCCGCAAAATTTTTCCCGCCTGCACCGCTTCTTCCACTCCTTTTTCACTTAGCCCCACATCGATCCACCCGGTAAAACGATTCTCTTTATTCCAGACACTCTCTCCATGCCGCACTAAAACTAACTTCTTCATCGTCATCACTCCTTTCCAACAAATGAAAAATCATCAAAATTTCATCCTAATTTTTCCCTAAAAGAATAAAACTTCGATGCCCAATCTTTCTTTTATCTATTATCGCAATATTTGCTGGAATCAAGGATTTTTTTTGGAACTTTAAAAAATTGTTTTCTCCTAATAAAATAAGTCCCACGGAAGGGGAATTAAATTCCACTTTCAATTCTTCCTCGCTTTCTAATTCCCGGATTTTATTCCACCCAGTATAAAAATTGAAAGGAGCAACCTTGATTCCATAAGCAACCAGCTCCTTACCCGGAGGCAAATGGTGAACAATAGTTTGACAGAGGGGCTTAGCAGACTTTAAGGGATTAAGGGAGGGTAAAACCACTCCGATTGCTCCTAAGAAACTAAATACCATTATGAAGGTAAGAAAGAGGAAGCTCGCCGTTAAATTTTTCCCTCTTATCTGAAAAATAATCAAAAATCCACCGAGCAAAAATAATAGCAAAAAAATAAACAGATGGGGGAAAAAAGAAACGATTCCCGTTAACGGGGTTTTAAAAAAAGGCAAAAAACCCATCCCAATACCACCAACAATAAAAGCACCGCCCAGGAAATAAAAAGGGATTAACAAAAACTTACTGACCATACCTCCAGAATTCACCGAACCAAATGAAGCACTTAAAAAACTTCCTACCAGTAATGAAGCCGCCGGATAAAGGGGAAGAAGATAAAGCTCCCGCTTGCTGGCCGAAAGACTAAAAAAAATAAAAACCGTTAAAAACCAAATAAAAGGAAAATAGAACCAGAGCCGCTTTTCCCTTTGGTTTTGAGAAAACCCCCACCAAATTGCACCGGGTAAAAAAACAATCGCGGGAATAAAACCAGCAGGGAATACTTCAAAATAGTAATAAAAAGGTTGCTGGTGGGTCCAGGCATCCGCAAACCTCTCCAGATTCTGCCGAAAAAGGATTTGCCTGGTATAGGTTTCTCCTCCTTCAATACATGCCGGAACTAACCAGGTTAAAACGATAACAGCAAAGATTACCAGTCCCCAGGGAAGTTCGAGTTTTTTAAAATGACGGAAATTCTTGGTTACTACTAAATAAATCACAATTGTGAGAAAAGGAAGGAGAAAACCCACTGGCCCTTTGGTCAAGACTCCTATTCCCATAAAAATATAAGGGATAAGGTAAAAGATCCGGGGTCTTTTCCTTTCTTCTAACCCAAGAAGGAAAAAGGTAAGAGCAAGGACAATCCATAAGCTTAAGGTCATATCAATATTGCCCCGCCGTCCCAGCCAGAAAAATTCTACACTGGTTAAAAGAGTTAAGGCAGAAAAAAAACCAGCTCTTTGATTAAACAATTTTTTTCCAATAAAAAAAGTAAGCAGAATGCATCCCAGGGCAGAAATCGCCGAAGGGAGCCGGGCACTGATTTCATCCACTTTTCCAGTAAAAAAAGAAAAAAAAGCAATTAACCAGAAAAAAAGCGGAGGTTTTTCCGGATAGACTTCACTGTTAAGATGAGGCAAAATCCATTCCCCGGTTTCTCTCATCTCCTTTGCTACCTGGGCATAACGGGGCTCATCCGGATTCCAGAGATCCCACCCATTAAGGTTAAGGAAAAAAACTAAGCTGGCTAAAATTACAATAAAAGTCAAATTTCCCCCAAGGGAATCAAAGAAAAAATTTCCTCTCCGAATTATCTTCTCAACCATTTACTATTTCCTTAATGGTATAATTAAGCTGCCGTTTTTTCATCCACCGAACTGCTAAAAGGTCAATCAGACCACGAATCACCCGATTAGCAATCCCATATTTTGCCTTTCCAAACTTCCGAGGACGATGATTAACTTTTATTTCTGTAACTGAATATCCATACATTTTGATTAAAGTGGGGAAAAAGCGGTGCATTCCATTAAAATAGGGGAAACACTGACTGCATTCCCGGCGAAAAGCCTTAAGCGAACAACCAACATCCCGGATCTCTTCCTCACTTAACCAGTTCCGCACCCAATTAGCGATCCGGGAAGAAACCTTTCGCACCAAGGAATCCTGGCGCTTTTCTCGCCAGCCACACACTACATCATAATCTTTTATTTTTTCTAACAACCGGGGAATGTCATGCGGGTCATTCTGGAGGTCAGCATCCATAGTAATCACTACCTCCCCTTTAGCTAAACGAAACCCAGCGGCAAATGCGGCAGATTGACCTGAATTTTTTTCAAAAAAAATAACCTTTACCCGGCCGTCTTTACCGGCAATATCTTTTAAAATCTCGCCACTTTGATCCTGGCTTCCATCATCGATAAAAATGACCTCAAAAGAAACCGGTAATCCTTCTAATACTTCCATAAGTTCTTGAAAAAGCTCCCGTAGGTTCTCCGCTTCATTATAAACTGGAATTACTATTGAAATTTGGGGAGGATTCATTTTTCGGCAATTTCCTTTCAAAAAAATCTCTTTAATTTCTAAAAATAATCCCTTAACTATTAACTCCGGGTTAATTAAAGATTAATTTTTTTTAATCAAAACCAATTTTGCCTATTATACTCATTAAATTCGAAAAAAAGTCAATGCAAAAAAAACCCCGCTTTTCTTGCGGGGCGTAAAAAACTCCTTCTCATCTACCTCTCTTAGCAGCTGGCTATAAAAAGCCTACGAAGCCAGACGGTAATTCTCTAATCCACTGGCTTCAATTGCTTTTAAAATCCTTACCCGTTCTTCTGCTGTTCTTCTCAAATGATCAATCTCTTCCCGGTTAAGATGGCGAAATTTCCCTAACATAGAGAGATAATTTTCTATTGGTTCAGGGTTATCTACTGGCCGGGTAAAACGGAGTTTTCCAGTTTGCTTTTCGTATTCCCACAGCGGGAAAAAATTGGTCGCCACTGCCCGGCGCTGCACCTCAATGGTTTTATCTCCCGGGAAACGCCAGCCAGTAGTGCAAGGGGAAAAAACATGGATGTAGGCAAATCCTCGTTTGGAAGCCTGATGGGCTTTCTCTAACTTTTCATGGAAGTCTTGAATATAAGCAGTAACCGCAGTCGCCACATATTCACAATTATGCATGAGCATTATTAGTGGCATATATTTCGAATCCCGGGTTTTGCCGCGCAGACCAGGACCTACCGGAGTAGTGGAGGTCCAAGAGCCAAAAGGAGTGGTGCCGGACCGTTGCATCCCGGTATTCATATAGCCTTCATTGTCAATACAAATAAAAAGAACTTCTTCACCTCGCTCTGCTGCCCCGGAGAGGGACTGAAATCCTACATCCGCTGCTCCTCCATCTCCCGCTAACGCTAAGGCAGTTACATCCCGTCCAATCCTTTTATAATATCGCCGTAAACCCGCCAGCATCGCGGCAGTATTGGTTAAAAGGGGATGAAAACTGGGGACTTTAGTACCAGTTGCTCCATTAAATCCAACTGCACAAACCCCCGGTAAACAACCCGGAGGAGCAGCAAGCACAGTATCAGGTCCAATATGACGAAGCGTATGACGCACCAAAATCTCCATGTTACACCCCATACAAGCCGCCAAGTCTGGACCAAACAAATCTTCTAACTGACCTTGCTCTTCATACACCTTAGCTTCCACTGAATATTCCAGTGCTTTCGGTTTACAGACTTTAACGCATTCCGGATCACCACCGCAGTGATCACATTTAATGACCGTAGCTAACTCAGGATGATAATAAATCCCTGAATAAGGGCAACCAAGCGTGCAAATGGCGCAGGAAACACAACGGTCTTTATTCCATTCCACTACACCAGTTTTCTGATTTTTCGTCAATGCCCCCGCCGGACAACTTTTTACGCAGTTGGGCTCTCCGCATTGCATACAAACCACCGGACCAAAAAATTCTTCCTTTAGGCCCTTAATTACTTTAATCCGAGAATAAGTTACATCATTAGTATTGGCTTTAACCTTGGCACATGCTACTTCACATTCTCCACAGCCATTACATTTTTCCGGATGGACCACCAAAGTCTTATAAGCAGACAATTTCTTATCTCCTTATGCTAAAAAAGTTTCTTACTAATTTTGCCCCGTTAACATAAAACCTTTAATTTCTTTTTACTGCTACCCCTCGCCAATGACTCCACATCAATTGGCGGCTCATCTCTAAGGGCTTAACCACAAACTCACTCTTAACATTGCCGAGTAAAACTTTCCGACGAATAAGATTTAAAATCACCCCCGGATCAAGAGTAACATTTATTCCGATCGCTCCAACCAACACTTCGCCCTGAAAGACCAATTTCTGATAGACACCCCCACCGGGAAAAAACATTTTATCTATCTCATAACCATCTTCTTCAGTAGCTAAAGCCAGCCCCACCGAAAAGGAGCGATTTCCGTAAAAATTAAAGGTATTCCGGTTTATTCCTCCCGGGTAAGAAAAAGCCAACTCTTGCCCCAGCTCTTCAAAAGCCATAATCACGGCGGGATCACCAGCCATACTCAGCCCCGCAATTTTCCCTTGCTCATAAGCATCGGGCAATATTGCATTTAATCCGGTCTTGGAGGTAAAAAAATCTTTCCCCTGAGCAACATCACCTGCTGCCCAGATATTTTCCTGGGAGGTGCGCATAAATTCATCTACTATAATTCCTTGCTCAATCTGAATATTAGTATCGCGTAAAAACTCAACCCTTGGTTTTACTCCAGTAGCTACTAAAAGCAATTCCCCCTCAATTTCTTGTCCTTCTTTAAGGCTGATTTTAGTAGTTACACTGGAGGATTCTACTTTTACTGCCGGGTTGTTGAGATAAAAAGCTATCCCGTGTTTAGTAAACACTCCTTGAACAAACTTAGCTGCTTCCGCATCAAAATAACCGGGTAAAATTTGCGGCAACAGTTCAACCATAGTAACCTTCAAGCCTTTACGTCCCAAAGCCTCTGCTGCATGCATTCCCACCAATCCGGTTCCTAAAATTACCGCCGATTTAGCCTGCATCGCTGCCGCATTTATTCTTTTAGCATCTTCCATTGTCCTAAGAACATAATACGGAGATTCTTTCAACCCCGGTATAGGCGGAAGTGTCGGCTCAGAACCAGTAGCTATCAAAAGTTTTTCGTAACTAATTTCTCTGCCATCATCGAGTTCTACTTTTGCAACCGAAGGATCGACCTTAACTGCTTTCTTGCCTCTTAAGAAGTTAATCTTTTTATCTTGAAAAAATTTCTCATCCCGCAAATATACATTTTTTTCTTCCACCTTTCCTTCCAAAATATAAGGAAGAATAGTAGGAGAATAAGGGAGGCAGTCTTCCATAGAAATCATAGTGAGAGGACTGTCTGAATCATGCACCCGGATTTCATCCGCTGCACTCAAACCCGCATGACTACTTCCGATAATAAGATATTTAGTTTGCATTCCTTGCCTCCATAAAGCCTAAATTAACCAAACCGTTTCTTCCGGAACATCTCCCCGAGCTGCTCGGGCAGCGTTTTCAATCGCTTCAGTCATATGTTCAACCGTAAGATCCGTGCCCGCTAACCCCCCAATATGGCTAATTACTGGCACTTTTTTATCAACAAAAGCCAGAGTAGCCCAAACCTCTTGACATAATGGACCACAATTCCACCCATAATTAACCGCCCGGTCAACTACTGAAACTGCTTTAACCTTAGAGATTATATTGGCCAGTACCCTTACTGGAAAAGGTCGAAAGGTTTTTATTTTAATTAACCCCACCTTTTTACCCTGATCACGGGCAATATCTACCGCATCCTTTCCCGCTCCGGTCATCGAACCAATGGTTAAAATCGCATACTCTGCACCGTCCATCCGGTATTCCTCAATAAGCGGAGCAAAGTCATGGCCAGTCAATCTTTTCCACTCCGCGTGGACTTCAGTAATCACCCGAAGTGCATTCTGCATACCTTTACAATGACCTTTACGATAACGGGCAAAAATTTTTCCTCCCACCGGCGTCAAACCGGTTAATGGATCAACTCCCATTGGTCGCTCCGGATCAAGTGCGGCATGCCAGTTAATATTTTTCTCCCCTAAAAACTTATCGACAATCTCCTGATCCACGATTTCTACTGGTTCAGCGGCAAAGGAAAGGAAGTTTCCATCGTAGCAAACACTCACCGGAAGCATTACCTCCCGGTGCTCGGCTACCTTGTAAGCCATTACTACCGTATCAGTAATTTCCTGATTATTCTCACAATGCATATGGATCCAACCACACTCTTTTACCGTCATCGCATCTTGCTGGCCTCCCCACACACACTGGGGGGTAATTCCATCCCGGCATACAATACACATTACAATCGGAATCCGAAAATTTGGCGCGCGGAAGTAAGGTTCGAACATAAATGCTAAGCCCTGACCACAGGAAGCAGTAAAAGTGCGAGCACCGGCAAGAGCTGCTCCCTGTAATACCGAAAGCACAGTATGTTCACCTTCCACATCCATTAAATCCGCCTTTAATTCTCCATCGGCAATAAAGCTTGCGATCGCCTCTGCTACTCCGGATTGAGGCGTAATCGGGTAAACTGCTGCCATATCAACCTTGGCTAACCGTGCACCCCAAGCCGCTGCTTCATTTCCATCAATGACAATTGTCTTGGGCATAATTTTACTCCTTTTCTTCTACCATAATAATCGCATGATGAGGGCACTCAGTCGCACAAATACCACAGCCTTTACATCGAGTTAAATCCGCTTCAAACCAGCTGGGTCTTTCTTGAATGCATTGGACTGGACAAAATGCCCAGCAAGTAGCACACTTCACGCATTTTGACCGTAATACTATTGGCCGTTCCGCCCGCCAATCGCCGGTTCTTAATACAATAAGTTCAGTAGCAATCGGGCAAAGATCATCTGGAATATGGGAAGGATCAAACATCGGATAATGGCCTTTTCTTTTTGTAACAACTTCTTTATTCTTATCCATCGCTATTCCTTTATTGTTAAAGCTCATACACTACGGTATCATCATAACCCTTTTTAACTGCCAAAATATTTTTCTCCAGGGCAGCATCGCGAAATGCTGTCTCTTCCATTGCATAATTAATACTTTCCAGCGATACTAAACCAATCGCTTTTGCCAAAGCCCCCAGCATAATGGTATTGGTAATCGGAGGACGACGGCCAATTATTTCCAAAGCAATCTTTACTGCATCACATAAAGCAACTTTTTTTACCTTGGGATCCAGTTTAATCGCCTCTAACGGCTTTTTAGTGCAAAGCACCGCCACTCCATTATCTTTAATTCCTTCGAAAATATTAACCGAATTAGGAAGGGTCGGGTCAATACAAACCACACAATTAGGATACCATACATTGGTATGCTGACGAATCACCTTGGAATCAAATTTTAAAAAAGCCTGCACCGGAGCACCCCGTCGCTCAAAACCAAATGCTGGAATGGTAACCGCGTACTTACCCTCCTTTACCAGTGCTTTAGCCATTATTTCTGCGCCCATCACTGCACCCTGACCACCGCGTCCATGAAATCTTATTTCATACATTTCCTTACCTACTCCTTTAGCATAAAAATTTTTACTTCATCAGCGCTCGGCGTAAATATTTACTTGTGCCCGGTTCAATTTTTATTTTACCCTCTTCTACTGCTAGTCTTCCTCCCTTTATCACCTTTACTGGCCATCCTTTTAAGGTGCGACCCTGAAAAAGAGAAAAGTCAGAAAAAGAATAGTGCTCCTTCGGGTTTACCCTTTTTTCTTTATTTAAATCCAATACTACCAGATCTGCGTCTGAACCCACTGCAATAGTGCCTTTTTGCGGATAAATTCCATAGGCTTCAGCTGGTCCCTTAGTGGCCTTTTCAATAATACTCATCCAGGAGATACCCCGCTTATGGTATCCCTCGGTAAGTAAAGCCGGAATATGTTCGCCTACCACCGGATAACCCGGCATCACCTCAAAAAGGTTATCCGATTGTTTCAGGTTGCTTCCCAGTGAAACATTATCAGTCCCAAAACAAGTAACAATTCCCTTCTTCACCGCTTCCCACATTGCCTCTACCGAAGCTTGCTCTCGGATTGCGGGAAGCATCTTTGCCAATTTCCCCATCGGGTCTTCATTATTCATGCAACAATAAGCTGAAGTAGTTTCAATATAGATATTTTCTCTTCCTTCTTTGAACATTTCGGAAAGCACACTGGCAGCTTCTTTGGTTGACATATGGACCATATAAGCCCGCGCCCCGGTTTCCCGAGCTATAATGACGAATCTTCGCGCTGCATCTGCTTCCGCTTCATTAGGGTGAGCATGAGACCAATCTTTCAATGATCCCCGGGGACAATTTTTTTCCACATACTCATAACCTTTATCTACCATTGCCTGGTCTTCACAGTGAACACAACCAATTGCCGGATAACCCATCTGAGCTATCTTCTGGAACCCCTTTCTAATAAATTCATCTGAAACATTTGGAAATACTCCTTTTACTCCCGCCATATAAAACTTAAAAGAAGTAACCCCGAATTGTTCACAATACTGCTCCATCTCTTCCATCTGTTGCGGAGTAAAAATGGAGAGATGAAACATAAAGTCAGTTGAACTTTTCGCTTCGGCAGTTTTTATCATTTGAGGTAAAATATTAAGATAAGACTCCGCCCCCCCAACAAAAACCCCAAGGGTGGTAATACCTCCTGAAAGGGCATATTTAGTCTCAGTATCACATTCACCTTCATAAGTAGAAAAAATTCCTAAGTGGATATGAGGGTCAATCCAGCCGGGCGTTACATAATTTCCTTCCGCATTGACTGTGTTAGCAGCCTCGGGTAGGTTTTGATCCGCGGCAATCATTACTATTTTCCCATCTTTTACCCCCACCCCTGCTTTTACTAATCCTACTCCAGGGATAAACAATGTTCCATTGATTACCTTAAGGTCTAACATTGGTATCTCCTTTCACAAAGAATTTACAATTTTCCCTCCCTCTGATCGCTGTTTTCCTCCCCTTTACGCTCTCGCCCCGGCAAAAAGATGGGGGTCAATATTTGGATGCGGCATCAATGGTGAATATACTCCGGAGCGGATCAAAAGGAAAAGGATGCAGTAATCTCCAATAAGTTCGCAGACTGCTACTAAGAGTAAAACTGGAAGACTATGGGTAGTAACAATCACCGGGAGAAGAAAAATTACTACTAAACCCACCAGCACCACTCCAAACCAGAATACCACCGGATATTTCTCTTTAATTATCAAATAAACTGATTCCTTTGCTGCCGCTACCGAGTAAGTCATAGTCATAATATAAACAATAATCATTACTAAGTTAGCAACAATTAGCCACCGTTCTAAATTTTCCAGAATATGAGCCTGACTGGCAGAAAGAAGGCCCGCGAGGGGAGGGATTCCCGAGATAAAAATCGACAAGGTTACTCCTCCCATAAGGGCATAAGAAAGACGAAGAATCGGTAGTAAAGAGTTATTCCATAACGATAACGAAGGGGAATAGGTCATCACAATGCCATCGTAAATCATAACCACAAAGGCGCTAATCCCTGCTATCCACATAACGGCAATACTGGCACTTACCGGAGCTATTCCTTCTTTAAGCTGAAAAATAATATGGAAGAATC
>Ga0315298_1008861_pt1 | contig 12639 bp, 9 predicted proteins | sample WHS_1_MG_FD_203077 | JGI IMG/M metagenome (GOLD analysis project Ga0315298, IMG submission 203077) | Extremophilic microbial mat communities from Washburn Hot Springs, YNP, Wyoming, USA - WHS_1_MG | ecosystem: Environmental > Aquatic > Thermal springs > Hot (42-90C) | place: USA: Wyoming...
TGGGCACTGCGTGCCTTGCGGCAAGCAGTGGCACACTGAGCGAGTCTCTGAGCCGGGAGCGTGAGCTCCCGGTGGACCGGCCGCAAGCGTATTTCTGGTTTGCACCGGCAGCTTACGCTGCCGGCTCGTCGAGGTGTGTGCCACCGCTTCGCCTATTTCCGGCTTCGGGCCGGGGCTGCAAAGGGGTGCCGGTACAATCCGATCTTCTCGACGGGAAGGGGGCGCAGGCGGGCTTGTTGGAGTAATTCTGCGGGCAGATACGGCCGGCCCTCGCGCAGTTGGCCTACCTCGGGGTCGGCCTTGAGCACCACATTGTCGGCCAAGTCCTGAATGCCGCGGTCCCGGGTCAAAAACGCCCCACAGCGGATGACCAAGTTTCGCCGCAGGTGGTTTACATCGGGGTTTTCGGCCAGCCGGGCCAGTTCAGGATAGCGGGTGCTGAAGGGCGGATTGAAAATATCCACCTCTTGCGTGGTCTGCCGGATGACGTGTGGACTGGCCAGGAACTGTTGCCAGCGCGCCTTGCCCCATCCCGAGAAGCTCACTGCGTACTGGCAATCGAGAAAGACGTTGTTCTCGACCACGTTATCCTTGCCGCCGTGGATTTGGACGGCCCCAAACAGCTTGTTCGAGCACCGCTGGAACACGTTGCCGTAAACCACGATACCGCTGATGGCGTCGTCCAACCGAATACCGGCCTGGCCGCAGGGCCAGTCATACCGGCTGCCAATGTCGTGGAACCAGTTGTACCGGAAGACCACGCCGCGGTAAGTGGGGTTGCCGAACATCTCCATGCCGCCCTGATCGTCCGACTCGCGGACCACATCGAACACCTCGTTGAATTCCACCAGATGATCGTTCCCTTCCAGGCGCGCGGCATGACAAGGAGACCCGTGAAAGCGGTTGTGGGCCACGCGGGTTCCCACCCCATCGGTCCAGAGGGCGGGGGTATAGGTGCGGTCCACGCGCGAGAAGTCGTACACGTGACAGTTTTCCATGAAGTGCCCGCTTGGGGTGAGGGTTTTGCGCTGGCCGCCTTGAATGCGGGCGCCGCCCCGGCCCAGGGTGTGCAAATCGCAGCCGAACAGCCCATGATGCCAGCCCCCTTCGATCCGCACCGCGTCGCCCCCCAGGCACCGGATTTCGCATCCGGCAAGCAGGCATCGCTGGCCCCCGCGGATGACGACGCCGTCGGCCCGGCCAAGCTCCAACACCAGCCCTTGCAGCCGGACGTGTTCCACACCATCCAGCTCCACCAGCGGCGCGGAAAGCATCGACAATTCCACCCGCGCCTCGCGTGGGTCCGCAGGCGGAAAGAAGTACAGGACCTTCGCTTGGCGATCGACGTACCACTCGCCCGGCACGTCGATCTCCTCCAGCAGATTAAAGGCGTAAAAGGGTGCGCCAGCCACGATCCCTTTGCCGTACGTGTATGGTAGCGCAGTGGTGATACGCCGTCCGGCCGCGTCGATAGCAGCCACCGGCAGGGTGCCATCGGCCCACAGGTAGTGCCAATAGCCGAAAAGCCACACATCGCCAGCGGCGGTCCAGCGGCCGGGCCGATCCCCTTCGTACTCGAACACGGCGCGGGTGCCCGGCATGCCCCCGGGCTCGATCACTTTGGCGACGCGTACAAAACCCTCGTTGGGCCAGCGGGCCGGTGGCATGGGCTTGCCGTCAAAAAACAACTCCATTACCGGCGATACGCCTCGGCCGAACCCTCTGGGCCGCAGTTCGCCGAGGTCGGTGATTCCGCGGGCCCCCAGGTCCAGGCGGAGCACTTTGCCGCGCGACTGGGCAGGCAATCGCGCCAAAATGGCGGCGTCGCTAACCGGCTCGAAACCGCAAAGAACCGTGCCGCCGCTCAAGATCGGGCACTCACCTTCAGCAGCACGGTAGACCATTGGGGCGTCGGCTGTGCCCGAATCCTGGGCCTCCAGCCGGAACGTAGCCTTGCGAAGATACCGGCCGCCCCGCAGCACCACCGCCACGCCCCCCGGCGGCAGCCGGCCCCCTTGCCGGCGCGCCCGCAACAGGTCGCGTGCCGCCTCAAGCGTGGCCAACGGTGCCTCGGGGGTTCCTGCATTGGTATCCTTGCCGTCCGGGGCTACGAAAATCTCGATGCCCGCCCGAGGTAACTCCGGAATAACCACAGGACCTTCGGCTGGGTGAGCCGCTGGCAGCGAGGATTCTAGCGGCTTGGCCTTGAGGGGCCGCTCGGCCTGGGCCGGCCACCCCAAACGCACTCCCATGCCGGCACACGTTATCAAGACGAACACCACAAGACGTTGCGGCAGGTCCATAATTCTCAAACCTCCTAAGCGTTACGTGCAGCACTGAATCGCCAGTGTGCTATGGCTTTGTACAACCGCGGCTCGTTGCCATAAGCGGCACTGCTTGCCTTGCCGCAAGCAGTGGCACACGAACCTGCTCCCGAGCCGGGAGCGTAAGCTCCCGGTGGCTCCGCCGTAGGTATACCGCAGGTTTGCACCGGCAGCTTACGCTGCCGGCTCATGGGATTCTGTGTGCTACTGCTTCGAAAGAAGCAGTGCCCAGGCTGCTGCGCGGGGCACTGCTTGCCTTGCCGCAAGCAGTGGCACACTGGGCACACCAGCAGGGGGTGGCGCTAGTACGCTCATTGCGCCGGCTTGTAAATTCCGAGTTCGCGTATGGCGGGCGAGTTGCCGTAATATCCGGTAATCCGCAGTTCCAGCGTGCGGCAGGTCGTGGATTCCAGACGCACTACGAGAAAGTTGTCGTCGTACTGGGCGTTCTCTACGTGCTTGATCGAGCGGCCGTCGGCCAGCACCTCGAAATCTTTCGGCGCGTATTGGTGGTGTTGATACCCCACCACGCTGATCGCGCCGATGGTTTGCGCCTTGGGAAAGGTTACCACCAGCCGATACAGCTTTTGCCCATCCTGTTCGTCCCAGTAAGTGCTGGGGTCGCCATCGATGGCTGCCTGATCGCCCCCGGCGGCGCCGTCTTTTTCGAGGTCGTCGGGGCTGGTGGCTGTGCCCTGCGAGGCGATGTTGACCATGCGATCGAGCACGATGGAGGCGCCTTCGGCCAGTTGGCGGGCAGCGGGGTTCTGGCACTCGTTGAGCGCTTTTTGGATGGCAGCGGCCGCCGCGTCCGGATTGCTCCGCCGCAAAGCCTTGGCGATTTGCACTAAAGCGGTGGCGGCTTCCAGCTCCACGTCTTTGTCGGAGAGATACTTCTGGGCCAGCTCCAGGCCGGCCGGGTCGGCCAGGCTGGCCAGCGCCGACAGCACCAGTTTGCGTTCGTCGGGGCGATCGGCCAGGGGCATGGTCTGGGCCAGCAGGCGTACCCGTTCGGGGCCCGGCAGGGCGTTGGCAGCCGAGGCCAGACGGATCACGCCCCGCAGGGCCAAGATGCGATGCGTGCGGTTCGGCGTGGTTTGGGCGATGTGGAGCAGATCGGCGGCTGCTTCCGGTTCCGGCCATTCCGCCAGGGCACGGACCGCCGCATCCACCACGGCCGGCTCCTGCTGGCGCCGGGCCTGGCGCAAAGCCGCAAGCGCGGTGGGGGAAGCGGCGCGAGGGAGAAGGCGAAGCAGCGTGGCCTGCACCTCGGATTTCTGGTCGGGCATAGCCCCTGTCAGGCAGGCGGCGGCCTGCTGAGGGTCGCTGCGGCGAAGGATGGCTGCCACGGCTTGCTCGGCGGCCGCACGATCCTCCGGTTTGGCCCGGATCAGCAAACCGACCACCGCCGACAAGCTCGCCGGGTCCCCCAGCGTGCCCAAGGCCGAAAAGGCCTCGCGGCGGATGCCCGGCTCCGGGTCGCCAGCCAATTCGACCAGCGGCCCGACTGCCGCGGTAGTTCCGCGGCTGGCCAGAACTCGGATGGCCTCGCTCCGCAGCGGCACGGCACCCTGGCGCGCGGCCTGGAGCAAGGCTGCGTCCACCTTAGCGCCTGGCAGGTCGCGCAGGGCCTGGCGGGCTGCCGACTGAAACGGCTCTTTTTCGCCGCTTGCCACCGGCAAGAGGAGCGAAACGCACGTTTCGTCCCCCACGCGGCCCAAGGCTTCCAGTCCAGCGACACGCAACTCCTGATGCCGGGCGTCTGCGGCGCGCACCGCAATCTGCCTCGCCACGGGATCGCGCACCAGGCGCAATAGCGCTATTTGCGCATCAGCGGGCAAGGCGTCGAACACGGACAGCACCCCTTTCCAGCACGCGGCATCGCCCAACTCGGCCAGCGCCTGTGCAGCGCCCAAGCGGACTTTTGCTTGGGGATCACCGAGCGCCGAAACCACCGCCGCGATGCCTTCCGCCTTTTGAACCACCAGCAGCCCACGAAGAGCGGCCGTGCGCACCACTGCGTCGAAGCCAGGCTCCAAATGGCGGCGGTAAATGGCGGCAGCTTGTAGTGCTTTCCCCTCGCGGGCCGCCCGGCCGGCACACTGGAGGACGGCCAAGGCGTGTGTCCGGCGCAAGGCTGCGGGCGGTTGCACGGCTTCCAGACCTGCCAGCGCCTCGGCGGTGCCAATCTGCCCAAGGGCGACCATAGCCGCCTCGGCGATCGAGGGGTTGGGATCGCGGGCCAGGGGGATAAGAAGGGCTACGGCCTTTTCGTCGGCCCGGGCCCCCAGCGTGAGAATCACCCCCACTTTCAAATCGCCTTCCAGCCGTCCCAAGGCCTGGCGGAGCACTTCGTCCACCTTGCTTCCCGGTATGCTTTGGAGCGCCAGCCGGGCGTAAGTGGCCAGTTTGGGATCGGGGAGCAGAGCGGCCAGAACCTCGGCCGACCGGACCGAGCCCACCTGCCGCAACTGGCGGCACGCCCACGCCTTAGCGTCCGAGCTGGCTTCCGGCGCGCGGACAATGGCCAAAAGTTGCTCTTCGATATGAGGGTACTGTTCGGGCTTGGCTTGGCGGATCTTGGCCTCGATGGCCATCACCGCCGTCCGAGGTTGGTCGAAGGTGTATTTCAGGACCGCCGCGAAGGGGTCGGCGGGCGAGGTGCTTGCCGCATTCGGCGAGGCCGCGGCAGACTGCGGCGCGTCGGCGGCCGCGGCAATCTTCTGGGGCCCCGCAGGCACCACAAGTGCTATGAAGCCCACTACTTTCCACGCCCTCATCGCCCACGCGAAGTGAATTCTCGTCATGGCAGGAATCTCTCAATTAGATCCAACTTCCAAATGCGAACCGCCTCCGCCTTGCCGAAGGCCAGGACCGTTTTGCGATTGCCACCTATCCAGGCAAGCAGCCCAGCCGGAAAGCGCTACAGGTGCCACGGGGCACGCATCGCTCGGGTGAGCAACTGGCAGGCTCCCGGGTCGTTCAGGATCGTTTCCTTCACAGGGTCCCAGTGGATTTTCCGGCCGGTGAGGATGGCGATCATGCTCAATTGGGTGATGGTGTCGGACATTACGGCCACTTCCACGGGCGCTACCGTGGGCTTGCGGGTTTGCACGCAGTCGAGGAAGTTGGCCATGTGGGCCCGGCTTTCGTACAGGTGGATTTCCTCAGGGCCGATGCGCTCGTGCAGCAGGCTCTGCGGTTCGGCGCGGAGTCCGGCCCGGCTGATAGCCACCCGGCCCCGCTCGCCGACGATGGTGGCGCAGTCGCCTCCCGGGGTGAAGCGGAACGTCGCGCCGTGGGCGAATTTGCCGCGGATGTCCCAGTCGTAAGGGGCATCGAACAAGCCCGTACCGAACTTGCCGGTGCCTTCGTATTCGCAGGGGACCGCGGTGCGCGGGTCGTCGCCCAGGGCCCAAACCATGTCGGTCAAAGGGTGTGCCCCCCAACCGCCGATGAAGCCATGCGCGTTGTCCATCACCCAGTAGGCGCCCCAGCAGGTGCATCGATCTTTGGTATAGGGCCGATAGGGGGCCGGGCCCAGCCACAGGTCGTAATCCAAGTTCTTGGGGACCGGGACCGGTTCCAGCGATCCCCCTTCGTAGCCATAGCTGGGGGCTGTTACTTCGACGGCCTGGATGCGGCCCAGCCGGCCATTGCGCACCAACTCGCATCCGAACCGCACATGGGCCATGGAGCGTTGTTGGGTGCCGTACTGAAAGACGCGGCCCAGACGCTTTACCTCGCGGCGAATGGTCTGAAGCTCCTCCATGCTCAAGCCCAGCGGCTTTTCCACATACACGTCTTTGCCGGAGCGGACCGCCATCAGTGCCGCCGGCACATGCCAGTGATCGGGGGTGGCGATGATTACCGCATCGAGATCGTCGCGGGCCAGCATTTCGCGAAGGTCGCGGTACGCTGTGCACACCTTGCCCCCATAGCGGCGGTTTAGCTCCTCCGCCCAACGCAGGCGGCGATCCTCGAATACATCGCACACGGCCAGCACTCTGGCGTTCGGATACCCGGCGGCTTCGGAAAGCAACCCTGATCCCCGGCCCCCCGTGCCAATGACGCCAATCGCGAGCTGATGACTGGGCGCCTGCTGGCCCAGCGCCCGGGAAGGCACGAGCGTGGCCAGCCCGAGACTTCCGGCAGCGGCCAGGCCGGTGCGCACGAATCGCCGCCGCGAAATGCAACCACGATGTAGCATCGGTTACGGACTCCTGGCGGTGCTGGAGTATCTTTGCATGAATCGCCAGGGGCAAACGGGCGGCTGGGTGCCGCCGGCAAAACAATCGCCGAGCTTCCGGCCGTCACGCCGGCGTCGCTCGGAGATCCGCCGGGCGGCGCCGGCCCGTGCCCCTGCGGCATTCTGCGCCAAAGTCGGAGGTGCCGCAAGCGGGCCGGGCAGCGCGGAAGGGCTTTGTCCGCTCTTGGGACAGCGGTCCCGGCTTGCCCTAGCGGGGAACGGCCCGAAGGCCCAGAGCGCCTTTTCCGCGGGCGGCGGGTGGGATATGCTAAGGCCCATTGGCTGGTTCGCTGCGGGCCGGTCGGGCCGCCAACCCCACCTCGTGCTGCCGCAGTACCCGACGGACTGTAAGGAGGAGACGACCATGATGCACAGACTGGCCCTTTTTGCCGCTCAAGCTCCGCCCCTGTTGCCGGTGTACCTGGTGGTTGGCGCCATCCTGGTCATCTTTTTGCTGATCTTTCTGTTGATCGTATGGGTGTACGGCAGCATCTGGTTTCAGGCGTACATGTCCAATGCCCGGATCAGCATTCTAGAGCTGATTGGCATGAGTTTCCGGCAGGTGAACGCCCGGCTGATTGTGCAAGCGAAGATCATGGCCATGCAGGCCGGTATCGGGGGGGACCCGGTTACTGGCATCACGACCCGCCGGCTGGAGGCCCTGTACTTGGCGGGCGGGAATGTGCCCAATGTGATTCGGGCCTTGATTGCCGCCCATCGGGCCGACCTGGACCTCAATTTCGACCGGGCGGCTGCCATCGACCTGGCCGGCCGCGATGTGCTCGATGCGGTGCAGACCAGCGTGAACCCTAAGGTGATCGACTGCCCGGACCCCGCCAAAAGCCGGCAGGCCTATCTTAGCGCGATTGCCAAGAACGGTGTGGAGTTGAAGGTGCGGGCGCGGGTCACGGTGCGGACTAACCTCAAGCGGTTGATCGGCGGGGCCACGGAAGATACCATCGTGGCCCGAGTGGGCGAGGGGATCATCACCTCGATCGGGTCGGCGGAGACGCATCTGGAGGTGATGGAGCACCCGGACAAGATTTCCAAGGCGGTGCTGGAACGAGGGCTGGATGCGCAGACCGCGTTCGAAATCGTGTCGATCGACATTGCGCATATCGAGGTGGGGCAGAACATTGGGGCTCGCCTTCAGGCCGACCAGGCGGAGGCCAACATGCGGGTGGCCCGGGCCAATGCCGAGGAACGCCGCGCGCTGGCCCTGGCCCGCGAACAGCAAATGAAAGCCGAGGTGGCCCGCAACCGGGCGTTGGTAGTACTGGCCGAGGCCGAAGTGCCGCTGGCCATGGCCGCTGCCTTCCGCAGCGGCAACCTGGAAGGGGCCCGACGCTTGACCAGTGTATAGCGCGAAACGGCGCCGCTTTGGCCCACCTTTGTACCGATCCATCCTAAAGCAAAAAGCGGTGCGACGATGACGCGAATCACGCTAGGCCCAGCCCCTGTAAGTCCCCTGATGTTGGTCCTGATGGGGCTGGCGACACGAGCATTACCGGCAGTGCCCGATCCCTCAGCCGCCGCTGTCTCGGCCGTGTTTGCCGGCAGGCAGCCCTCGGGCCCCCAAGTGCAAAAGGAATCGTTCGGCAGGTTGCCCGACGGCCAGGCGGTAGACCTTTTCACCTTGCGCAATGGCCGAGGCCTGGAAGCCCAAGTGATGACGCTGGGTGCGACGCTGGTCACGGTGCGGGCCCCGGATCGCGCGGGCAAGGTCCAGCCGGTTACTTTATACAAGCGTTCGCTGGACGAGTACCTCAAGGGCCACCCGCTCTTGGGGTCGATCGTGGGGCGATATGCCAATCGGATTGCCGGCGCCCGCTTCGTGATCGATGGCGTGCCTTATGCCCTCGAGGCCAATGCCGGCAAGCACCACATCCACGGCGGCCGCCGCGGCTTCCAGTGGCTGCTGTGGCAGGCGGAACCCTTGCTCGTGGCCCGCTCGGCGGGCGTGCGGTTGCAACTGGTCAGCCCGGATGGCCAAGCCGGCTATCCCGGCACATTGCGGACCACCGTCGTCTATCGCCTGACCGAGGACAACGAGCTGGTAATGGACTACACCGCCACCACCGACAAGCCTACGCACGTCAATCTGACCAACCATGCATACTGGAACCTGACGGGCACCGAGGGGGCGGACGTGCTGGGCCATATCCTCCAGGTTGAGGCCGACCATTATCTCCCGGCCGACGAAGCCCTGATCCCCACCGGCGAAATCCGCAGCGTGCACGGCACGCCGCTGGATTTCACCCGGCCTGTGGCTATCGGCGCGCGGGTCGATCAACTGGCGCGCAAGTACTATGATGATTGCTTTGTGCTGAGAAAGAAGCCTGGCGAGGAATTGTCGCTTGCTGCGCGGCTGGTGGAACCTCGCAGCGGGCGCACCATGGAAGTATGGACCACGCAGCCGGGAATGCAGTTGTACACCGGCAACCGTTTCGGCGTGTGCCTGGAAACGCAGCACTACCCCGATTCGCCCAACAAACCCGCCTTTCCTTCCACGTTGCTTCGCCCCGGCCAGACCTACCGCCAAACCACTGTGCACAAGTTCGGAATCCAGCCCTAGCGGCAAGCGATAGGGTGCGTTTTCTGCGCCTACGCCGCGGGTAGCCTGCCTGGGAACAGACTATCGGCCTTGACGGCCGGGTTGAGTTATCGTGGCATCGATGCAGGAGCCTGACAATCATGCGCACTATGCTATTGGGTATTGTCGCCGTCAGCTTGTCGGTCGCCTGCCGACCCCTCTTTGCACAGGCGCACAAGGTGGTATACGCCAAAGATGGGTCGGGCGTGTTCGGCTACAAGGATACCCCTGTGCAGCCGTGGTCGGGCTATCACGTGCACGATCCCGATCGGCCAGTTCCGAAGAAGGTCGATCCGGGCGATCCGCCCTCCGACCGCCCTGCCCCTCCTCCTTCTGACGCTATTGTGCTGTTCGACGGAACGGGTCTGGACGCCTGGCAGCCCACCCAGTGGAAGGTCGAAAACGGGTGCCTGGTGGCTACTCAGGGGCCGATGCTTACGCGGCAACAGTTCGGAAGCTGCCAGTTGCACGTGGAGTGGATGGCCCCCTCCGAGCCGGCCAGAAGCATCTGGGACGACGGCAACAACGGCGTGTTCCTAGGCGGCGCCGTCGAGGTACAGATTTTCAATTCATATCGGACGAAGATCTACCCGGATGGCCAAGCCGCAGCCATCTACGCACAAACCCCGCCCCTGGTGAATGCCTGCCGCAAGCCTGGGCAGTGGGAAGTGTACGACATCGTGTACCGTGCCCCCACATTCGACGCCCAGGGCAAATTGCTTCAGCCTGCCCGGCTTACCATGTTTCACAATGGGGTTCTTGTGCATTGGGATCAGGAGATTTACGGGGGGTCTACTCACGCCGCGCTGGCCAGTTATGCGGGGGTGAAGGCTCGGGCACCCATCGGATTGGGGGCCCATCACTGCCCGGTTCGGTTCCGCAACATTTGGATTCGGCCGTTGGACGAAGTCGCGCCAAAGCAGTAATATCCCCAGGCTCATGCGCCAACTGGCGCCGGCCGTGGAAAGCGGTGGGGCAATTGACCGGGGCTGACCAGCCGTGCCACCGCGTAGCAGGGGTGTCGCCTCGCGCTCCCACCCAGCCGACACATGGGCCCTTCGGCACGCAATACCCGCCGCAGGCCGATGGAGGCGGGGTTTGATGTTGGCCAACTGGCGGGCGTGATGGCACTTTCTTTGAAAACCCATCTGAACGCATGCTTCGGGTCACCGGGGCAGCGGCGTCCATTTTCAGGCCCGCGGGCCTGACCCGGCGGCAGACGCCGCCTTCCCCCGATGCCGTTGGAACGGTACATTATGGCTTTCGGAGCCAAGGTTTTGTGGAGTGTGGAGGGCACCTATGGCCAAACCCCATCGTAAGCTGAAGAAGGCCAACCACGGCCAGCGTCCTGCTAACAGCAAGGCCCGCCGCGCCAAGAGAAAACTGGTTCGGACCTGAGCGCACCGCGAAATGCCCCGGGGCCGTTCGGGGGTCGGGCGGGCTGTCCAGCGGCCCCCAGAAGGCCCCTGTGGTGCTTGGGCGCCGGTGGTGGTCGGAGCGTCCTCTGGGGATTAGCTATTGAAGGAGTCGGGCGTGCCGAAAAGACCGCTGATTCTGGATCCCAGCCAATACGACCTCAATCATGTGGTCGCCGATATCGAGGAAATCCGCCGGTACAATCGGCAACGGTACGAGATGGAGCAACTGACGGCGGTTGCGTACGAAGACCCCCAGCGGTGCGTTTGTGTGGGGTACAAAGACCTGGGGCCCGACGAGTTCTGGGTCCGCGGGCACATGCCGGGTGCCCCCCTTATGCCGGGCGTAGTGATGCTCGAGGCGGCTGCCCAACTGGCCAGCTACTACACCCAGAAGTACAAGCTGATGGATGCCCCCATCATCGGCTTTGGCGGACTGAAAGATGTGCGGTTCCGGGGGGTGGTGCGGCCGGGAGACCGTTTCGTCATTGTGGCCCGACTGCTCAAAGTCCGCAGCACGATGCTCACCTGCGAGTTCCAGTGCCTGGTTCGCGACAACATCGTCTGCGAAGGCGTGCTCATGGGCATCCCCTTGACCGAAGAGGCCATTGCCGCGCGGCCGGCCGACCAGGCCTGAGCACCCCGTCCCCTTCCGCTTCCGTCGCTTGCCTTGCCGCCCAGGCCTGCGCGGACCGCCAAGTGCGATGGGCGCGGGAAAGAACCGAAAGCCGCGCCTCCATGGATGCGGACACGAGCCGCTGACCACCATTAGTACCAAGTGTTGCTTGGCGGCAGGTCCCTTTCGATAAGAAGCGAGTTTGGGGAACGGCCATGTTCATTCCGTTTCGCGATGACAACCCGGTCCGCCGGACCCCTTGGGTCACCTACGCACTGGTAGCCGCCAACGTGGTGGCCTTTTTGTGGCTGTGGCGACTCCCTCCCGGCCGGCAGCAGGCGGTGGTCTTTAACCGGGGGTTCGTCCCGGCCCGAATGGAACAACTGTTGGGGCGCAACCCCCGGCCGCTGGAAGTCGAAATCCAAGGCCGCCCTGTCCTCACCCCCTTCGGACCAGCAATGCAGGTGCAGACCTATCGCCTGGAGCCCAGCCGGCGCGACATCCTTCTGTCGCTTATTACCTGCATGTTCCTGCACGGCGGTTGGCTGCACTTGCTGGGCAACATGTGGTTCCTTTGGATATTCGGCAACAATGTAGAGGACCGGCTGGGTCCCGGGCTGTACTTCGTTTTCTACCTGGTCGGAGGGCTGTTGGCGACACTCGCCCAATGGCAAATCGACCCCGACAGCACCACTCCCATCATCGGCGCAAGCGGTGCTGTGGCCGCTGTTTTGGGCGCTTACGCCATCACTTGGCCCTGGGCCAAGGTGGAGACCTTGGTCGTGCTTATCGTGTTTTTCACCGTCATCGAATTGCCCGCCCTGGTCGTATTGGGGGTGTGGTTCCTGGGCCAAGTGCTCGAAGCCACCCATGCCGTGGAGATGGGTTCAGGACCTTTTGCTTACCGGAGCGGGGTGGCCTGGTGGGCCCATATCGGGGGATTCGTCTTCGGCGCCTTGGTGATGCCCGTGCTGAGCGCCCTGGTCGAACCCAGCGGCCCGAGCGGCCGTAAGCCCACCAGTCAGTGGTACGTGGATTGACGCCTACCGAAGGCGATCGATTGCACCGGCGCCAAGAGCCTAGGACACGGGAAAAAAAGGGCTGCTTGGCCGCAATGGATTCGCCGCGACTGGGGCGGCGCGGCAGGGATACACTTTCTCATGAGGCGGGCCGCTCTGACGGTGCCGCTGTATCGCCGATGGTGCGTTGGGGGCTTGGCGGACTTTATATGGCACGACCCAAACTCCGTAAGATTGATCCGTCGCTGGACCTGTCGCGCCACTTGATTGCCGAGGCGGCACTGCCGCGGCCCTGGGATGCCGCGGCCGTATTTGGGCGGGTTGCCCCGCTTGAGGTCGAGGTGGGGCCGGGCAAAGGCCTCTTCCTGCGGAACGCCGCCGCCGCACACCCGGAGGTCGATTACCTGGGCATCGAGATCGCCC